>Ga0315553_10000719_pt1 | contig 28693 bp, 24 predicted proteins | sample SalMarSW160140MG_FD_203099 | JGI IMG/M metagenome (GOLD analysis project Ga0315553, IMG submission 203099) | Salt marsh sediment microbial communities from the Plum Island Ecosystem LTER, Massachusetts, United States - Salt Marsh Sediment SW1601-40 ... | reverse complement strand
GTTTGGTAAACTGAAACAGTTCCGGCGCATCGCCACGCGCTATGACAAAACGAAACTGTCTTACGCTGGATTCCTCGCGCTCGCTGCCGCCCATATCTGGCTACCCGCTTTTGTCAACGCAGCCTAATTCGCGGCGGCCTCGGTCTCTTCCGGTTTGATTTCCTTGCCGGTCTCCTGATCGACGACTTTCATCGACAGCCGCACCTTTCCGCGATCGTCGAAGCCGAGCAGCTTGACATAGACCTCCTGGCCTTCCGTCACCACGTCCTTGACGTTCTTGACGCGCTCGGGGGCAAGCTGGGAGACATGCACCAGACCGTCGCGCGAGCCGAAGAAATTCACGAAAGCGCCGAAATCGACGATTTTGACCACCTTGCCCTTGTAAATCTCGCCAACTTCCGGCTCCGTGGCGATCATCTTGATGCGGTCGAGCGCCGCTTCGATCGACTTGGAATTGGTTGCCGCGACCTTGACCGTGCCGTCATCGCTGATGTCGATTTTCGCGCCGGTCTCCTCGACGATGCCGCGGATGACCGAGCCGCCCGAGCCGATTACCTCGCGAATCTTATCGGTCGGAATGTTGATGATCTCGATCCGCGGCGCATGTTCACCGACGGACGCGCGTGCGCCGCCGATCGCCTTCGCCATCTCATCGAGAATGTGTATCCGGCCTTCGCGCGCCTGTTCGAGCGCAATCTTCATGATCTCGGAGGTAATGCCGGTGATCTTGATGTCCATCTGCAGCGAGGTGACGCCCTTCATAGTGCCCGCGACCTTGAAGTCCATATCGCCGAGATGGTCCTCATCGCCGAGAATGTCCGAAAGCACGGCGAACTCGTCGCCCTCTTTGATCAGCCCCATGGCGATGCCCGCAACCGGCCGCTCAAGCGGCACGCCGGCATCCATCAGCGCCAGGGACGAGCCGCAGACGGTCGCCATGGAGGAGGAGCCGTTCGATTCGGTGATTTCCGAGACGACGCGCAGCGTATAGGGGAATTTCTCCGACTCCGGCAGAAGCGGATGAATCGCGCGCCAGGCGAGCTTGCCGTGGCCGACTTCCCGGCGCCCCGGCGATCCGATGCGGCCCGTTTCACCGACCGAGAAGGGCGGAAAATTATAGTGGAGCAGGAAGTTTTCCTTATAGGTTCCCTCCAACGCGTCGATCCACTGCTCGTCCTCGCCGGTGCCGAGCGTCGCCACGCACAGCGCCTGGGTCTCTCCGCGCGTAAAGAGCGCCGAGCCATGGGTGCGCGGCAATATGCCGACCTCGCAGGAAATCGGCCGGACCGTGTTCAGGTCGCGCCCATCGATGCGCTTGGAGGTCTTCAGAATGTTGCCGCGGACGATGTTTTTCTCCAGCGATTTGAAAGCGCCTGCGACACCCGTCGCGACCATCTGATCGGCATCTTCGGAAACCAGCTCCCCGACGACCTTTTCCTTAGCCTCGGCAACCAGGTTCTGGCGTTCGGCCTTGCCGGCGATCTGATAGGCTTTCTTCAGATCCTTTTCGGCAATCTTGCGAACCTTCGCCTCGAGTTCGCCGGTGTTCTTCTCCTCAATGTCCCACGGCTCTTTTGCCGCGTGCTCGGCGAGCCGGACGATGGCGTCAAGCACGGGCTGAAAGCTTTCATGGCCGAACATCACGGCGCCGAGCATTGTCTCTTCCGACAGCTCCTTGGCTTCGGATTCGACCATCAGCACGGCGTCGGCCGTGCCCGCGACGACGAGTTCCAGATCGCTCTCCTTGACCTGGTCGATCGTCGGGTTGAGCACGTATTCGCCATTGATATAGCCGACTTCCGCGGCGCCGATCGGCCCCATGAACGGAATGCCGGACAGCGTCAGAGCCGCCGAGGCTCCGATCAATGCAACGATGTCAGGGTCGTTCTCCATGTCATGGGACAGAACGGTGATGATCACCTGGACTTCGTTCTTGAACCCCTCGACGAAGAGAGGGCGGATCGGACGGTCGATGAGGCGGGAGGTCAGCGTTTCCTTTTCGCTCGGGCGGCCCTCACGCTTGAAGAAGCCGCCGGGGATTTTACCCGCCGAGTAAGTCTTTTCCTGGTAGTTCACGGTCAGTGGAAAGAAATCCTGGCCGGCGCGCATCTCCTTCTCCGCAACCACGGTCGCCAATACGGAGGTTTCGCCATATTGGACCAGCACTGCTGCGGTCGCCTGACGTGCAATGCGACCCGTTTCAAGTTTCAGCGGTCGACCGCCCCATGTGATTTCTTCTCGATGAATTTCGAACATTCGTGTAATTCCGATATCTTGCATTGAGCGCAGGATTGCGCTCCATTTCTCGTTTCACTCGCTTGTTGCGCGCATAGCCTTAGCTGAAATGTCCGCCGGAGAATAGTCTTCACTCGCTGATGCAGGCGGCCGGAGCTGAAAAGCTTTGGAATGCGCGCAATGACCTATCAATAAATATGACGCGCACCGCCGTGGATGCGCATGTCTTAACATGATTGCCGTATTGTTCGGGTGCAAGGCGGCTCCCGCGGACCGGCACGCTCGGCCCGCCGCTACCGGCGGATTCCGAGACTCTCGATCAGCTTGCGGTAACGCCCGTCATCCTTTGACTTCAGATAGTCGAGCAGGCGGCGGCGCTGGCTGACCAGCTTCAGCAGCCCCCGGCGCGAATGGTTGTCCTTCTTGTGGCTCTTGAAATGTTCCGTGAGGTTGGTGATCCGCTCGGTGAGGATCGCTACCTGCACCTCGGGCGATCCTGTGTCGCCGTCCTTGGTCCCATAGTCGGAGACGAGCGCCTGCTTGCGCTCTGTGGTAATCGACATCGTATGCTCCTTAAAATCTGCAGCTACGCCTTCAAAGCGGGATGTTGAAAACCCGTGAGGGGCGCAATTCCCCTTGGCTGACCTCGCCGAGCGCGACAAGCGTCCCGCTCGAGGTCACATAGATGAGACCGTGATGGATGGGGGCGTCCCGGCCACGAAGGATGATCGGCTTGCCCCTCTTCAGTCTCGCCGCGTCCGCACTGCTGATGGCCAGCGCCGGGATGCCGTCCAGCGCGGTCTCAACAGGCAGAAGCGCTTCGAGAAGCGCCTCGCGGCCGGCGCCACTATTGCTCATTTCAATCAGCCTTTCCAGCGAAATCGCGTCCTGCTCCGAGAAAGGTCCGACCCGCGTGCGGCGGAGCTCGGCGACATGGCCGAAACAGCCCAGCTTGCGCCCCAGGTCGCGGGCCAGAGCACGAACATAGGTGCCCTTGCCGCATTCGGCTTCGAACAGGCAGCTGTCGGGAGAGGGAACATCGACGATCTCGAGGTGGTGCACATCCACCGGACGGGCCTCGATCTGAAAGGCCTCGCCGTCGCGCGCGAGATCATAGGCCCGCTCGCCCTCGATCTTGATCGCGGAGAAGCGTGGCGGCACCTGCATGATCTGGCCGCGAAATTCCGGAAGCGCGGCCTCGATCGCCTCACGGTGGGAGCGCTCGGCGCTTTCCTGAACCGGCTCGCCTTCGGCATCATCGGTGTTGGTCTCGATGCCCCAGCGCACCAGGAAGCGGTATTCCTTCGCACCGTTCACCACATGCGGGATGGTCTTGGTGGCCTCGCCGAAAGCGATCGGCAGGATGCCGGTCGCAAGCGGATCAAGCGTTCCCGCGTGGCCGGCCTTCGCGGCGTCGAAAAGGCGCTTCACTTTGTTCAGGGCATGCGTCGAGGTAATGAATTGCGGCTTGTCGAGAACGAGCCAGCCATGAACGGGTGAGCCTTTGCGACGGGCCATGAAACGCTCCGCGATGTTTGATTAGTCGAGATCGCGCCTGACCTCCGGCGAGCGCAGGATCTCCTCGATCCGCTCCGCCTTGTCGAAACTGTCGTCGATCTCGAAGGACAGATGCGGCATGTATTTCAGATCGACGCGTTTGGCAAGCTCGCCGCGCAGGAATCGCTGATGGCGTGTCAAAACCGCCTTGAGAGCTTTTGCGTCGCCTTTGCCGAATGGCATAGCGTAGATCGTTGCATTGCGCAGGTCCGGACTGACCCTGACCTCGGTGATGGTCACGTCATGGCCGTCGAACTTGGGATCGACGATTTCCGAACGCATGAAGATTTCGGCGAGGGCGTGGCGGATCATTTCGCCCACGCGGAGCTGGCGCTGTGTCGGGCCCTTCGCGCCGTGCTGTCTTGCCATTTCGACCCCGCTTGTTGCAGACCGGGCGGCGACCTTGGGGCCGGTCCGCTCATCCGGTGAAACGATTATGTCAGAACGCCCCGCTGCATGGCATAAGCCGAAAATGCGCATGCCGCCGTGCTGATGATGGCGCCGTTCCAGGCCTTGCGCCATCGGTCGGCCTCACCGCTTTCGGCCATCCTTGCGCCAGTAATCCACCAGGCATAGCCGTAATAAGCGGCCTGGAGGAGAAGCCCGCCGCCTAGATCAACCCTCGTTCAAGTGGAATCAATTGAACGAGGTCAAGTTGATCTATATCAATAAGTTAGCGCAACTGTCCGCGTCCATTCGGACGCGCGTTGCGCTAGATCAACCCTCGTTCAAGTGGAATCAATTGAACGAGGTCAAGTTGATCTATATCAATAAGTTAGCGCAACTGTCCGCGTCCATTCGGACGCGCGTTGCGCTAGAAGCCAAACCGCCAGGGCACTCTTGAGGATAAGGGCAAGGCCGGCCGCGCCATAGAAACAGCTGGAGGCGGTCATGGCCCAGAGGCGGCCCCGCTCCGGATCGCGGTCATGGGTCAGAGACTCAATGGTTTTAGCCTGGACCCATTCCATCCGCACGGCGTTCAGCGCCAGCAAGGCTGCAAGAAGATTGAAAGCCCCGAGCGCCGAAGCCGCCAATCCCATCAGCTTGCCTGCCCTCCATAACGCCGCTGCCCCGCAAGGCGGCGGCGCCTGACAGCGCAACCGCCGCGCGCCGGGCGACTAAAGCGTGCGCTGGACCTCTTCGACCCGGAAGCACTCGATAATATCGCCTGCTTTCAGGTCGTGATAATTCTCGAAGCCCATTCCGCATTCCTGGCCGGCCTGAACTTCCTTCACCTCGTCCTTGAAGCGCTTGAGCGTTGAAAGCTTGCCCTCGTGAATGACGACATTGTCGCGGATCAGGCGGACATGGGCACCCCGCTCGACCTTGCCCTCGGTGACGCGGCAGCCCGCGACATTTCCGACCTTGGAGATGTTGAAGACCTCGAGGATCTCGGCATTGCCGAGGAAGGTCTCGCGCAAAGTCGGCGCAAGCAGACCGGACATTGCCGCCTTGATGTCATCGACGAGATCATAAATGACGTTGTAATAGCGGATCTCGACACCGGACCGCTCGGCCAGCTCCTTGGCCTGCGCGTTCGCGCGGACATTGAAGCCGAAAATCGCCGCGTCGGACGCGCCGGCCAGCGAGACATCGGATTCCGTGATGCCGCCGACGCCGGTGTGAACCAGCCGTGCCGCGACTTCATCCGTGCTCAGCTTCTCGAGCGCGGCGGCGATCGCCTCGACCGAGCCCTGCACATCACCCTTGATGATCAGCGGGAATTCCTTCAGCCCGGATTCGCTGAGTTGGCTCATCATCTGTTCGAGCGAACTCCGGCGTCCGGCGCCGCCCGCTTTCAGGTCGCGCAATTTACGCTGGCGATAGGCGGTCAGTTCCCGCGCGCGGGCTTCGTTTTCGACGACGGCCAGCTGATCGCCTGCCTCCGGCGCGCCGTCGAAGCCGAGGATCTCGACCGGGACCGACGGTCCCGCCGAGTCAATGTGCTCGCCCTGATCATTGATCAGCGCACGCACACGGCCCCAGGCGCGTCCGGCCACGACGATCTGGCCGACCGTCAGCGTGCCGCGCTGGATCAGCACCGTGCCGACCGGTCCGCGGCCGCGCTCCAGCTTCGCCTCGATGACGACGCCTTCGGCGGGCCGGTTCGGATTGGCTTTCAGCTCCAGAACCTCGGCCTGCAGGCCGATCGCGTCGAGCAGCTTGTCGAGATTGGTTCTTTCCTTGGCGGAAACCTCGATCTCCAGCGTATCGCCGCCCATGCTTTCAACAACGATCTCGTGCTGCAGAAGCTCGGTCCGCACGCGCTGCGGATCGGCGTTCGGCCTGTCGATCTTGTTGATCGCCAGAATGATCGGCACCTTAGCGGCTTTGGCGTGATTGATGGCTTCAATCGTCTGCGGCATGACGCCGTCATCGGCCGCGACGACCAGAATGACGATGTCTGTCACCTTCGCACCGCGCGAGCGCATGGCAGTGAAGGCGGCATGGCCGGGCGTGTCGATAAAGGTCACGGCCGCGCCGTCCGGCGTATGCACCTGATAGGCGCCGATATGCTGGGTGATGCCGCCCGCCTCGCCGGCGGCGACATTACTTTCGCGCAAGGCGTCGAGCAGCGAGGTCTTGCCGTGATCGACATGGCCCATCACGGTAACGACCGGCGCGCGCGGCTCCAGATCGGAAGCTTCGTCCTTCGTGCCGATGAAGCCCTCCTCGACATCGGCTTCGGAAACGCGCTTCACCGTGTGGCCGAATTCGTCGACGATAAGCTCGGCCGTATCGGCGTCGATCACGTCGTTGATCTTGTGCATCTGCCCCTGTTTCATCAGGAATTTAATGACGTCGACGGATCGCTCGGCCATACGGTTGGCGAGTTCCTGAATGGTGATCGCCTCCGGAACCTGAACTTCGCGCAGAATCTTCTTGCGCGGCTCGGCAGCGCCCATCGCCTGCTTCTTCAGGCGCTCTCGCTGGCGGCGCAGCGAGGCAAGCGAGCGCTCGCGCTGCCCCTCATCGAACGCATTGGTAATCGTCAGCTTCTGCCGGCCGCGGCGATCATCCTCCGCGCGGCGTACTGGCGGGCGCTCCACTTTCGGCTTTTTGGCAGCGGCGACGGTGCGGCCGCGCGCGGGCGTATCCTCCTCCTCGGCCGCCGCGCGTAAGGGTTTGCGTGCGGCTTCAGACGTCTTCGGAGCGGCCTCACTCTCGGGCGTTGCCGCGCCCTGGCGGTCTTTCGGGGCCGCGGTCTTCGGCTTGGCACTGCCAGCGGCCGTTTTCTCAGGCGCGGCTTTCTGCTTTGCCTCATCCGCCGTCTTGCCCTCGGCCTGCGCAGTTTCGGCAGCAGGCTCTTCAGCCTCGACAGCCGCCTTTTGCGCTTCTTCCTCCTGGCGCTTCTTGTCAGCGTTGGCGCGCTCCTTTTCCTCCTCGGCGCGCTGGAGCTCATACTCCTCGCGTTCGCGCCGCTCGACCTCTTCGCGCTTGCGGGCCTCGACCAGTGCGCGGCTACGCGCGTCCACCTCGTCGGCCGAGAGCTGACGCAGGACATTGCGGGATTGCGGCTTTTCGGCCGGCTGCACGTCCGGCTTCCGGCCGCGCGCGGCTTGACGCGCGGGCTTCGCCGCGCTGGAGGTCTTGCCTTCCTCCGGAACCGCGGCGACCGCGTCCTGCATGCTCAAGGGCCGCTTGCTGCGCTTTTTCTCGACCACGACCGATTTTGAGCGGCCATGACTGAAGTTCTGACGCACCGTGCCTTGCTCGACCGTCCGTTTGACGCTCAAGGTCATGCTTCTGCGCCCGCCCTTAGCGGCTTTTTCTTCGGGGTCTTTCGTTTCGCTCATGCCTTACCCTGTTCCGGCGTGTCCACCATGGATCCTGCCGCCGGATGTGTTCCCAAATAGCTTATAAACCGGGCGGCCGACCGGAGAAACGTCCGGCCAGCGCCTCCAACCGCGATTGCGGCGTGGTTGACATTCCCTTTCCCGAGCGCCGTGCTCAATTCGGCGGAGCTAAAGCACGTGATCGGGCGTAATTCCTTCATCTCAGGCGCCGAAGAGGCGCGAAACTGCCGGTCCAGCTTGCGGCATCCATCCTGGGACGCGTCCGATGCGTGAACCAGGATAAGCGCCCTTGCGTCCTTGACCGTCTTCTCGACCTTGGCATAGCCGGCAGTGACACAGCCCGCCTTATTCGCCAGGGCCAGATCCTGCAATGCAGCGCGCCGCAAGAGATCCGCAACAAGATCCGCCAGATCGGTGTCGACCGTTACAGCCCGTTTGAAGCCTCTCGCCAGCACCTTCCGGCGGACCGAGCTTGCGACGGCGTCATAACTCGCAGTAATCCAGACGCCGCGTCCCGGAAGCTTTCTCTTGATATCGGGCACGACCCGGTCATCGGGGTCGAGAACGAAACGCAAAAGCTCGTCTTCCCGGCAAGGCAAGCGATGGAGTGCGCATTGCCGGATCGGTTTCTTTGTATCCCTATCCTCTTCCCACGTAAAATTCACGAACTCAATTGGCCCCAAGATCGGCAAATTCACTCAGCTGTTTCTATAACGACACAGCCCGTGACGCCAGAGAAAGTCCAGCCCTAACTGCTCGTTGGCGCAACTTCAACCTCCTCGCTCGCATCCGTTTCCCCTTCGCCGCCGTCCTCGGGCGTCTCTTCGGGTTCCGGTTCCGGCTCGATCCAGCCCGCATGGATGCGCGCATTGAGGATCAGCTGCTCGGCCTCTTCCCGCGTCAGGTCGAAGCCCTCCAGAATTCCGTCGTGGCGCGTCGTCTCGCCGTCCTTCTTTTCGGTCCAGCCGACAAGGTCATCGGTTGCGCAATCCGCCAGGTCCTCGACCGACTTGATGCCGTTCTCGCCCAGCGTGACCAGCATGGACTTGCTGAGACCCGGGATTTCCGTCAGCTCGTCCTCAACGCCCAGCTCGCGCCGTTTCTCGTCGAGCTCCGTCTCGCGGCGCTCGAGATAATCGGTCGCACGGTTCTGGATCTCCGAAGCCATGGCATCGTCGAAGCCCTCGATCTCCGCGATCTCCTGCACGTCGACATAGGCGATTTCTTCGACGGAGCTGAAACCTTCGGAGGCGAGAAGCTGTGCGATCACCTCATCGACATCCAGCGCCTCCATGAAGGTGTTGGACCGCTCGGTGAACTCCTTCTGCCGGCGTTCGGACTCTTCGGCTTCGGTGAGGATATCGATGTCCCAGCCCGTGAGCTGGGAAGCGAGGCGCACATTCTGTCCGCGCCGCCCGATCGCAAGACTTAACTGGTCATCCGGGACGACGACTTCAATACGTTCGGCGTCCTCATCGAGCACGACCTTGCTGACTTCGGCGGGAGCAAGCCCGTTCACGATGAATGTCGCTGCGTCCGGCGACCATTGGATAATATCGATCTTTTCGCCCTGCAGCTCGTTCACCACCGCCTGGACGCGCGAGCCGCGCATGCCGACGCAGGCGCCGACAGGGTCGATCGAGGTATCTTTCGAGATCACGGCGATCTTGGCGCGGCTTCCGGGATCGCGGGCGACCGACTTGATCTCGACCACCCCGTCGTAAATCTCGGGGACCTCCTGGGAGAACAGCTTGGCCATGAACTCCGGCCGCGTGCGCGACAGGAAGATCTGCGGGCCGCGCTGTTCGCGCCTGACATCGTAAATATAGGCGCGGATCCGGTCGCCATAGCGATAGCTTTCGCGCGGCAGCGTCTCGTCGCGGCGGACCACGGCTTCGGCGCGTCCGAGATCGACGATGACATTGCCATATTCGACGCGCTTCACCGTGCCGTTGGAGATGTCGCCGATGCGGTCCTTATATTCCTCATACTGGCGCTCGCGCTCGGCTTCGCGCACCTTCTGGACGATGACTTGCTTGGCATTTTGCGCGGCAACCCGTCCGAAATCGAGGGGCGGAAGCGGCTCGGCAATGAAGTCGCCGACATTGGCCTCCGGATTGCGTTTGCGTGCATCCTTGAGCGAAATCTCGACGGCGTCCTGCACCACCTCCTCGACCACTTCAAGGAGCCGGGCAAGCCGGATTTCGCCGGTTTTGGGATCGATTTCGGCGCGGATTTCGTTCTCACTGCCATAGCGCGATTTCGCCGCCTTCTGAATCGCGTCTTCCATGGCGGCAATGACGAGCATCCGGTCGATCGATTTCTCCCGCGCCACCGCATCCGCGATCTGCAACAATTCAAGCTTGTTTGCGCTAACACCTTGCTGCGCCATGAACGTCACTCCAGATTGTCGCCATTCCGGTCCCTTCCGGACCCGGCGTCTTCAGTCTTGCTTGCCGTTTGAGCCAGCTTCAGAAGGCCGTCCGTCAGGACGAGTTTCGCATCGCTGATCATCGTCACGGGCAGTCCTATCGTTTGCGGCTCGTCATAATCCTTCAATGTCATCCGAAGCAGAGCCTCGCCATCCCGATAGCCTTCGAGAATGCCCCGGAACCGGCGGCGGCCCTCGATCATCTCCCTCAATTCGATCTTGGCTTCATGCCCCGCCCAATCCTCAAAATCGGATGGCCGGACCAGAGGCCGCGCTATGCCGGGCGAGGAGACTTCAAGCACATAGCCGCCTTTGATGGGATCGTGCGCATCGAGGAGCGGCGAAAGCTGCCGGCTGATCCGCGCGCAGTCATCCACCGAGATCGTCCCGTCCGGGCGATCGGCCATCACCTGTACCGTTGTCCCGTTCTGGGCGGAAATCGACACCCGCACAAGCCGCATTCCGAGATTTTCGATCACAGGCTCGGCCAGCTCCGCGATTTCTGCCGCAATCCCGGTTTCACGGACAAGGCGCTCGTCCAAATCGCCATCAGCCACGTCAGCCATTGCTGCCTGTTAAAAGCCTTTTCTAGCGCGCTGGAAATATCCCAAAAAGAAAGAGCGGACCCGGAGGGCCCACTCTCCACAGTCGAGATGATCATGAGCGATAATAATGTAAGCAAGTTTTTGTGAAGACGCAAGGCTGTATCGCAAAAATTGCATATCTATTAGGTGTATTTCTGCGTTTGGCGGCGAAGCGTTCAGCAGAAGAGCGGCTAAGCGCCAGGGCTGCCGATTTACGATTGGTAAACGGAACTAGATCCGCGTGAAGGCGAAAAACCGGCAATCGCGGCCCGCCGCAGTGGCCTTTTCGGCATATCGGGTCAGCGGCCAGTCCGCCGGGCGCTGCGCCAGCAAGCCGGGTTCGTCGCGAAAATCGCGTGATGCGGCGATTCCTTGCAGGACCATTTCGGCGTAATCGGTGATGTCGGTGGCAAAGCGTAGCTCCGCTCCGGGCCGCATCACGCGAGCGAGCCGGCCAAGCCCGGCCGCCGTCAAAAGACGCCGCTTGCGATGGCGCTTCTTCGGCCAGGGGTCGGGAAACAGCACAAACACCCGTCCGAGGCTCCCATCGGGAAGCCAGTCGAGCACATGGTGTGCATCGTCGTCGTAAAGCCGAATCGTCTGAAGCCCGGCCTCATCGTTCCCGCGCAGCACCTTCGCCACGCCGTTCAGAAACGGCTCGCAGCCGATAAAGCCGATCTGCGGGTTCGCCTGAGCCTGCCAAAGCAGATGCTCGCCGGCGCCGAAGCCGACTTCCAGCCAGACATCGTCGACCGGCACGGGAAAGAGCCGGGCGAGCGGCTGTGGCGGGGGTTCGGACAGATTGAGCCGAAGCGCCGGGAGCCTGGCGGCGAGAAGCTCCGCCTGGGCCGGACTCAGCGGACGGCCGATCCGCCGGCCATGGAGATCGCGGCGACGGGGGGGCGTTTGCCGATCAGCGGCCACAGCCACAGCCTTCCCCGCCTGCTTGGACACAACACCTTGCATACCACCCGTGCGACCCCTCTTCATAGGCTCGTCTCAGTGGCAATAATGTGCGGATCGGTCAGGATCAAGATAGAAAGGCCCGCCCATGCAGGCAAGGTCCCCACTTTTGCGAATCTGGGGCGTTTCAACTGCCGACGGCTTCGGCGCGACCGCCGTTACGAGAAAGCGCTGGCCGCTCGCCGACGTCTGTACATGCGGTAGATGCCTGCCAGCATGACGGCCAGTCCGCCCGCTTTGATGAATTGTGCGTTCCAGCGTTCTTCGGCGAGCGCATCGGCAAACTGCTGACGCTCCGCATCGAAATCGAGCCGCGTCGTCTCGCCGACCTTAAGCTCCCACGCGCCGCCTCGGCCGTTTATCCCCCGCGGCAGAGCCGTGATCGGCATGCCGTGCATCTTCTCGGCAATCTGGTCGCTAAGCTTCTTTTCAGGAAAAATGAGCGTAATGGCGCCGCCGTCCCCTTTGCGAAGGTCGACATGATATTCGGTCAGCGTGCCATCGCCGATCAGCTTCTTCTTGGTCGCTTTCGACACGTTTTCGACGGTGCCGGCGACCGGCTCCAATTCGGCGCGCTCCGGAAGCGCCCTGTAGAGGCCATCGTGATAGACCGCCGCACCAAACATGATGATGAGCCGAGCATCACCCAGCCGGAGGATGTGTAAAGAAGCCTGAAGAACCCCATCGTGTCCCCCATCCAGCCAATCTCGCGAGACTATATACGAAGGCGGGGATTGACGCGGGAACAGTTGCGCTCGTCTTTTGAAATAGATCAGCCCTCGTTCGACGGACGCCTGTTCCCCTGAACGCCCTCTATCATCCGGCGGGCAATTAAGGGCAAGCCGCAAGGCCGCGGCTGCATGAAAAAAGCCGCCAATCGGGCGGCTTTTTCTGCATCGCTTTGCCAATCGAGCCGTTCCTTTCCGATCCGAATGTGGAAGGAACGGCGTTTGATGTCAGGAGAGCGCACCCCTGATCGGTTCAACGAGGTCGAGCTTTTCCCAGGAGAAGCCGCCATCATTCTCCGGCGTGCGGCCGAAATGGCCGTAGGCCGCCGTCCGCTCGTAGATCGGGCGGCTGAGGCCGAGATGCTCGCGGATGCCGCGGGGGCTCAGATTCATGACCTCGCTGAGCGCCTTTTCGAGCTTCAGCTCGTCAACACGGCCGGTGCCGCAAAAATCGACATAGAGAGACAGTGGCTTCGAAATTCCGATCGCATAGGCGAGCTGAATGGAGCATTTCTCCGCCAGACCAGCGGCAACGACATTCTTTGCCAGATAGCGCGCCGCATAGGCCGCCGACCGGTCAACCTTGGTCGGATCCTTGCCGGAAAACGCGCCGCCGCCATGCGGGGCCGCGCCGCCGTAAGTGTCGACGATGATCTTGCGGCCCGTCACGCCTGCATCGCCGTCGGGCCCCCCGACAACGAAACGCCCCGTCGGGTTGACGTAGAATTCCTCTTCCGGGGGCATCCAGCCTTCCGGGATCACGCTTTCGACGAAGCCGCGGACGATCTCCCGCACGCGCGGCTGGCTTACGTCTTCCTGGTGCTGGGTGGAGACGACGATCGATGTCGCCTTGACCGGCTTGCCGTGTTCGTAAAGCAGGGTGACCTGGCTTTTCGCATCGGGGCCGAGCTCGGGAACCGTTCCGGCGTGCCTCGCCTTCGCCATCTCGTGCAGGATACGGTGCGCATATTGGATGGGAGCGGGCATATAGGCTTCGGTCTCCGTGCAGCCATAGCCGAACATGATGCCCTGGTCGCCGGCGCCTTCGTCCTTTTCTCTGGCGGCGTCCACCCCTTGCGCGATATCGCCCGACTGCTCATGCACATAGCACTCGAATTCGAGATCGCGCCAATGGAAGCCGGCCTGCTCATAGCCGATATCCTTCACGCATCGGCGCGCCGTTTCTTCCAACACCTCGTGAGTGATGCTTTCCGGGCCCCGGACTTCGCCGGCCATAATCACCCGGTTCGTGGTTGCAAGCGTTTCGACGGCTACTCGGGAATTCGGGTCCGCACCGAGATATAGATCGACCACCGCATCGGAGATCCGATCACAGACCTTGTCCGGATGCCCTTCCGACACCGATTCACTTGTAAACAGATATTGCGTGCGAGACACCAAAAACTCCCTTTCGGTCAGTTGGAATTCGCGCAGGACAATAGGTGTTACGCCGAAGAGACGCAAGCGCTCAGCCGCGATCTTAAAAGCTTTCGCGGCTCACTCGGCAGATTGTGCTGAAACCGTGCGCAGATTCGTTGCCTCGACGGCTGTATCTTCGCTCAAAGCACGCACCAATTCGACAACGCGCTTGCGCACTTTCGGATCGGTAATCTTCACAAATGCTCGGTTGAGCTCCAACCCATCGCGGCTATTCAGGAAATCGAGCAAATAGGCTTCGGTCCTCGACTCCGCAAAACCCGCCGCGCTTCGGCCTCCCATCGACGCATGCGCGTCCTCGAAGAAGAATTGGACCGGGACGTCCAATATCTGCGACAGCTGAAAAAGTCGGCTAGCGCCGATCCGATTCGTACCCTTCTCATATTTTTGGATCTGCTGGAAGGTCAGCCCCATTCTTTCCCCCAGCTTCTCCTGGCTCATGCCGATCACCATGCGGCGGAGCCGAACGCGGCTTCCCACATGAATATCCATTGGATTCGGCTTGCGTCCTTGCATCTCAAGCCGCTCCTCTGTGCCCCCCGGCGTCTGTTCGCGTCCCATCGTCCCAATCGTGCCCTATTCACTCTAAGTGCCAAAAAAGCGCGTAAGCTGATATATCACATCCATACAATGCTTGGTTGTAAGCCCCCGATGCCTCGCGCGTCAAGAAATTAGAAACACAACTTGTGAGTGTGGTTAAAGACCACGCTCACCCTCAGCGTGTATTTTGGTAACCGGCCAAGCCGAAATACTCGCTATGCTTGATTCTTCGCTAATCACTCAACTTCGATTAACAATCTATACAATAGGAGAATGAGAAACGCCATAAGCATTAGGCAGTTTTCCCGAGATCGGGCATAGGGCGGAGGCGGAACTGCCACAGGCAGCGCCTGATCGATAATGCCGATTTCATTGAGCGGCAGACTTGCCGTGATCCTGCCATGGGCGTCGATAACGGCCGAAATGCCGGTATTGGCGGCGCGAACGAGCGGCAGCCCCTCCTCGATGGCGCGGATGCGGGCCTGGTGCAGATGCTGATAGGGGCCGGTCGAGTTGCCGAACCAGGCGTCGTTGGTCAGATTGAGCAGCCAGCCCGGGCGTCCACTCCCGCTTGGAACGCGGCCGGGGAAAATGGCTTCATAGCAGATATATGGCGAAAAGGGCGGCGCGCCGGGCGCGGCCACGAGCCGCCGTGCCGAGCCGCTGGCAAAGCCGGAATTCATATGGGTGAGCTGCTTGATGCCGATCGCCCCAAGCGTTTCCTCGAACGGAAGATATTCGCCGAACGGCACCAGATGCGTTTTGTCGTAGATGTCGAGCACCCGCGCGTCGGGGCCGACGACGAAAAGGCTGTTGAAAACCCGGTCGACATGATAACGGCCATCGGGCCGCTTGGTGCCCTCGACGCGCTCCGCCCCCATGATCAGCGTTTGACCATCCGGGATCAGCTTGGCGAATGCCTCTCGCGCATCGCTATAAAGGATCCGGTTGTTGAGCATGAAAAGAATCGGCAGCGCCGTCTCCGGCCAGATCAGATGTGTGACGCTGGTTGCGCCGTCCGCACCGTCCTTCGGCTTCTTGCTGAGGCTCAGGAGACGGTCGAAGATCCATTGACGATTTTCCGGTTTCCATTTCTCCGCTTGCGGGACATTGGCCTGAACGATCCGGAGCCGGATGTCGGGATGAACCTCATCCGTCGCGCCGGAGAGCCTGAAGGTGCCCCATGCCCATCCGAGAGCGAGAAGGCCCAGGCAAATCGCGGGAAGCACCCAGCTCCGCGCGCCGTCCCGCGCGGTCATGCCGGCAAGGGCCGCCGGGCTCAGGAAGACCAGCAAAGCGATCAGCGTCAGCCCATAAATGCCGAACAATGAAGCGCTCTGAGCAAGGGCGTCGTTTCCCGCCAGCGCATAGCCCCAGAGATTCCAGGGAAAGCCCGTCAGGATATGTCCGCGCAGCCATTCGGCGGCGAACATCGCGGCGGTGAGCACGAAAACCCGGCGGATGCCGGGCCGCCAAAAGACGACCCCGGCAGCGCTTGCCAGGGCGAAGAATATGGCGAGCGCGGCCGGGAAGGCGGCGACGCCCAGCGGGGCGAGCCAGGCGAATCTGTCGGCTTCAACGAAAAAGGCGAACCCTACCCAGTAGAGTCCTCCGACGAAAAAGCCGAAGCCGAACCACCATCCTGCAAGAGCGGCCTGCCGCCATTTCGGCTTTGCGGTTCCTGGCTCATCGCCGGCAATGCCGTCGAGAAGCCAGACAAACGATGGCAGCGTGAAGAATAGAAGCGGCCAGAAATGAAAAGGTGCGAATGCCAGAACGGAAACGACGCCCAGAGAGAGGGCGAACAAGGCGCGCCGCCAGCCCCGCAGACTGGCAATCCGCCGCGACAGCGCATGGAGTGTTGGGACGACAAATCCGGCCCTTGGCTCGCTCACGCTCAACGGGTCACCTCCGCTTCTTTCAGCTTCGCATGACCTATCGGCCTGAAAATGACAAGCCGTCTGAATGCGGACCGAACCTACTCCGGAGAACAGCGGCGGCTGTACCGCAGCGCTCAGGCACCGTGAAGATGCAGTCCGCCGGTCCCGCGGCCGGTCTTCTTCGGCAGCTTCAGCTTCAGCTTTTTCACCCGGCGCCGGTCGGCATCGAGCACCTCGAATTCGACGCCGGTGGGGTGGTAAACCGCCTCACCGCGGACCGGCACACGTCCGAGCATCGTGAAGATCAGCCCGCCAAGCGTGTCCACATCTTCATCCTCGGCCGAGCTGAGGCGAATCCCGATCACCGATTCGACATCCTCGATTTCGGCGCGCGCGTCGGCGATGAGCCCGTCGGCCTCTTCCTGGATCAGCGGCTCATCATCGGCATCGTGCTCGTCCTCGATATTGCCGACGACCTCTTCGAGCAGATCCTCGATCGAGACGAGACCGTCCGTGCCGCCATGCTCGTCGATGATGAGAGCGAGATGGATGTGACGCGCCTGCATGCGGATCAGGAGATCGAGAGCGGACATGGAGGGCGGCGCGAAAATCAATTCGCGCATGATCGCCACATCCGCGATCCTTTGCGACAGATCCGCCGTGCCCAGATTGAGCCCGCCATCCGTGCCGCCGCTGCGCCCCTGCGCGATGACCCAGCCCATCAGGTCTTTGACATGGGCCATGCCGACCGGCTCATCCAGCGTGTCGCGATAGACGGGGACGCGCGAATGCTGAGCCTCGGCAAAGACGTTCAACAACTCGCCGAGCGTGGAATCCTCGTCAACGGCGACGATCTCCGCCCGGGGCACCATGACGTCTTCGACGCGCAGCTCCTTGAAGTGCAGCATCTTTTGCAGCATGGCCCGCTCCGCGGGGGTGAAAGATGCGCCGGCATCATTTCTCAAGGCTTCCTCGATGACGGACCGGGTGTCCACCTGGCTTGAGAGGCCGACCTTCACCGCAAGACGGTCGAGCCAACTCGACCCGCCCTCCCGCTCGCCGGAATGGATGCTATTGAGGTTGTTGCTTATAGCCATTTTCTGTCAGCAGCCAATGAAGCTGGCTCTTCTTCTGGGGTGGTGGAATAGGGATCGGGAATGCCCATTGAGGCAAGGATATCGCGTTCGGCGCTTTCCATCTGCTCGGCGTCGTACTCCGTCTCGTGGTCGAAACCGGCCAGATGCAGAATCCCATGCACCGTCAAATGCGCAAGATGAGATTGCGGCGGTTTACCCTCCTCGGCCGCTTCACGGATCACGGTCTCATAAGCGATGATAATGTCGCCAAGTGGCGCAGGTTCCGCAGAGGCCGGCCCGGTCGCGGTGGGAAATGACAGTACATTGGTCGGCACGTTCTTGTCCCGATAGCGGGCGTTCAGATCCGCAACCGCCGCGTCGGTGGACAAGAGGACGGTGACCTCGCGGCCGGCGATCCCGCCGAGCCGCTCAGCGCACGCCTCATGGGCGCGCAGCACGGCTTCCCCGGCGCCCGGAAGCGCGTTCCAGCACTCAGATCCGATCAGGAGAGTTAAGGGACTAGGTCCAGGCTCATCGTCGGAAGAGCCGTCCGCTTCATCGGCAGCTCTTTTTACGAGACCAGGCGCATTCAAAATCTCAGTCATTTAAATTCTAATGATAGGCTCTTAGCGAGCTTTATCATACGCCTCCACAATCCGCATCACCAGCTCGTGCCGAACCACATCGGCGGCGGTGAACGGAATATGAGAAATTCCCTCTAGATTTTCCAGAAGGCCGATTGCCTCCCGAAGCCCCGACACTTGCCCAGCCGGCAAATCGATCTGCGAGGGATCGCCCGTTACAACCATCTGACTGCCCTCACCAAGGCGCGTCAGAAACATCTTCATCTGCATTGAAGTGCAATTCTGCGCCTCGTCAAGAATGATCGTTGCATGGCTGAGCGTTCGCCCACGCATAAATGCCAGCGGCGCGATTTCAATGACGCCGCTATCGATGCCGCGCTCGACCTTTTCCGCCGGCAGCACATCGTAAAGCGCGTCATAAAGGGGGCGTAAGTATGGATCGACCTTTTCCCGAAGATCGCCGGGCAAAAAGCCGAGCCGCTCGCCAGCCTCGACCGCCGGACGCGACAGGATCAACCGCTCGGTTTCGCCCCGTTCGAGGCGGCCGGCGGCGTGAGCGACGGCAAGGTAGGTCTTGCCCGTGCCGGCCGGGCCCGTTGCGAAGGTCAATTGCTGAGACTGCAGCGCTTCGACATATCGCGTCTGAGTCGGCGTGCGCGCCGAGATCAGCCTTTTGCGCGTTCGCAGCTGAGCGGCGCCGGTCGGGCCTTTCTTCGCGTCGGGCGCTCCTGCAGCATTGGCATGGCGAATCGCACCGTCAATGTCGCCGAGGCCGAGGCTGTCGCCCGATTCGAGGCGGCCATAAAGATGCTCCATCACCTCCTTCGCGAGCGCGCAGGCGTTCTCCGTGCCTTTGATGACGACCACATTGCCGTGCGCCACCGCCTCGACGCCAAGCTTGTTCTCGATCATCGACAGATGCGCGTCGAACTCGCCGAGCAGATCGGCTAACAGACGGTTGTTGTCGAAATGGACTTCTGTCCGAAAGATTTTGTTGCCCCGGTCGGAGGCTCGGGCGCCTTTAGCCGGATGGGATGCGGAATCGCGCAATTGAGGCAAACACCCTCTCCTGGTTATCCCGATAATGATAGGTCAGTCTGCGATGGGCTGTCACTTCGTTGGTTTATATTTTGCTTAAACGGCACTCTATCAGAATCGTTCTCCGCGATTATGACACCGCTTAGGCTGTTTGCGCCAGCACTTGTGATACGCGTAAGGGCAATTTCACCAATACGGGTCTCATCACATTCGACATGGACGGCCTGAAGATAGGGTGAACGTCCGGCAAGCTGTCCGGCTTTGCGCCCTTTCTTCTCCAGTAATATGGGCATTGTGCGCCCGATTTGCGCCTGATTGAAGGCCGTCTGCTGCGCGCTGAGCAGCGATTGCAGCATCGCAAGGCGCTCCGCCTTGACCCGGTTGGCGATCTGCGACGCCATATCGGCCGCTGGGGTTCCAGGGCGGGGGCTGTATTTGAACGAATAGGCCTGCGCGAAGCCCACGCGGCGCACCATGTCCATCGTCGCCTCGAATTCCTCGTCGGTCTCGCCGGGAAACCCGACGATAATGTCCGTCGATAGAGCCATATCGGGCCGCGCGGCCCGGATCGTCTCGATGATCCGCAGATAATCGGCGGCCGTATGTTTCCGGTTCATGGCTGCCAGAATGCGGTCGGCCCCCGCCTGGAACGGCAGGTGCAGATACGGCATGAGCTGGGGAATGTCGCGATGGGCGGCGATCAGATCCTCGCTCATATCGACGGGATGGCTGGTTGTGTAGCGCAGGCGCGCCAGCCCCGGAATGGCCGCCAATTCTTCGAGCAGACGCGCAAGGCTCCAGGGCCGCCCATCCGGACCGTCGCCGCAATAGGCGTTGACGTTCTGGCCTAGCAGCGTCACCTCGCGAACGCCGAAACCGGCGAGCCGCTTGGCCTCGGCGAGGATTTCGCTTGCCGGGCGCGAGAATTCGGCGCCGCGCGTATAGGGAACGACACAGAAGGTGCAGAACTTGTCGCAACCTTCCTGAACCGTCAGAAAGGCCGTCGGCGCTCTCAGTGGACGGCGCGCGGGCAGCGCCGCAAATTTGTCCTCCGCCGGAAACTCCGTATCGACGATTTTCTCGCCGGCATCGCGGACACGGCGGACGAGACCCGGCAGACGATGAAAGTTTTGCGGGCCGATGACGAGATCCACAACCGGCGCGCGCCGCAGGATCTCGGCTCCCTCCGCCTGGGCGACGCAGCCGGCGACCGCGATCGTCATATCGGCGCCTTCGGCCCGGCGTTGATTTCGAAGCAGTCGAAGCCGGCCCAGCTCGGAATAGATCTTCTCCGCCGCCTTTTCGCGGATATGGCAGGTATTGAGGACGATCAGATCGGCCGCTTCGAGGTCGTCCGTTTCGTCATAGCCGTCAGGCGCCAAAGCCTCCGCCATACGAGCGGAGTCGTAGGCGTTCATCTGGCAGCCATAGGTCTTGATGTGAACCTTCTTCGCCAAAACGTCAGTTTCCGTCGGTCAAACCCGGCAGTTTCGCGGCGCTCTCGGCCTCGGGCGCACCATGCGCTTTTGCCGAACGCGCCGTCAAGAGTTGCGAGAAATCGAAACGCACCCGCTCGAAGGCGTGCGCCGCCAGCTTCTTGCGGTCGCCGACCTCGGCAATGGCGATGGGTTCGCCGAAGCGGACCTGGACATCGAGCGGTCCGCCTTTGAGCACACCCCAGGCGTGACTGAGCATGTCCATATCGCCATACCAAGCAATCGCCGGGCGCTGCTGCCGGTTCATGGGCAGCCCGTGTATATGGGTGTACACGATCGCGCAGGTCTGTAGCTGGTTGGCGGCGCTATTGCCTCCATCGGGCTCGATGGCGGCAAAAAGGGGGCTCTTGAACGGAAGCACCTGATTGCCGTCGCTGCTGGTTCCCTCCGCGAAGAGGACGACCCGCTCCTTCGCATCGAGCCTTGCCAGGATCTCCGCCCGCGTCTCGGCCACCGCCGTTCGCCGCGTCCGGTCAATGAAGATGGTTCTCTGGAGCCTGGCGAGCCAGCTGATGAACGGCCAACTGGCGACTTCGCGTTTCGCCACGAAGCTGAGCGGAGCCACGCTGGCAAGAACGGGAATATCGAGCCAGGAGATATGGTTCGATACAATCATTGTCGGGCCGGGCGCGATGGGCGCACCGCTCAAATGCACGCGCATGCCCAGGAGCTTGCAGACAAGACTATGATAAAGAACCGGCAAATAGCGTGCGGCCGGTAGCCGTGCGGCAATGAACAGTGCCTGTATCGGCATGAGCGGGAGGGTCAACAGGAAAAAGAAAAACAGGATTGTCGTTGCGCGCAGAACGCCCATTCGCATCTCCGGACCAAGCAGCAGCTTTCGGGATTTCGGTGCAGAATAGCGTCAAAGCAATCGCCGCGGCAATTTTTGCTTGCGCGCAAAGATTTCTTTCACCGCTATTGGATGACCGCGAATGGGTAATTTGAGCCAAGGGTGTTTGTAGCACCAGCGCAACAGGCATGAGCAAAAGAGCTGCTCCTGCTTGCTCTCTGTCTTCGTGTTGAAAGGCTGTTTACTTCGCTCCTCACAGAAATATCCTTTTGTGAAAACTGTGTGACAACCAACAAGAGTAGTTATTTAGACGCATGCCAAAGCTTACTTAAGTATAGATTGTGCGGGGCAGGACGGGCGGCGAATCGATTGCGCGCCGCGCATATGATGCTTGTGTCTGGTTCGGCTGCGGGGCAATCTCAGCGCAGAATACGATTTCATGGCACGACAGCCATCACCAATACACGGCGATCCGGGGGGACTACGTGGATGCTTTCCAAACGCGATAGCAGATTCAAATTGGGTGTCAGTCTGGTTGCGCTCGTCGGCGCAATCACTGGGACCGTTACGGCGGCTCAGGCCGGAGGGTTCTTGGTTCACGAGCAGTCAGCCTATTATCAGGGCATGTCGTTCGCGGGGGCAGCCGCAGGCAATGAGCTCAGCTCAATGTTTTGGAATTCGGCCGCCGCGGCGGCTGCGCCGGGGATCAATAGCGAGAGCCATATTTCGCTGGTGGTTCCGCATACGGAGATTACCTCGACGGGCACGTCTTTCTTAGACGGAGGTTTAGGCCTGGATACCAACAGCGGCGATATCGGTGATCCGACATTTGTTCCGGCGAGCTACGCCAATTATCAGGTCAATGATCAACTGTTCCTCGGACTGGCCATTAATGGCCAGTATGGTTTCACAACAAAGCCCGATAATCTGAATTTCGCGGGGACGCCGATTGCCACGACATCGGAAATATTCTCCATCAATTTCAACCCGAACGTCGCTTATAAGGTGACGCCGGAACTGACAGTTGGTGTTGGTGCGCAGGTTCTCTATGCAGATCTGCGTCTGCGCAGTAGCAATACGGTTCCGGTGGATCTGAATGGCGATCTAACCCCGGACGTCTTTCCAAGTGGCCGGACTACGGAAGCGGATGACTGGGGCTTCGGAGCGACGGCTGGCGTGATTTGGAATCCGGCGCCGGGTACAAGCATCGGCGTGGGCTACCGCTCCGCTATTAATCTGGAAGGGAAGGGGACTTGCACCGGTTTCGGCCTTTCTAACATTGCTGCGGGAAATATTTCGGGTTGCGGAAGTGGCGTAGACGTGACTGCCGACCTTACCCTTCCTGATTTGGTTACGGCGAGCTTCCGCCAGCAGATGAACGAGCGCTGGGCCCTGCTAGGGACTGTCGAATGGACGAATTGGAGCCGCGTAGGTGCACGTGCCGAATTCAAGGATGGCGACGGAAACATCATTGATGTCTTCCCGCTAGATTATGACGATGGATGGCTCTTCTCCGGCGGTGTTGAATATGCCTGGAGCCCGGACACGACCCTACGGGGTGGTCTTGGGTATGAACTGTCGCCGATCTCGGATGAAGTCCGCAACGTTTCTCTGCCCGACAATGATCGCTTGTGGCTGAGCGTGGGGGCGACCACTAGGCTGACAGAAAAGATTACGGTCGATCTCGGATACACGCACTTGTTCGTGAAAGACGCACCGATCACGGCAGAGTTTGGAGGTCAAACTTTGCTCGAAGCAGAAGGCACCGGCGACATCGATATTGTCTCAGCCAGCTTCAAATATAATTGGGGCGGCGCGGAGCCGCCACTGGAGCCGTTGAAGTAGCGGCAACGCAAGACTAACCGATGAGGAGAAGCTGGTCGTGTCGGCCAGCTTTTTCTTTGCCTCAGCGCAACGCGCGTCCAAATGGACGCGGACAGTTGCGCTAACTTATCGATATAGATCAACCCTCGTTCAATTGGAGTCAATTGAACGAGGGTTGATCTAGCGGACGCCCTTGGGCCACTCCCGCTCGGGCCGCAATCTCGGCCTCAGGCCGCTTCCATGATCAGCCGATAGCCGACGCCCGGTTCGCTTTCGATGAATTTCGGCTTGGCGGAATCATCGCCGAGCTTCTGGCGCAGATGGCCGATATAAATGCGCAAATAGTGCACATCCTCTTCATGCGCCGGTCCCCACACTTCGCGCAGGATCTGGCGATGGGTTACGATGCGCCCGGCATTCTGCGCCAGCATCCGAAGAAGCTCGAACTCCTTCCGCGTCAGCTTGATGTCTTTCTCGCCCACCGCGACCTTGCGGCGCGGGACATCGACCGTCAAATCGCCGATGACGAATTCCGACGCCGCTTCGGGCCCCATCTTCAGCCGGAGAGCGACGCGGATCCGGGCCAGCAGTTCCTCGATGCTGAAAGGTTTGGTGACATAATCATTGGCGCCGCTGTCCAGCGCGCTGACCTTTTCCTGATCCTTCGTGCGGACCGAGAGGACGATGATCGGCACGTCCGACCATTCCCGGATGCGGCCGATGACCTGCTGCCCGTCCAGATCGGGAAGGCCGAGATCGAGAATCACCAGATTGGGCTGAGCCGTCGCGCATTTCGAGACGCCCTCCTCGCCGCGCGGCGCTTCGATGACCTCATAGCCCTCGGCGCCGAGACTGATGCGCAGGAATTTGCGGATTTGCGGTTCGTCATCGACCACCAAAATGCGTTTCGTCATCAGGTGACGCCAACCTCCTCATTCAGGCGATCGTCCGCCTCGCCGGTGGGCACGGACGGCGCCTCGGTGAGCGGAAGCGTGATTTCGATCGTCGTGCCTTTATTCTTCGGTCCATCCTTGGCAACGATGCGTCCGCCGTGAGCTTCGACGATTCCGCGGCAAATGGAGAGCCCCAGTCCCGTCCCCGCGATCTGGGTATCCTTGGCGCGGGCGCGATAGAAAATATCGAATACCGCATTGCGCGCCTCCGGCGGAATACCTATTCCGTCATCGCTGATACGAATGATCGCATCATTGTCCTTGTGCACCGCCATCAGGGTGACGCGCCCGCCATCGCTCGTATATTTCAGAGCATTGTCGAGAACGTTCGTGAGCACTTGTTCCATCAGAACCGGATCGACGTTGATGAGCGGAAAGGACGGCGGAATATCGAAGACGACCTCGCGTTTTTCCAGCGTCTTGCCGAACTGCTTCATGGCGCGCCCGGCGATCTCGCGCAAGTCGCTCCACTCTCTTTTCGGCTCGAGCGCGCCATAGCCGAGACGGGTCATGTCGAGAAGGTTCTGCACGAAGCGGTTGAGCCGTTCGCTTTCGTCGAGAATGGTGTTGATGAGCTCCTTTCGGCTAGCCTCGGTCAGATTTTCGACGGTCGCGAGTGTTGTCGCCGAGCCCAGGATCGAAACAAGCGGCGTCCGCAGATCATGCGAGACGGAGGAAAGGAGCGCTGAGCGCAATTGCTCGGTCTCCGTCAAGAGGCGGGCGTCCTCGATGTCGGAAGCCAGATTCGTCCGCTCCACGGCGACGGCCACCTGGTCGACGAGCGCCTCGAGCAGCCGCCATTTGTCCGCCGCGAGCGCGCGCTGGCGTTCCTTGAAGGAGACGCCGAGCAGCCCGACCGTGCCGCGCCCCGTCCGCATCGGCAGGAACAGCCAGTCGGCCGTCGGGAGCGTTTCCGATTTCCATCCCGCCGGGCGTCCATGGTCCCAGGCCCATTCGGCCGCGCCCCAATCCTTCAGCGCAAGCTGGTCCTCGGGCGGATAGCCGGCGGCGATCTGAAGCCGGCCGTCCTTCTGCGGCAGAAGAACGAGCGATGAACATTGGAGATTCGACGCAACGTGATGCACCGCCGCCCAGAGGACGTCTTCCAGAGCCGCCGCGGCGGCGATCTTGCGGCTGAATTCATAAAGATTGGCGGTCCGCTGCGCCGAGAGCCGCATGGCCAACATCTGGCTTTTCAGCCTCGCCGCCAGATTGCCGACGATCACCGAGACCAGCAGGAAGAAGACGATGGTGACGAAGTCGTCATGCCGGAAGCCGGAGAAATTGTAATAGGGCTTGGTGAAGACGATATTGTAGGCCAGGAAACTCAGAATGCTCGCGAAGATCGACGCGGCGCGTCCGAGATAGATCGCGATCAGAATGACCGCCGTCATGAAGATCAGCGAGACATTGGGAAGCGGCAGGAAGAATGACACGCCATAAGCGAGCATCACCGCGAGACCGATGCCGACCGTGGCGAGCGCATATTCGTTCCACTGACCGAGCGCCAGCCGCAATCCGCCCGAGATGATATCGCGCCGGGTTTCCTCTTCATCCGGCGAGACGATGGTCAGCTCGAACTGCGTCGCCTTGCGCAAAAGCTCCTGCGCCACCGTTTCGCGGAACCAGCCTGTCCAGCGGCGCGGCCTCTGGCGGCCGAGGAGCAGGCGCGTCACATTGCGCTTGAGAGCATAGGCGATGATCTCATCGGCAATGCGCGCCTCGGCATGGATCGTAACGACCTCGCCTTCGAGCCGCTCCGCCAGTCTGATCGCCTCGGCAATCCGGTCCTTCGCCGCTTCCGGCAGGCTTTCATAATGCGGCGTGCGGACATAGAGCGCGATCCAGGGAATGCGCTGACGCTCGGCCATACGCCGCGCGGTGCGGACGAGCCGCTTGGCGACGGGCGCTTCGTTCAGGCAAACGAGCAGACGGTCCTGCGCGGGCCACGGGCCGGGGATGGCATGGGCGCGCATATAGTTGACCATCTGCGCGTCGATCCGCTCCGCGGCGATCCGCATCGACAATTCGCGCAGCGCCGTCAGGTTGCCCTTGCTGAAGAAATGGGTGATCGCGCGCCCGGCCTGCTCAGGCATATAGACCTTGCCCTGCCGCAAACGCTGAATCAGATCGTCGGGCGGCAGGTCGATGAGCTCGATTTCGCTGGCCAGTTCGAGCACCCGGTCGGGCAGTGTCTCGCGCACCTGGATGCGCGAAATCCGCGCGACGACATCGTTCAGGCTCTCAATGTGCTGAATGTTGAGCGTCGTATAGACATCGATCCCCGCGGCCAGCAGATCCTCGACATCCTGATAACGCTTCTCGCGGCGGCTTCCGGGAATGTTCGTATGCGCCAGCTCATCCACGAGCGCCAGCTTCGGCTTGCGCTTCAGGACCGCGTCCACGTCCATTTCGCCGAAATACCGGCCGCGATAGTAGATCTGTTTGCGCGGGATGATCTCCAGCCCTCGCAGAAGGGCCTCCGTTTCCGCCCGGCCATGCGTCTCCACCACGCCGACGACGACGTCCACCCCCTCGGCAAGATAGGCCTGCGCGGCCTGAAGCATTGCATAGGTCTTGCCTACGCCGGGGTAAGCTCCGAGAAAGATCTTGAGTTTTCCGCGATGCTCCCGATTGACCTCTTCCAGAAGAGCCTCGGGCGTCGGGCGGTCTTCAGATTCGGTCATAAGTGCATTCGACTAAGCGCTGGATCATTTTTGGCTTTATACCCTGTTTGGGCTGTTTTGTCCCAATTCACGCCAAGTTGGCCGAAAGAACGGCGCTTGCCCGCTTCTTTACCGCGATTCCGTCAAAGATTGATGTGCGGCGGCGACAGCTGGTCATTTTTTGACCGCTTGGGAACAGTTGGATTTTAACTAAACGCAAATAAAAAATGCTTTTTCACAAGGATGGTGGTTAAACTTACACGAAAGGGGTAGATAATTTTTGTCAATTCAAGAGAATAGCATATAAGAGTCATTTAATATCCAGAAAAACATCTAAGATATTGAATTAAGCCGAGGGAGCCGTGCAAACCTTGGGTCCTATCAAGCGTCAAAAAACACTGACAGAACAAGCTGCCGATGCGATCCGATCGCGAATCGTCGAGGGGCAATTCGCGTTTGGGGAGGCTCTGTCCGAGATCACGCTCGCCAACGAGCTCGGCGTGAGCAAGACGCCGGTTCGGGAGGCATTTCTTCAATTGAAGAATGAAGGGCTGGTGGAGATCCAGCCACAGCGCGGCACTTTCGTGTTCCGCATGACGACCGAGCAGATGCGCCAGCTTTGGGAAATGCGCGAAATTTTGGAAGTGAACTCGCTCCGCTTCGCGATGCGCAATGGCGGCGATGCGCTGATGCGTGCTGTCGATCCGGTCATCGAAGGCCTGGCCAAAGCGACGAAGGAGCGCAATCCCATCCTTTACCGGCGTTTCGATGCCGATTTCCATGGCGCGATCATCCAGGCCTCCGGCAATGCCTTCATCCAGTCAGGCTATAATATCATTGCCCTGCGCGTGCAGGCTTTCCGGAACCGGCTGTCGCTCGATGCGCAGAACTGGCGATCGCTCGATGAGCATGCCGAAGTCGCCGAACTGGCTCGCGCGGCGGAAACCGACGCGGCGGCGGAATGCCTGTGCAAACATATCCGCGCTGCGTTCAAGACCTATCTCGAACGGATCGAGGGCAAGGCCGCCAACGTCGCCTGATTGCGTCGGGGCTGCCAGCATCACCCGCCCATGTTGGCTGACTTGATGCCGTGGGTGTCTCTCAGTGCGACATCAGCACGGGCGTCGCCATGTGATTCAGCACATATTTCGTTGCGCCGCCAAGCACCATCTCTCTCAGCCGCGAATGCCCGTAACAGCCCATGACCAGCAAATCGCTGCCCGCGCTTTTGAGCTCAGACATCAATTGCTCCGCATCCGAATGCCCGGTTGTATTGGAAACGGCCGCTTCGGCGTTCACGCCATGCCGGGCGAGGGCGATCGCCAGATCCTGTGACGGGCTCGACGCCCCGTCCTCCGCGGAGTTCACGGCAAGGATGCGGACCGAATTCGCCATCTTGAGCAGCGGTAATGCATCGAAAGCCGCGCGCGCACTTTCGCGAGAATGATTCCACGCAACCGTAATCCGCTCGCCGACCGTCTCGAATTTGCCCTTTTCCGGAACGAGCAGGACCGGACGTCCGGTCTCCAAGACAATGCGGATCGGCAGATCGTGCCACTGGCCCAGCGGGTCGTCCTCGCCGCTGCCGCCGGCGACGACCAGATCCGCCGTGTGCGCAGCCGACACAATGTCGCGGAAGGCTTCGGCGTCGGCAAGCGTCTTATGGCGCCATTCATGCGAGACATTTCGAGCCTGCGCCACCTGCGTGAAGGTCTTCTGGATGGCCTCGGCCGCCTCGCGCTGCAGCTGATTATGCTGTGCCAGATAATCGGACGGAATGCCCCCATAGAGCATGAGGCGCACGGAATTATGGGTGCCCACCACATGGGCATGGCATTTTTCTGCAAGATAAGCGGCAACTTCCGAGAGAAGCCCTGCGGTCTTGGCGGACGGCAAATAGGTGAATATGGTCTTGTACATCCGCTTGGCCTCCCAGCGATCTGACGGATTTGGACGCTACCCGCGCAGGCTGGCCCGTGCCTTGATCTTGGTCAAGATCGTGCAGGCGAGAATCTGCATTTTTGCCTTTGACTTGTATCAAGCCCGGGACGCACAACACCGCTATTATGGCGAAGCGCAAATCCACGCCGGAGCAGTTCCCGCAAGATCGG
>Ga0315553_10000718_pt1 | contig 28716 bp, 27 predicted proteins | sample SalMarSW160140MG_FD_203099 | JGI IMG/M metagenome (GOLD analysis project Ga0315553, IMG submission 203099) | Salt marsh sediment microbial communities from the Plum Island Ecosystem LTER, Massachusetts, United States - Salt Marsh Sediment SW1601-40 ... | reverse complement strand
ATGGTTCATGGCACCTATGCGGTCGTATTGACTCCACGGCTATGAGCTGGAGTTCATTTACTGGAATCGCGATAGATGGCAATGATCAACCGCACGTATCTTATGGTAAATATGATGACATAATTCACAAATACTATATGGCTTACGCAAAAGTTTACCTGACATCTGTAGATGAATTAGAAATTTCTCCGAGTCATCGGATGTTCCTGAAATGCTATCCAACCGTTACTGTCGATAAATGCAATATTGAATTCTTCCTGTGCGAACCAGATCATATTTCTCTGAGTGTATATAACTGCCTAGGTTGTCTGCTTGATGTGATAAGATATGATAATATGACAGCTGGAATTAATACAATTGCAGTACCTTTTGAAAAATATCCGCGGGGTATATATTTTCTGAATTTAAAAACAAACAGCGATCACGCATGCATAAAAATAATCAAAACATGAAAGAGGAGGAGAGATGAAGAAATTTCTATCATGTGCATTATTGGTATTGTTATGTAGTTTTTTATTTACCGGCTGTATGTCTAAAAAGCAGTGGCAGGGTCAGTATACCACAGTTTCATATACAAAAATCGCGCCAGAAGAAGATTTCAAATGTGCAAATTACATTGTTGTCTCTTATATGCTGCAGAAATATAATGAAAAATCTGACATAATCTATCGTTTTGATATTATGCAGGATGACAAACTTGTACGCAGAATCGAATTTGTCGATATAATTTTTCTTATCACTTTTGAGACACCAAATCCCAACAAAGGTGAAACTGGAAAAGATTATAATTATGTTTTAATGGAAGCAAACGTTGAAGATATCGACAAAAGGAATGTCTATTTATTCACTGAAGGAGAGACGTATAAACTTTATGAGAATATCCACGATTATGAGGAGATAAAGGGAGAAGTCATTGATGTTCTGTTGGGTAGAGCATTATTGCCTGAAATAAAGAAATAACTAATTAGTTATTTTGAGGAGGAAAACATGAATAGAATAAAGTTTTGTATATTATTCGTGATCGTGTTACTCGCCATCACATGTGGGGAAAAGGTACAAGAAACTGCCACTAAAAACCGATTTCTCATCTCTGTTGATCGGCAGTACGGCTTTATAGATAGAACAGGGAATGTTGTGATCAGACCCCAGTTTGAGTCAGCCTATGATTTTTCAGAAAACATGGCATGCGTGAAGATAGATGGGAAAAAAGGATTTATAGATACGACTGGCGAGTTTGTGATTGAACCTCAGTTTGATGGAGCGAGTAATTTTTCCGAGGGATTGGCTGCTGTTAGAATTAATAGAAAACGGGGTTATATAGATAAAACCGGCGAAGTTGTTATCGAACCTCAATTCGACTATGCTTTTCCATTTTCTGATGGGCTAGCAATGGTATGGATTGGGGATTCTGGATTAGATAAGAACACCGAGGGGAAAACTGGTTATATAGATAAAACAGGAAGCTATGTTATTGAACCCCAGTTCAAGGGCATCCAGGAAAGTTTTTCTGAAGGACTTGCTTTAGTACGAGTAGACGGTAAATGTGGTTATGTAGATAAAACAGGGCAATTCGCAATACCACCACGATTTTTGGGTGGTATGAATTTCTCGGAAGGCTTAGCTGCAGTTACAATTGATGGTCCATGGGTTTATATAGATAAGACTGGTGAAGTTGTCATTGAATCTCATTCGTTTGAGTTTTCTTGGTGCTGTGAAGGGTTGGTTGTTATTGGCGACGAAAAAAAAGGTTATATGGATAAGTCCGGTGAGATCGTTATTGATCCACAGCTTGAAAGAGCACAAATGTTTTCAGAAGGTCTCGCTGCAGTTAAGATTAATGGAAAGTGGGGTTATATCGATAAGACCGGCAAGATTATTATTGAGCCACAGTTTGATTATGGGGTGCATCCATTTATTGGTGGGTTGGCACAGGTGAACATCGGTTATGGTGGTGTTGATTTTAAATGGGGATATATAGACAGGACAGGTAAGTATGTATACGAACCCACGAGATAAATTGTTGTAATTGACTAATTGAGGAACTTTAATAAGAGAGAAAGGGAGTCCTGGAGAAACTCATACGTAGAGCGTAATGACTAGAGAGTAGAGCGTAGGGAGTAGAGAGAAAAGGAAGGGAGGAAGTATGCGTTTGTTAAAATTGTTCTGTATATTTATACTGTTTCTTATCGCTGTATATGCGCAGACAACAAGAAGAACGAAAGTAAATGCACGGCTCAATCCGAAATTAATAAACTATCAAGGTTATCTTACTGATTCTCTCGGTGTGCCGATCGATGATTCAATCGATATGACATTTTCTATTTACGATCAAACATCTGGTGGGAATTTGTTATGGACTGAGGATTCATCCGCGGTGCCAGTAGAGAATGGTATCTTCAATGTGCTTCTGGGGAGTATCGATGCGATCCCGGATACTGTGTTTGCAGATTTTGCAAATTGCTGGTTGGAACTAACGCTCGAGAGTACTCATACCCTCACGCCGCGCACGCGCATCACCTCAGTCGGGTTTGCTTATACAGCAACCTATTCAGACACAGCAGACTATGCGCGCAATGCCGTGTCAGGCGGTGTGCCGTCTGGCTATTCTATACTCGGCGAGACAGATGTTGCTCCTATGAATTATACATATACTGGAGCATATGTTACGGCAAGGGATACAGGGATAATTCCGGATACATGGACGACCAAAACGAATATGCCCACTGCACGATCGCATTGCGTTGCAGTAGAGGTTAATGGCAAGATCTATGTTATCGGTGGACAAGGGGGATTACAAAAGAACGAGGAATATGATCCAGTCAGCGATTCGTGGACGACAAAAACAGATATGCCCACAGGAAGATACGCGCATGTCGCAGCTGCCGTGAACGGAAAGATCTATGTTATTGGTGGTTATAGCGGCGGAAATCTAAGTACGGTTGAAGAATATGATCCAGTCAGCGATTCGTGGACGACAAAAACAGCTATGCCCACGGCGCGGCGTTTTTTATGTGCCGCATCAGCCAATGGAAAAATCTACGCGATCGGCGGGTATACCAGCACATACGTTCCGACCAACGAGGAGTATGATCCAGGAGGTGATTCCTGGGCGACCAAGGCGAACATGCCCACGGCGCGTGGATATCTTGCTGCTGCATCTGTCAATGGTGCTATTTACGTCATAGGAGGTCTCGGCGGTCTCAACAAGAATGAGGAATATAACCCATCAACCAATACCTGGGCAACAAAAGCCAATATGCCCAGTAACCGGGAAAGCCTTGCCGCAGCTGGTTTAAATGGTAAAGTGTATGTAGTTGGTGGTTACAGCGGTTCAGCAATGAATCTTAATCAGGAATATGACCCATTAACCGATGCCTGGGCAACAAAGGCTGGTATGCCCACTGCCCGCTATTACCTTTCGGCAGCTGCCGTGAACGGTCGAGTATATGCTATCGGAGGAAATAATGGGGGGAATTTAAATACGAACGAAGCCTATGGCCCAGGAGAACACTTGTTTTATATTCATAAAAAAAACTGAGACGACGTAATGAGGCATACAAGCATACGGGGACGGTATTTTTCAATACTTCAAGACTTACAACAAGATTCTCTGTCATCAATTCTAGACTGCATTATTTATCGATTTTTCAGATAATTGAACAGAGGGAATGAAGGACGCTAAAACATCCTTAAGAATGATAATAATTGTATTAAGTTCGCTAATATGGTTGGCGATGTTGATTTGTTCCAGAAAAAACAATATGATGAGGTGAAAGAAAAATATATCGAACAAGGCGCGTAATAATATGGATGATTGGTATTGCGCGGTGCTTGAAGTACTCTTTGAGATGAGGGATGCGTTATGTTTATTGAATAGATCCTGGGTAACGCATGATTATTATCAGGGTTTGGTCGATACGTTCCAATTTCCAAAACTCCCGCAGCACTACAAAGAGATCGTTCCGCTGCTGTGGCAGGTAAAGAATATCGATACGGCGATCGTGCTAGTCATGGAGCTGACCGAGAGCTTTCAGAAATTGTTAAAAGATCAGGGCATAAAATCCACAGAATTTGAAAAAGATCCTGAAATTCCTGTATAGAAAAAATAAAGGATGAACTCAGTTCCGACATCCCGGTGCTTCTGACCTTTGTCTTCGAAGAATAAATCCGGTTTAAGACTATTCCAGCCGCGCGCATAAAACCGGGATCCTTTTTCCCCCGATAATTTTAAGATTATCATAACATAAATACCATCTTGAGACAAGTGAGGATGTGGGAATATCTTAGGTTAATCATTTAGCCAATTGGCTAAATTGGATTTTGTTACTGTGAACAAAAAGGCTCCCGATACCTTATAATCACACAACAAAGTATCGGGAGCCTTAATTTCACAGCACGAATATGATTCTGCGGTTTATTTCAGTACTATGATCTTCTTCGAAACCATGGACTGAGGGCTTATTGCACTGACGATATATACTCCTGAAGCTAATCCATCAGCATTCCAGTGAAGTTCATGCGCACCGGGGCTAAACTCCCGGTCTGCCAGTATGGATACAAGCCGGCCTGTTATGCTGTAAATAGTCAGGTTTACGTGGGAAGCCTGCTGCAAAGTAATGCAGAGGCTGAGGTTTGACCTAACCGGATTGCTCAGACATGCAAGGGTGAGAAAAAATCCATCAGATAATATATCATCATCTTCTTCAATCCCCGGCTGACCTTCACCGATATCGAGGATGATCCCTTCTATGATGTTCATGTTGTAGGGCATTCCGGTCAGAGGGAACTGATACCATCCGTTGTAGCTGCCGCTCCAGCCAAAATTGAAGTGGTAGAAATCATCGGTATTGTACCCGTCAATAACAAGATTATGCCCGTAGGTCGGTCCTTGATCCACGATGGCCAGATGTGCCGGCTTAGCATCCTTCATGTTCTGAGATAATCTCTCGAATAAGCTGTCAGAAGTTTCATACAAGAGTTCAGATTCATCAAAGCCAAATCTCTGGTAAGCAGTTGCTGCCTGGTTGACACCGAAGGTACCGGAAACCGATGCTGTATACACCTGATGGCATGCAAAGCCGCTGGCTAATACAAGAGCAGCTTTGTCAGTTGGAGTAGGCGGGACCGCGTTGTTATAGTGATATTCCAGGGTATCCAGATACACATTTAATTCGGGCCAGGATGGAAAATCGTGTGCCAGGTGATCATCGTCTATCCAGTAGTACTCATGATAATTATGGTAGTAATCATCACTGTCATCGAACCGCGTGGCGTTTATCTCTTCCAGAAAATTCAAAATGGCGGCCATGGCTACTGCGGGACATCCAGCAACACTCCTCGACCCTGCAATAAGATCCATGGGACAGTACATATTATACGGTGCACTCTGGTTCCAGTTTTCCATAAGCCATCCTCCGGTGGGCGTTGAACCCTCGGGAGGCCACTGTTGAAACTGTAACGGGGCCAGGGCAACAAAATCCCCTGTGATGTACTCATGCCACTGGTTTTCGTATTCAATCTGAACCTCTTCCGGGATACTGCCGGAGTTGGAGAGCCTGGTGATAACATCCATTCTAATAATGTCGAAAAGAATGTTTTCGTCGTGCTGGTTATCATAACAAAGATTCGTATAAGAATAAGCGATCACGGGCGGAAGATTGTTGTCTCCTGCCACTATAATGTAACCAGCCGGGTCCAGCTCAAATACATAGGCCAGTGCAGAACCGGTCTTGTCATCTTCTATGGTGGTGAGGAAATAAATCGAATGATTATCCTGCATATTATCATGAACTAATCTGGATTTTGCCACTGCTCCCGCAGTATTCTGCTCCACGGGCAGAGCATAGACCAGATTTACCGAGGCAAGACATGCCAGGAAAAATATTTTTCTTGTGAACATCCCTAACCCCCTTTTCTTTTTTCCATTATCCCCAATTTCTTATGCATGTCAATATTTATGGCTTGACATCTAAGAAATAATCTATACAATTTATGAGGTTTGATATGGGTCTGAGAGACTGCGGTCTCTCGAGGCCCTTTGTTATTTTTACGCGGTTTGAAATGCAGGTTCTAATGGTGTAGATGATGAGTAGGTAAGTAATAGTAAAGGAAAGGAGGGAAATATGAGGAAAACATATATCAACATTGGCATAGTGATGTGTATGGTAGTGTCTTTCTCGTCTTTGTATGGTTATGTCGAGACGATGTTCAAACCGAGTGTCCATGGGTGGCATTTTGATAATACATATATCAACATGCATGAGCATGTCGACATGGGGGGTCTTGAAGTTTTGGGTTTTCAAAACCTTGACCCGAGATACGGACTCTGTGCTGGGATGTGCCGAGCGGCAATGAGCCGGTATCATGAGCGTGTTCCTATGGATATGACCACATTGACACCGGAGACTGGTTCCCAGATATTCGGGCAGCTTATCAATGCACAGGATGATGTGTGTACACCAGATTTCTGGCGCAAGGTGTTTCTATTCCAGACCCGACCTGATCAAGGAAATCTGGGTTTGGGTTGGTTTACCAAGCTCGAATGGACTAAGGCAAAAGCAAAACTGGATGCCGGTATTCCGGTAACCCTGTGTTTAATAAAAGCCGAAGGGCATGTTGAAAATCCTTCAAAGAATCCAGTTGTCATTGGATACAAGTATCTTTATAACGAACCGCTGATGCGTGTTGTGCTATGGGTCTATGATACCCGGGAACCGCGCAATAATAATATTAGGATCTTCTTCAGTATTGGCGGTGCGAATCATGATATTAGTGCAGCGCAGAGTAATGACGGGCCATATGACCAGCTGCGTGGTTTCTTTATTATTGATCATGACGGCGAAGAAACTGTTGGTAGAATTAATAGCATGGGAATAAATTCATGTACCTATGATCATACATTAGCTGTGGAAAAAACGCCTGGTGCAATTGTGCGTATGGATAAATATAATTTTAATTTTAGATGGAACTGTAATTTTGTCCCCGGCTATTCAGTTCTGGTAAACCATGAATACCATACCCCGTTTGGTGGTAACATATATCAGGATATCGTATGCCCGAATTATTTTGGTAATCTCACCGTACCTCTTTATTTCGAATATAGTAACGACTGGAGGCTTAGGGTGTACGCGGCGAAGATAATGGACCGGGAGGTTTCAGATGTACTATGGCTTGAGCAGCCCAGAACGCATGTTTATCCGTTCCTTCATAATCGGGATGCCGAAGATCGGAAATACATAACCGATGCGCGTGAAGACGATATTACAACTTATGATTTTTCACCGACTGACGAGGAAATCGCCCAGTACTGGAACCGATTGGTAGAAGTGGCTGGTGATAAGATCGGTAGTGGTGCCCACCTGGTCAATTATGAAGAGCATTATGAACTTGGTCATGTCAAAAAACCAGTTTATGTTGACATTGATGAGGTCTATATGGCTAACCCGGTTTCTGATATGGATATATACAAAACTCGTCCTCAAGGCGAGACCAGCGAGCTTATTAGATTTGAAACGAATATCGCGATACCCGAGAATGAAAAGAACCGGTTCATGATCTTTGACGCTGGAGATGCGAGCAAATTCGGTTTTTCTGAACAGGACTATAACGACGATGTAGTAACAATAGTATCGATAGAATCAAGGGATGATATAGGACAGCATGCAGGTGAAAATCACCTATCTTATGCTCGTTCTTTGTTATTTATAGTCTCCCCGATATACAGCGATTTTGTACCGGGTATTTCTGACTGGGAAGACATACGCGATCATATAAGGCAATACATAGATCGTGATCTTCTTGTCCGTATCGATGATGATTTTGAAGAGCGCGAGATGAAGAAAATCGCCAACAAAATAAGCATGAAATCCGGTGCACTGATAAATCAGATAAATTATGCCGATATCATAAAGGATAAGAAGTTGCTGAAAAACATTACTGATACACATAAGGAAACTTTCGATATTGCCATGAAACGTATTCATCAACTCATCCAGTCAGGTATGGAATACAAAGATCTCAAGATAGAAATGCAGGTTGTGAAGAATAAGATGCTCGAACGTAATAAGACGATGACGATTTCCCTGATCGGTACAGAAATACTCAACCGTTTGGAAAAGGAAGGGAAATTAAAGGCATTTTTTAAGGATATAAAAAAAGATATTAAGTAAATATAATCACACTGACCAATCTTATAGCAGTATTTAACAGCATCTTAACGTGGCTGAAGACTCTTGGAACATTCAGTGAGAAGCAGGAGGCGAGATATAAAGCGGCTTTGCGCGCTTTATATCTCGCCGCTAATGAGACTAAAGCATATGTGGCAACCCTGAAGCGCAGGAAGAACCCTGACCAGGATAAAGAACTCAGGTTATCCAAATTATGGGTGGATGCCGCTATTGAGCTGCGAAAGATAGACAAAGTATTAGCAAAAAATGCATCTTAAAGGCAGAATACTGGGCTGACCCGACCGAATGGTCTGACAAATAGATCGATAAAACCAAAGATTCACTTAATGAAATATATAATGCATGCAGAAAATTATTGAGTAGGTGAAAATAAATAAACCTCTCCATATTATTATTATAATCATAGTAACTACGTTAATTGTTGCTGGAGTGATGTATTTGTATCATTATTCAGAAACCAAAGCTGAACAGAAATTGCATAATAAACAAATCGCAGGAAAAGATACCACCATTGCAAACCTAAAAGTTCGGATTACCAGACTCGAGGATGCGATTGCTGCAAAGCCTGATAGGCTACCAGATGATCTATTAAAAATTCCTTGAAAACATTAAATTGATCAGCAATTCAGTGAGATCGAGGCGGAGGTGCGGCGTGCATGTAGAATGTAGAGATTCGACCCCCTCCTTTCGTTCGTATTGACTTCAAAAATGTTTTCTCTATAATCGTACAGAGATTATTACAAGATCGGTAGGTTAATACAGCAATATGAAAACAGCAGGCATAGAAGAAAAATCTAAAGGCAATAGGCCCATTTACTATCCACAATCAAAGGTTGAAATCGCCGGATTTACGGCAAAACATTATGATAAGCTGATGGATATGATAACATTGGGTAGGTATTCTTACATAATGCGAAAAACCATACAATTAATGGGAATTAGACCAACTGATAGAATTCTCGATTTAGGGGCAGGAACAGGTAGGAATGCTTGTCTCATGAGAAAATATATTTCCTCAAAAGGGGAACTTTTAGGATTAGATATATCTAAGGAAATGATATCTCAATTTACAGAAAATTGCGCAAATTTTTCTAACATTAGAATCATCAATGCAAGAATTGACCAAAACTTAGTTTATAAAAGCTCTTTTGATAAAGTTTTTATTTCATTTGTACTGCATGGATTTCCTCAGAAAGCAAGAAATGTAATTATTCGTAACGCTTTTAAGGCATTAAAACAGGGCGGCGAGTTTTTTATTTTGGACTATAATGAGTTTTCGCTGAGCAAAATGCATTTTTATCTAAGAATCTATTTTAAGTTGATAGAATGTCCCTATGCTTTTGATTTTATCGAAAAAGACTGGAAAAAAATTTTATCCTTGCAAGGGTTCAATAATTTTTGGCAATACCTTGTTCTTGGCAATTATGTACGATTACTTAAAGGAGTAAAAGTATCATGAAGCAATCGAGTTTCAAATGGATTGGTTGGGGTCGAATCCCTTCAATACTTCAGGACTTTCCGCTCGACATTGGACAATGCGACAAGCATCGGGTCATTAAGTAATTTTGTCATTGAGTTTTGGTGAAATGTTTTTTGATAAAATAGAATGCATAACAAGCGAGGTGATTTCAGTCACCATACCAGTTTGGTCCTAACAAAGGAGAAACCGTAGATGCCTGGGAGGAAACATGTGAAATAAATGAACCTTCCCTATTGGGACGGGTATTTACTGAAGAATATGAGGTGGTTTCAGGCGTATGGACATTTCAAATCTACGATGGAGACGATCTTCTGTATGAAAAGGAATTCTATCCTACACCTAAGTGAGAATAAAACCAATGGGGGTCAGGCCATTTTAATGGCAGATGCTACAAAATAATAGTCATCATGTAATTAGGTAATTAAGTTATTAAAATCGAATAAGCCAAAACACTCTTTGCCCTATACGCTTACCACTTTGCTCAAAGGTTGACTTGACCCAAAAATTCAAGATAATTTAATGCGAAGGAAAATAGATAAGGTGGGTGGCGATGAAATATGAAATAATGAATGCACTGCAGAAAGAAATCAACGCCGGGGAGTACTTATTGTGGAGCGGTCAACCGACCAGAGGAATTATCTTTCGAAAAGAAGACATAATGAGAATCTTAGGCATTCTTGTATGGTTGGGTTATGTTGGCTATCAGATTCTTAAAGAGGCAAAAACATTCAATGGTTCGTTTTCTCTATTAATTTTAATGATTTTTAGTGGCATCGGTATAATAGGAACTGCAGTTCCTTTGATTACTGATGTTATGAATAGAGGGAGGACATACTATGGTCTTACCAATACACGTGTCCTCATTATTAATACATTATTCGGAAAAATGGATAGATCATTGCTATTGGATTTAATACCCGAAATTGCGTTAGATGAGAAGAAAAATCGCCGGGGGACGATCTACTTTCGGAAAGAAGGAAAGAAATCTGCAGACAAAGTCGAGAAAAGCTGGTTCGGTATGAAAAAAACACATATCGCACGATTTGAGATGATCGATAATGCAAGGCAAGTATATGACATGATATTAGATGCACAGCGAAAAAAAGCGAATAAAGACAAAATAAATCATGATAAAAAGACAGAGGAGGAATGAATGTGGTATAGAGAACATTGCTTGATAGTAGTAGTAATATGCGGTGTAATATGTGTAAGTACGATATCAGGCCAGACCTCGGAGTATCCGGGGTTTGCCCATAAGGCGCGAATATGATTCTTCCTGGTATTAATGGGGTGATTTGAATAAACTGTCAGCAATAGTAATAGGTTTGTTAATATTACTGACATGTAGCTCAAAGCACGGGTTTGAGGAAGTGATAATTATGGATACGCTCCGTAACCTATTCGGGGATTAAAAAAACGGGAGAGAACAATGGATATAAATATCAGGTTACAAATTGGCAGGTGCCATGAGTGCGGGCATGAGTATGTGATACTGTCGCGCAAGGTAGAACACCCAAAAGAGCTAAAAGTGCCTGCTATTGCGAGATGTCCAGAATGCGATGCCGCACAGACTGTTGTGCTCAGCAGTAAGAAGCAGTTAACGAGTATTCCGGATGAAAACCTCGAAAAACTCTCGGAAATATTGCTCCAGGATGATAACTGCGCAAAATGCAGTAAGGCACTGCCGCTGCTTTCGGGCGAACGAGTGGATCTGGTCTTTAAAATGCAGAAAGTAATTAACGAGGATGAAGGGTTTGTCGAAGAGTGGACGCTTTCCGTGCCTTTCTGCCAGCACTGCAAAGAGAACGAAACAGAGGAATCGCTGGTCATTGCCAGCCAGAAATATCTGGCAGCAGAAGAAGAGGGGGGTTCTCCAGAGCTGCTGAGAAATGCTGCAAGGAGCTGGAAGTATTAGTATAAAACCGTGTCTTGATTTATTTCATGTGCAGTGTATAATGAAGCGAGGAGAATAACTATGCTCGTTAGGGATATCATGGATCGAACCGCACCGGCAGTCCCGGAGTCAGCGAGTTTGAATGGTTTTATCGCGATACTCAAACTCACCGAACGTACAACCCTTGCTGTTGTCGATAAGAACAAGATCCTGATCGGCATAATATCCCTTCATGATCTGATCAGACATTTTTTTCCTCAATATATCGGTCTCATACCGTCGATCGATTTCCTCGGAAAAGCCGAAGTCCTTGAACATCATCTCCTCAGTCAGATAATGGAACCAGAGACGAGCCAGTTATTCCTGGTCCATGATGTCATGATAGGAGATATCGTAGCAGTAAATGAAGACGATTCGACGTTCAAAGCGCTCGCACTCATGATCCATAAAAAGTACCATCATCTGCCGGTCGTTGGTGAAGGCATGAAATACATCGGCATGATCGATCAGCGCAGTATTGTCATGAATTTATTATCCGCTGCGTCCTGATGCTGCCCATCGTTAAATGACCGGCATTGTCGTTAGTATCCTGCTGCTTATCCTCATATATATATTCGTTGCGTTTGGTAAACTCGAAGCCGCCCTCATTGCATTGCTCGGCGCGGTTGCCGCGCTCGAATTCAGACTCATTAATCAAGACCTTGCATTTGGCGCAGTCGATTGGAATACGATATTCCTGCTCATCGGTATGATGATGATGGTCGGTGTTATAAAACGTACTGGAATATTCCAGTACCTTGCGATCAAAGCGGCAAAACTCGCTCGAGGGAACGCGCTTCTTATCATTCTATTTCTTTCAGCCGCCACTGCATTGCTCTCTGCTTTTCTCGATAATGTGACAACGGTGCTTGTCGTTGCGCCGATAACTATTCTTATTGCGGATTCCCTGGAGCTGGATGCTATGCCCTTGCTCATTTGTGAGGTGCTTGCCTCTAACATCGGCGGTACGGCAACTTTAATCGGTGATCCGCCGAACATAATGATCGGAAGCGCGGCGAATTTAAGTTTCAATGATTTTGTCACGAACCTGGCTCCCGGAGTGATAGTGGTCTTCATCGCCGTTATCGGATTCATGTTGTTGCTGTTTCGTTCCAAACTTACGGTAAGACCCGAATTGAAGTCCAATATCATGGAACTCGACGAAAGAAAATCGATCACGGACATTCGTCTCGCGCGTATATGTCTTGCAGTATTCGCTTTGACGCTTACAGGATTCGTTTTGCACGACCTGCTGCATTTGAAGCCTGCAACCATCGCCTTGACGGGTGCGGTCCTCATTGTGTTTCTCACGCGGACGTCTATTGAGCAGATATTCAAGGAGATCGAGTGGTCGACGATATTCTTTTTTATCGGGCTTTTCATTGTCGTCGCAGCGGTGAACGAACAGGGGATATTCACGATACTATCTGACGGGCTGCTTAAGATTACGGGTGGGGACATTACGCTTTTGGCACTGGCCATATTGTGGATCTCTGCATTCGCGGCAGCATTCGTAGGCGCGGTGCCGTTCGTCGCGACAATGATACCGTTACTTCACGGCATAATCGCGCAATCCCCTCAAGACGCGTTCGTTCTCTGGTGGGCATTGGCGCTCGGCGCATGCCTGGGAGGCAATGGGACGCTGACCGGCGCCGCAGCAAACATGGTCGTCGCGGGTATCGCACGACAGCACGGTATGACAATCAGTTACCGAAGTTATTTGAAATACGGATTCCCGGTCATGATCATATCGCTAGTTATTTCAACACTATATGTAATTGTCCGTTATCTGCATTGAATTTCTGCCTGATGAAGGAATGTCGGCTAACCTATCATCCTCATTGTTTTGTCGTTTTGTGTACGAATAGAATGGTCTTTGGTACCGATCACCACCACAGGTGTTTAATCGGCCAGAGGCAGGTCGAGGTTGTCAAAAACCTTTTGCTCTTGCGCCCACAAACAGAGTGAATTCGCTGCTTTCAAGGTTGTCTGAGAGCCGAATGTTATCAAGAACACCGTCGCCGTTGAGATCGACTTCCTGGGACATGACAAAATCAGCTGCGCCGCACAAGGAGACGCAGACTGTAACAAAGAGAAAACCTCCAGTGTAAAAAGAATTCTTCATGGCGCTACCTCCTTTGATTCTAATATAATTGTCTTATTGCGCGCCGTTATCCGGCGCGAGCCGTACTATTCTATCTATGATGCTGTTTTTTTCAAGTGTAAAGCATAAAGGGAAGGATCTTGAGTCAAACCACTCTAATTGCAGATTTTAGATTTTAGATTGTAGATTTTTTTGGCATTTCGATGAACTTAATCTACAAATGTATTTTTTTATCCCCGGGATTCCTCAGGAGGGCTTCCGTTTTTATGCAGCCAATCCAATAGAGATTGAATGCTGGTTTTGGCTAAGGCAATGCTGCTATCCGCACAGCCGTAATATAGATGGAGCGTATCACCATCCGGTAAAATCGTGTAGCCGCAGGAAAATGCTACATTCGGTACATCTCCTTCGCGTTCGTAGGGCGTTTCGGCTCCAAATATCCATATATTACTGCGCAGCAGGCATCGTTCTGGTTGTTCAAGGTCAAAAAGGGCGAGACCCGATCGATATAGGCTTCCGCTTGCTGTTCGCCGTACCCCATGGTAAATCATAAGCCAACCTTTTGACGTTTCGATCAGGGGTGGTGAAAGACCGATTTTATCAGCATCCCACCAGGCACCACGTCGCGCCTTGAGAATTAACTGATGTCTGCCCCAGTGATAGAGGTCAGGCGAATAAGAAAGCCAGATATGGTTCCCATATGCAGTCATCGGCCGGTGAATTAATACCCAATGACCATCAATTCGTCGCGGAAGGAGTGCCGCGTCTTTATCCGGAGGAAGCATGATGAAACCTTGTCGTTCGAATTGCTCGAAGTTTTTGGTCAGAGCTAGCGAGACACCAGGCCCGCCAGTAGAATACGATGTGTAGGCAATTACATACTTATTCAGTTCAGGAACATAGGTAATACGCGGATCTTCGATACCCCAGGTTTCCTCTGGATAGTTTTTAGGGTCAGCCATTAAGGTAGGTTCAGAATCGATCTGCCAAGAATCTATACCATTTTTCGAACGGGCGGCACAGAGGTGCGAAAGTCCGCTTCGATCCTCAACGCGACACAGCAATAGCGTGACACCATCGGGTAATAGTATCGCCCCGGGATTGAAAACGCTGTTAACAGGATATGGCCAGTCCCGGGCAACGAGAATCGGGTTTTCGGGATGTCGCTGAAAAATTTCTTCGGGTTGGTTATTTATCATAATTTACTCCTGGGTCGGTATGGCTAGAATATGTTCTGCTTGGCGCATTTCGAGAAGCGATAGCAGAAAAGCCAGGGTTGACTCCGCGCCCTGGTTTTCATTGACCCGGTCCGAGTGCAGACTGTCGCGGCACCCGCCCGTCGTCGTATCGTATATTGGCAGGCGGCCGTTGTTGCGACCCAAGAACCATTCAAAGGCAAGCTCCGCTTCTTTATACCAGCGTTCCTCGCCCGTAACCCGGTAGATTTCGAGACAAGCGAGGATCATGCCATAGGCCTCGATCGGTTGCTGATCAAAGTGAGCTCGTTCATCACCGCGGCGGTAGAAGCCGTTACTGCCAATGGGTTCAAAGTAACCTTCCTTGGAATGCTGGACTGTTATCAGCCAATCAAGGGCTTTGAGTGCCACGTCTTTCATGTCGTTATTCATCAGCCTCTGCCCGCATAAGAACAAAGCATGGGGTATCTTGGCATTCGAATAGGTCAGAATGTCTTCAAACCAGGGCCAATCCGGCGTGCTGTTCCGTCTGTATAAATCCATCAATTTTTTGACAAGAATCGCTTCGGTATTCTGGGCAGCTCTATCTCCGGAAAACCTTTGCAGGTATTCATTGATGCCTATCAAGCTGAAAGCCCAAGCCCGCGGACTGCTGAAATTCGATGTTGCAGGTAGGGCGACGCTGAACAACTGACCAGCAACGCTGCGCAACTTCTGGGATTTAGAACGGCCTAACACCGAACCCAGTGCCCATAGTGCGCGTCCGTGGCTGTCTTCGGAACCGCAATCCTCTAACCAGCGGCGTTCGTAAGAAAGAAAATTGCGAAACCGACCAAGTCCCGGATTATATGCATACATGAGAAAAGCCAGATAGCGGACAGCGAGTTTGTTAATTTTCTTCTCGGTGTCTTGCATGATTTCTTCAAGCATTGTCGTCAGGACTAAAGCCCGTGCATTATCATCGGTCGTATAGCCCTCATCATAATTGGGTACAATGGAGACAGAATGCTGGAGTATACCTGTATCATCGGTCAAATCGAACAGATGGTTAAGGTTCAAAATGGGTAAATCGAGTGGCCGTTGACTCAATGTTTTGGCTACGAAAATGGCGTGCCGGCGCCGCATCCTCTCTTCATATGCACTCTTGAAGCATTTTAGATAATTGTTGGCAACTACCGGCCAGATCATGTTCCGCCCAAGAAGATAGCACTGTTTACGCATCGCATGTCGTTTGACGCTATTCTTCAGCAGGTAAAGCACTTGGGTTGCGATCGCTTTGGGATCATTGAAAGGAACGAGCAAACCCCGGTCATCAGCGAGCAGTTCCTGGGCATACCAGTAGGGAGTCGAGATTACCGGTTTCCCCGCTCCTACAACATAGGCCAAAGTCCCCGAGACAATCTGTTCAGGATTTATATAGGGTGTGATGTAGATATCGGTCGTACAAATGAACTTTACAAGTTCATCCAGGCTCACGAAACGATTATGGAATATAATTCCTTTTTCGACACCGCATTCTTCGGCCAGAAGTTCCAAAGAAAGGCGGTAGGCTTCACCCTCGTGTTTAAGGGTATCCGGATGCGTTGCACCAACCACGACATAAACGGTGTTGGGATACTGTTCCAGAACCGCTGGTAAAGCCCTGATCATATTTTCGATACCCTTGTTCGAAGACAGCAGTCCGAATGTAAGCAAGACGATCTTTCCCTCGACGCCAAATTGGTCTTTGTAGAAATTCGAGTCGACGAAAGGAATATCCGGAATACCATGATGGATTATCTCGATTTTCTCTTGAGGTGTTTTGTAGACTTCACGCAAAAACTCTGCGGCTTTCTGACTCATGACCACCAGCCGGTCAGACAAACGAATCAGTTCCATCATCACCTTATGCTGGTTTGGATCAGGCTTACGGAGAACGGTATGAAGGGTCGTCACCAGCGGCATGCGCAGTTCGCGCAAGAGCGCCAGTATATGACTGCCGGCAATACCCCCGAAGATACCATACTCATGCTGCAGCGAGACAATGTCTATGTTATTAATGTTGAGGAAATCCGCAGTGCGCCGGTAAGATACTATGTCGTTTTTGGTCAGTTCAAAACGGACGCGCGGTGGATAGTTATACCCTGCTTCAACATCGTTGACAGCCAGGGCCAAGCAGGTCAGTTTGGTGAATTCGGATGCGATCGATTCGCAAAGGTCGGTCGTGAAAGTTGCGATACCGCAGCGACGCGGCAGGTAGTTGCCGATAAAGGCAATTCGCTTGAGACGTTTTTTTTCGATTTGCTTCACAGTATCTTCCGAATCATCTTCGAGGGAGAATGTCCGGGGAAGTGTGATCCGTTAAGGATTTTTCGATTGATGAACGCGGAGAGATAGAAAGGATTTTCATAATGTATCAAACGGAGCCGCTACATCGGCGTTTGTGCAATTTCCTATTCATATTTATGTACCAATATACAGCATATCTACTGCTCTGTCAATGGCATTATTCAGGGAGGGATCTTGAGTCAAACCACTCTAGTTGCAGATATTAAAAGCCGAACAGACTAGAGAGCCTGAGTTCAGCAAAGAAAAAATCAAGAACCCGGGGTATCTTCAGGATAATCAATGCCCAGTGCTTTTCCCAGTGAGCGGGTAATTGCTTTTGCTAATTTCAACTTATGGATGAATAATAAAGCGCCGATGATACATGTGATTCCGCCGAATAACAATGTATTTGGTGCTCCGATTAACTTTGCAGCCCAACCACCCAACAGGCTTCCAATAGGTGCCATACCCATGAACGACATGGCGTAAAAACTCATTACACGACCTCTTTTATCGTCATCAACAACGGTCTGCAAAAGCGTGTTACTCGATATCATTTGGACCATCATCCCGAAACCCGTGATCACCATGAAAATCATGGAGAGCCACAAAATGCGTGAATATGAGAACACGATCAATCCTAAACCAAACGTCGTTGTAGCCAGAGGGATAGCTTTTTCAAGACCTTCGGCATTTCTTCTTGAGGCGAACAGTCCAGCACCGATCAGCGCTCCGATACCAGCAGCACCTACGAGAAACCCGAGTGTCGAAGGACCACCCTGAAGAACATCCTGCGCAAATATCGGCATTAGAATGGCGTATGGCATGCCGACAAGGCTGACCAGGGCGAGCAGCAGCAATATCGACCGGATTTTTTCCGATCTGACGGTATAGATCAAGCCATGTTTCATTTCCTGGAAAACATGTTTTTTTACCGTGATTTTTTGCCTGGGTTTCAATCGCATTAAAAGCAGAGCAATAATGACTGCGATATAACTGATACCATTTATAAGAAAGCATATCCCCTCACCGACTATTGCGATGAGAACACCGGCAATGGATGGACCGATCAGGCGCGCCGAATTGAACATCGCGGAGTTGAGTGCGATCGCATTACCAAGGTCATTTTTATTTTCCACCATATCAATGACAAAAGACTGACGTGCCGGTATATCGAAGCCGTTAATTATAGCGAGGGAAATACTCAGCACTATGATGTAGGGTACAGTTATTGTATTGGTAAGGACAAGAGCAGCCAGGATCAATGCCTGAACCATTGCCAGTATCTGGGTGATTACCAGGATGCGGTGGCGATTCCATTGGTCGGCAAAGACGCCGGCAAAAGGCGCAAATATAAAGGTGGGAAACTGGCTGCTGAAACCGGTAAGCCCTAATAGAATGGGTGAATGTGTCAACCGATAGACCAACCAACCGAGCGCAATCCTCTGCATCCATGTACCGATGAGCGAGATGCTCTGTCCGCTGAAAAACAGCCGGTAATTTCTGTATTGAAGGGCGCGAAACAAGAATCTCATACGCGGTTTGATATTAGTTGCATTCGCTCACGATGGGAATCTCTCATGCCGCATATAGTGTTAATGCTCGTTCTGGTCATTGTATGAGACTATTGTATACAATTATTTTTTACTGACAAGGGGTAAACGTTAAAACAGACAGTCGCTGTGTCATTTAGTAATTGAACCGTATTCGTAAGAGAATAGTAATTGTTCCGATTTTTCATATCTTTTGTTTTTCCAATCTTTCTGGTTTTTTTCAGCGTAGCGTATCTTCAATCCGTCATTTGTTTGACGGATGTCGCTTCAATGAAATGTGTCTTCAACGTAGTGTGTATTCCCATTTCCCCTGCCCTTAGCGCAGTGGTTGACCATGAGTAAATATTAGGTAATATAGTATGATGCAGATTCAAAATGTGATTGAAAGACTATGATAGAAAAAATACGACAATGGGCAAAAACACAAGGCAATATCAGAGCGGTATTGCTAACAAGTTCTCGTGCGCGTGAAGATAAGACGGTCGATCAACTGTCTGATTATGATATCGAACTCTATGTAAATGATATTAACCTTTATACAGGGAGCAATGATTGGCTGCGAAATTTTGGTGAAATAGTGATCCTTTTGCCGGAAAAAAGAAACCTCCTTGGTGCTGAACAGGCCTCGAGACTGGTAATATATAGAGATGGCACAAAAGTGGATTTTACGATCGCACATATAGATATTCTTGCAAAAATTAAAAGTCTCCCGTCTTTACCCGATTGGTTAGACGATGGATACAAGGTATTACTTGACAAGGGTAATCTGACAATAAATTTAAAGAAGCCTGGGTACAAAGCATATATACCAAGAAAACCAAGTGAGAAAGAGTATCAGGATTTAATAAAGGAGTTTTGGTGGGAAACAACCTATGTAGCAAAAAATTTGTACCGCAACGAAATATTTCCAGCAAAATACAGCAGTGATTATGTGATAAGATATAAAATTCTGGTTAAAATGTTGGAGTGGTATGTGCAGATCGAGAGAGGATGGGGATGCAGCACAGGTTTTGTTGGCAAAGGTTTGAAGAAACTGCTGAGCCAAGATGAATGGGATGAACTGCAGGGTATTTTCACAGGTGCTGATACAAAGGAAAACTGGCAGGCACTATTTAATACGATAGAATTTTTCAGAAACATAGCGGGTGAAGTTGCTAAGGATCTGGGATATAAATATCCAGATGAATTGGACAGAAATACATCAGAACAGATCGAGAAGATATATAAAACAGAATAAAGGTAGTATAATGCAGACGAAGGCTTGTGTAGCAAAAAAAGATGATAAAAATGACATACTGGAACTTTGGAAAAAGTTGATGAAGATAGAAATAGCCGTTGGTAAAAACAGCATCGATATTGATAAAGCAATTAAGACATGGGTATGGCGACTTGAAAAACAGATTGAGGAAAATAAAGCTATTGTCGTTACCAGAGATGATAAGGTCGTTGGTTTTGCATGTTTCATCGGAAAAACAGAGGATGAAGTCAAAGATCAGCAGGACCAGCAAGAAGGTACGAAAAAGATGATAATCCCGGCTGGCGTTGCTTATGTTACGGATGTGTATGTATCGCCGGAAGCACGTCTGACTGACGCAAGCATGAATCTTGCAAGCACACTCATGGAGGTTGCAAGAAAAACTGGTTTTTCGGCTGTGTGGACAAATACCCATGCTGATAATAAACCGATGCAGGCGTTCCTCAAACGGCTTGGATTTTTTCCCTTAGAAAATTTCACCTTTAAAGGACGTGAAGATGATATGTACTATCAAAAAGAACTATAGTATAGAAAAATAAAGTAATTATACCGTTTTATCGTTTTGTCATTTAGGCAATTGACAAAATGATAAATAACGGGGTGACTAAGTAATTGGGTGATAGAAAGGAGATTAGATGAAAACACTTATTGCATACGCCACGAAAAGTGGTGTTACCGGTGAATCAGCAGAGATCATTGCCGATGTATTAAGAAATAAATTCGGACATGAAGTCGATGTCATCAATTTGAAGGAGACTAAACCGCCGGACATCGAAACCTATGAGAATATCTTTATTGGCAGTGGCGTTCGTATGGGCAGGTGGTATGGCCGCGCCCGGAAGATGTTGAAAAATGATTTCAAAGGGAAAAAGGTAGTAATATTCTTATCTGCCTGTTCGGCTGGTGATCCTGAAAAACATGATCAGGCACTTGAGAATTATTGTAATAAAGTGATGTTAAAATATCCTGACATTCAGCCGATTGCCATGGAAGCTTTTGGCGGACGCATGAAGATGTTCGGCAAGGCGCAGTCGGATAATTATGACCCGGAGAAAGTAAGGTTGTGGGCTGAAGAGGTAGGAGAAAAGCTTCGTTGAATACTTGGAGGTGATTGAATGGATATGAATAAATGGAGATTTTATATTCTATCATGCATCTGGGGTCCTCTGCTTATTGCACAAATAGTGCTGGTCTTTTTTCTTGGATTTATTAACGAGACTGCGCTTAGCATATTGAAATATGCCGGCTATGCGCTCTGGGTGATTTCTGCTATCCTTGGCTGGCTGCCTATATTGGTGCTAAAAAGGAAAGGAAGCGTGGCACAGGGGAAAAGCTATGTTCATACCACTGCTCTTGTGAAAACCGGAATCTACTCGATTATCCGCCACCCGCAATACACGGCAGGGCTGTTATTCAGCCTCGCCCTTATGCTCGTTTCACAAAGCTGGCTAGTTGCAATAATTGGTGTTGTCGTAATAACATTGCTATATGTTGATATTATCATGGCGGATAAGCATGAAATCGAGAAATTCGGCGACGAGTACAGACAATATATGAAAGACGTTCCAAGAACGAATTTTATACTGGGGCTCATACGACTGTTAATACGAAGGAACAAGGCGTAGTGCAATCTGCTAAAGCGAATACCGCAGAAAAACACAACATTACCAGAAAGTGGTCCAGCTGATTTGCTGGCAGCGAAAATTCAGACGCTGTCAGTTATTGACTTTTTCTCATGATATATTACTATATCTCGCAGCAATGGCTTTGGATGTTTTTTTGGCAAAGTCGAATGCAAGGAGGTGATTTTGAAACATAAGGTAACCGGCAAACAACCGAATTCCAAGCTGTGTTTGGTCTGCGGTATGAAAAACCCGCTTGGCCTAAAAGCATTTTTCTATGAAACTGACACCAGGGAAATCATTGCCGTTTTCAAACCAATAGAAGAACACCAGAGTTATCCGGGCAGACTTCACGGCGGGGTCGCTGCTGCCATTCTTGATGAAGCAATAGGCAGGGCCATACTGATGCACCATGAAAAGGAAGTATGGGGTGTCACTGTTGAATTCACAACGCGTTTTAAAAAAGCGATACCGCTCGATGAAGAACTGAAGGTCGTCGGACGGATCATAAAAGAAGGTAAGCGTCTCTTTGAAGGGACAGGCGAATTATTATTGAGTAACGGAGAAGTAGCGGCAACGGCAAGCGGGAAATATCTGAAACTGCCGCTTGAGGAAATCGCTGATTTTGACAGAGAAGAAAACGAATGGCGAATCGTCGAATCAGATCAGGATCCGTCCAGCATCGACCTCTCTGACGCTGTTTTTGACTTTTGATCGCTTCTCACCGATGAGAAATAAAAAAGTCGACAGTAAAAAAGACAAGGAAAACTGTGAAAGAGAGGTGAACGAATTATGATAAAGAAAAAAGAAGTACCAATAGTCTGTCAAATCTGCAGTAAAAAACAGGAACTACGCAATGCTATCCCTGCGGAGATAGTCCGTGAACCGCTTGCAGATCTGATCAAAAAGGAATATCCCAACTGGTCGTCTGATGGCTTCATATGCAAAACCGACCTCAATCGCTTTCGGGCTCAATATGTGAGGGAGGTCCTTGAAACGAATAAAGGTGAATTATCAACATTAGAACAGCAAGTGGTGAGCAGTATAAAGGAACAGGACCTCGTCTCCAAGAATGTTAATATAGAGTCCGAACAAAAACTCACTTTTGGAGATCGGACATCGGATAAGATCGCCGATTTTGCGGGCAGCTGGATTTTCATCATTTCTTTTTTTTGTGTGCTTTTTTTGTGGATCGGGGTGAACTCCTTGCTGCTTATCTTGCGACCATTTGATCCATATCCGTTTATCCTTCTCAACCTTGTCCTGTCTTGTCTTGCGGCGATTCAAGCCCCGGTGATTTTGATGAGCCAGAACCGTCAGGAAACAAGAGATCGCATACGCGCCGAGCACGATTACATTGTCAATCTCAAGGCTGAACTGGAGATTCGTCACCTTCACGAAAAAATGGATCACTTGTTAGTGAACCAGTGGCAGCGTTTACTGGAAATTCAGCAAATCCAAACAGATTTGATGGAAGAACTCACAAAATCCAAATAGATACCAGACCAGGTAGTTATTAGATACGAGGAATGGTCAAAGATCAGTCAATGATTTGCCAGGTCCACATGCTGTTCATAATGCAGTTATTTACTTGACTTACCATATGTCAACAATATAATTCCCCAGAAAAAAAAGAGGAGGAATGATGAGGAGAGTATTATTGCTTTGCATACTAGTAAGCCTGGTTTTTGCCCAGGAAACACTTACTAGAATACAAATTGACCGCAAGACCGAGAGCATCCTTGCGACGCTCTTTGAAGAACTGCCTCAGCGCATCGAGCTATATCTCTCTGCTGACAGCGGTTACATTGTCGAAGCTACTTATGAAAATCGAAGAATGGTCGAAGAGCTGACCGCGGATGAATACCAGACTCTGCTGGCAACGAGTGGGGTGAAAATGGTGATACTCGAAAACGCCCGTTTGCAGTATCTTATCGGGCAGACCATGCACGGGCTTGGTTTGTATTCGTGGTCTTTGCCCCTGGCTCTGGGCATGGAAGACAAGGGTGCCGTTACGGTCGGTCTTTTCACGCCGCTCGTTTACACATCAGCCGTTTTCTTGCTCACCTCGAAAATGCGGGTTTCCGGCGGCGCGGCTCTGGGTGCGTACCTGGGAGGAATCGAGGGTGCTGTGCACGGCGGTGTGGTTTTCCAGTCAGAAAGAGGTATTTTCCCGACAAGTCTTGCTGAAAATCTGCTGGATTTTGCGCTCGGTCAGACAATGGGTTTCACGCCGGGGATGTTCCAGCGAAAATTCAATCACTGCTTTTATGGTTATTACCACTATTTCGCCGGAAGAACTTTGGCGATAGGATGGGAAAACGATGATGCCTGGGAAAACCTCGACGACGCCGCAGTGGTTGGAACCGCTTTGTCCGTATTTGAAGGATACTCCTCGCTTTTTTTCTCGAGGCATTCAGAAAACCTCACGTACGGCGATGCCCTGTTCGAGTTGCGTACCGCGATCGTCGGTGCTGAACTCGTGCCGCTCCTTTTGGCGACGTATGACTTGCATCGGCAAGAACAGAGCGACGAGCGTATTTATGCCGCAACCTCGCTTGCCGGGTACGGCGTGGGCTATTTGCTGGGCAGGAGATTAAGCCGCGATTATGATCTTTCCGGAGCCGCAGGTGTTTTCACCTGGCTGATCCCTTATCTTGCCCACAGCGCAACCGGCGGTCTCATAGCACTTACGGAAAGCGAGGATCTCGCGCGTTCTTATCCGGCTATCTTTCTGGCAATGGACCTGCCGCTTACGTATTTCTGCTATAAGATGTTTGCCAAGCGATCGACAAAGTACAGCAGTTCTGATGTGCCCGGCTTTAATGTCGCGTTCAACCCGGCATATTTTTTGATCAAAGACAGGTCACAGCAGAGCGTACCCATTGTCTCATTATCGTACCGCTTCTGATTGAGCCGGCGAAATAAAGAAGGGGGTAATGGAATTTCGGATAAATGGGGAAAATAGGCGCGGAGGATATTATATGAGAGAAGTTGTGGCGATTATTGGCTATTTGTTCAGGATATAGATCGCGGCATTCAGTATTGTTGCAAAGCCCACCCAGAGTACATAGGGGATCAGCAAAAAAGATCCACCATAACTGACCCGATTAAAGGATATTATCGTGACTATGATCAGTAATAAAAGTATGATAATATCGATGAGACCGAGTAATGGTGAGTGCAAAGCAAAAAAAGCCGCCGACCAGAGGATATTGAATACCAGTTGCACCAGAAAAATGGCCATCGCGAAACCGGCGCCTCTTAATACTCCATAGCGCCGCCATATTATCGCAAAAGCGATGCCCATGAGGATGTAGAGCAAGGTCCAGACCGGACCAAACAGCCAGTTTGGCGGAGAAAATGAAGGTTTTTCAAGGGATGCGTACCAGGTCGGTATGTTAGATGTGGTGAATATCGATCCTAAAAGACCTGCGCCTAGACACAGGGTAATGCTCAAAAAGAGTTTGAGCAGGAATGGTATTTTCATATGCTATAATAATACAGGAAAGAAAGTGGTGTGTCAATACGTACCGAAAAAATATTGGGTAATTAAGTAACCAAGTTATTAAGTCATTAGGAACGTTTATATCGTTTTAATCGTTATGATCGTTAATATCGTTGTTTTTTCTCTCTCTACGTCCTACTCATTGCTTTCTGCGCTTTTTTCCCCATGCCCTTGGCTCAATAGTTGACCATGAATAAATAATGAATAGTATTGTTTCAAGAAAGGAGTGAAGCACATGTCCAAAAGAAATTTGATCAGATTATTTATCATATTATTTCTAATAACGAATATCGGCACCATATGCAACAGGATGCCGAAAGTAGAGTTCACAGAAAGGGATGTGGAATTGAGCATTGAACACGGGGGGTATAAGCGGGAATTTATCCTTCACATACCAGAACATCACGACCAGCTAAGCAATATCCCTCTGCTCATCGCATTGCACGGTGGAGCGGGTACAGCCAGGGGGATGATCGGGTTGACAAAAGGAAGGTTCAATGAACTGGCGGATGAACACGGTTTTTTGGTTGTTTATCCGCAGGGACTTGAAAAGAGCTGGAATGACGGAAGGCAAGATCCCATTTCTTATGCCCATAAAAACAATATCGATGATATTGGTTTTTTTAGAAAGCTTATTTTAAAGATCGCAGAAGAATACAAAGCAGATCCTGCAAGGGTATGTGTTACCGGGATATCAAACGGCGGTTTCATGAGCGTGCGCGTTTCAAGAGACCTCGCCGATCAAGTCAAAGCAGTAGTGCCGGTTTGTGCTGCTATTCCGCTCGATACAAAAGATGCTCATCTCAGCGCTCTGCCTGTGAATATGCTTTTAATAAACGGAACTGACGATCCACTTGTCCCATATAATGGAGGTGAAGTAACAGTGCTAGGGAAAAAGCGTGGCATGGTCTTATCCACTGATGAAACGATCAGTATGTTCGTTGCGAGGAACGCTTGTTCAGATATCGCCAGGATAGAAGAAATAGCAGACAATGATCCACAGGACGGCACACGGGTGATCCGTGAAGAATACACGAATACTGATACTGGTAACAAGGTTGTGTTGCTTAAGGTGATCGATGGCGGCCATACCTGGCCTGGCGGCTGGCAGTATCTGAAGGAAAAATGGATAGGAAAGACATCTATGGATATAAATGCCTGTGATGAGATCTGGTCATTTTTCAGATCATTGGAATAATTACAAAAGCGAGGTTATTATGAAGGAAAAGTTAGTGACATTATTTTTGTTGTTTTTTGTAAGTATATTATACTCATATCCTTCTAAAGGATTTGAATTTGATATTGAATCAGGCGGGATGTTTGTAAGTTACAGTGATGTGCAGATACCGAAAAGCACTGGTACTTTAGTATCATTATCTGACGAACTGAAAACCGACCCTACATTTTTTATTCGTGGACGTTTTTCGTACTATTTCAATAAAAACCACATGGTTTCAGTGCTCATTGCACCACTTAAACTCAAGGCAAGCGGTAATATCGACCGGGAAGTAGTATTTGAGGGTGTTTCATTTGACCCTAATGTTACTTTGAATTCGGTGTATAAATTCAACTCGTACCGGTTCACATATCAATATTTCCGCTACCTTCTCGATAATCTTTATTTTGGGGTCGGTTTGACCGCTAAGGTCCGTGATGCTCTGATCAGTATCGCTGATTCGACCCGTACTTCCGAAAAAACCGATCTTGGCTTTGTCCCGTTGATAAAATTCAATCTAACCTGGTATTTTCTTGACCCGTTAGCGATTGTGCTTGACGGAGATGCACTTGCAGCTCCCCAGGGCAGGGCTGAGGATGTCTCGGTAGCGCTCCATGGTGATGTCAGTAAAAATGCAGTGCTGAAGTTGGGGTATCGTGTGCTTGAGGGCGGTTCAGATGTTGAAGCAGTATACAGTTTTACCTGGATCAATTATGTATTTGCAGGCGTGATGTTGAGATTTTAAATGAGATGAAAAAATCCGCTGTGCTGGAAGCAATACAGGACTGATACATCAGGGTATGAGCAAAGCATTGGTAACACTAGACTTAAACATACTTAAGAATAATTTTGCCCCCTTGCGGAGTGTTGATTTACCATTATAATTAATTAAGACATATTTATTTAAATACACGGTTTGTATCACATAATAGCAGTAACCGAGATTCAAAACCTCGCTTTTCAATTTCCACCCAATGATAAGCGAATCGAAAAGGAGGTCGCATGGTTACAATTTTTATTGCCCTGAGCATGCTAACTTTCATAGTAGTAGTGCTCGGAACAAGACATCGGACACGCCTTGTCCAGAAAGGACCAGATATCGACAAAGAGCTTATACGCGCACGCTTGTTGCAACGCTCGGACGATTATTGCCGACGTATCAACACTGACCGCGAGACTATTCATTGGGGTACAGTGACATATAGTAAGGATATCCGTGATATTCGTTATCGCATATTACGCGAACTGCCGAATCTGGAGCCGACAGAATGGGAACACGCAATAATCGATGCGATCAATGAGAAGTCTCCCAAACTGCTTATGTATCTGACCAAAGGAAAACTCGATGTCGAGACATTGAAAAAACGTGAGAAACAGGGTATTGATGATGCTATCAAGGTGATCGCCGATACTCCGGCCGATGGTTATTTCAAGCTGCGTGCCTATTTCCACGATCTTTTCGAGAACATTGTGGATGGATGCAAATCAGAAAACAGATTCTATTTGTATGGACAGCAGCGGGTTATCCAGATGCTTCGCTGTTTCAAGGCGAGTGTGTGTGAGTTCGAACCGCTTATTACAAAAGCAGAGCGAGAAGAGGATGAGGACGAAAAGGCAGTATCTCTTTTTGAAAGGCTTGCTTATCAGTACAGTTTTTGCATGGCTAAAAAGAAAGAGTATAAGAACCAAATACAGCGAGAAAATCCTCTTATTGAATTCGACCTCGATGCGATACGGGAAGCCGATCACTTTAAATATGATGGTTCTTTAATAAATAGTCTGTATATTGAATTGCATCGAAGATTATGTGAATTGACCAATGATTACCCGACTGTACCTTGGGGACAGGTGGAGACTTTATTCGATGGTCAGTATCAAAGATACACGTATCGTTTTGGTCATGTCTACCTGGTAAAAGTCATCGGTGCAGTGGATTATTATCCTGATTATCTTTATATTGAATGTCAAGATATTGCAAAAGATGATCCGCTGTTTCGCGAGCTGCGCGTTTACAAGCTTCATTTAGAAGGGAATGATTAACGCGCGCGTAAAGAGGATCGCAGCTGATTTTGACGCCGATATTCGTGCCCTGAAGGTTTTGAACACGCCGATGGCGCGGGCGATCCGTCGCAAGTACTCTGAGAAATTAAAACAGGAAAAACCTGATTTCATACTTGAACTTGCACGCGTGCTTTTTAATAAACACAAACACCAGTGGGCAGCGTATGAGTTAATTAAAGACCGTAAAGCGGCTTTCCAATGCATCGGCAAGAAAGAACTTGAGGAATTCGGTCGCGGTATCAACAGCTGGTGGACAGTCGATAGTTTTGCACGTACTCTCTCAGGACCAGCCTGG
>Ga0315553_10000715_pt1 | contig 28767 bp, 20 predicted proteins | sample SalMarSW160140MG_FD_203099 | JGI IMG/M metagenome (GOLD analysis project Ga0315553, IMG submission 203099) | Salt marsh sediment microbial communities from the Plum Island Ecosystem LTER, Massachusetts, United States - Salt Marsh Sediment SW1601-40 ... | reverse complement strand
GGTATCGACGAGCCCCGGCAGCGAACCACAGGGGCACTGAAAATCGCCCGGGATATCGAAGCCGAGGACATCGAGCGCTGCCGTCTGATCGGAAATCATGGAGTAGCTCTGATCGAGGAAATCCATAAAGAAAAACAGGACACCGTCAATATTCTGACCCACTGCAATGCGGGCTGGCTGGCCTGCGTGCGCCACGGAACGGCCACCGCTCCGATCTACGAAGCTCACCGGCGGGGGGTTCCCGTGCACGTTTGGGTGGACGAAACCCGCCCCCGCAATCAGGGCGCCCGACTGACCGCCTGGGAACTGGGCCAGGCCGGGGTGCCCCACACTGTAATCGTAGACAATGCCGGCGGCCACCTGATGCAGCACGGCAGAGTGGACCTGGTGATCGTGGGTTCGGACCGCACCACCCGCACGGGGGATGTAGCCAACAAGATCGGCACCTACCTCAAAGCCCTGGCAGCCCGGGACAACAGCATCCCTTTCTACGTGGCCCTGCCCTCCTCCACCATAGACTGGCAGCTGCGCGACGGGATCGCCGAGATCCCGATAGAGGAACGGAACCCCGAGGAGGTGGCCTTGGTCTCAGGCGCGCTGAGCGACGGTGAGACGACCGCCGAAGTCCGAATCACACCGGCAGACAGCCCGGCGGTGAACTACGCCTTCGACGTAACCCCCTCCCGCCTGGTAACAGCTCTTATCACAGAACGGGGGATCTGCAACGCCACCGAGCAGGGCATCACCGCGCTGTTTTCGTAAATGTTGATTCGGATCAAACTCCTGCGCCGCAGGACAGGCTACCTCAGGTACTCCTGGAGAGACAGATCCAGATCCCAGTACAAGGCTTTGTAGAACTCCTGGGGCAGGTGGGACAATCGGTTCACCCCGATGACCGAGGCATCCCTCTGGGTGACATGTTCCTTCAGGGCAAGCGCCTGGATCGATCTGTAGGCCAATCCGGACTCCCCGTCCCGGACCCGAGCATCCACATTCGTTACCCCGCTGTAGCGATCGACCTGATAGGGATCGATGGATACGAGATACCCCTTCACGAAGCCTTCGCCTCTGCTGCGAAGGCGCTCCAGAGCCGTCTGAACCAGCTGTCCCACCGCCTCGTGCTCGAAATGCTCATAAGCGGCGCAATGCCGATCAGGGGAAACGACGATGGTGGGTTTGAATCCTTCCAGAACCTCGATCAGCCTTTCAACCAGCTGATCCTCCCCGCCCCAGCCGCGGATGACCTCGTCGGGGGGAACTTCGTCCCTCTTCGTGTTGTAGGGCCGATTCACAAGACCCCAACGAATGTACATCTCCGAGCCCAGAATCGACAGGGCCCGGGTAGCTTCCACCACCCGAACCTGGGACAGAGCGCCGCCGGAGAGATCCCGGGCTGGATAGATGTCCCCCACCATTCTTTCGGGATACAGGTCCAATCCCGATTCTCCGTCGGTGAAAAGCAGAGTTACGATCCGCTTGTCCGAACGGGAAGCCATAGCCATCAGGGAACCGTAATCGATGCTCTCATCGTCCGGATGGGCATGGATGAACAGGATATCGGCCTTGAAATACTCAGGCCGGCGACCGGGAGGGATAACCCGAACCTTTACCCGGCCGATCTCCGGTGCGGTTCTGGCCTTGGCGAAGCTCAAGCCTTCCATCGCATTGATGCCATTGTTCAGCACCCCGGACGGGGCGATGGTTCCGAGAACCGAAGCCTGCAGCGCAGGGGCCCGCTGGCTTGCGCGGCGCCGGGACTGTGTCGGCACCTCCGTCGCCGGAGAGCTTTCCACGTATTGCGGCGCCGGAATCTCCGCAGCTGTTGCGACAGGCGTTTCGCTGATCAGCACCGGCTCTCTGACCGCAAGGGGCTGGCGGACCGCCGCCTTCCGGCTCGATGGCTCCGAATCTTCGCCGTCAACACGGGGCGGTCCAACTTCAGTTCTCGCCGGGACGGTGCTAACCGCCGCTCCTGCCGTTGCGGAACTGTCTCCCACCGCCGGAGTCTCCTGCCTGGAAGGAGAATCGGTCTTTACGATCGCGACCGCCGTGCTCTGCTGCGCCGGGAGCTTCTGCATCACCGCGGCGGTTCCCCGATCCGCCGTTTTCACCGGCGGTGCTCCGCGAACCTCAGCCACAACAGGCCGGACCGGCTCCGTGCTCTGAGGCCCAGGGCTGTTCAGCTCAGCGGCTTTGGCCAGGAGCATTTTATCCTCCGGCACAACCCCGGCCTGCTTGAAAAGAATCGCCAGGGCGAGCAAAACGGTTACGATGGGAAACTGCCAGACAAAGACAGGTTTCCCGGGAACGGGGGCTGATTGCTCCTTGATCGAAGCATCCTTGAACAAGAGCCTGTAAGGTCCGAATATAATCCGATCATCCTGCTTCAGCGGCTTCTCCTGCTTAGGCACGCCGTTGACGATAATCGATGAGTCTGAAAGCAGATGGGCCTGGCCCTGGCGATAATCGATGCTGAATCGTGATCGGGAATCCTCGACATCGGGAAGCAGAAGGTCCGCACTACCGGCAGCCGCCACTACCACCGGATAGTAGTCGAAATTATAAAGACCGAGTTCTCGCCCCCGACCGCGCACCTCGAGCTGAAGGTTGAAGAATCGGGTAGGCGGTACCCTTGCTTTCCGCACCGCCCTCAGCCAGATGTAGGTTTTCCGCAAGGTCAGGACAACCAGGACCAAACCCACGACGAGAAAAATCCAGGAAACGGCTATCAGAACGCCTCGTCGCAGATTGTCCATCACAACGACTTCCCGGCCGCCCGGGCCGGCCGGGCGCCGGCCCTCCAGCGCGGTTCCACCGTCCTGCAGAGTCGGCTCCGACTGCTGCCACCCGGCCGATTCTGTTGCTCGAGGCGGTTCATCCAGCTCGGCGAACACCGATCCCATCGGGCCGAGGACAAACAGCCCGAGGAGAACACAGAGCAGAGGAACCAAGGTTGGCTTGTCCGGGCCGCTGCGCACTCTCACGACTGAAATCCGATCCTGGCCGCCTCGGACAGGGAAGAAACGGGAAAACAGAATTCGGGGAGCCGAAGCTTTTTTTCTTTCGGTGGAGGAGAAATGAGCCGGGAAAATCCCATTTCCTGCACGGCTTTGATGCGCCGATCGAGATGCCCCACCGGATGCACCTCCCCGGCCAGGCTGATCTCCCCGACAATGGCGGTAAGCGAAGGGATCGGCTGATTGATCCGAGCCGAGTACAGAGACAGGCAGAGGGACAGATCGACCCCGACCTCGCCGATGCGGATACCGCCCCCGACGTTGACGTAGATATCCTGATCGGACAGCCGCACCTTCAGATGTTTTTCCAGCACCGCGGCCATCCGGGAAACCCTGGCCGAGTCGATTCGCTCGGAAAAAACCCTGGAAACCCCGCCCTTGGCCGGTACCACCAGACTCTGTATCTCCACGAGGAGGATCCGGGATCCTTCGTACACCGGCGCCACGGCTATCCCGGGAGGCTCGCCTCCCGTACGATTGGAGAGAAACAACGATGCAGGATTTTCTACCTGGTGCAGTCCCTTCTCCCCCATCTCGAAGATCCCGATCTCATCGACAGAACCGAAGCGGTTTTTGGCGCAGTGAAGAATACGGATCTCGGCGCTGCCTGAATCGAAGTACAGCACCGTGTCCACCATGTGCTCAACGACCTTGGGCCCGGCTATGTATCCTTCCTTGGTCACATGACCCACCAGGAACAGCGCTGCCCCGTGGGACTTCGCCCAGTCGATCAGCTCCTGAGCGCACAGCTTGATCTGATTCACCGTCCCCGGCACGCTGCCGATATCCTCTGAATACACGGTCTGGATCGAGTCCAGGATCACAACGATCGGCTTGACGTTCTGGCACACCCGCAGCAGGGCGGAGAGCTCGGTTTCCGAGAATATTTCGATCCTGTCACTCCGAACCCCAAGTCTATCCGCCCGCAGGCGGATCTGCGCCGGGGATTCTTCGCCGGAAATGTAGAGAACCCGCCCCGGGCTCTGGATTCCCGCTGCCAGCTGGAGCATCAGCGTCGATTTGCCGATCCCCGGCTCCCCGGCCAGCAGGGCAACCGAGCCCCTCATGATTCCCCCGCCGAGAACCCGATTCACCTCCCCCAGGCCGGAGTCCAGACGCAGGGCTTCTTTGGTCTCTATGGAAGACAGGGGTTGGGGGAAGCTGTCAGCCCGCTCCCTGCTTATCTTCCCTGAAGGCTTCTGAGCCGACTCCTGGAAGCTGTTCCAGCTTCCGCACTCCGGGCAGCGGCCGAGCCATTTCGGCTCTTCATGCTGACAGACCGTACAGAGAAACGTTGTTTTACTCTTGGCCTTGGAAATGTGCCTCATCCTCCTCTAGTTAGTTGATCGGCAGAGACACTTCGGGGGTCTAGGGAAAACCTGCAAGGGATTCCAGCTCATACAGGGCAATCTCGAAGCGACACTCCCCCTCCAAAAGCGCCAGCTTTTCCAGCAGCAGGGCGATCCTGCTCAACCCCCACTGCTCGCGGGTAAACAGCTGCTGCTCGAATGCCTGGCTTGAATTTTTTTCCTCTTCCTCGGCTTGAGCGACCGCCGCTCGGGCTTCCTGGAGCTCGGCGCGCCGCAGCTGCAGCGCTTCAACGGCCCGTCGGGTTCGCAGCCGGATCTGCTTGCTCAATAGATCGATCCCGATCCGAGCTGCCTCCAACGCCTCCCCGGCCTGACGAAGCTGATACCGTGAACGTCCGGTATCGAGAAACGTCCCTCGAGCGCCCACTCCTGCGATCAGGTTGAGATCCCAGGCTTCTTCCCAGCCGGACTCGCTCCAGGGCACCGTCTGCCCCGAGAGCTCGAAGGAAAGGTTAAAAGAGATGTCCGGGCGCAGGTTTGCACCACCTCTGATCAGCTCGAGATTCTTCCGGGCCTGTTCTTGATCCAGCCGCGCCTTTTTGAGGGCGGGCGAGCTTTCCAGGGCTTTCTCCTTCAGCTGCGTTTCGCAGAACGCGGCGTGTTCCCTTCGAAATCCCGTACTCAGATCCATGTTCTGCGGATCCAGATCCGTATACACGGATATCGCTTCCAGTGCACTCGCGTAGGCCTCGCCAGCCTGGACGATCCGCCGCTGCACCTCCGAGATCTGCGTTTGGATCTCCAGCACCGAAAGCCGGTTCATGGATCCCAGCTCGAAGGCTCTCTGTCTATCCTCTTCGATCTCTTCGAGAATGTCCAGAATCTGCAGCAGCTGGCCAAGGGAATCCCTGGCCAGCACTCCCGAAAAATATGCCATGTGTAGGTCCTGGCCAAGCCGCCGCTTTTGCTCGGTGAGCTCCACCTTGGAGGTTTCCAGTTCCAGGCCGGCCAATTGTACCGAGCTGCGGAGTTTACCCCAGGTGTAGAGGGGCTGACTCAGCTGCAGGGAGAGCTCGAAGTAGCCGCTGCGGGCGTCTTCGATGAAGATGAGATCCTCCTCGGGGATTGCATACGAAATCGGGGGAGGTGTCGTGCCGAGCTCTCCGGCCCGGACCGTTACGCCCTCCGGCGGAAACGCCATAAAACCCCCGGCAGCCTGAAAGGTCAGCTCCGGACCCAGCCGGCTGCGAGCCTCGGCCACAGCCAGGCCGGCTCTTTTTACAGCACTTGCCTGGAGCAGCAGGATTTCACTTCGCTCCGCGGCCAGCTCCAGAGCCCGGGGGAAGCTCAAATCTTCGGCTCCGGCAACGATCGGCGCCCGGAGCGCCGCGGCGGCGAAAGTCAGACCGAGGATGTAGAATGCCCCTCGTCTCATTGCATCCGCTTCCTGATGCGGGTTTCCACCAGCCAGTAGATCGTGGGGATGAGGATCAGGGTCACGAAGCTGGAGGTCAACAGGCCCCCCACAACCGCTCTTCCCAGCGGAGCCCTCAGCTCCGAACCGGCCCCCACGCCGATGGCCATGGGAAGCAAACCGAAGATCGTGGTGAAGCTGGTCATGAGGATCGGCTTGAGACGGGTCTTTCCCCCGCGGATGATCGCCTCTCTAACAGAAAGGCCCCGCGCCTGAAGCCGATTCATGTAATCGATCAGGACGATCGCGTTGTTGACAACGATCCCAACCAGCAGGATCGCGCCGATGAAGCTCATCAGGCTGAAGGTCGTTCCGGTCACCACCAGGGCTGCGACCAGCCCGATGATGCAGAAGGGCACCGAAAACATGATGATCAGCGGATGGAGGAGGCTTTCGAACTGGGAGGCCAGCACCATATACACCAGGGCGACGGCCAGGATCAGGACAAAGAACAGGCTGCTGAAGGATTCCTGCATCTGCCGGTAGGAACCGGAGTAGGTCAGCTCCAGGCCCGGGGGAACCGGACCCAATTGGGATATCTCCTGCTGCAGCTCCTCCATGACCCGGTTCAGGGGCCGCTGGCCGGTCAAAGCGCCGGTGACTTCGATGATCCTCGTCCTGTTTTCCCGCTCGATCGTCAACGGCCCGCTGCCCTCGACCACCTCCACGACATTCTCCAGAGGGATAGTCTCCCCCAGGAGATTCACGAAGAACAGTTTCTGTATTCCCTTAAGAGAGTTCCTGTCCTCTTCTTTGAGGATGACATACACGTCGTACTCGTCCTCGGGGCCGCGGAAGGTGGAAACCTTGCTTCCCTTGTAGGCGGTGCGCAGGGTGGCCGCGATCTCCAGCGGGCTCAGCCCCAGGGCTGCGGCCTGTTCGCGCTTGATGCGGAACTGCAGCTCCGGCTTGCCCGTTTTGTAGGACAGCTCCACATCCCGTACCCCCCTCACCTCTTTCATCCGGGAGGCGATTCTCCGGGCATAGCTGTGGCTTTGAACCAGATCGTCTCCGCTGATCCCCAAGACGATCGGTTCGCTGTCGCCGGTCACCGTGGTTGCCAATGCTCCGACCCCCTGCAGGCTGAAGCGAAAGCGGGTGTCCATCACTTCTCTGGAGAGCCGTTCGGACAGTTGGTTGATCAGCTGCCAAACCGTGCGCCCCCGCCTGTCTTTATCCACCAGCCGGATCTCCAGCACGCTCAGGTGACTGCCCGTTTCCGCCGCCCCCTGCAGCGTTCCACCCCGGCCGATGCTCGTGGATATTGAGGTGAGCTCCTCTGCGGCCACGCTGCGAATGATCCGCTCCGCCTCCAGGACCTTCTCTTCGGTGTTTTCAAAGGTGGATCCGACCCTGGTCTCCATGGAGATGGCGAACTGTCCTTCGTCGCTCTCCGGCATGAACTCCATCCCCAGCAGGGCAAGGGAGGCAAGGCTGATCAGCAGGAGAATGACCGCTGAAAGAATAACCGCAGCTGTGTGCCGCAGTGACCAACTGATCACCCGTTCGTACAGCTCGTCGAGCCGGCGAAGCCAGCGCTGGATCCCGCCGGTTATCCCGTCGATGACCCTGTTCCCGGTGCGCACCTCGATATCCGCCAGACTCACATCCAGATCGGCCAGATTCTGCTGCGGCCCGCCCGCGGTTCCGCTGGCTGGGCTGCTGGTTGTACCCGCGGTTCCGCCGGCTGGGCTGCTGGTTGTACCCGCGGTTCCGCCGGCTGGGCCGCCGTTTCCCACCAGGTGCGTCTGCGGCAGCTTGAGGAAACGGGAGCAGAGCACGGGCACCAGGGTGAGGGCCATAACCAGGGAGATGAACAGGGCGAAGGCGACGGTGTAGGCGAGGTCCTGGAAGATCAACCCCGCAAAATCGCGGACGAAGACCAGCGGGAAGAACACGACCAGGGTGGTGAGCGTGGAGGCGCTGATGGCGGTGCCCACCTCCGATGTGCCGGCAACGGCTGCCTCCCGGGGCGGCATTCCCGCCAGGATCTTTCGGAAATTCGATTCCAGAACAACGATCGAGTTGTCGACGAACATACCCACACCCAGGGTAATGCCCATCAGGGAGACGATGTTCATGCTGATCCCGGCGAAGTTCATCAGCGAGAAGGTTGCAACCACGGAAACCGGTATGGCCACGGAGATGATCAGGGTGGAGGGAATGCTGCGCAGGAAAAACAGCAGCACCAGAACGGCCAGAAGCCCGCCCTGCCAGGCTGCCCGGGCCACGCTGCCGATCGAGTTGATAATCTGCGTGGATTGATCGGACTGAACCTTTACCTCCACCGAAGGGGGCAGCTTCTGCCGAAGCCGCCGAACCTGCTCCTTTACCTCCCGGTTGATGTCAACGGTATTGTGCCCCGGCTGCTTGCGCACAGCCAACTGGACCCCCTCACCGCCTTCGGTCCGGAAAAACTGTTCCCGCGGCAGATGTCCCAGCTCTACCCCGGCTACATCTCCCAAGTATATCGGCACCGCGTCCCTGTAGCCGATCAGGACATCCTCGATATCCTGCAGCGAGCTGAACTCCCCAAGGGCGCGCAGAACGATGTAGCGGTCTTCGACGGTGATCGAACCGGCCGGAAGATTTACATTCTCCCCTTCGAATGCCCGTAGGATGTTCAGGATCGGGATGTTCAGTTTGCGTATACTGTTCAGATCCAGGGTACAGGTGACCACCGCGATTCTGCCGCCGAACAGCTCCACGGTGGCGACCCCTTCGATCTTCTCCAGCTGCGGAACAATGCTCTGCTCGGCCAGCCTGCGCAGGTCGAGACCGGCTGTCGGTGAAGAAACGTTGAGCACTATCGAGGGCAGAAACTCCGGGTTGAAGCGCACGATGGAGGGGCGTTCAGCGGTTTCGGGAAGATCATCCTCGATGGCGGTCACCTTTTCCCTGATCTCCGAGACGATCGTATCCATGTTCGTTTGCCAGGTGAAGTTTATAACCACCATCGATACCCCTTCACTGGACACGGAGGAGATCCGCTTCACTCCGTTGAGGGTGGATACCGCATCCTCGATTGGCTCAGTCAGGCTCGATTCGATCTCCTCCGGTCCTACCCCGGGATATGGGGTGAAAACCACGGCCGTTGGAAAGGAGATGTCCGGCAGCAGCTCCAATCCGAGCTGGGACAGGGAAACCAGCCCGAGTATCAGCAGGGCCAGGAACACCATGGCGGTCGTGACCGGATGCTTGACGGACAGGTCGGGCAGTTTCATTGCTCTTCCAGAACCCCGATTGGCTGACCCTCTTCCAGGAAGGAATTGCCTTCCACGATCACCAGATCGTGCGAATCGATGCCGGACAGGATCTGCACCTCCGCGGCACTGGTCAGTCCCGGCACCACCTTGCGGGCGGCGGCAACCGCGCTGCCCCCGGACCCTTCGACCACGAACACGACCTGCTGCCCGGCTCGCTCCAGCACCGCGGAAGCCGGTATCAACAGGGCGTCGGGTATCCGCTGCAGAATCAGCTCGACCTCGGCGTACATGCCCGGTCTCAGCAGATCCCGGGGATCGGTGATATCCACCGTCACAGTGAAGGTTCGGCTCCGGGGATTGATCGTTGGGGCCACGGTGAAGATACGACCCTGGAAAGCCTCTGTCCCGGGGTAGGCCTGGGGGAAGATCCGCGACTCGAGGGACCCGCCGCTGCTTAAAATATCCCCATAGTACTTTTCCGCCAATTCGATCTCGATCTGGATCCGCTCATCCTGTATCAACACCAATATTGGGGTTGAGGTGCCGATGATATTTCCCTCGTCCTGGAGTACCCTGGCGACCACGGCCGGGCCGGGGGCGCGAATGCGGGTGTTTTCCAGCTGGAGGCGGGCCAGCTCGTAGCTGGCCCTGGCCGCATTTGCCTGAGCAAGGGCTATCCGTTTCTCCTCGGCGCTCGTGCCCTGCTCGAGCATCTGCAGGCTTCTCCCGGCATTCTCCAACTCGGTGCGGGCTGCCCGCAAGGTCGATTCGACCTGCTCGAATTGGGCCTTCGGGATGGCCCCGCTTCGGTACAACTGCTCCGAGCGGGTGAGACTTTCCTCCGCCGTGGCCAGGTCCTTCTCGGCTTTCCCGTACAGGGCCCGGGCGTTTTCCAACTCCTCAGGGCGGGGACCTCTCAGCGCCTTCTCGTACTGCGCCTGGGCCGCCTGCCAGGCGGCGTCGGCCTGATCGAGCTGCAGCCGGGGGGTTTGCTCGTCGATCTGTACGAGCAGCTCGCCCCGAGCCACCCCCTGCCCCTCCTGCACGGGAATCACCTCGATCCGCCCCGCGACCTTGGATGTTACGGTGATCGTTCTGTCCGCCGTCACGGTGCCGGAGGTGCTCAACACTCGTTCGATGGCCCCGATGCGGGGATGCTCGACCGTAACCGTCACCCTCTGCTCCGAAACAGCGGCTCCGTTGTGCGCAGCCGTGATCGATCGGATAACCACCCAGAGCAGGGAGGCTGCAACTCCAATCAGAACGACGAACGGCCACCAGCGTTTCCTCACGGATTGCCCTCCAACCCCAGTCGTTGATACAGGAGGTGTTTTATCGCGGATTTCACAGCGGCGATTTCCTGATCCAGGTTCTCATCCTGGGCAAGCGCAACGGAGGAGAGGACACCGAAGACGTTGATGCGAACCTGGGAGCGAACATGCTCCTCCGCCAGAACGACGCGAATCAGCCCCTGTCTCTGTCCTTCCCGGATCAAACTCTCCAGCAGCTCACACAGCAGCTGGAGGTTGCGCTGCAGCAGCTGCCTCTGCCGGGAGTCGAACAGCATTCCCCGCAGCAGCGGCAGGGCTTCCTTCAACGATTCGAAACAGTAGTCCAAGATGCTGTCGAAACGCTCCCACAGCTGCTTCGGCGCGGCCACGATCCTGCGGATCTCCAGCAGGAAGCGCTGCCATCCCTCCTCAACCGTGCAGCGGAACAAATCTTCCTTGCTGGTGAAGTATGTGTAAATGGACCCGGGGGAGATATCCAGGCTGCGGGCAAGATCTTTGATGGTGGTAGCGCCGAAGCCCCGCTCCCCGAACATGTGGAACGCCGCCGAGAGGATCCCCTCGCGCATCGTCCCGTCTTTGGGTCGAGCCATTGGTCTTCTCCTCCAACCTCGATCGGTGCAACCGTCGGACCGAACAACCAGAACCGTTCATAACTGAATGAACGTTCATTTAGTTAATTAAGTATACACGATCACGAGACAGCCCGCAAGCCACGCCCGGGCCGTTTGAGGCACCTGCCTGTATCTTCAGCCTGCGGATCCAGCCTCCACCGCCTTGGTCAACGCTGGCGACCCGGCCAGCGGCCCCCACAAGGAAGTTCCTCCGGCAGGAAACCGAGGTGACGGGCAGTCGCGAGCTGTGCTATTATCCGGACAGACAGCGCCCTTCGCTGCATTCAGAATCATGCGCATCAAACAGGCGGATTTTCGAACAATTCAAATAGAGAAGCTGTCGCTCTCATGCCGGCTGCGCTACAGCCTCTACCAGGATGGTGAAATCCGCTATCCCGAGAGCATCACCTGCCGGGGTGACACGGTTGTCGCCTACTTCCTCACTTTGACCATACGCGATTTTGTCGCAGAGACTCCTCACGGGTTCTGCATAGAGAGACATTGGAACATCGTTCCCGAAGGGAGCTTCGGCCTCAGCTTCTGTTTGGAGTTACCCGCCGACTCCGAGATGGCGTACCTGTTTCCCGGCGTAAGCAGCGGCCGACCCGTTCCCCGATCGGGTGAGCTGTTCCCTGGTGAACAAACCTGCTATGCGAACGGGCTGTTTCTGTTCAGAAAACCGGAATGCGTGCTCATCTTTTCTGATCCGGCTGCTTCCCCCGAAGAAGCGGGAAGCATCGAAGCGAAGCGTCTGCAGAATGAAAACGAAACAGATTTTACACGAGCCGAAATCCGTGTTCCCGCCGCGGTGAAGCCCGCGGAGAAAGAAACACGGAGAGGAGGCAAACAGACGCAATTCTTTCGAAGCGATGGGCAACTGCAGTACGATCTGCGACTCAATGTTGTCACAGCTCCCCCGGATCAGATCTACCGCCGGGGTATCAGTGCGGTGCTGGATCGCAGCAAGACCTTTTTGCATCCTCCGCCGCGGCTTTCCGCGGCAAGCATTCGCGATACCTTGGGCAATCGAGTTGAAGAATGTTTGAAGATGTTTCTGATAGATCGAGGTCCTCTGTGCGGACTCCTGGAAACAAAGGGGGGAAACAGAATCTCTTCTCTGGCCGGCTGCACTCTTGCCCTGATACAGCTGCGGTTTCTTTCGGCAGACACGGATGCTGTGGAGCTGGCTCTTCGCCTGGCGGATTTTTCCCTGAAAGGCCAACACCCCAGAGGACAGTTTTACCCGTACTACCGGATGGACCGCAAAACCTGGCTTCCTGCCGAGTCCCCGGTTGCCATTCCATTGCGCCGGGCGGCAGCCATCGCGTTGATGCTTCTCCGGATCGCTGCCGCCCTGAAGTCCAAAGACATTCCCGCTTCCGCCTATCTGCACGCAGCTTCGCACATGGCCGATTCGCTGCTGCAGGGCAATCAAGATCTGGAAGATCTTGCCGGCCTGCTCTATCCTGATTCCCTCCTGTCGGCCGGGGCGGCTGAGGCCGGGCCGACTGAGGGCTCACTAATGCTGGTCGAGCTGTTCCTGGAGCTGCACAAGGTAACCGGTAAAGACCAATATAGAAAGGCATTACGAACGCTCAAATCCGGCTTTTTCTCCCAGAAATCACCACCCTTGTTTCTCTTCGGCCTGGATGAGAACCCGGCGGACCTGGACACGATCCTGGTCCATGCTCAGGCGGCGGTGTCGCTGGACACCTCGGGGTACCCTGTGAAAGGACTTCACCACTACTTCGATGCTATTCTTTCCAGAGTCCACCTGAACCCCTCCGGTTCAGGCTCAGATTTCAACCCTGTGGGCGGCATCAACCATTCACTTGGAGACCCGATCCTGCTTTTTCGTGGATTCGAGCTCTCCCACACCTTATTGACCCTCGACAAACGTATGAACAAATCGGCCAGACTCGGGGAATTGAAACTCCTCATCTCTCAACTTCTCGGTTTTACCCTGCAGAAACCGCCGGGCACCTCTTGCTTCGACCCGACTCAGAAGCTGAACGACCGCTTCGGAGCGCTGAAATCCACTATCTGGACGAGGGAGTCGTACTATATGGCTCGGCTGCTCGAGGAGTTTCCCGAAGCTGTGCCGGAATAGAGGTGGGATGAGGATTTGCCGCCATTGGCGCGCCGCCCGCTCGAAGCGCAATTCCGTGGCTTGATCGGTCCGATACTATTTGAACTTACTGTGACCTTCCTGATTCAAAGCCATAATCTTCGAGATTTCCGCCTGGAGGGCCTTGCTGTCCCGTTCTCCGCAGGCACCGATCCCTCGGAAGGCGGCCTGGATCAACTCGTCGTGAATCCGGTCCCACTCGGCTCGAGAGCCCCGGGGCGGGGGGGTCTGCTCCAGAGTTTTGAAGTCCTCTGCCAGCACCATGAGCTTCACCGCGGTGGTGTAAAAATCGTTCGCCTTGGCCGCCGTATTGATCTCTCCGATCAGCTTGTAGCTGTTGCGCATTACCGAGACAACGGCGTCACGGTTGTACTGGGCGAACAGCTGAGGAGTGATCAGCAATAGCACGAGCACCGCAATAATCAGATAGAATCGCTTCTTCATCTTTTCACGCCCTCCTCTCGTGGACTGAGTATATAGGAAAATAGTTATATATTATAAAAACAGTCAACAAAATTCAGAATAATAATCCGCATCACGAAAGAATGGATGTCTGAGATTCAGGCTTCGTGGATGGCCCGTGCGATGGGTATTCGCCGACCCGTTCCGAAGGCACGGGGACTGACTTTCAACACGGGGGGAGCCTGGCGACGCTTGAACTCAGCCTTGCCGACCATGGTCAGGATGTTCTTCACCAGATCCACTTCATAACCGGCAGAGGTTATCTCTTCCAGGGTCTTGCTCTGCAGCAGGTAGAGGTGGAGGATCTGATCGAGCAGTTCATAAGGGGGCAGACTGTCCTGATCGGTCTGATCCGGCCTGAGTTCGGCGCTCGGTGCTTTGTTGAGCACGGATTCGGGGATCACCGCTTTCTCCCGGTTCAAACTGCGGGCCAAGGCGTAGACTTCGGTCTTGAACAGATCCCCGATGACCGCCAGCACGCCGCACATATCTCCGTAGAGGGTGCAGTACCCGGTGGCCAGCTCTGATTTGTTTCCCGTGGTGAGCAGGAGAGAATGGAATTTGTTGGAGTAGGCCATCAGCAGCAGTCCCCGGATTCTGGCCTGGATGTTTTCTTCGGTGACGTCGGCGGCATGACCCTTGAACACCGGCTCCAGGGTCTGCAACCCTGCCCGAAACATCGCCTCGATCGACAAACTGTGCAGTTCAACACCGAGAGTATTGGCCAGCAGCTCCGCATCGTCCCGACTGCCCTGGGAGGAGTATCGTGAGGGCAGGGCAAAGAGCCTTACATTATCAGGACCGACCGCTTTCACGGCAAGGACGGCCACGACGCTGGAGTCGATCCCTCCGGACAGGCCCACGTGTACCCGCTTGAAGCCGCACTTGCCGAGATAGTCGCGGATTCCCAGAACCAGGGCTTGTTCGATCTCTTCATATCGATCCACCTGGAAATCCCGGATGGCCGCGAGATTTCCGGTGTCCACGAAGGCGAGCTGTTCCTCAAAACCCGCTCCAATGAAACTCAGCGCTCCATCGGCCGTGGTGACCAGAGAACGACCGTCAAAAACGAGGCTGTCATTGCCTCCCACTGTGTTCACGTAGACTACCGGCACCCCGGAGGACTTGGAGATCCTGGAGAGAAGTTGATAGCGAACCTCCAACTTGCCTGAGTAGAAGGGGGAGGCTGAAGGTGAAATGATTATCGTAGCGCCCTTGTCCAGAAGCTCCTTCACAGGATCCACAGGATAGTGCAGAGCACCCTGCTGGTCCCTTTCCCACCAGATATCCTCACAGATGGCGATTCCGATCTGCTCGCCGTTGAACGCTACGGTCCGGCGCTGATCGGCCGGTTCGAAATAGCGGGCCTCGTCGAACACGTCATAGGTCGGGAGAAGAGACTTGGTCTGGGTAAACTGAATCTCGCCGTTGTGGATCAGAGAAACCGCATTCACCAGCGGTTTGCCGGCGGAGGAGCTGCTTCTGTCCACGTATCCCAACACGATTCCGATCTCTGCGGGTGCGCGCTGTTGAATGGAGCGCAGGGACTTCAAATTCGCCGCTACAAATGATCCGTGGTCCAGAAGATCCATGGGGGGATATCCACAGATACACATTTCCGGGAACACGACTAGCTCGGCACCTTCCTGATGGGCCCGACTGATATAGTCGAGGATTTTGGCCGCGTTTCCTGCAAAGTCCCCGATAGTAGGATTGATCTGGCCGATGGCTATTTTCACGCTCAACCTCCACTTGCTCTCAAGGATAGCAAATAGGTTGAGATTCCGCTATATTCCTTGGTACCGGGCAACACTGCGCGAGGGAGGATAGTTTCGTGGCAACGTTCAAGAAGATCCTGGTGCTGGACAACGAGGTCGAGGCTCGGCTTATAGATGCCGTACTGGCCGAGCAGCATATCCCCCATCTGATGCGCAGCTATCACGATCGGGCCTATGACGGACTGTGGCAACAGCAGCAGGGCTGGGGCCACATTGAGGCGCCCGAAGATTACAAAGAGCAAATTCTTTCTATCTGCGAAGATCTGCGGAGTGATAAATGAAACAAATTCTACGCAGGACCTTCGTGAGCCCGTTTTTCCTCGATCAGGTGCTCCATCAAATGCTCCAGGGTCCAGGTGATCGATGTTTCGGTAACGATGGCGAATATCGGTTTCGGGATCTCGAGGGATTTGAATACCTGCATCAGGGACCTCACTCCCGTCTCTGAAAGGTTGTAGAACAACACCAGGCGCTCCCGGCAGTCGAACGCTTCGGTCCCGATCGTCCCTTGCCGCAGTATATCGCCGATCACGACGGATCCGTGCCGTTTCTCGAGTCGGGTAGGAGGGGGCACACCGATCTCGGACAGGCGTTGGTCTACAAGCACCTGCTCCGCATCTGTATAGCCGAACGTTAGTACTCTTGCCTGGTAACTCATAACTTCTCCCTCTCGCTGACCCTCACGCTCTACTGGTCAGGAAAACACCGCCGATGACCATGGCGGCCCCCAGCACCAGAGGAAGGACACCAGGACCAGCTTGAGGGCATCGGATTTTTTCACGGCTCATCCTACGCGATTGGGAAGTCTTTGACCACCGGGATACGATATGACCATGCACCCGGGGAAGGTCCGTTTTTGCGGCCGTTGACCTCGGCTTTCCTGCCTTGCTAAGATGCTGATGCGATGAATAGGGTAGCCCTGATCACAGATGCATCGACTCCCCTGGGAGATCAGCTGGTGCGGCGGTATCTGAGCGAGGGATACAGCGTGGCTGCGACCTTCTCCGGCCAGGCTCGCATCGAAACCCCTCTAGTATCCGAGGAGGAGGATCTCCTGGTAATCGAATGGAACAGGACCTCGGCTATTTCAGCCAAAAATGTCGTGCTCAGCGCACGAAACCGCTTCGATAAAATCGACGAGACCCTCCTCCTGTTGACGCCGGAGCTGGAACAGAAACTCCTCCAGGAAACCGCTACGGAAACGATCGACCGGGCCGTGGACGCCTGGATCAAGGGATCCCTGTTCCTGATAAAGGCCGTTCTCCTGCTTTACGGGCAGAAACAGGAGGGATTCCTGACGCTGATCAATCACCAGCCTCAGGCGGCGACGGCTGTCCCGCCTCCGCTGGACAGCGCGCTGCGGGGCAGCTTCCGGGCTTCCGCCGAGGCGATATTCGCCGGCATCGGTCAACCGAACGTGTTCGTAAATGGATTCGAATCCCACTCGACCAAGATCGAGGAGCTGGCCGATTTCATCTTCGATACGATGAAGACCAGGACAGCCCGAGCCCCAGGGAAGTGGTACCGTTTTCCCCCTCGCTCCGGAATCCTGTCGGCATTCAAGACATAGCCCACCTGTCTCTCAACGGCCTGTGAGCGCCCCGTGTTGCGCCTAGAAAAACATGGACGAGGCGAATTTCATCTGGAACTCCAGCTTGGCCGCCAGCTCGAGAAAACGGCACCCTCTATAGATCGAAACGGCTTTCTGTCTGTATTCACGGGAAACCAGCACCAGGGAGGCGCCCCGCAGCGCGGCATTGCCCACGACGTCCACCTTGTCGATATCTACTCCGGGGATCAGGCCGATGCGGATCGTCTTGCCGATATCCACCCCGGAACCGAAATTCCCGGCCAGGTGGATCTTCTTCAGTGCCTGAACCTCCACCCCGGTTTCGGCCAGCAGCATGTCGATGCCCGTACGGATGGCTCCTTTGGCCAGCTGAAGCTCCCGGATGTCCTTCTGGGAGATGTAGACATCCTCTGCGCCGTCGGCGGTCAACCTGAAAGCCATGATCTTGTCCAGCTTGAAGAAGCGCGCCTTGAGCTCCGGGTTTTCCACCTCATCGGGATCGGCCAGTTTGCCGCTGGATTCGAGCAGGCCCGCCTCCAGCAGCTCGGCTACCGCAGAGATCAAACCGCTGCCGCAGATGCCTTTGGCCTTTCCCCCGCCAACCACGCTAAGATCAACCTGACCGCTGTCTGAGATCGAGACACCGGTTACCGCTCCATCCAGCGCCCGCATTCCGCAGGAGATCTGTGCACCTTCAAAGGCCGGACCCGCCGCGGTGGAGGTGGTGATCAATTCCCCGGCTTTGGCGAGAACGATTTCACCATTCGTACCGATATCGATCGACAGGGAGATCTCCTCCTCATGTTCCAGGTTCAGGGCCAGAATCACGCCCATGGTATCAGCGCCGACGAATGCGGATATGAGAGGAAGGGTTTCTACATAACCGCAGCTCTGAAACAACCAGCCGAACTCCTCCGGCCGGCGTCGAACCATGCCTGCCACCAGAGGGATGTAGGGAGCCAGGGTCAGCTGGCGGGGATCTATTCCGTGAAGGATGTGGATCATGATCGAGTTGCCCACTACCGTACTGCGTACCACCCGCCGCCTGTCCACGCCGTTTTCCTTCAATAAGAGCTCGGCGCAGTCGGCGATCGTCTCCAGGGCAGCCTTGCGGACCGCCTGGGGATCTTCGTGGAACGCCTGGGTTCGGGAGATGACATCTGCACCGAAGGCGGACTGCCGGTTCAACATGGTCTTGCTCCCGATGCGGCGTCCGGTCTCGAGGTTGTGCAAAGACACGTCCACCGTTGTAGTTCCCAGGTCCACGGCAAATCCGAATACAGGTTCATCCGAGGGGGTGTTGATGCAGATCAGATGGGAGTCTTCCAGGAAGGCATCGACCGACCAGTTGCTGTCCCGCAGTACCCGGGAAAAACCTTCCGCCGTCTCGGGAGTCACCTCCGGCATCGTGGTGGCACCGCGGTCCAGAGCTTCGTGCAGCCGTTCCCAATCGGCCCGTTGATCTTCCAGCTGAGGTTCGGCCAGTCGCAGCTGCCGGCGAACGACAATCGGATCCCCGTAAAGCAGCTGCGTGCCTTGGGCCTTTGCCGGATCCCGCCACACGACCTCCACCTCTTTCTCTTCGGGAATGAATATCGAACAATCCCCCTCGACCACCGCCTGGCAGGCCAGGCGTACGCCTTTCTCGATTTCGGTTTTGGAAAGAGGTTTCTTCCCCCCCCTCCCGCTCTCGGTAGGCGGATCTATGGTAACCTTGCACTGGCTGCACAGACCCCTGCCGCCGCAGGGAAAATCAACCAGCAGCCCCTCTCGCATCAGGAGGTCCCGGATCGCCGTACCCTCCTCTACGTGAATGATCATACCGCCTGGATATACTGTGACCTGTCGCATGGTGTGGGATTATAGGAGAAAAGCAACTCTCCGGCAAGGCACGGCGCGCAGTCGATCCGACGGGTTTGCGGTCCAGAGAGCGCGCAGTCCGGCAGGCGCGCGGTCCGGCTGGTCCACCCGCCGTCTAAACACCGTACTTTCGTTGACTTCTGACCAAGAAGGGTCTATCTTTCAGGGCATGAAACGGCGCAACTCATCGATTAAAATAGCCTGGCTGGCGGCATTCACTGTGCTCGCCGTCACCACGCTTCTCAGCTGCACGATCAAACAGCAGGTCGACCTTGAAGCCGACGCTTCCGGAACCGTTTCCATGCAGATACGCCTGGAACCTGTTTTCGTGCAATACATCGAGGATCTCTCAGCCCTTACCGGTGAATCCTTCGACGACGGGATCTTCAACATCGAGGAGATAGAGAAAGAATTTGCCGAACGGGAGGATGTGACCCTGCTGGCGATCGAGACGCCGACTCCGGACACCCTGAACATGAAGCTCGAGTACACGAGCATCGAAGAGGTATTCTCCAGCGAGCAGGAGCTACAGGAGTCGGGAATCATCCGCTTTCAACGTGTCAGCCAGGGATATTCGGTTCGCTTCCACCTGGATCGCAAGAACTTTCCCGCCGTGATGACCTTTATTCCTGCTCTGCAGAATCCCCTGTTCGAAGGGCTGGGGCCTCAGGAGAACGACGATACCACCGAAGAGGAGTACTACGAGCTCATGGAACTGGCCCTCGGGGAGGGAGGCGCGGACAGCGTGCGTAACTCCTACATCGAGACCAAGGTCAACGTACGGGGAATCCTGGTTTCCCAGTCCGGCGGGACGATCACCCCCGGCGGCGTAACCTTCACCGTCCCCCTGATCCGGGTACTGCTGCTCGACGAGCCTCTGGACTACTCACTGGTTTTCAGGTAGGTCCCCGCGCAACTTATACTGCGCAAACTCTCCGTTGGCCATCTATCCCGGAGTCACGTTCCCCCTCCCGACCCCTTCGTCTGTACATAGAACTATCGCCCCCCCCGAGACTTTGCACGACCGGATTCTGACAATCAGAACAATACGCCCACTCCGGCACCGAGTCTGAAGAGGAACCGCGAAGATATCCCGGTGTCCAGGACCAGGGCCACATGACCCATCTTGAATAGAAGGGCAGGTGCGAGCAGCGGTCCGGCAAATGTATCGTACCCGACATTTACAATAATGCGGAAACGAGTCAGATCGATGGCAATCCCACCCAGAAACGTAAGCTCGTTGTATTCCATACCCAGTCCGAATCCGGCGTTCAATCCAAAAAAGTCGGTCAGCATCCTAGAGTATTGCCCGGTGATGTAAATGTCTTCGTCTCCAAATTCATAGACCCCGGTGATAAAAACGGTATTCCAGCCGGGTTTACTGCGGACTGCCTCTGCTGACCTTTGTTCTTCCTCTTTTTCTTCCACCCTCGACTGCGCAGGTACGAGTTCCTTATCCAGCAACAGGTAGGTGAGACGTTTGCTGTCATTGACAAGATCATCCATCGATTTGTAGACCTGGGACACGGATTTCAGAGTCTCCCCGGTTCTTACTTCCAGGACTTTGATATTCAGAATGAATTGGCCGCCGACCTTCCCCAGACTACCAAAGATTACCATGTTGGCTGCCAGCAGCTTGCCGATTTCCAGCTGGCTGCTGTCATCGATGCTGTCGGAATAAGAAAACTCGATCTCTTCGAGAATCGTTTCCCTCTGATTTCTGTCGATGACCCTGTAGTCCCCGATTTCGACAATGTGGGAGGAGATATAATCGACGAAAACATCAACCTCGGCTTTCGACACGTCACTCGCCTTGAAATCAAGCACGGAAATCGTAGGTTTTTCTTCGGCTTCAGCGGGCAACAGAGGCGCGCAAAGCACCAAAATCAGAAAGGATATCCGCTTCATAACAAAAAAGTATAAGGCCAGCCGGAGCAGCCGTCAATGTTAGCGACGGTATTCCCGGCAGAGCTCTTCAGTTGCCTTCCAAAATCTGACAGATAACCTGTCGAGCTCCAAGGACAGGAATAGAATACGATTATCGAAAAACTTCCTGTTACCTTTGCTAGTAAAAACACTTTGCTAGCAAAAACCTTGACTTGAAGTTTGGTGATCCATAAAATGCCTGTAAATCAGAGCGACACATTCGTTCCCAAGGCCGAGTTTATCGCCGGCCGTTTTATTTCATAATTCTCGAGCCGTTTCAGGGGTACGGCAGCAACATCACGGAGAAAAGCGGTATTTCCAAATGGAACTTTCAGTTGGCGCTCTCTATATCTACGGTCTGCACAACTTCCTCAATCCCGTTGTTCTGTTGCTGCTCCTTTCCGGTGTCTTTATAGGCATCATCTTCGGCGTATTGCCCGGCTTGGGCACACCGATGGCGCTTGCCGTCTTTACCCCGCTGACATATTCACTCGGTGCAGTAAAGGCTATGGTTTTTCTTCTCGGCATCTACGGCGGATGTGTTTCCGGTGGAGCCATATCTGCAATTCTGGTGAATATTCCCGGCACACCTTCAGCTCTGGCGACGCTGATCGACGGCTACCCGCTGACTAAAAAGGGAAGGGCCGGAGAAGCAATCGGGATAGCAACTATTTCCTCGTCACTAGGTGGAATTTTCGGAGCGGTAATCCTGGCCTTTTTTGCCCCGATTATCGCCAGACTCGCGCTGTGGTTCAGCGCGCAGGAATATGTGGCGCTGGCTGTCTTGGGGCTCTGTATGATTGCGCAAATATCGAGCGATTCCCTGGCAAAAGGCCTTCTCTCCGGAGCCATAGGTTTAATGCTTGCCATGGTAGGAGCCGATGTAATAACCGCCTATCCGCGCTTCGCCTTCGGATCACCTTACCTGCAAGAAGGAATTCCCCTGGTCGCCCTGATCGTGGGTATTTTCGGAATCGGAGAGGTGCTGAACAGGACCAGAGAGGGCGTAGGGGCGGTTGGCAAGCAGATTATCCCCAAACTCAAATCCATCATTCCCAAACTACCGGTACTCGGGCGCTTGCTTAAAACGATTCTTCGCTCTTCGACAATCGGGGTGTTGATCGGTGCCACCCCAGCCGCCGGAGCTGCCATTGCATCGGTTATCGCCTACGGACAGGAAAAAAGATTCTCGAAGAAACCCGAGGAATTCGGAAACGGAGCGATAGAGGGTGTAGCAGCCGCGGAAGCGGCAAACAATGCCAGCACCGGTGGTGCACTGATCCCACTGCTCACCCTTGGCCTTCCCGGGGACCCGATGGGTCCGATCCTGATGGGTGCTCTCATGCTGCACGGCCTGGCCCCCGGACCGCTGTTGTTCCAGCAGAGCCCGGAGATCGTGTCGGTAATTTTCATCGCCATGCTCCTGGCTGCGGTGTTTCTGGGCGTGATCGGGCTTGCTTTCGCTAACGTGTTCGCCCGCATCATCAACATACCCAGGAGTGTGCTGCTGCCTTCTATCGTACTTCTCTGCGTGGTTGGTACCTTCGCGATGCGCAACGCCCTGTTTGATGTCGGGGTCCTGCTGGTGGCGGGCTTGCTCGGTTACGCACTTCGCCGCGTCAAAGTGCCCCTTCCGCCTCTTCTGCTTGGATTCATCCTGGGGCCGATGCTGGAGGACAACTTCAGGAGGGCTCTGCTTCTTAGTGACGGGAACTGGTCGACCTTCGTTCTCAGACCGATCAGCGGAGTGATACTGCTGCTCGCTGTTGTTTTGACCGTATACGGCGTTCTCAGGGGGAGAAGAAAACACAGTGCCGCAAATTAAAACCCACTGCAAGATCTGCAACTGCCGCTGCGGCATCGTAGCCACCGTGAACGACGGGCGGGTTGAAAAAATCAGCGGGGATCCGGAGTGCAAAAAAAACGACGGCGCTCTGTGCATAAAGGGCAAGGTGATGCTGGAGCTTCTATATGACCCGGACCGGCTGCTGTATCCCATGGTGAGGCAAGGCGAAAACTGGAACCGGCTGTCCTGGGACAGCGCACTGACCCAAATAGCTCGGAAGCTCTTGCAGCTGAAAGCCACTCATGGTCCGCAGAGCGTGGCGATCTACCGGGGAATGTCCGTGTACTCCTGGTTGGTAGCGGTATTCCTGAATCGATTCGGAATGGCATTCGGGACGCCGAATTTCGCTTCCAACGCCGCACTTTGCGTCAGCTCCAAGGTGATAGCAACCCACACTTCCTTTGGCAGAGGCGTATCGGTGGGGGGCGATTTCAGGAATTCCCGCTGCATCCTGCTACTGGGAACGAATCCGGCGGTGACCGGCATGCATCGCTCCCTGAGAATCATGAAGGACATCCTGGCTGCGAAGAAGGCGGGCGCTAAACTTATCGTAGTAGACCCCAGAAAGACGGAGACCGCTGTGAAAGCGGATATATATACAACGATTCGACCGGGAACGGATACAGCATTCATAATGGGGCTGGTCAACTACATTATCGAAAACGAGCTGTTTGATTCAGATTTCGTCTCCAGATATACACACGGCTTCGAACAACTGAAAGCGGCAGCCCGGAAATACACCCCAAAGATGGTCGAACAAACGACCTGGGTTCACGAGGAGACGCTTCAAAAGATTGCCCGAATGTTCGCCACCAACAGACCTGCCTGTGCAGACAGAAGGGAGGGAGTCATCCATCATGAGCACGGAACCGAAACCTGCCTGGCCATCAATATCCTCAACGCCATCACCGGCAATGTTGATGTAGACGGTGGAGTGCAGGTCCAAACCAACCTCTTCGATAAATCAAGTGATTTATTTCGGGAATTGACCGGAGCAGAGCAGTTTATGCCCGCAGCTGCGCCGGTTACAGGGCGAAATCCATTTACAGGTGATGTTCCCACGGCATTGCTGGAAGCGATTCTCAAAGATAAACCCTACCCTATCAGGGGGATGATCGTTGTCGGCAGCAATCCCTTGATCTCCTGGCCTCAGACGGACATGGTCCGGCGAGCCCTTCAAAAGCTCGAACTGCTCGTCATAGTTGATCTGTACAGAAACGACACTGCGGTGTTCGCCCACTACGCCCTTCCGGCTGCGACCTTTCTGGAGAAATTGGATCTCCAGGCGCCGAACGTCGCCATTCCCCGGGTTGTTCAATTGCAAAAACCCGTGATTCCACCGTTGGGCGAATCACGATCCGAGTCATGGATTATCAAAGCACTGGCGGATAAACTCGGGTACGGCTCCCTGTTCTGCGAAACGGATGAGCAGGTGATGGACAGAATTTTGAGCCAAATGGGTCTCCGCACCGAAGAACTGAAAAACCATCCCAGTGGGATGGTTATCGAACCCAGGCCGGTGGGCTACTACCACAGTCATCCCTACCCGACTCCCTCCGGAATGATCGAGCTGTACTCGGACTCGTTTGAGAAGAAAGGCGGCCCAGGGCTTCCCAGCTTCCGCGAGCCGTCGGAGAGTCCAATATCAAGTCCCCAAATTGCTGAGCGCTTTCCCCTGGTTCTGGTCACGGGCAACCGCCTGCGCTCCTCCTATCTCTCGTTCCTGCACAATCTGCCGACTCTCCACGCAAAAAATCCGGAAAACTGGGTAGAGTTGCATCCGGAGGCTGCAGCAGCGCGGGGGATTGAAAACGGCGAACGAGTGGTGGTTGAATCTCCCCGGGGCAGTATCAAGCTGCCAGCCAAAGTGAGCCCCGATATCGATCCTCGGGTCGTGGCCATTCCATACGGCTGGGGACACCATTTCAACGGCTCCTGGCAGCTGGCAAACCGAGATCCGGGAGCGAATCCGAACGTGCTATTGGATTATAGGAAAATAGACAAGCTTTCCGGCATGCCAAATTTCAAATCGACGCTTTGCGAAGTACGGAAGGTCGAGGGAGGAGGTTGATCATGCTCTGAGGTGAAAGGTTAACAGCTGTCAAAATAAACCAACGAGATAAAGGAGCAAAGACAATGAACAAAAGACAGTACACAGGTCTGTGGATCGCGGTCATCGTTGCTGTAGGATTAATGCTGACCAGCTTACAGGTGTCTGCGGGAAGCCAGGGAGAATTCCCGGCTAAAGAGGTGAAAATCATTTCACCATGGGATCCCGGTGGTTTGAACGACGTATTGAGCAGGGCGATCGCCCAGCATTCGGAGAAGTTTCTGGGTAAGCCTATCGTCGTCGAAAATATGCCCGGCGGCGGCGGCGTAGTCGGTACGAAATTCGTTGAACGGGCACAGGCTGATGGGTACGTGTTGGTAATGGCTTCCAGCAGTACGATCTTCACCCAGTATTCTTCCACTCCGCCGAACGACATCAAGAATCTTGCACCGGTGAATCAAATTTGTATCGCCCCTCAGGTGTTGGTAATCAACTCCGAGGCCAGTTGGAAGGATATCCAGTCCTTCATTTCGGACTGCAAGGCTAATCCGGACAAGGTAAGCGTAGCCAATTCCGGTTCGGGAGGAAGTTCAGATTTGTACACCTCCCTGTTGGAAAAAGAAACCGGCATCAAGGTCAAACATATACCATACAAAGGCTACGCGCCGGCTATGACAGCGGTGCTCGGAGGGCATGTCGACGCCACCATCGTACCTCCCGGAGTGGCCAAACAGCATGTTGAAGCGGGAAAAGCCAGGGTACTGGCCATCGCTACGGAGGAGAGATTCCGGGACCTGCCGGACGCGCCCACCTTTAAAGAGCAGGGAGTCGATCTGGTCATCGAACACTGGGTGGGATTAATGGCTCCAGCCGGCACCCCTCAGGAAACATTGAATATTCTGGTTAAAGCTTTCCAGCAGGGGATGAAAACTGCCGAATTCCAGACGCTCATGGAGAAACGGGGTCTGGAAATCAAGTTCAGAGCAGGCGAGGAGTTCCAGGAATTTCTGGATCGGGAAGACGCCAAGTGGGGGCCGATCATTAAAGGCCAATAAGAGTATGACACGCCGGGGGGGGAACTCCCCCCCGGCGCGTTGTTTCGAGGGCATATGAAATGAAAGACCTGATCTTTTCTATTTCGATTATCCTGGCTGCCGTAGTAATTTATCTGTTGACCCTGATGTTTCCTCCCGATCTGGCTCAGGAAGGCGGCGTCGGTCCCGGATTTTTCCCAAAGGTCGTGGCTATACTCATGGCTGGTTTGGGTCTGATACTGCTACTTACCGCCGTTCGCAGAAAACGTCTGGAACGGTCAGAACCATCGACCACCCAACCGGAGGAAGCCGGGGGCAGGCCGATCCGACGGACGGCTGTAGCCTTCATAATCATCGTCTGTTATGCAGTGGGGATCTACTATATCGGATTTGTAGTCGGAACATTGGTGTTTCTGCTGGTGGCGATTTCTTTTTATCTTTCCAATTTCGGGCCGAGGCGTTTCTTCACTTTTGTGCTGCCGATTTCCATCCTCGTGACCGCCATCACTTATGTTGTATTCAGAATCGCAATCCGAATTCCTCTGCCCAGAGGCGTACTGTTTTAGCGTTTACGGCTTGAGGGTTCACATTCACCGCAGGGAAACTTGTCTCTTTCACCTCCAATATAAATCATAGGAAAACCTATCTTCCCGTGCAAGTACGAAACGCTGGTCAGGGGCGAAATTGAGGGAAAACGGGGCCGCAAAAACCGGTAAAGCCGGTCAAACTAGATGTGGGGAGCCTCAGCGTACAGTCGGACGTTCACGACGACCAATCTGGGACAATTGGGCTGCGTGTCCGGATGCGTTTTGGCCGCAGAACGGACACAAGTCTCCCACGGGCGCGCGAGAGGAAATCAGTTGAGGCGCTTTGGTTCGAAGCCCGGTGGTGACCGGCCGATCTTGATCAAGTGCCGGAGGATGCGTTTGAGCTCGTCAGGATCCTCGATGATTGCAATGATTTTCATCTCCGCGCCGCACTTCGGACAGACCAACGGGTCGACTTCATACACCTTGGAGAGAAGGCGCGCCCACGCACGTTTCCGACCATCGATATCGACCTGCTCCCGTGCGCTCTCCGACAGCGGTTCGTAGCTAAGGTCTTCAACGGTGGATGAGGTTGAGAGTGAGGCTTTCCAGCCCTCCGGCGCTCGCTCGGCAACCCAGGGCATCTCGTTCCAGCGACCTTTCGTCCGGGAGGCATAGAGGCCGTAGCGGCGAATGAGCTGAAGCCCCTTTGGCGGGACGTGCTGGGTGAGCTCGGCGAGGAAGTCGAGCGCTTCGAACATATGGACGTTCTGCTTGAAGTACTCCGAGTAGGTGGTGTGAAAGAGGACACGCCCTTTGAACGGCTCGTAGCGGATCTTCTTAAGCGAGATCGGAGGCCGTGCGATGTACTCGGCGAGGCTTTCCTGTGACGACTCGTCGAAGATGCGAACACTGTTATCAATGGTGAACCCGGAGTGCTTCCACGACAGAAGATTTCGGGCAAAGACCTCGTTCAGGAGCTCACGCTCCACCAACAGTCTGATCACCCGGCGCCGGAAGACCTCGACCATCGACTGGAGTCCGGAGAACGGGATATAGAAGAAGGTGCCTTCGTCATCAAAGCCACCTTCCAGGACGATTGCGTGAAAATGCGGGTTCCAGCGGAGCATATCCCCGAACGTCTGGAACTAGAGTTCATACTGCACCTCGTTTAGACGATCCATCATTTTGTGGTGAAGCTGTGGGGTCATTCTGCCGGATTGGTACTCGCGGGTCAGCCTCTGTCTGAGGATATCGGGTTCCAGCTTGCACAGGTAGAGCTTTCTCGCCGGATGCATTTCCGCATCCAGTATTCTGTTCTTGACCCATAGATAGACAGTATTGTAGGACAGGCGGAGTTTCTGCGCCACCTCCTTGATCGTGTAGTTGTTTTGTCCGTGGACTCGATCATAAAAGCTGGGCAGACCATAGGTGCGACGGATGTATCCAACGGTGGCGTTCCTGAACAGCTTGCCACGGGGTGTGCGTAGCCCTTCGGCGTTGAGAACCGCCGCCACGCCGCTGTCGTGGTAACAGTTGAGCAAGGCATCAATCCGGTCGATCGTCGCCTTGCTCGTTTTGAAAAGCTCCGGAGCCGGTTTCGGGTTCATGACCTCGAGCATTGTCGTGGCACCTCCGCGGAAACGTACTTGCACAGCAATCCTACGGTCCGGCGCTTTGGTCAGGGTGACATCGTCGATCAGATGACGCAGGATCCTCTTTTTATCCTGCTGCAGTGTCTTGGGATTGTTCCATAGTTTGGGGATATCGGTGGACAGGGCGATGATTTCCCTCTTTTCATTTTCGCCCATCTCATGAAGGTCGACTTTTCTCTGACGCTCGTGTTCTTCCTGGGCTTCCTGTACTGCTCTGAGCTTGGTGTTCCACTCGGCCTCCAGAGTATCCGCTACAAGCCTGTTGTTCGGATCCACCTGCATGTAACGCCTTCTTGCCATGTTCGCTTCGTACTGCAGGCGCTGTAGCTGCCCGGCTCGTATGCGCTCAAGAGCCTCACGGCGCTGTTTGAGTTCATTTTGGATCCGAAATGCCAGGTCCACGGCGAGGGGAGTGACCGACTCGAGCACCAGCTTGCTCACCGCCTCATCGACAACGGTACCGCTGATGCACTGGCAAGGGGCCTGGGCGAGGGTCCGGCTATGTTGCTCACAGCGGTAGTCACCTTGGATCATTTCCGCGCGGCTTCGATAGTGCACGCGCATACGTCTTCCACACCGTCCGCAAATGACGATTCCTTGCAGCAACGCCGACCCTTCGCGCGGAGGACCGTTCCTTCTGTAGACCCCATAAGCCTGGGCGTTGTTCGCCAGTATCCGTTGGTTTTCCTCCCACTCCTCATACGACAGATAGGCCGCGTGCGCGTCGCGGATGAACGCATGCCAGTTCTCCTTAGGCATGTACGTGTACTTCGCCTTCCCCTCGGGAGTCTTGCGTGTTTTCACTTTCCCGTAGCAGTAAATCCCGGCGTAGCACGGATTGTGAAGGATCTGAACGACGCGAGTGTAGGACAGTGCTCCCCACACCAACTCGCCTTTACGCGGCCCCTGGAGTATTTTCCGAGGGAAACGGATGCCATGATGCTGGAAATGGAGCACCACCGCCCGGGCCGAACGCTTATTGCGGAAGATCTGGAAGAGGGTCCGCAGCACCTCCTGCACC
>Ga0315553_10000713_pt1 | contig 28818 bp, 25 predicted proteins | sample SalMarSW160140MG_FD_203099 | JGI IMG/M metagenome (GOLD analysis project Ga0315553, IMG submission 203099) | Salt marsh sediment microbial communities from the Plum Island Ecosystem LTER, Massachusetts, United States - Salt Marsh Sediment SW1601-40 ... | reverse complement strand
CTACCCCCGCCGCCCCGGCATCCCCACCAAGCGCCCGCTGCGCTAGCAAATCGCTTCTGCCAAGCGCCTACAGACGTTCATCCAGTTCCGTCAGCGGCGAATTTTGACGGAAATGGGGCAACTGAGGCCGAAAAACCGCTAGACATGAAGGTGATAATGCTTTATAAATTCAGAGACCCGTAGCTGAACAAGGGTGACAGAGCGAGGACTACTTGCCCGAAAGTTCGCTCAGTGTACCCTTCCTGTAAGGAGGGAAGAAGATGGGGTTTGAAAGCGCCGGCTTCCAGAATGTAGGCAGCTGGTTGATGCGATTGGCCAGACTCGACCTCACGGTCTTCGACGACGTGAAGGATGAAGCCACCGCCACGGTGCCAGCCCTCGCAGTGATGGTGGTCGCCAGCTTCGCCGCAGGCCTTGGCTCCTGGCTGTGGTGGGTCACCCTGGACTTCCACGGGGGCTCAGAGAAGATCGGTGAGGCTCTCTTCAAGACCCTTATCCTGGGTGGCATTCTCCAAGCCGCCCTCTGGCTTGCCTGGGTCTACATCGCCGCCATGCTGCTATCCCGCATCTTTGGGGCAGGAGCTGACCTCAACCGGATGATGCGCGCCATGGGCTTGGCCTTTGCCCCAATGGTCATCACCATCCTGATGGTCATAGACATACTGGCCGTGCCCTTCGCCGTCATCGCCCTAGGCGCAACCCTCCTGCTGAGCAACGCGGCCATACAGGCCACCACTGACGCTGAGCCACAGCAGGTGATTGTAGCCAATCTGGCCGGTTTCCTTGTGTTCGCGATCGTCTTGGGGCTCCTAGGTAATGTCGCCCAGATCTACGAGATAGGCGGAATATCGCCAGGCATATTCTTCGTTCCCCTCGAGACCTAGGCCTCAGGTCAAAGCGACCAGCAGCAGAAGCAAGATAGTACCGCGCCAGGCGAGCCTAGCTAGTCGCCTGGCGCGCCCTTAGCTCCTCTATCTGCCGACGGCTGTAGCCCAGGTCAAGAAGCACCTCTTCCGTGTGCTGGCCACGCCGAGGAGCTAGGCTGCGCACCGATCCCGGCGTCTCCGACAGCTTGGCCCCCACCCCCACCTGCCGCACCTTGCCCACCGTCGGATGCTCCAACTCCACCACCATGCCCCGCGCCCGCACATGAGGGTCATTGAACACCTCCTCCAGGCTGTAGACCGGCCCCACGCAGATGTCGAATTGGCGCAGGTACTCGAACCATTCGTCGCGCGTCTTGGTCTTGAACTCCTGGCGAAAGTAGTCAAACATCTCGGGGTGCTTGTCGGCGTTCATCTGATAGGGAATGAAGTCCTCACGGCCCAGGGCGCGACAGAGCGCCTCCCAGAACGCGGGCTCCAGGCAGCCGATGCTCAGCCACTGGCCATCCTTGGTCTCGTAGACGCAGTAGAAGGGGACGCCGCCATTGAGGAAGCTTTGGCCGGGCCGGGGAGCGATGCCCGAGCCAAAGTACTGGCTAGCCACAAGGGCCAGGAGGGAGAGAACGCCGTCGGTCATGGCCATGTCGACGTACTGACCCCGACCCGTCCGCTCGCGGGCGATGACGGCCGCCAGAATGGCGAAGGCCGAGTACAGGCCGCCGCCAGCGAAGTCGGCGATTATATTCATGGGGATGGCCGGCGGCGTGCCCGGCCAGCCGATCATCCCCAGAGCACCGCCGATGGAGATGTAGTTGATGTCGTGGCCCACCAGACCGGCGTAGGGGCCGCTCTGCCCATAGCCCGAAAGGGAGCAATAAACGATGCGAGGGTTGATCCGGCTCAACGTGTCGTAGTCGGCCCCCAAGCGCTTCACCACACCGGGACGGAAGCCCTCCAGCACCACATCGGCCCTCTCGACCAGCTTGTGGAACACCTGGCGAGCGGCCTCATCCTTGAGATTGAGGGCGATGCTGCGCTTGTTACGGCTGAGCGCATCGAAGACCATCGCGCGCTCGCTGATGTCGCGGTCCAGCAGGCGGCGAGCGGCCTGACCAGGCGCGCCGCCAGTGTCCACCGGCGCCTCGACCAGCAGCACGTCCGCCCCCAGGTCAGCCAGGAGCATCGAGCAGTAGGGGCCGGGAGCCAGGCGCGACAGGTCGAGAACGCGGATTCCCTCCAGGGCCAGCATGAGCAGCACCTCCCTGCTATATAGGAAAAGGAACGAGGATTCAGCCGCATGATCGCCTAGCTCCGAAACTGTGTCAAGCTTGCCCTGCGTGACCGTTCTTGCTACGATATGGGCACGGAGTGGGGCTGTAGTTCAGAGGGAGAACGTTTGTCTGGCAGACAAAAGGTCGGGGGTTCGAGTCCCCCCAGCTCCACCAGAACTCGAATACAAAATCGGCCCCGGTTGGGGCCGATTGCGTTTAGACGCCCTCCTACCTGCTATCGTTTGTCAGCCCACTCCTGAGGCGCTTCGGCGTGACGTGCCAGGCGAAGGAGCAGCGCTAGTGAGTGATAGCGTGATCTACCTGCCGCACTCGCTCGCAAAGCGTCACAAGCAGCTTCCGCGGTAGGCCGGGCACCTTCTCCAGCAGGGACACGAAATCTCGGCGATGAAGCACCAGCAGCTTCACGGGCGTCTCCGCGGTGACCGTCGCGCTGCGGGGCTTTCCATCGATGACCGACATTTCCCCCACAACGTCGCCGGGGCCAAGCTCAGCGATCGCCTTGCCGTCCGCTTTCACTCGCGCCCTACCGTCGACTATGATGATCGCTTCCAGCCCCTGCGCGCCCTGCTTCGCCAAGACCGACCCTGCACGCCGCTCGACCTCGTCGGCGTGTTTAGCAACGGCGTTGAGCTGGCGTCGGCTAAGCTGGCTGAACAGCGACACTTTTCGCAGCAAATCAACCTTATCCGAGCGACGATAACGAAACATCGGCACGGCTATCTCCCTTTGCACTAAAGTACGAAGAGTCTACAGCCGCTCGGCCCTTCTGTCAACATCTACTGACTCTGCTCCTCCCTCAAGTCCGTAGCCGCCCTCGCGCCTAGCCAACGCCGCCGTGTGGCTTGTAGACGACCCAAAAACACGGTATTGTATAGGCGTGCCGTAGCTGGCACACAGAAGCCTGGGGAGTTGAGTCTCCCCGACCTTCACCAATTCTCGTTTCACAGGGAAAACGCGAAGAGCAGGAGTAGTAGGCGCACCCTCCTCGCCAGAGAGCTGACGGCCGCTGCGAGTCAGCATCGGGGAGTGTGCCGAACTCGCCTGGGAGCAGCGCCGGCGAAGGGTCAGTAGCCGGCGACGGGCAGTGCCCGTTACAGCGCCCCCGAGCGTCCGCCTCCTGTCTGGCGGAAAGCAGGGTGGTAACGCGGAGTGGCCCTCCGTCCCTGTGGACGGAGGGTTTTGGGTTTGCAGAGACAATGCCCATCGATGACCAGCTAGCAATCGTCGGCCGATTGGCCCTCGCCGCCGCTCTCGGCGCCTTCATCGGCCTGGAGCGAGAGCTGCGGGGCTACCCCGCGGGCGTGCGCACGGTGGCCCTCGTGGCCCTCGGCTCCGCCCTGTTCACCGACGTGGGCGCGGTCTTGGGCGAAGAGAACCGGGTGGCCGCCGGCATTGTCACCGGCATCGGCTTCCTGGGCGCCGGCGTCATCTTCCGCGAAGGCTACACCGTGCGCGGAATCACCACCGCCGCCACCATCTGGAGCGCCTGCGCCATCGGCATGGCCGTCGCCCGCGAGCTCTACCTGGTGGCTGGCCTGGGCTCAGTGCTGGTGTTCATCCTGCTGGAGGCCCGACCGGTGGTCCGCAGGCTGGATGTCCTAACCAAGGGGTGCCTGCGTGAACCGATAGCGCACGAGGACCAGGAGGGGACAGAGAATGACCGATAGGTACAACCCGTCGGACATCGATAAGAAGTGGCAGAGCAAGTGGGAACAGGACGGCCTCTACGAGACGCCGGACGATGACCCTCGCCCCAAATGGTACCTCCTTACCATGCTCCCCTACACCTCCGGCGACCTGCACATCGGCCACTGGTACCCCATGGCTCCCTCCGACGTGGCCGCTCGCTACAAGCGCATGCAGGGCTACAACGTCCTCTTCCCCATGGGCTTCGACGCCTTCGGCCTGCCCGCCGAGAACGCCGCCATCAAGCAAAAGATCCACCCCTACAAGTGGACCATGGACAACATCCAGCGCATGCGCCAGCAGTTGAAGTCGATGGGGGCGATGTTCGATTGGCGCCGCGAGGCCAGTAGCTGCGACCCCGAATACTACCGCTGGACCCAGTGGTGGTTCCTCAAGTTCTACGAGAAGGACCTAGCCTATCGCGCCAAGGCCCCCGCCAACTGGTGCCCATCCTGCCAGACCGTGCTAGCCAACGAGCAGGTTCTGCCCAGCGGCGACTGCGAGCGCTGCGGCACCCCTGTCAGCCGCCGCGACCTCGAGCAGTGGTTCTTCCGCATCACCAACTACGCCGACGAGCTCCTCGACCACAGCCAGATCGAGTGGCCGGAGCGAGTCGTTACCATGCAGAAGAACTGGATCGGCCGCAGCGAGGGGGTGGAGCTCGCCTTCGGCCTCGATGTGCCCGGCGTAGATGAGAAGGAGATCCGCGTCTTCACCACCCGCCCCGATACCGTCTACGGCGTCACCTCCATGGTGCTGGCGCCCGAACACCCCCTGGTGGAGAAGCTGACCACCCCCGACCGGCGAGCCGACGTGGAGGCCTACGTCGAGCAGACCCGCCGCCTCAGCGAGATCCAGCGCCTCTCCACCGAGAAGGAGAAGACCGGCGTCTTCCTCGGCTCCTACTGCAAGAATCTCCTCTCCGGCCAGAAGATCCCCCTCTGGATCGCCGACTACGCCCTGTTGACCTACGGCACCGGCATCGTCATGGGCGTGCCCGCCCACGACGACCGCGACTTCGCCTTCGCCAAGCAGTACGACCTCCCCATCATCGTCGTCGTTGCCCCGCCAGACTGGCAGGGCCAGGAGCTCACAGAGGCCTACCTCGGCCAGGGCCCGATGGTCAACTCCGGCCCCTTCGACGGCACCCCCAACCAAGAGGGCTACGACGCCGTTGCTGATTATGTCGAGCGCAAGGGCTGGGGCGGCCGAAAGGTCGGCTACCGCCTGCGCGACTGGCTCATCTCCCGCCAGCGCTACTGGGGCTGCCCCATCCCAATCGTCTACTGCGATAGCTGTGGCACCGTCCCCGTGCCCGAAGATGACCTGCCCGTCCTCCTGCCCGAAGACGCCGAGTTCAAGCCCACCGGCGAGTCGCCCCTGGCCCACCATCAGGGGTTCGTCAACACCGTCTGCCCCCGCTGCCAGGGACCCGCCCGGCGGGAGACGAACACCATGGACACCTTCATGGACTCCAACTGGTACTTCATCCGCTACCTTGACCCCCACTACGATAAGGGGCCGGTGGACCCGGCCCTGGCCAAGAAGTGGCTGCCGGTCGATCAGTACACCGGCGGCGCCGAGCACGCCGTCATGCATCTGCTCTATGCCCGCTTCTTCTGGAAGGTGGCCCGCGACCTCGGGATCGTGCCGGGCGACGAGCCCTTCCTGAGGCTGTTCAACCAGGGGCACATCATCGCCGAGAAGGCCAAGATGAGCAAGTCGCGCGGCAACGTCATCACCCCCGACGAGTATGTGACTCGCCTCGGAGCCGATACGGTGCGCTGCTACCTAATGTTCATGGGCCCCTGGGAGCACGGCGGCGAGTGGGACGATTCGGGCATCTTCGGTATCCACCGCTGGCTGAACCGCGTCTGGGGCCTGGTCGTGGGCGCTGCCCCCAGCGACGGCGCCGACCCCGAAGCCACCCACCAGCTTCGCCACGTAAGCCACAAGACCACCCGCCGCGTGACCGAGGACATGGAGCGCTTCCGCTTCAACACCATGCTGGCCGCCCTCATGGAGTACTCCAACTCACTGGCCAAGGCCAAAGAGTCGGACCGAGTGGACGCCAGCGCCTGGCAGGAGGCTATCGAGACGCTCCTGCTCCTCATGGCACCCTCAGCGCCCCATTTCGCCGAGGAGCTGTGGGCCCGCCTCGGTAAGCCTTACAGTATCCACCAGCAGCCCTGGCCAAAGTGGGACGAGGAGCTGGCCAAGGAGGACGAGATAACCCTCGTGGTGCAGGTCAACGGTAAGGTGCGCGACCGCATTCAGGCGCCAGCGGACATCGCCGAGGAGCGGGCCAAAGAGCTGGCCCTGGCCAGCCAGCGGGTGCAGTCCCACATCGCCGGCAAGCAGACGGAGCGCATCATCTACGTGCCGGGCAAGCTGGTGAACGTGGTGGTGCGCTAGGACGCATTGGATGTCCCCAGGGACACCTACCCCGCCGCCAGGTCCCAGAGGGCGCCGCCGCCCACTCCGTAGAACGGCACCCAAATGATGCCGAAGAGAGCGGTCGATAGCACTACACAAACGTAGCCGCTGGCCCCGCGAAAGCCCAGCAGCCGCCACACAGGCGTGCCAGGACCGCCGATGAGGACCGCCGCCGCCAGCACCCCCAGAGGCCGAGACGCCCTGGCCACCCGCATGACAAGCCTCGCGAGCAACGAAGGTTCCGCTCGACTCACGGTTGAGGCCTCGCCCGCCTCATCCTTGCGCCTCGGCCAAAGCTGCCTCCACCAACGCATGACAAGCGGGTGAACGATGGGCAATGCCCGGTCGTAGATCGCCAGGCTAGCCAAGCCCATGGCGCCCCAACCCAGGCAGAAGACCAAGTAGCCCCACCACAGGCCGAGTGTATCAACAGCGAACACGATGGAGGCAACAAGAATGACCTCCCCCCACACCAGCATCACCACGCCCACCACCCCCACGCCGATCGCGCCCAAGCCGCCCAGAGCGGCCAGACGCAGCCTGACGGCTCCCGAGGACTCCGTATTGGTGTCTATATTTCTCAGCGCCCCCGCTCTTCCATAGTCTGGATGCCCTTGCGGATAGTGTTGAGGAAATTGTTGAGCTGCGTCTCCAATCGACGCATGGTTTGCAGAGAGTAGAGGTCGGCCTCCTCCATCTGCTGCTGAGCGCTCCTCTCGGCCTCATCCAGACGCTCCCTGGCCTGCGCCTCACTGTCTCGCACCAGGGCCTGGGCCCTCTCCTCTCCTTCGCGGACAATCTGCTGTGCCCGTTCCTCCGCCGCCTTCACCACCGCCTCGTCCTTCAGGCGCTCCTCCAGCTCTGCCTGCGCCCTGGCGATAATGCGCCCCGCTTCCTCCTGGGCCTGAGCCAGCACTTCTTCCTGCCTCTGCAGGACCTCACGTGCCTCGCGGATGTCAGCGGGCATCGCCACCCGCATGCGGTCGATCAGGTCGAGCAGGCGCTGGCGATGCACTACCACGCCGCTGCCCATAGGAACATGGAAAGCTCGGGCCACCAGCTCCTCCAGCCGGTCGATGAGGTAAAGGACATCCATGGACTCATTAGCCAAAGGATTCCCCCTACCGGGCGAACTTCCGACGAAGGGCTGAGTCCACGTGGGGCGGCACCAAATCACCCGCATCGTAGCCCATGCTGGCTACCTCTCGAATCCTGCGACCGCTGACGAACAGGTGCTCCAGGCTGGCCATCATGTACACCGACTCAAGCTCCGGTGCCATTTTCTTGTTCATGAGGGCCATGTCGAACTCCGCCTCGAAGTCAGTAAAAGCGCGGATGCCTCGCACCAGCACATTGGCCTTCTCCTGACGAGCGAACGTCACCACCAGACCGTAGAACGGCTTGACGGTTACGTTGGGCAGATCCTTCACCGCCTCCTCGAACATCTTCAACCGCTCTTCGATGGAAAAAACTGCATCGGGCATATCATACACTGCCACCACTACCCGCTCGAACAGAGCAGCGGCGCGCCGAGTGATGTCCAGATGACCGTTGGTGACAGGATCGAAGCGACCGGGATAGACAGCGACAGCCAAGTAGCCCTCCTATTGATAAATAGATACGCCAGTGTCTCCGTGGCGCTTTCGGCTTACCAGAGCAAAGGCCCCACACTGCTCGGCGGGCAGGCGACGCCAGGAGTGCTCTACGACAAGCGTACTCCCCGGCCCGATCAGAGGCGAGCCCACCAAGCGATCCACCACCGCCTCAGCGCCCTCGCCCTCGTAGGGCGGGTCCATAAGCACCAAGTCGTAGGGCCCATCCAGACGGTTCACGGCCTTCTCCACGGACAGGCACTGCACTCGCCCCCGTTCTTGGAAGCCAGCCAGGGCCAGGTTCTCTCGTATTATGGCACAGGCCGCGCGATCTTGCTCGACGAAGTCGCACCAGTGAGCGCCGCGACTGAGGGCCTCGATGCCCAGGGCACCGCTGCCCGCGTACAGATCGAGGACGCGGGTCAAATCGGCCCCCAGCGAGACCAGTATGTCGAAGATTGCCCCCCTCACCAAGTCCGAGGTGGGACGGAGATGACGCACAGCTGGCCTCTTGAGCCTCAACCCTTTGGCCTTGCCGGCGATCACTCGCATGGTGCTGACTATCGTCCCAGTGCCATCAAGAGGTAGCGATGGGCGTCTACTCCTCCTCAAACGTAGGCTCAGGCGTGACTTCGGGCGTGACCTCAGGCGTCTCCTCAGGTGTGACCTCGGGCGTCTCCTCGGGCGTGACCTCAGGCGTGACCTCAGGCGTGACTTCGGGCGTCTCCTCAGGCGTGACCTCAGGCGTGACTTCGGGCGTCTCCTCAGGTGTGACCTCAGGCGTGACCTCGGGCGTCTCCTCGGGCGTCTCCTCGGGTGTCTCCTCAGGCGTCTCCTCAGGCGTAACTTCAGGCGTGACCTCAGGCGTGGGCTCCTCCTCAGGCGTCGGGGTCGGCGTCACGGTCGACTGAACCTCCAAGGTGAGCCGACGGCCTACGCGGGTGACGCCATCGCTGACGATGAGGGAGATCTCGTACGTTCCTCCTTCGTCGGGCGGTATCCAGGTGGCAGCGCCACCGGTGCCGGGAGCCTCTATTGTGCCACCGTCGGCCGTCCACTCAGGCCTCAGATTGTCGGAATTCGGCCTCTCCAACTGTGCTAGGCCACCCCTCACCAAAGAGTCCACCGCCGCCCAGATATCGGCCCCACCGGACCCCTCCGACACATCCTCGATGGCAATGCCGCCCAAGCGGAAGGCCTGGACCAGCTCCAGCTTGAATTCCACGCTGAAGACGTTCTCCACCCACACCGTGCGTGTCTCGTCTTCTGTGTGGTAAGAGAAGGTGACGGTGGCCGTCTCGTCGTCCCACTTGATGCCGGAATTCCCCGTCCCACGATGGATGTTATCGCCGTTAATGACTACCTGGCGGCCGCCCATGATATCGAGAGAATCCTCCGGGCCCGGCACCACCGACATCACATTGGCGATGCCCATCGCCTGGAGGAAGCTCAGCGTCTGAACCCCTTCATTACTCTTCTCGTGACTGAAGGGGCTCACCACCAGAAAGATCTTGCCCGGCTCGACGATGCCAGTAGCATAGCGCAGGATCTGTAACATGCGATTGCGGTACAGCGACTGGTCGCTTTCGGGCACGATCTTGACGTAGTCAGCCGACTTGCCCAACTGCTCCCAGCCGTAGGCGCCGGTCTCGATGCTGCCATCCCGCACGCTCGGCGTAGGGAGAGTGATGCTCAGCTTGCGGCCCGTCTTGTGCAACTCCTGGGCCAGGTCGGCGATGAACTGACTGAACTCGCTGCTCACCCGAGCGTCCACCTGCCGATAGTCGATATCGATCCCCTGAAAGTCGCCGCTCTCAGTCAGGGAGACAATGGCCTCGATGTGGCTGGTGGTGAGGCTGGAGTCGTCCAGGATGGCGTTGACCGCGCTGGCAGCATCGCCCTCCAGGGCAGCTATGGTGGGGAAGACGTCATACCCTGCGTCGGTGGCCAGGCTGGTGGCTGTGCCGACGATAGCCCCGTCGGAGTCAGGTGCGTAATCCACAGGGCCGACGACGCTCAGCAGGCCCTCCACCGCCGGGTCGACGCTGGCACCGCTGGGCAGCGAGCCCAGGGCAAGATACGTAGCCGCCGCCAGCCGCAGCACCACCAGATTGTCGGGAATATCCTCGAGTTCGGCCTCAGCGGCCGCCCCCTCATTGGCCAGGGTGGCCGCTGCCAACCGCACCCAGGTACCATCGCGGTAGGTGTAGAAAGCAAGGTTGGAGGAATCCTGGGTAGGGGTATCGAGGCTGATGCTGGTCAGGCGACAGCCCTGCTCCTCGGCCTCTGAGGGAACGTTCAACTCGTACAAGGGGCTAAGGTGCACTAGACCCTCGGGCAGCTCCGGCACCTCGTCGGCGCGCGTGGCGGTGATGTCGCAGCCGACGTCCATGGGCCCGCTAGTGCCGCCGTCACCATCACCCCCAAGAAGGGACAGAGGCGGCAGGAAGAGTATGAGAATGAGGATGGCCAGAAAGATGATGGTGCCGCCAATGATCAGGGGCGCCGGATCCCGCTCGAAGCGAGAACGGACGAGACGATCGAAGGGGCCTTCTTCCCTCGGAAACTCTCTTCTTCTGCCAGGCGGTGGACGACGATTCATGACCAGCTACTGCCTTCCTTCTCCCTCCATCTCGGCAGCCGCCAGCCCAGGCTAGAGCCGCTGTCGCCGCTGGATGAGGGTCACGTCCAAGGCTAACTCCTCCCCATCTCTACTAAGTACGACGGGAACCGTTTCATCGGGCTGTAGGCGCATCAGCACGTTCAAGAAAGGAACATCAGCCGTGATCTCGTATTCTCCCATAGCCAGGATGATATCGTCCACCTCAATGCCAGCCCTATCGGCAGGTGTATCATCTCCGACACTGGATATCCAAGCCCCTCGCTCCACCATCAGCCCCCGAGCGGCAGCGATTTCAGGCGTCAGGTCTATGTGCGAGACCCCCAGGTAGGCACGGGTCACCATCCCCTTCTCGATGATCTCCCCCGCCACCTGCTGTATGGTCTTGCTGGAGATGGCGAAGGCAACACCTTCCACCTCCCGCCCATTGTCGAAGCGCACCACCGAGGTGGGCATTCCTATCATCTGTCCAAGAATGTTTATCAGTGCTCCGCCGCTATTGCCAGGGTTGACAGCAGCGTCGGTCTGGATCAGGTCCTCCATAAAGATGCCATCCCGCTGCCAGCGGCGCCCCACCCCGCTCGCCACCCCCACAGTAACGCTGCTGCGAAAGTTGTGCAGAGAGTTACCCACCGCGATGACTCTCTGGCCGGGCACCACAGCGTCGGAGTCTCCCAGAGACAACGGTACAAGCCCTTCTGGGTCAATCTCCAGCACCGCCACGTCGGTGAAGGGCCAGTCTTGGCCCACCAGGGTGGCCTCACGCTCTTCACCATCATACAAGACGACCGTGATCCTGGCGCCGTCGCGAACCACGTGCTCGTTGGTGACGATATGGCCCCGCTCATCAATAATAACGCCCGAACCCAGAGATAGTGGTTGCCCATCCTCCCCCGGCAGCAACCTCTCCTCTTCACTGACTATAGCAACCACACTAGGCAACGCCGTCTCCACCGCCTGGGTAATGGCTGACTCCTCACTGAGGGTGACGTTGGTGATATCTCCAACAGGTGTAGCAATGGGAGCGGCCACTTCCTCTTCATCCTCAGAAAGCAACCGGGCGGTCAGAGCCCCAGCCACCCCACCAGCTACACCACCCACTATCAGAGACAAAACCAGAAGCAGAATCACCCAACGCCATGGTGACCGCCTCACTTCCGCACCTGACCCTGAATCGGCAGAGAGCGACACGTCAAGGGAATTCTATCACAGCGCCCCAAACAAGCAAAATGGAAGGCTGCCGCAGCCGCCTTGACCCGTTGAGGCAGTGGACATCATGTGCCCTACTTGTGCTCTTGAACGAGAACACCCGTCTTTACAAGATATCGACCAGGCCTTATAATAACACTGCTGGCCAGAGTGGCTGAGGGTGTAAGAAGCTCTCAGTCTCTTTTTTCATAGGGTTCAGAGGTGAAAGGCTATGGCGGAAAAGCCTGTTCCCCTAACAAAAGAAGGCATGGCCAAGCTTCAGGAAGAGCTGGACTTCTTGGTCACAGTTCGGCGGCCTCAGATAGCTCACCGCATCCAAGAAGCCAAGGAACTCACCAGCGCCCAGAACAACGCCGAGTTCGATGATGCCAAGAACGAGCAGGCTTTCGTCGAAGGCCGTATCCTCACCCTGGAGCGAATCATTCAGAACGCCACCCTAATCGACGAAGAGGAAGCCCATCACTCCAACCGGGTGCAGCTGGGCTCGACCGTGACCGTGACCACCCAGGATGGACAAGAGGAGCAGTACACTATCGTCGGCAGCGCCGAGGCCAACCCCACTCAGGGCCGCATCAGCAACGAATCTCCCGTGGGCAGAGCCCTGCTGAACAAGCGGGTGGGCGACGAAGTCAAGACAAACGTACCGGCCGGCACCTTTCACTTCACCATTACCGCCATCAGTTAGAGACCATTGTGATAGCAACACGCGGCGGGGGGGCAGCCAACAGATGGCCCACCCGCCACCTTTGTGCCAGGGGTACATCAGCCTCTGGCTGATTCTTTCCGACTCGACCGGCAAGAGACATTGAGTGACCGAGGCCAAGAGCTTATCGAGCAGCGGCAGGCCAAGCTGGAGCGCCTGCGGGCTGGTGGCCGTGATCCCTACCCCGCCCACTGCCAGCGTACCCACACGACCCAAGAGGCGGTGCAGGCCCTCCAGGCGCTGGAGGAGAAGAGCGCCACCCCCCAGGAAGAGGTCGAGGTTAGCCTGGCCGGCCGGGTCACCGCCATGCGCCTCATGGGCAAGCGCACCTTCATCGACCTGCGCGATGGCACAGGCAAGATCCAGGCCGACCTTCGCGAGGATATCCTCGGCGACAAGAACTACGAGGCGTTCGTGGACGTGGTAGACATCGGCGATTTCGTGGGCGTGAGCGGCACTCTCTTCCGCACTCGCAGCGGCGAGATCACAGTACAGGCCCGCCAGTACGCCTTCCTGGCCAAGACCTTGCGACCCCCTCCCGAGAAGTGGCACGGCCTTCAAGACGTGGAGGTGCGCTATCGCCAGCGCTACCTCGACCTCATAGCCAACGCCGCCGTGCGCGACATCTTCCGCCTGCGCAGCCGCGTCGTCGCCGCTATCCGCCGCTTCCTGGACGAGCGGGACTTCCTGGAGGTCGAAACGCCCGTCCTTCAGCCTTCGGCCGGGGGCGCCGCCGCCAAGCCCTTCGTCACCCACCACCACGCCCTCGACCGCGATCTCTATCTGCGCATCGCCACCGAGTTGCACCTCAAGCGCCTCATCGTCGGCGGTCTCGACAGGGTCTACGAGATTGGGCCCGTCTTCCGCAACGAGGGCGTCTCCACCAAGCACAACCCGGAGTACACCCTTATGGAGTGCTACCAGGCCTATGCCGATTATCAGGACGTCATGAAGCTAGTGGAGGAGATGGTGGCCTACGTAGCCCAGCAGGCCCTGGGCAGCCTCAAGGTGCCCTACGGCGACAGCGTGCTGGACCTCACGCCCCCCTGGCGGCGCCTCACCCTGCGGCAGGCCATCGAGGAGCGCGCGGGCATCGACTTCGAGGCCCACGCCGACGCCGATTCCCTGCGCCAGGCGATGGCCCCCTTGGGCGTGGAGGTCAGCGAGACGGCCGGCCGCGGCAAGCTGATCGATGAGCTGCTATCGACCTTCGTCGAGCCACAGCTCATCCAGCCCACATTCCTCCTGGACTACCCGCTGGAGCTATCGCCTCTGGCCAAGCGCAAGCCCGACAACCCCCGCCTGGTGGAGCGCTTCGAGGGCTTCCTGGCCGGCCGCGAGATCGCCAACGCTTTCAGCGAGCTCAACGACCCCCAGGAGCAGCGAGAGCGCTTCCTTGAGCAGGCTCGCCTACGGGCGGCCGGCGACGAGGAGGCGGAGACGGTGGACGAGGACTTCCTCGTCGCTCTGGAGCACGGCATGCCTCCCACCGGCGGCCTGGGCGTAGGCATCGACCGCCTGGTGATGGCCCTCAGCGGCCAGCAGTCGATACGAGAGGTCATCCTCTTCCCCCAGCTTCGCAGCAAGGAGTAGAGGGTGAAGCAGCACTTCACCTGCACCGGCTTCGTCGTGGATGGGGATAGAACCCTCCTCCTCTGGCACAAGCGCCTCCAGATGTGGGTACCCCCCGGCGGCCACCTGGAGGCCGACGAGGATCCGGTGGCTGCCGTCCTGCGGGAGATCCGCGAGGAGACGGGTCTGGAGGCGGCTGTCCTGCCTTTGGGCCAGACCTTCCCCTTCAGCTACCCGGGCCAGATCGCCCCGCCCTACACCATCCTTTTGGAGGACAGCAGCGAGGCGGGCGAGCCTCACAAGCACATGGACCTCATCTACTTCTGCCGCCCAGTCAACAATACCTCCCTGCGCCCACCAGAGGGAGCTGTGGTAACCTGGGTAGACGAAGATGCTCTGCACACCAACCGGCCCGTCGATCTGCCCGCCTGCGGCGTCTCAGCGCCCGCGAACGACGACGTGCGTGCGCTAGCCCTGGCGGCCATCCGTTTGGCCCGCGATCTGCGAGGGTGATGCCAGCTATGCTAAGCCTCGCCTCCATTCGTGAGAACCCCGACGCCGTGCGCAAGGCCCTCGCCGACCGCCACACGGAAGCCCCTCTGGACGAGCTGCTCGCCCTCGACGACCGCTGGCGCGGCATCCTCCAGGAGGTCGAGACCCTGCGGGCCGAGCGCAACACCGCCGGCAAGGAGCTCGGCCAGCTCAATCGGGTCATCCAGAAGCATGAGAAGACCAGCCAGACCGCCGCCGAGCATCAGCAGGCGGTGGCCCGCCGCGACGAGCTCATGGAGCGCATGCGGCACGTGAGCCAGCGCATCGACGAGCTGGAGGAAGAGCTGCGAGAGGTGGAGGAGCGGCTGAACGACCTCCTCCTTCAGCTACCCAACATCCCCGACCCCAAGGTGCCGCTGGGCGAAGGCGAGGAGGACAACGTCGTCGTCCGCACAGAGGGCGAACCCCCCACCTTCGACTTCGAGCCAAGGCCTCACTGGGAGATTGGCGAACGCTTGGGCATCATCGACTTCGAGCGCGGGGCCAAGCTCTCCGGCTCCCGCTTCTACCTGCTCAAGGGCGCAGCGGCCCACCTCCAGCGAGCCCTCATCGCCTGGATGCTCGACCTGCACGTCCAGAAGCACGGCTACAGCGAGGTCTACCCGCCCTTCATGGTGCGCGAGGCCTGCATGTGGGCCGCCGGTCAGCTCCCCAAGCTGCGCGACAACATGTACCGCGACGCCGAGGAGGACTTCTGGTTCGTCCCCACAGCCGAGGTGCCCCTGACCAACATGCACCGCGACGAGATCCTGGAGCCGGACACTCTGCCCCTGCATTATGTCGCCTTCACCCCCTGCTTCCGCCGCGAGAAGATGAGCGCCGGCCGCGACGTGCGCGGCATCAAGCGAGGCCACCAGTTCGATAAAGTGGAGATGTACAAGTTCTGCCAGCCCGAGAGCTCAGAGGAGGAACTGCAGGCGCTCGTAAACGACGCCGAGGACGTCTGCCGCGCTCTGGGCATCGCCTATCGGGTCGTCCAGCTCTGCACCGGCGACCTCGGCTTCACCTCGCTGATGTCCTACGACATCGAGATGTGGGCACCCGGCTGCGACGAGTGGCTGGAGGTCAGCTCCTGCTCCAGCTGCGGCGACTTCCAGGCGCGGCGGGCCAACATCCGCTTCCGCCGCGAGAAGGGCGCGCGGCCGGAGTTCCCGCACACCCTGAACGGCTCGGGCCTGGCCCTGCCGCGAACGCTCATCGCCATCCTGGAGAACTACCAGCAGCGCGACGGCTCGGTGGTCGTGCCGGAGGTGCTGCGGGGGTATATGGGGGACGTCAAGGTAGTTCGCTAGTGCGCATCCTAGCCGTTGATGCCGTCACCGGCCCCCAGCGAGCGAAGCTGAGGGGGAGCGCCCTGAAACCGTACTTCGCCGTCCCCCACGGCGACATGATGCTCAGCGGCTGCTTCGGCCTCGTCTGGGCCTTCGCCGAGAAGCATCCCCAGCACCGTCAGGAGATCCTGGCTCGCCTCCTCCCTCCCACCACCTCCGGAGGCTGTTGAAAAAGCGCCCTTCTTTGCCCTTCGACAGGCTCAGGGCGAGCGGTTTGATCTGCCCACGTGTCCCCGCTCGTGGTGAGCCCGTCGAACCATGCGCGGGGACAAGCGCTCCCACCGCCGGCACCCAGACTTCGATTGTCCCCTGGAGTAGGCTCCGCTATACTGGCATCGCTGTCCCCTCTGCATCCGAAAGGGAGAGTCATGGCGAAAGTGGGTCGCTGGCGCGCAGAACAGATGCCCAGGCTGCCCCAGGAAGGCACCTGGGAGGAGCGCCTGGCCCTGATGAAGGCCACCTGGACGCCTCGCCCTTTCTGGACGCTCCTGGGCATGGAGCCGGTTCAGCTCGGCCCTGGCTACAGCAAGCTGCGGGTGGTCTTGCAGCCTGCCAAGCACGGCCGCTGGCCTCACGGCGGCTTGCTCAGCAGCATGGTGGACAGCTCCATCGGCCTCGCCCTGTATACCACCTACGGCCCCGAAGACGAAGACGTCGTCGCTCACGCCACCGCCGACCTCAACATCAGCTTCCTCGACTCAATGCAGGGTGACGAGTTGCTCGCCGAGGGGCGCATCATCCGCAAGGCCCGCATGGCCGCCTTCGGCACGTCAGAGATTCGCGACAGCAAGGGGACGCTGATCGCTGTGGGGCGAGCCACCTACCTCATCCGCCGCGAGACGCAGGAGGCCGACTAGAGAAGCGGCGGGGCAGCGCCTCTCCCCCATGCACCAGAGGCGGTATCTCGATACTAGTTAAGGCCCGCCCCGTGAGGGGCGGGCCCTTGCCATTGACGGGATTCAAAGGGGGTGCGGCCCTTGTCTTCCCACTTATTATGACGCTCGAGAGCGGCAAAAGATTCGCCCTTTTCCAACTAATTTGCCGCCAAAATCGACCGAGCTTGTCCGCCCCCTATCTAGCCGCCGCTGGCTCCCAGAGGCGACCGCACAGGACTCGCACCCGCAAGGGTTGACAAGGCGGAAGCTACGTCAACCCTACCGTCACCACCGGCGCTGCTGGCCAAAGCAAACGCGGGAGGGGGAAATTCCCCCTCCCGCGTCTATACGCCCTACGGCGTGCAGGTCTGGCCGATCTTGCCGACGTACTGGAACACGTCGCCGGTGACGCTAACGTCGCCGGAGGCGTTGAGGTCCAGCCGGCGGCACGACAGGTCGACCGTTAGCAGGCAGCCGATCTTGCCGACGTAGTTGAACACGTCGCCGGTAACCGACACGTCCCTGCTCATGTTTATGTCCAGCGGCCAGGCGTCGTGCTTGCCGACATCCTGCGGGCAGTCGTCCAGCGGATCGGTGCCGACCCACCACTCGATGGGATCGGTGTAGTTATCGGCGTCGTCATCGTCATCGCAGGCGTCGCCAACCGTGTCGCCGTCCGTGTCGATCTGCTCGGGGTTCCAGTCATCCGGGCAGTTGTCCTGACCCGTAGGGTCGAACGGGCCGTTTACGACCTTCCACCACATGATGTCTGGATCAGTATCGCCGTCGAGGTCGACCGTGGCCGCGAGGCCCAGCGGTTTGCCGTAGCAGAATACCTGCGCCTCGAGCTCATTGTCCGGGGTACCGCCGTCAGCCCAGTCCTCGTCGCCAGGGCCGACGATCCAGCACTGGTTGTCCGGCGGGACACCGTTTATGCCGACCGTGATCACGCCGGTCCCCGCGACGTAGGTGTACTCGCCAAGGCCCAGGCCAGTGTTGCCTGTGTACACCTCAACCCCCACATGGTCCGCGGCGATCTCTGCATCGAAGCCGACGTTGACGTCGTCCGCCACGCCGTCGTGGTCATCGTCGCCGCTCACGGCACCCGGCTGGCAGGTCACGTCGACGGCGTCCAGCCGGCCGTCGCCATCGTTGTCGATGCCGTCGTTGCAGCTCTCGGGCGCAGCCGCACTCGTCACAGGAGTCGTAGTGTTGCCGACCGTGATCAGAGCAGTCGCGCCGAGCGTGATGCCGGTGTCTATCACCAGGGTCTCCGGCACGCCGATCACCGGGCAGCCGTCGTTGACCAGGATGTCGTCGGTGGGGTCATCGTCGTCGTTGTCGTCGTTGCCGATGGCGCACTGGCCGGCCCTCTCGGCGTATTTGCCATCCATCGGGCAGCCGTCGTTGACGTAGGTATCGCCGTCGTCGTCAGCGGCGTTGCCGCAGCAGGAGGGGGCAGCACAGTCGTCGGGGTCCATGTCAGCCTCGCTGCCGTTGTCGGCGGGCGAGCCCGCGTAGCCTTCAAAGGTGTCGCAGTAGCCGTCGCCGTCAGCGTCGATGTTAGAGTTGTCAGCCGGGCAGCCGTCGTTGATGTTGGTGTCGCCGTCGTCATCGACGGCGTCGTCGCAGGCGGTCTCGGGGTCGTCACCCTTCTGGGGGCAGCCGTCGTTGACCAGGGTGTCGCCGTCGTCGTCGGTGTCGTTGGCACAGTCGGGGTTCTCCGGGTCGTCCACGGCAACACAGCCGTCGTTGACCCTGGTATCGCCGTCGTCATCGACGTCATCGTCGCAGGCGGTCTCGACGGCGCCCTTAGCAGGGCAGCCGTCGTTGACCAGGGTGTCGCCGTCGTCGTCGAGGTCGTTGACGCAGCCGGGGCACTCCTCGCCGCCGACGCAGGCGGCCGCCCAGCCCATCGAGTGGAAGAACTGGCCGGTGCTTGGGTTGGCGCCCCAGATGTCCGGGTCGGGGTTCCCCAGGGCTTTCTCCCCCGCGTCCATGAAGTCGACGCATTCGTCGTCGTTGCCATCGATCAGGGTGTCGCCGCCGTTGTCGATGCCGTCGTTGCAGGTGCCGGGGCCAAAGCCGTCCTCATCGCCGTCGTCGTCGCTGTCGTCACACGCGTCGCCGATCGAGTCCGGGTTGGGGCCCACGTCAGCGTTTGCGTTCTGTGGCAGCGCACTCTCCGAGTCGGCCTGGTTGTCCCACTCAGGATTCGCTATAGGGCCGCACCCGGCCGTCTGAGTACAGCCGTTGGGCACCAGCGGGCATATGTCCTGCCTGTTCTCGTAGCCGTCACCGTCGCAGTCTTTCTGCGTACTGTGCGGGAAGTCGCAGTCTATTTCGTCGGGGTCATCAGGGTCTCCGTCGACGTCGGGGTCGCAACTGTTGGGCAGGCCGTCGCCGTCGTTGTCGCCCGTGCAACCAACCCCCAACAGGCACTCTGCCCGGGGGTCCCAGCCTGGGTCGAGCGTGTAGGGACAGGGGTCGAGGTCGTTCTCCCAGCCGTCGCCGTCGGCGTCGCGCTCGCTTCGGCTGTAGTTGCGCGCAATCATCGTCCCTGTGTTCAGGACGCCAGCGCCGGGATCGGGGTTGCTCTGGTTCGCGTAGCCGCTCTCGATAGGATCGCCATCGCCGTCGTCGTCGTATCTATTGTTGCACTCGGCCCCCGGCCCCTCGGAGTTGCCGCCTACCTGGGGACAGCCGTCGTTGATCTTGGTGTCGGCGTCGTCGTCGATGCTATTGTCATTGTCGCAGGCGCCGGGAATGTCAGCCTCCGAGGTGCCGCCCACCGCGATACAGCCGTCGTTGACGGCGCCCGTCTCAAGGTTGTCCGTCGTAGTCCCGAAGACGGTGGTGATGGTCTCCAGAGGCGTGCAGAAGTCGCTGATCGACCCGGGCGCCTCCGCCTGGTTGACCGGGTTGTTCAGCACAACAATGGTGACACCTCCCACCGAGTCGTCAAGCTCGGCGTAGAGGCCGCCCATCTGCTTCAACTGGCCGGGGTCGAAGACGAGAAGCTGGATGAGGATGTTGTTGTCGGCCACGAAGTCGTGGCCGGCGTAGCGCGCCCGCGGCTGCAAGGGAGGCGGGTCAGGCGCACCCCCCGCGCCGTCCGGGTCGGGCGGGTCGAGCCCATCATTCAGGAAGTGGGGGTAGGCCTCCAGGTAGTCCGGGAGCTGGGGGTTGTCGGCGCCGTACGGAATGGGGTGGTCGTTCTTGTCCTTCAGCACCCAGAGCATGTCCGCTGGCTCCAGGACGTCACCGGTGTCCACACTGGCGTTGTACAGCTCGAATGTGGTCGGTAGTCCGGTGGAGCAGGGACCATTGAGCAGCCCGACCGTAGAATCGCTGTCAAGGGTACCCACTCCTGCCCCGATGGGGAGCAGACCGCCCATCACCGCATGTAGGTCGACGGGTGTGAGGGTGTACATGGATGAGTCTTCGTAGTTGTAGTCGGGGATCGCTGAAGCGGTGTAGTCGATACTGTCCGTCAATGCACTCGCTGTCGTAGGGTCTACCGAGTACTCGCGGAGACGCTTGTAGCTCTGCGCCTGGGTGCCGCTCGTAGCAAGTACAGCAAGAGCTAATGCCAGTAAACCGAAAAAGCTGAAAATGGCGAATCGTCTGCCGGCCATCTGGCTCCTCCTCCTTTGAACAGCGGTTGCCGTCGGGCGACGGGCCGCTTTCTTCCTTGCTGAGGTCGACAGCAGGACGGCTGCCACCGCTCTTCGGCTGTCGACCCAGGAGCGCAATTCAGGTGTGGGTGAACGCTAATACCACCTCCTCACCTAGCTCCGGCCGGCTGGAGGCTATATCTATGTGCTCTCTTGACCCGCGCCTTCTGGCTCAGTTATGTCGTGAGTCGGACTGATCATAGTCTACCTACAGACATCGATTTGTCAAGCGTTCGCTAGGCTAATTTTCAAGAAGTTGTCGCAGAGCCGGGACCATCGAGGAGACCTGCGCCGTCCAGATGACGTTGGGCGCCACGGCCAACAACATCCTCAGCCTGCGCGCAGGCGAGAGGGTTGGCAAGGCGGTCGCCACCCCGAACGACGCGATGGACATCTGAGCTGGGCACTGCATCCGGCAGCCCGAGGGACTACAGAACGATACTGAGCTAGAATACGTTATGATACGAATGATGTTGACCTCAGGAGGACACATGACCGCGACTTCCCAGAACCCAAAAAGGCCCGGCCGAGGAGAACGAGGATTCCTCTCAGGACCGCAAGACCGTACCTTTGAGTTCTTACGCCTCTTGCGCATCTGTGCAGAGTTCATTCGGGGATTTCGGAGGCTGTATTCTGCCGGGCCCTGTGTCACTGTCTTCGGGTCGGCGCGATTCGCCCAGAGCCATCCATACTACGGGCTAGCGCGAGACGTGGGTAAGCGACTCGCCGAAGCAGGATTCACAGTGATGACTGGAGGCGGCCCGGGGATCATGGAGGCTGCCAACCGCGGCGCCAAAGACGTGGGTGGCCGGACAGTAGGCTGTAACATCGAACTGCCGGTCGAACAGAAGCCCAACCCGTATCTGGACGAATGCATCAACTTTCATCACTTCTTCGTGCGGAAGGTGATGTTGGTGAAGTACTCTTACGCATTTGTTGTGCTACCAGGTGGCTTCGGCACGCTGGACGAGGTCTTTGAGACGGTGACCCTGATCCAGACGGACAAGATCAGGGACTTTCCGATAGTGTTGATGCCTTCGGACTTCTGGAATCCCCTCATTCAGCTTATGAGGAACACCTTGCTAGCGCGCGGGACGATTGATGAGGGCGACTTCGAGCTCATGAATGTGGTCGACTCTGCAGACGATGCTGTAGCGCTGATTCGCGACAGGGCAATCCGCAGATTTGGACTCACCTACTAGCCCGGAGCCAGGCGCCGCTGGGCCCTGTTCGACTAGGTAGCATTCGCTGGCGCGAGCCAACGCTGAGTGGGATCCCGCTTGCTAAGCTACGGCCACAACGACCCACACGATGGCGTCGGCCAGCAGCAGAACGGCCCGCCCCCAGGCTCCGATTGCCACACAGAGTGCGTTTCGCTATACTGGCATGGCTGTCTGCCCGTGTGCAGACAGGAGGGGTGGCCGAGCGGCTGAAGGCGGCGGTCTTGAAAACCGCTAACTCGATTCGTCGGGTTCGGGGGTTCGAATCCCTCCCCCTCCGCCAGCGTCAACGTCTGTAGATCACATTCTTGGAGAGCTTTTATGAAGATACACGAGTATCAAGCCAAGCAGATCATGTCCGACTACGGCGTGCCCATCCCCAAAGGGCGCGTCGTTTCTACGCCTGCGGAGGCCCGCCAGGTCGCCCAGGAGCTGGGCGCGCCGGTGGTGGTCAAGGCCCAGATCCACGCCGGCGGTCGCGGCAAGGGCGGCGGCATCAAGCTGGCCGATACGCCTGCCCAGGCCGAGGAGGCGGCCAAGCAAATCATCGGCATGTGCCTGGTCACCCACCAGACCGGTCCTGAAGGGCGCATCGTCAAGAAGGTGCTGGTGGAGGAGCAGGTGCAGACCGACCGCGAGCTGTATCTCGGCATCGTCGTCGATAGCGGCAGCGGCCGGCCGGTGGTCATGGCCAGCGAGGCCGGCGGCGTGGACATCGAGCAGGTGGCTGCCAAGTCGCCGGAAAAGATCCACAAGGCCTTCGTCGACCCCGCCGTGGGCTTCCAGCCCTACGAGGGCCGCCAGCTAGCCTTCGCCACCAACCTCGGCGGCGACCTCCTACGGCCGGCCGTCGGGCTCATGAGCGGCCTGTACAAGGCCTTCGCCGCCAAGGACTCCTCCCTGGCCGAGATCAACCCTCTGGTGGTGACCAGCGACGCCCGCCTGCTAGCCCTGGACGCCAAGATGAACTTCGACGACAACGCCCTCTTCCGTCACCCCGATATCGCCGAACTGCGCGACATCGACGAGGAGGACCCCCTGGAGGTGCAGGCCCAGGAGCTGGGCATAAACAATTACGTCAAGCTCACCGGCAACATCGGCTGCGTGGTGAACGGAGCCGGGCTCGCCATGTCCACCATGGATGCCATCAAGCTGGCCGGCGGCGATCCCGCCAACTTCCTCGACATCGGTACGGTCAACGATGTGGGCCGAGTGGTCAACTCCTTCAAGATCCTCATCGCCGACCCTGACGTGAAGGCCATCCTGATCAACATCTTCGGCGGCATGGCCCGAGTGGACGTCATCGCCCAGGGTGTGGTCAACGCCCACAAGGCGATGGATATCAAGGTGCCGGTGGTCGTGCGCCTGGCAGGGACGAACGTGGAGGACGGCGAGCGCATCCTGAGCGAGGCCAACCTCCCCCTGATCCGAGCGATTGGCCTGGGCGAGGCCGCCCAGAAGGCAGTGGAGGCAGCAGCATGAGCATTCTTGTCGATAAGAACACCCGACTCGTAGTTCAGGGCATCACCGGCCGCGAAGGCGGCTTCCAGACCCGCCGCTGCATCGAGTACGGCACCAATGTGGTGGCCGGCGTCACCCCCGGCCGCGGCGGCGAGACCTTCGATGAGAAGGTGCCCGTGTTCAACACCGTCCAGGAGGCGGTGGACAAGACCGGCGCCAACTGCTCGCTGATCTTCGTGCCCGCGGCCTTCTCCGCCGACGCCGTCCTGGAGGCAGCCACCGCCGGCTTGCCCGTCATCATCTGCATCACCGAAGGCATCCCCGCCCAGGACATGGTGATGGTGCGCAATCATCTTAAGCCGCAGGGAATCCGTGTGGTCGGGCCCAACTGCCCCGGCGTCATCACCCCCGGCCAGGCGCGCGTGGGCATCATGCCCGGCGATGTGTTCTCGCCCGGCCGCGTGGGCGTCGTTTCCCGCAGCGGCACCCTGGTCTACGAAGTGGTCGCCCAGCTCACCGAGCGAGGCATCGGTCAGAGCACCTGCGTGGGCGCGGGCGGCGACTCCATCGTGGGCACGACGCCCGTGGAGGTCCTCCGCCTGTTCGACGCCGACCCCGACACGGTGGCGGTGGTCTTCGTGGGCGAGATCGGCGGCGTCTCCGAGCAGGAGGCCGCCGACTATATCGCCAGCACTATGACCAAGCCGGTCATCGCCTTCGTGGCCGGGAGCACAGCCCCGCCGGGGCGGCGCATGGGCCACGCCGGAGCGATCATCGCCGGCGCCAGCGGCACTGCCCAGGCCAAGAAGGAAGCGCTGGCCACTGCCGGCGCCGTCATCGTCGACAGCCCTGCCGATATCGGTGCCACCACCGAGCGCGTCCTCAAGGAGCGCGGACTGCTCTAAAGGGGAAGCTATGCTTGCCGTAGAGCGGAACATCGTCATAAACGTCCCCGCAGAGCGCGTCTGGGAGGCTTTCGTCAACCTGGGTGACTGGCCAGTCTGGAAACACCACATGCGGGAGGTCCGCCTCCTGACCGATGTCCCGCTGGTCATGGGCAGCCGCGCCCGCATCGTGCTGAAGAGTGGCCTGTCCTCCACCTGTAAGGTGACCGAATTCAGCCCCGGCCGCTCCTTCGCCTGGGAGCACCGCCTGCTCGGCTCGCGCCTGTCGTTTGCCCACGTGGTGCAGCCGGCGAACGGCGGCTCGCGAGTGCTTCTGCGCATCGAGTCCTCGGGCCTCACAACGCTCATCGCATCCCCTGCCCTGCGCCCCTACTACAGCCGCATGCTGAACTACTCCCTGCAGCGCCTGAAGGAGTCCCTAGAGAAAACGCCCGCCAGCCTGCAAGCTTGATGACCTCTGCGACCCGTATGCTACAATACAGATACGGATTGATAGGTGGAGGGATCGCATAGAGGCTGAGTGCGCCCGCCTGCTAAGCGGGTAGGGGGTGAATAGCCCCCTCATGGGTTCGAATCCCATTCCCTCCGCCACGGTCTGTCTGACTGCAAACGTTCGGGGTTCCGAAGCCAGCTAGATGGCCCCAGCGGGGCCTATTTCTGACCGATTGGCCATGCCGCGATACCACATCTGGACCGTGGGCTGTCAGATGAACGAGGCCGACTCGGCCAAGCTGGCGGCCGGCCTCCAGCGCCTGGGCTGGGAGCAAACACCCCGGCCCGAGGAGGCTGACCTCGTTGTCGTCAATACCTGCGTCGTCCGCCAGAAGGCCGAGCAGCGAGGCATCAGCAAGCTCGGCGCGCTGCGACGCCTGAAAGAGCGTTCCAACGGCCGCCGTCCGAAGATCGCCGTGATGGGCTGCATGGTCGGCCTGCGTGCGGACGGCCTGCTCAAGCGCTTCCCCTTCGTCGACGTCTTCGCCCGCCCCCAAGCCTTCAGCGATGTGTTGGCAGCCGTAATGCCCCAGGAGGACACAGGCGGGGAGTTCTGGCCGCAGTCCCTCCCCCAGGCCCCTGGCCCCACAGCCTACGTGCCGGTCATCCACGGCTGCAACAAGTTCTGCACCTTCTGCATCGTCCCTTACCGCCGCGGCCGCGAGCACAGCCGCCCCATCGCCGAGGTGGTCCACGAGGTGAGGGTGCTGGTCGCCCGCGGCGTGAAGGAGGTGACCCTTCTGGGCCAGACGGTGGAGGCCTACGGCCACGACCTGCCCGACAGTCCCAGCCTGGCCAGCCTCTTTCGCGCCATCCACGACATCGAAGGCCTGGAGCGCATCCGCTTCCTCACCTCCTACCCCAAGGACATGACCGACGACATCATCCGCGCCGTGGCCGAGCTGCCCAAGACGTGCGAGTACTTCAACATCCCTGTCCAGTCGGGCGACGACACGATTCTGGCCCGCATGCGCCGCGGCTACACCTTGAGTGAATACCGGCACGTCGTCGACAAGATCCGCCGCTGGCTGCCCGCCGCCGCCATCAGCACCGACGTCATCGTCGGCTTCTGCGGCGAGACCGACGAGCAGTTCCGCCACACCTACGACCTGCTGGCAGAGCTACGCTTCGACAAGGTGCACGTGGCCGCCTACTCATCGCGGCCGGGCACTATCGCCTGGCGCACGCTGGCCGACGACGTACCCCAGCAGGTGAAGATGGAGCGCCTGCACATCATCGAGAAGCTACAGGAGGGCATCGCCGCCGACGTCAACGCTCGCCTTCAGGGCACGGTTCAGGAGGTGCTGATCGAGAGTGAGAAGGACGACAAGCTCAACGGCCGCACTCGCAGCGACAAGATCGTCCACTTCCACGGCCAGGCACGCCTGGGCGACCTGGTGAACGTACGCATAGAGAAGACCAGCGCCTGGTCTCTCCAGGGCCAACAAGTGGCGCTGGCCTACCCCCTTAGTTCAACCGATGACCGCTAGAGAGAGCGCTCGCACCACCCCGGCACGCGTGGCCGGCGTCTCACCCGCCGTCGCTGTCATCGTCGTTATCTTCACCGTAGATGGCGGCGAGCTGCAGGTGCTCCTTATCTCCCGCAGCGCCGCGCCCTCCCGCGGTATGTGGAGCCTCCCAGGGGGCGTCCTCGCCCACGACGAGTCACTGGACGAGGCCGCGAGCCACAAGCTGCGAGAAGAAACGGGCGTCACCGATGTCTATCTCGAGCAGCTCTACACCTTCCACGACCTAGACGATCAGCACTCCGTCGCCGTCGCCTACTTCGCCCTTGTCGACAGCCGCCAGGCCCAGCTCGCCCCTCGCCGCACCTGGCGGCCCGCCTGGCTCCCTATCGCCGGCCTGCCGCGCCTGGCCTTCGACAATAACAGGGTCATCGATTACGCCCTCCAGCGCCTTCGCGCCAAGCTTGACTACTCGAACGTGGCCTACAGTCTCCTACCCCCGTACTTCACCCTCAGCCAACTCCAGCGGGTGTACGAGGCGATTCTCTCCCGCCCTCTGGACAAGCGGAACTTCCGCAAGCGCACCCTCTCGCTGGGGATCATCGAACCTACGGGGCGCACCGCCACGGAGGGGGCCCACCGACCAGCTCAGCTCTATGCCTTCCGTGAGCGACGGCCGGTGATCTTCTGATCCCTCTTCGTGTGCTCTTGACACTATCACCATAGTGTGCTATCCTCACCTATGGTAAGTGTAGGAGGTACACTAACCAACCCTGCTAGAAAGGCTGAGCACTATGGCTACCAAGGCGACGACCCCCGAAAGGACCCTCATCACCGAAGAGCTTCTCCTGGCAGAGGCCATGGAATGCACTATCGACCGGCCCCTGGTCACGGTGCCGCTGGCCGAGGAGAAGGGCTTCGCTTTCTGGCAGCAGGGCATCCCCTCCGAGTACCGAACCTTCACCGCCGACGAGCTGCTGCAGCGGGTGCAGGCAGCCAAGGCCAAGCTGAGCGATAGACTGGTCATCCTCGGCCACCACTACCAGCGACAGGATATCATCCAGTTCGCCGATTACCGCGGCGATTCCCTCAAGCTGGCTCGCCAGGCCGCCGAGCAACGAGAGAAGGAGTACATCGTCTTCTGCGGCGTCCACTTCATGGCCGAAGTGGCAGATATCCTCTCGGGCGATGATCAGACAGTGATGCTACCTAACTTGGCCGCCGGTTGCTCCCTGGCCGACATGGCCGAACCCGATGATGTCTACGCTTGCTGGCAGGAGCTGGCGGAGGCTGGTATCAAGGGCATCCTGCCCGTGACCTACATCAACTCGGCGGCCAGCCTCAAGGACTTCTGCGGCCGCCACGACGGCACCGTCTGCACGTCTTCCAACGCCCGCATGGTGACCAAGTGGGCCCTCGAGCGCGCCGAGCGGGTGCTCTTCTTCCCCGACCAGCACCTGGGCCGCAACACCGCCGTCAAGCTGGGCATCCCTCTGGAGGAGACAGCGGTCTGGGACTACACCCTACCGGCGGGTAGCCTAGGCGGCAACACCCTCGAGGAGCTACAGCGGGCCAGGGTCATCCTCTGGAAGGGCCACTGCTCTGTGCACCAGCGCTTCACGCTGGAGCAGATACGAGCGGCCCGCCAGAAGCACCCCGGCATCCAGGTGATCGTCCACCCTGAGTGCCCGCTGGAGGTGGTGCAGGCGGCCGACTTCGACGGCTCGACCGAGTTCATCGTCCGCACCATCGCCGAGGCGCCCGCGGGCAGCAAGTGGGCGGTGGGCACGGAGATAAACCTGGTAACCCGCCTGGCGCGCGAGAACCCCGACAAGCTGGTGTTCTGCCTGGACCCGGTGATCTGCCCCTGCTCCACCATGTACCGCATCCACCCGGCCTATCTCTGCTGGGTGCTGGAGAAGCTGGTGCAGGGCCGCGTCGTCAACCGCGTGCAGGTGGACGCCGAGACCGCCCGCTATGCCAAGATCGCCCTCGACCGCATGCTCGCGGCGGTGTAGGGCGTGACGCCCGAGGCTGCCGAAATATCCTTTGTGCCGCTCATGGTTCGACAGGCTCACCATGAGCGGAGCGCTAAAACCGCTCGTCCTGAGCCTGTCCTGAGCGCAGTCGAAGGGCCTGTCGAAGGACGAGCACAGCTAGCCCGTTACGCCAAGATCGCCCTCGACCGCATGCTCGCGGCGGTGTAGGGGCGCGGCCGCCACCCGCCCTACGGGCTGTTCGGCGTGGGAACTCCAGGAGACGGCGTCACGTTAGGGCAGGGGATCGGCGTTCCACTTCGGTAACACTCGGTAGTCGTCTCCGCAGTCGTCTCCGTAGTCGTCTCCGTGGCGTGCTCGGTAATAGGCATGATCATCCATGGTTCCAGCGGACACTCGATCTGGTCTGGCGGCCCCAGGGGCTCCTCCGGCGAGGAGGGCTTGTCGCCGTTCAGGCGAACCAGGTTCTGGACTGCCTCATCAAGGAGACCCTCCTCAGTCGTGTTGATGGATATGCTGACGTTGCTCGTCCACACCTGCATCTGCGACCTACCCATCCTGTGCACTAACGCCCCGCGGATCTCTTCCAGTGGCTCTGTCCTCGCCACACCCACAACGAGCTCCGGCGGGACTTCGCAATAGGGCCTGGTGGCTATGCTGAGGGGCACGGGACAACTCGACCGCCCTGGAGCGATCGTGCAACTCCCATAGATGAACGACACCTCGTGCCAGGGGTGGTTGTAGATCGTCCCAGGAGCGTGTCCTGGGTAGTCCATCCTGGCCACCCTTTCCAGAGGTAGGCCCTGGAAGCTCTCGCCCAGCCAGTAGACGGAGAACTCCTCGAATTT
>Ga0315553_10000712_pt1 | contig 28876 bp, 25 predicted proteins | sample SalMarSW160140MG_FD_203099 | JGI IMG/M metagenome (GOLD analysis project Ga0315553, IMG submission 203099) | Salt marsh sediment microbial communities from the Plum Island Ecosystem LTER, Massachusetts, United States - Salt Marsh Sediment SW1601-40 ... | reverse complement strand
ATCCCCTGGCCAGTATGCAGATGAGCTGTGCTGGCTATCGGGATCTGGCTGTCATCCTGCGCGATGCGGCAGAGGAGTTGTGCCAGGGACGGCTGATGTTCGTGCTGGAGGGTGGCTATGGGGGTGACGCGTTGGCGTGGTCAGTGCGCACCTGCCTCGACGCGCTGTTGGGCAATCCCTTCGTGCCCGACCCTGTGGGCTCCGGTCCCGCTCGCTTGGGGCCGGGCATCGAGCCGCTGCTGGCGGCGGTGAAGGAGCTGCACGGGCTGGTCTAGTCGGGCAGGAAGCGCTGGAACGCCTCGTTGCCCAGCAGACGGGCGTTGGCCGTGAGGCGAAGGCAGCCGTTGGCTTGCTCCAAGAGACCCAGCGACTCTAGCTCTTGCACCTGAGCGCCGTATACCGACATCAGCTCTTGCCCGAAGCGGTGGCTAAACTTCTTCAGGGGAAGCCCCGCCACCAGGCGCAGGCCGAGGACGACCGTCTCGGCCATAGCGCGAGCGGCCGTTATCTGCTCGGCGGAGGCGATGTGGCGCAGGCCCGTCAGGAAGGGAGCGAGACCCTCGGCGGCGCGGCCATCGGTCTGCGCGCTTTCTTCCACCAGCGGGATGTAGCGGTGCGGGTCTTTGACGTTGGCGAAGCGGAAGCCGCCGAAGCAGGAGTGAGCGCCGGCGCCGAATCCGAGATACGGTTCGTTCAGCCAGTAGGCCAGGTTGTGGCGGCACTGGCGACCCGGCAGGGCCCAGTTGGAGATCTCGTAGTGCTGGTAGCCGGCCGCCGCCAGCGCATCCTCGGCCCAGAGATACATATCGGCTGCCAGATCAGCGTCGGGCGGGGGCAGGCGGCCGCGGGCCACATCGTCGGCCAGGGGGGTGCCTTCCTCCAGCGTCAGGGCGTACAGCGATAGATGATCGGGCCGCAGGGCGATGGCTTCTCTCAGCGTGTCTTGCCAGGCGGTCATCCTCTGGCGGGGCAGGCCGTAGATCAGGTCCAGGTTGACGTTGTCGAAGCCCGCCCGGCGCGCTGTGTTATAGGCGTCGTGGGCCTCCGCTGCCGTGTGGATGCGGCCCAGAGTGGCCAACTCGTCATCGTGGAAGCTCTGCACGCCCAGACTCAGGCGGTTCACCCCCAGCGAGCGCAGCGCTTGAAGGTAGGGGCAATCGACTGTCCCCGGGTTGGCTTCGAAGGAGACCTCGGCGTCGTCGGTCAGGCGAAAGCGCCGGCGGAGGGCGGTCATGATGCGCTCCACCTCTGCCAGCGGCAGGAGGCTGGGGGTGCCGCCGCCGAGGTAGACGGTGGCCACGCTCATGTGCTGGGTGGCCTCTCGCCACAGCGTCATCTCGGCGAGCAGAGCGCCCACGTAGGGCTCGATGAGCGACTCCAGCCCAGCGTAGGAGTTGAAGTCGCAGTAGGAGCATTTGGACTGGCAGAAGGGGATGTGGACGTACAGGCTGACGCTTCCGTTGCTCATGACATCTATTGGAATCGTAGCACCGCCTTTTTGGGGCGGCAACGTTGACTTTGCGTAGGAGCCATGCGAAACTCTGATTATCATGAAAACGTATCTTAAGTCTCATAGCTGTGGCGAGTTGCGCGCCGAACACGAAGGCCAGGAGGTAGCCCTGGCTGGCTGGGTGCACCGGCGTCGCGACCACGGGAGCCTCATCTTCATCGACCTGCGCGACCACGGAGGCATCGTCCAGGTGGTGTTCAGCCCCAAGACGGCCGAGGAGGCCCACGCTGTGGCCAGCGACGTGCGGAGCGAGTACGTGATCCAGGTGAAGGGCACGGTGGGGCGGCGGCCGGCGGGCACGGAGAACAGCAACATGCCCACGGGCGAGGTCGAGGTGCGCGCTCAGGGCGCGACCCTTCTCAACCCGTCGAAGACTCCGCCCTTCTACATCAATGAGGAAATGGAGGTTGAGGACCTGCTGCGCCTGCGCTATCGCTACCTGGACCTGCGGCGGGAGCGCATGCACCGAAACATCGTCTTTCGCCATAAGGTGGTGCAGTTCATCCGGAGCTTCCTCAGCGAGCGGGGGTTCATAGAGGTGGAGACGCCCATCCTCATCAAGAGCACGCCCGAGGGTGCGCGCGACTACCTGGTGCCCAGCCGGGTCAACCCCGGGCGCTTCTACGCTCTGCCCCAGTCACCTCAGCAGTTGAAGCAGTTGCTGATGGTGGCCGGCTTCGAGCGCTACTTCCAGATCGCCCACTGCTTCCGCGACGAGGACCTGCGGGCCGACCGCCAGCCGGAGTTCACCCAGCTCGACATGGAGATAAGCTTCATAAACGAAGAGGATATGCTGAACCTGATGGAGGATCTCCACACGGAGATGATGGAGACGCTTCGGCCGGATGTGCGGATCATCAAGCCCTTCCCTCGCCTAACCTACGACGAGGCGATGCGCCGCTACGGCACCGATAAGCCAGACCTACGCTTCGGCATGGAGCTGGTGGACGTCTCCGACCTGCTGAGCGAATCGGAGTTCAGCGTCTTCCAGCAGACACTGGCCGCCGGCGGTGTCGTGCGGGCCATCTGCGCTCCCGGCGGTGCTGTCCTCAGCCGCCGCCAGATCGACGAACTTACCGCATTCGTCAAGACTGTGGGCGGCAAGGGGCTCATATCCATCGGCTTGACGGGTGAAGGGCCCGTGGAGGAGTTGACCGCCGAGGAGTTCCACTCGCCCATGCACCGTTACCTGCGCCTGGAGGAGGTGCGGGCGATCGCCGCCCGCGCCGGTGCCAACCGCGGCGACCTGCTCATCATGGTGGCCGATCAGGAGGAGCAGGTCAGCCAGGCCCTGGACGGCCTGCGGCGGGAGATGGCTCGCCGCCTGAATCTGATCGACGAGGGCCTCTTCGTCTTCTGTTTCACCACCGACTTCCCTCTCCTGGGCTGGAACGAGGCCGAGGAGCGTTGGGACCCTGTGCATCATCCCTTCACCTCTCCCAAAGAAGAGGACCTGCCTCTCATGGATACCGACCCCGGCCACGTTCGCGCTCGCGCCTACGACCTGGTCTGCAACGGGTGGGAGATAGCCGGGGGGAGCATCAGGATTCATCGCCGCGATGTGCAGGAGAAGATGTTTAGCCTGCTGCGGATCGCGCCCGAGGAGGCGCAGGATCGCTTCGGCCACATGCTGGAGGCCTTCGAGTACGGGGCGCCGCCCCACGGCGGCATTGCCACAGGCCTCGACCGCACGGTGATGATCCTGGCCGGCGAGCGGGACATTCGGGAGGTGATCGCCTTCCCCAAGACGAAGACCGCCTCCGACCCTCTGTTCGGCGCGCCCTCCACTGTCTCCGATGCCCAACTGAAGGAGCTGCACATAGCGCTCAGGCCGGGCGTGGTAATCCCGAAGGAATCTCCTTGAGGGTGTCCCTGCGTTCTGACCGTTACGGCTCAGCCTCCGTCATCGGTGGCGGCAGGCTGCTAGCTGCCGATCGAGGAGTTCTTGGGTTGCGATGAGGGAATCGTTTCCGATTGTGCGGGTGTTGGCCGTTGCTCTGGCTGTGGTCGTCGGGGTGGCGGCCCTTCTGAGCGGCTGTGGTGGTGAGGAAGGAGACTCCTCCTCGGACCAGGGGACGCCGGCAGCGCCCGTGACCGGCGGCGAGCTGCGGCTGCTGGGCCGCGACCCTCTGACCCTCGACCCCGCCTGCGCCAGCGACGTCGACTCCGCGAACTACATCGTGGAGATCTTCGGCGGGCTGGTGACGATCGACCGCGAGCAGCAGATCGTGCCGGACATCGCCGAGCGCTGGGACGTGAGCGACGACGGCACGGTCTACACTTTTGAGCTGCGGCGAGGCGTCCTCTTTCACAAGGAGGACCGTCAGGTTACCGCCAGCGACGTCAAATACTCCATGGAGCGAGCTCTCGACCCTGACACCCAGTCCACGGTGGCCGAGGTTTATCTGGGCGATATCGTGGGGGCCGAGGAGTTCATCGATGGTGAGGCCGATGAGGTCACGGGCATCGAGGTGGTGGACAACTACACCCTTCGCATCACCATCGACGCACCCAAGCCCTACTTCCTGGCCAAGCTGACCTACCCCACCGGCTTCGTGGTGGACCGGCGGCAGGTCGATGGGAGCACCTGCTTTAGCGACACCAACTGGCAGCGTCGGCCCAATGCCACCGGGCCCTTCGAGCTGAAGGAGTGGGACCTGGGACAGCGTATTGTCCTGGAGCCCAACAGCCGCTATCACTTGGGAGCGCCATCGCTGGGCCGCGTGGAGTATACCCTGGGCGGCGGCTCGGCCATCACCATGTATGAGAACGATGAGATCGACGTCACCGGCGTCGGTCTGAACGACATCGAGCGGGTGCGTGACCCAGCCGAGCCCCTCAATCAGGAATTCCATGAGGCGCCTCGCATGGACATCTGGTACATCGGCTTCAACGTGGAGGAGCCACCCTTCGATGACCCCAAGGTGCGTCAGGCCTTCGCGCACGCAGTCGACAAGGACAAGCTCATCGAGGTGGTCCTGCTGGACGCGGTGGTCGAGGCCGATGGCATCCTGCCGCCGGGCATCCCCGGCTTCAACGAGGACCTCCAGGGTCTGGAGTTCGACGTGGAGAAGGCGAAGCAACTGCTGGCGGAGTCCGAGTACGGCGGGCCCGAGGGGCTGCCTGACATCGAGATTGCTTCTTCGGGAAGGGGAGCCAGCGTGGGGCCGGTAAGCGAGGCCATTCTGTACATGTGGGAGGAGAACCTGGGAGTGAACATCTCTACCCGCCAGACGGAGTTCGCCACCTTCCTCAGCGATCTCCGCGACGGCGAGTACCAGATGTTCGAGTTGGGCTGGGTGGCCGACTATCCTGATCCGGAGAATTTCCTGAAGATCCAGTTCCACAGCGGCAGCGACAACAACTACAGCCGATACGCCAATTCGGAGGTGGATCGCTTGCTGGAGGAGGCGGACACGGAGGCGGACGAGGCCACGCGGATGTCGTTGTATCAGCAGGCGGAGCAGATCATCGTCAATGAGGCGCCCTGGATACCCCTGTTTCACGACAAGTTCAGCGTGCTCATCAAGCCCTACGTAGAGGGCTACACCCTCCCTCCGTTCGTCATCCCGCGCCTCCGCTACGTCCAGATCGAGGAGTAGGCCGCGGCGGCGAGCTGCAGAAGCAATGCAGGGCATACTCCCCTTTGTAGTGCGGCGCCTGGTCTGGGCGCCGTTCGTTCTTCTGGCGGTGTCGCTGGCTACCTTTGCCCTGGGCCGCTTCGGCCCGGGCGACCCGGTGGAGATCCTGGAGGGACAGTATCACAACCCGGAGGTGGTGGAGCGCATCCGCCACGAGCGGGGCCTGGACGACCCGTTCTTCGTTCAATACGGGAACTACATGTGGGATGTGCTCCACTGTGACCTGGGCACTACCTTTGCCCCGCGGGGCGTGCCCGTGGAGGACATCATCTTCGACAAGATGTGGGTCACCATACAGTACAATCTGGTGGCGCTGGTTATCATCTTCGCCATTGGCATCCCTGCCGGCATCTGGGCGGCTCTCAGGCAGGGAACCTGGCAGGATCCCTTAACGATTAGCGTTTTTCTATTCTTTAGATCTGTTCCTGTGCTTGTGATCATACCTATCTTGCAGTTCATATTTGCCATCAAGCTGGGCTGGCTGCCCAGCAGTGGTTGGGAGGAGAAGGACATCCTTGGCATGAAGATCGGAATTCTCGATAAGCGGATCATCATGCCAATTCTGGCGCTGTCCCTGCCGGGCGTCGCCGCGGTGGCCCGTCTGATGCGCGCCCAGACCCTGGAGGTGCTGGACGAGGACTTTGTGCGCACGGCGCGGGCCAAGGGCCTGCGGGAGGTGGTGGTGATCAGCCGCCATGTTGCCCGCAACGCGCTTCTGCCCATGACCACCATCGTTGGCTTCGCTCTGGTGGGCCTGCTGGGCGGCTCCCTGTTTGTGGAGACGCTGTTCGGGATCCCTGGCATCGGGCAGTTCGTCTGGCAGGCGGTGGGCAATCGTGATTACGACGTGATCATGGCCGTTACCCTGATAACAGCCAGTGCCTTCATCGTGGCCAACCTGGTCACCGACATCGCCTATGGCTTCGTCGACCCGCGCGTGCGCTTGGGCGGGGGAGGGCCGAGGTACTAGCATGGCGGAAGCGGATCCGGCGCTAGAGCAGCCGATGGAGGGCGCACGCCCAGGCTTCGGCGCGACGGCCCTGCGGCGACTCCTGCGCAAGCGGCTGGCGATGCTTTGCCTGGTGGCGATCTTGGTCATCTATCTGGCAGGCCTCCTCGCGCCCTGGGTGTCGCCGTACGGCTACAACGAGCAGGACCTGGACAATACCTTCGCCGGCCCCAGCCTGGCCCACCCCTTGGGCACGGATCGCCTGGGCCGCGACATGCTCAGTCGGGTGATCTGGGCCTCGCAGACCACGGTCATCATCAGCGCCGCCGCCATCTTCACCGGTGGCTTGGTGCTGGGGGTAGGGCTGGGCCTGCTGGCGGGCTACGCTGGCGGGCCAGTGGACAACTTCATCATGCGGGTGGCTGATGCCTTCTTCGCCTTGCCCGATATCCTGCTCTTGCTTCTGATCACTGCCACCGTCAGGCCGCGCGTCGAGGGCTTGTTCGACAAGTTCGATTCATGGCCCGTCGCCGGGGGTCTGGTTGAAGCGGGCGCGCCCGACTACTTCCTGGTGTTTGGCGCTCTGGCGCTGTTCGGCTGGGTGGGCATCGCCCGCCTGATCCGATCCCAGGTTCTCGCCCTGCGGGAGAGCGACTACGTGCTGGCGGCGCGTGCTTCGGGCGCCTCGTTGGGGCGCATTCTCGCCAGGCATCTCTTGCCCAACGTGGGCAACATCATCATCGTCAGCATCACCTTCTCGTTGGGGGCCATGGCTGGCACGGAGATCATGCTTAGCTGGCTGGGCATCGGCATCAGCTATCCTCATCCCAGCTTTGGCGGCATGATCTACGATGGCAGCGATCTGAGCAGCCTGCGCGCTCATCCCCACCTCCTGCTGGTGCCGGCGACGGTGGTGGCGCTGCTGCTGTTCGCTTTCAACCTGCTGGGCGACGCCCTCAACGATGTCCTGAGCCCGCGGCGAGGTTGAGTCGGGTGGCTCCCTCGCAGAAGGGCGGGATGCTATAATGCCGCTGCGGAGGCGCACCCTCCAGGCCTGCCGTTGCCTTTGCCGGGCGGCGATGTCTCGAAAGGAGTCCTCACTGTGTTGCATCGAGGCGTGCTCTATCTGCTGATCCTTGCACTTGCCCTGATGGCATCCCCTGCGGTCACGCCGCCGGTCGCCGCCGCCGGGACAACCCGCGTGGTCGATGATGACTCTTCCGACTGCGTTGACGGCAGCCCTCCTGTCTACACGACCATCACCCAGGCTCTCGCCGTGGCGACGAGTTTCGACACGATCCGAGTCTGCGAGGGCGAGTACAAAGAGCAAACGCTCGTCATCACCGATTCCTTGACCATCACCGGCCCCGGCGCCACCCCGGCGGACGACGGGGTGGCCACCGTTCACCACGACGGTGGATACAGCGCGATACTGGAAGTGCACGCCGACGGCGTCACCATCGAAGGACTGGACCTCGACGCTACCCCGCCTTCGGGGTTAGGCGCTGCGACCATTGGCATTTCGAGCAGCGGGGACTACGTGACGATCCGGGACAACGAGATCCACAACGCGACTGGGGGAGCGTTGGGAGCGAACGGGAGCCACGTCAATATCCTCAGGAACAACGTCCATGACAACGCTTATGGAATAAACTGCTCTTGCAGTGACTCCGGCCTCTGGAGCAACACCGTTGACGCCGGAGGTAGCCCAGCTCTTGACCTCAACGGCGACGGGGGTACGATCGCGGGCAACGTCGTGACCAACGGCCTTGTTCGCACTATCGGAAACGATCTCCTAGTGCAGAACAACCAGATATCGGCAGGCGCCGCCACTGACGCCCTATTCGTCTCCGGCAATCCTGTGACGGTGACACAGAACAGCTTGAGCGACGCGACCGGCGATGGGATCGAAGTGAGCCCGGGCATGGTCTCCAGCACCTCCGTCACGATCAGCCGCAACACCTTCACCCACATCGGCACGCCCATCCAGCTTTCTGACTCAGACCCCAGTGATGCCTTCGCGGTGACGGCGACCATCGGCGGCAGCCCGAGCGAGGCGAACACGTTTGTCGACTCGGGGGGCAGCCTGGGCGACATGTCCTACCTGGTGGAGATGGATGGCCCCACCGCCAGTGTGAACGCCGAGTACAACAACTGGGGACTGTGCACGGCGGCTGAGATCGAGCAGGAGATCTACCACCAGGTGGACGATCCGGCGCAGGGGCTCGTTGACTTCGAACCGTTCATCGAGCCGGACGGTTGTGCCGCGCCGACCCCCACCCCCACCCCCACACCCACGCCGACACCTACACCCACGCCCACCGCCACGGCTACCCCGCCTGCTGGGCCGACCCGCGCGCTGGTCTGGGGTCCCGGCTGGCACAGTGAGATGTGGACGGGTTCCTCTACTCCGCCGGAGCAGGCCTTTGCCTGTGCTCAGGGTAAGTACGCCGCCGCCTATCGGTTGGTGAGCGGAGGCTGGGAGCGGTACTTCCCCGACCGGCCGGAAATCTCCAACATGGGGTCCCTGGAGCAATACGACGCCTTCCTCATCCTCATTACCGGCGATGTCACCTGCCAGATGCCGGTCGCCGATCCGCCAGGGGCTGAACGCTTGCTGGAATGGGGCGTGGGCTGGCAGAACGAGGGGTGGACGGGCCCCGACGCCATCCCACCCCAGGACGCCTTGGCCTGCGCGGCGGGCAGCTACGCCGCCGCCTACCGTCTGGTGGCGGGTAGCTGGGAGCGCCACTTCCCGGACAGGCTAGACATCTCCAATCTGGGTTCGCTGAACCAGTACGATGCTTTCCTCATTCTGGTCACGGCGCCGGTGAGCTGCAGTATGCCCGTCGCATCCTAGGTCGGAGTATGCCGGCTTCATCTATCCGGGATGGAAGCATCGCCAAGACCACTGCTCGTGCCTTGGAGTCCTCCTGGCGGTGCTAAGGGACTCTCCAGGGGGTAAGAGCTGCTATATGGAGTCTATCTGTCCGCCCATGCTATAATGTCTATCCGGAGGATCGAATAGCACGTGAAAGTTTCCACCGAACGCATCCCCGAAAGCCAGGTCGTCCTGGAGGTCGAGGTTGAGCCCGAGCGCCTGGAGCGATCGCTGGATCGGGCCTATCGGCAGCTAGCGCAGAAGACGGAGGTTCCCGGCTTTCGCAAGGGGAAGATACCGCGCCAAATGCTGGAGCGCTACGTGGGCCGCGACGCCGTGATGCAGGAGGCGCTGGGCCTACTGATCCCGGAGGCCTACAATCAGGCCATCGAGGAAGAGAACGTCGAAGCCATCGATTACCCCAACATCGAGGTGGTGCAGCAGGAGCCGCTCATCTTCAAGGCCACCGTGGCCGTTCGCCCCAGCGTTGACCTGGGGAACTACCGAGAGGTGAGGGTGGAGCGAGAGCCGGTGACGGTGAGCGAGGAGCAGGTGAACGAGAAGATCGAGGAGCTGCGCCACCGCTACGCCATCCTGGAGCCTGTGGACAGGCCCGTGCAGATGGGCGACCGGGTGCGGGCAGACGTTCGGGTCAACGTGGATGGCCGCGAGGTCTTCTCCGAGGACGATGCTGAGATCCACCTGCGCCAGGGGGTGCCTGTTCTGGTGCCCGGCTTTGTGGAGGAGCTTCTGGCGAGCGAGAAGGGCGTCGAGCGGGAGTTCAGCATAGACGTGTCGCCAGACCACCCTCAGCGGGTGCTGGCCGGCAAGACCTGCGTGTGCAAGGTGGTAGTGAGGGAGATCAAGGAGGAGAAGCTGCCGGAGCTGGATGACACCTTTGCCGCCGTCGTGGGGGAGGGCTTCCCCAGCCTGGAGGCCTTGCGAGAGCGGTTGGAGTCAGACCTGCGGCAGTCGGCTGAGCAGGAGGTGGATGCCCGTCACGGGGAGATGGTGGTGGATGGGGTGGTGGCCGCCGCCTCGCTGGAGTTCCCGCCGGTGTTGGCGGAGCGGGAGACGGAACAACTATTGCGCGAGCGGGTTAGCTCGAGCGGAGCTGGGGACGTGGAGCGCTATCTGAGGCATGCGGGCAAGTCGGAGGAGGAGGTGCGCCAGGATCTGCGCCTTCAGGCCGTCGAGCGGATCCAGCGCTCGCTGGTGCTGAGCAGAGTGGCGGAGGCGGAAGCGATCTCGGTGAGCGAAGAGGACGTCGATGCCGAGATCGAGCGCTTGGCGGCGTCATCGGGGCCGCGAGGAGACGAGGTACGGAGAATCTTCAGCGGCGCCGGTGGCCGCGATGCCCTGAAGCGCTCTCTGCTCACCCGCAAGACCGTGGAGCGACTGGTGGCCATCGCTTCGGGAGAAGAGGTGCCGCCACCGGCCGAGGCTGCGGAAGAAGTCGGCAAGAGCGAGGTTGGCAGCAAGGAGTGAGGTTCATGCATAGCAAGCCTGGCATGATAATTCCCTACGTGGTCGAGACTAGTCCCCGGGGCGAGCGTGCCTTCGACATCTACTCGCTGCTCCTGAAGGAACGCATCATCTTCCTGGGCATGCCCATCGATGACCAGATAGCCAATCTTATCATCGCCCAGCTCCTCTATCTGGAGCGTGAGGACCCCGACAAGGACATTAATCTCTACATGAACTCGCCTGGCGGCGCCATCAGCGCCGGGCTGGCCATCTACGATACGATGCAACTGGCCCGCTGCGATGTCGCCACCATTTGCGTGGGTATGTGCGCGAGCATGGCTACCGTCCTTCTGACGGCTGGCACCAAGGGGAAGCGCTACGCGCTACCTCATTCGACGATCCACATCCACCAGGCGCGCGGCGGCGCTACGGGAGAGGCGGCGGACATCGAGATCTACGCCAAGGAGATCCTGCGCAACCAGCAGGTCATCCGCGATATCCTGTCCAGGCACACCGGCCAGGACCAGGAGCGGATCGCGCGCGACTCCGACCGGAACTTCTTCATGGACGCCGACCAGGCCAAAGAATACGGCATCATAGACCAAATCCTTCAGTCTGACGTGCCAGCGGCGGCTTCAGACTGAGCGAACAAGCCAGAGAACAGGGCACCGTAGGCGAGATCCTCGCGCGGTCGTAGGCGAGCGTTTACGGGCGCTTCGGCCCAGAGCGAATTTACCTCTTGGTTTTCCCCGGTAGCTTGTCATATTCTTGGGTGGATGAGCGTCTGCTATAATATGCGGGAGTCGATTTTCTTGGGGGCGTGATAGAAAGCTATGCCAGGTTCTCGGCGGGACCGAACACAGCAGTATGTTTGCTCCTTCTGCGGCAAGAGCCAGGAGCAGGTGCGCCGGCTCATCGCTGGGCCGGGATCTGTCTACATATGCGATGAGTGCGTTGAGCTCTGCCACGAGATTATCGAGGAGGAGACGGTTCCCCGGGGCGATGGTGGCAAGGCTCCCTTCCAGCGGGTCCCGCCGCCCAAGGTGATCTATCAGCAGCTCAGCGAATACGTGGTGGGCCAGGAGCAGGCCAAGAAGGTGCTGTCGGTGGCCGTCTATAATCACTACAAACGGGTTGTTGCTGGTGACCGGCCCGCCGACGTTGAGCTGGAGAAGAGCAATATCCTGCTGCTGGGCCCCACTGGCTGCGGCAAGACCCTTCTTGCTCGCACTCTGGCCAGAATTCTCGACGCTCCCATCACGATCGCCGATGCCACTGCCTTGACCGAGGCGGGCTATGTGGGCGAGGACGTGGAGAACATTCTCCTGCGCCTTATCCAGGCAGCGGAATACGACATCCCGCGAGCCGAGCGGGGAATCATCTACATCGACGAGATCGACAAGATCGCCCGTAAGAGCGGCGATAACCCCTCTATCACCCGCGACGTATCAGGAGAGGGGGTCCAGCAGGCGTTGCTGAAGATCATCGAGGGGTGTGTGGCCAATGTGCCGCCTCAGGGTGGTCGGAAGCATCCTCACCAGGACTTCATCCAGATCAACACGACCAATATCCTCTTCATATGTGGTGGCGCCTTCCTGGGGCTCGATGCAGTCGTCGATAGACGTGCGGGCACGGGCAAGCGCACTCTCGGCTTCCGGGCTGGTCTCGCCCAGGAGGAAGCGGCCAAGGCGCGCGATGAGATTCTCAGCCAGGTGGCGCCCGATGACCTCTTGGAGTACGGCCTTATCCCCGAGTTCGTGGGACGCCTGCCGGTGATCGTGCCTCTGCAATCGCTGGACAAGCAGGCCATGGTGGCTATCCTTACCGAGCCCAAGAATGCTCTGGTGAAGCAGTTCCAGCGTTCGTTCGCTCTGGACGGCGTGGAGCTGGTATTCACCGAGGATGCGCTGGAGGCTGCGGCCGAGGAGGCCATGCGGCACAAGATGGGCGCCCGCAGTCTGCGCACGGTGGTGGAGGACGCTCTGCTGGACGTGATGTACGAGATCCCCTCGCACCCCGACATCAAGAAGTGCGTAGTGGATGCCGAGGCTATACGCGGTCGGCGTCGGGCTATCCTTCTCAGCGGCGGCGGCCAAGCAGTAGAGCCGCCGGCGGAAGAGGCCCGCGGCGAGACGGCGTAGGGCCACCTTCCCAGCCACCTAGACGATCGCTGCCCTGAGTGCTTCGCCTTGACTTTATTCTTTCTCCTGCCTATGCTGAATTGCGTTTCATGGTCAAACATCGCTTGGATACTCTATTGGTAGAGAGGGGCCTGGCCGAGAGCAGGGAGAAGGCGCGAGCGGTGGTCTTGGCTGGCAAGGTGCTGGTTGGAGACAGCGCGGCCGTCAAGCCGGGGATGCTCATCCCTGAGGCCGCCGAGGTGCGTCTGCTTGCCGGGGCCCCCTATGTGAGCCGCGGTGGTGAGAAGCTGGCGCACGCTCTGCAAACGTTCGGTGTCGATGTGCAAGACCTGGCCGCTGTGGACGTGGGGGCTTCCAGCGGTGGCTTCACCGATTGCCTCCTCCAGCACGGCGCTCGTTGTGTCTATGCTGTGGATGTGGGCTACGGCCAGTTGGATTATCGCCTCCGCCAGGACCCGCGGGTGGTGCCCATGGAGCGGGTGAACGTCCGCTACCTGCGCTCGCTGCCGCAAAAGGTGGACCTGGCGACGGTGGACGTATCGTTCATCGGGTTGGAGAAGGTGCTACCGGCGATAGCCGGATTTCTGAAGCCGGAGGGGAAGATCATCGCTTTGTTGAAGCCTCAGTTCCAGGCTCGCCGGCGGGAGGTGGGCAAGGGAGGCGTCATTCGTGACCCTCTGCTGCAGGCCAGCCTCATCGGGCGCTTTGTGGCCTGGGCGGTGGAGCAGCGCTTCCGCATCCTTGGCCTGACTCCTTCTCCCCTGCTGGGGCCGGCTGGCAACCAGGAGTTCTTCTTCCTGCTCTTGCCGCCGGAAGGGGAGAGAAGGGTGGAGGGTATCTCGTGAAGAAGGTGGGCATCTGCTTTCACCCTCAGTGGCCAGCCGCCCAGGCGTTGGCGCAGGAGGTGAAGGGAGCCCTCGCCTCTCAGGTGAGCGAGGTGTGGGTCGCCGTGGCCTGGGACGAGAGCGCGGCTAAGCGCAATCTCGAGGGCACCGAGCTGCTCATCTGCGTTGGCGGCGACGGCACGATGCTCTGGGCGGCCCGCCTAGTCATCCTCCAGCACACGCTCTTGCTAGGGATCAATATGGGTCGTCTGGGCTTCCTGGCCGAGCTGCGGGCGGAGGAGGCGCTGGCCAGGCTTCCGGAGGTACTGGAAGGCGGCTTTCGCATTGAGGAACGGACGCTGCTCCATGGCGAGCTTCTGGACGCAACGGGTGCTCCTGCTGCTGAAGACGGGAGATACCACGCCCTCAACGACATCATGGTTGGCCGCGGTGTCCCCGGCCGGGCGGTACATGTGGAAGCCTCTGTGGATGGCAAGCGCTTGGGGCACTTTCGGGCGGACGCGGTGATCGTGGCCACCGCTACGGGCAGTACCGGCTACCTGCTATCGGCGGGTGGTCCAGTTCTTCACCCCGAGACTCACGAGCTGGTGCTGATGCCTGTGGCCCCTCATCTGGCCATCGCTCGGGCACTGGTGCTGCCTTCTTCGGTGGTGATCGATCTGCGGGTAACCAGCAACGAGAAGGCCATTCTCAGCGTGGACGGGCAGGTGAACAAGGAACTGGCTAAGGGCGAAGGGGTGCGTGTGTTCCACAGCCCGCATCTCGCCCGCTTCTTGCGCCTTGGTTCGCCCTTCGACTACTATGCCGCTCTGAGCGAGCGACTAGGCTGGCTGAGCGCGGGCACCGCCCCCGGGACTTTCCCGCGGCCAGGCGAAGAGAATCTCTGAGGGTGGGGGGACAGCAGTGAGCGAGCAGTTTCGCATCGAGAAGGCCACCATGGCCGATGCTCCTCGGATCCAGGATCTGGTGAGCAGTTTCGCCTCTCTGGGGGAGATGCTCCCGCGCCCCCTGGCCGAGATCTACGAGCAACTGCGCGACTTCCTGGTGGTGCATGACAATGGGCGGCTGGTAGCCTGCGCTGCCCTTCACATCATGTGGGAGGACCTGGCGGAAATTCGCTCCCTTGCCGTGCTTGACGAGTGGCAGGATAAAGGTGCCGGCGTCTTGCTAGTGGAAGCCTGCCTTGAGGAGGCGCGTGCTCTGGGTATCGCCACCGTGTTTGCCTTGACCCGCCAGCCCAGCTTTTTCGAGAGGCTGGGCTTCCATCAGGCCGACGTGATGGCTCTGCCCCGCAAGGTCTGGGGCGAGTGCTTCCGCTGCCCCAAGTTCCCCAACTGCGACGAGATAGCGGTCATCATCGAGTTCAAGGCTCATCCCACCTCGTAGAGGCCAGATCTGTTGCAGTCGCCTCAAGACCCCTCGGACCAAGAGCAGGTGGTGGAGAGCCATAGGATATACGAGGGGCGGGTGGTGAGCCTGCGGGTGGATCGGGTGAAGCTCCCCAGTGGCCGCTCGACCGTCCGCGAGGTCGTGGAGCACGCTCCCGTCGTAGCCATCGTTGCCCTGGACAGCCGGGGAGATGTCCTTCTGGTACGGCAGTACCGCCTGCCCGCCCAGCAATCGCTCCTGGAGATTCCTGCCGGCGGCGTCGACTCCGGCGAGAGCCCAGAGGAGGCCGCTCAGCGGGAGCTTCAGGAGGAGACAGGCCAGCGGGCCGGCCGGCTGGAGCACTTGGGCAGCTTTTTCTCCTCGCCGGGCTACTGCGACGAGTACATGCATCTGTACCTGGCGACGGCGCTGGAGCCCAGTGCCTTGGCGGCCGATGTGGACGAGAGCATCGAGGTGGTGCGCTTGCCTCTGGGCGAGGCCCTGCGGCTCATCGAGCGGGGGGAGATCTGCGACGTCAAGACCATTGTCGGTCTGTGGGCGGCATCTCGTGGCAGAAGTTCATAATTTCACTATTGAACGTAAAATATCGTGCTGTTAGACTAACTCGGAGGTGACTGCGGTGCTGTCTCATGACGTGTTGGTAATTGGCGCCGGTCTAGCCGGAATGCGGGCGGCCCTGGAGGCCTCCCGCAATGGTGTCGACGTGGCGATCCTATCCAAGGTTCATCCTGTCAGGAGCCATTCCACTCAGGCTCAGGGGGGTATCAATGCCTCCCTGGGTGAGGACGATTCCTGGGAGAAGCACGGCTTCGACACTGTGAAGGGTAGTGACTATTTGGGGGATCAGGACGCCATTGAGATCTTCGTCAAAGACGCGCCTGAGCGGGTCATCGAGTTGGAGCATATGGGCACCGTCTTCAACCGCCGCGACGACGGCCGCATCGCCGGGCGGCCCTTCGGTGGGGCTGCTTTTCCCCGCACCTGCTATGTGGCCGACATCACCGGTCAGGCTCTCCTTCACGTGTTGTACGACCAGATCTTGCGGGCGGGTGTTCGCGTCTACGAGGAGTGGTTTGCCACCTCGCTAATTGTCGAAGATGGTGCCTGTCGCGGCGCGCTGGCTATGGAGATTCGCAGCGGCGAGTTGCATGCTATCGGCGCCAAGGCGGTGATCATGGCCACGGGCGGTCTGGGCCGTGTCTACGAGCCCTCGACCAACAGCCTGATCAGTACAGGCGACGGCCAGGCTCTGGCCTATCGCGCCGGCGCTCCTCTTATGGACGTGGAGTTCGTCCAGTTTCACCCCACCACTCTCCGCAATGGTGTCTTGGTCACCGAGGGCGCCCGCGGTGAGGGGGGCTATCTTCTGAACTCCAAGGGCGAGCGGTTCATGGAGAAGTACGCTCCTAAGATGATAGAGCTGGCCTCGCGTGATGTTGTCTCCCGCGCTGAGCAGACGGAGATCGATGAGGGACGGGGTATCGACGGCTTCGTCCTGCTGGACCTGCGTCACCTGGGCAGCGAGAAGATCCTGGAGCGCCTGCCTCAGATCCACGAGTTGGCTATGGACATCGCGGGTGTGGACGCCATCAAGGAGCCCATACCTATTCGGCCAGGCATGCACTACTTCATGGGTGGCATCAAGACGGATGTCCACGGCGCCACCCTCTTGCCCGGCCTGTACGCTGCTGGCGAGTGTGCCTGCGTTAATGTTCACGGGGCGAACCGCCTGGGCGGCAACTCGCTTCTGGAGACGATCGTCTTCGGCCGTCGTGCCGGTGCCGCAGCCGCCGAGTATGCCGGTGGAGTCCCCGCTGGCAACGTCTCGGAGGCGCTGGTCAGCGGGGAGCAGGACAGGATCAAGGCGATCCTCGATCGCCCTGATAGCGGCGAATCTGTCGCTCAAGTGCGCATGGACATGGGCCAGACGATGAATCAGTGCGTGGGCATGTTTCGCACCGAGGAGGAACTGGAAACGGCGGTGGCCAAGCTAGCGGAGATCAAGGATCGCTACCGGCGGGTAGGGATAAAGGACAAGGGCCGGACATTCAACAGCAGTCTCCTGTTCCACCTGGAGCTAGGCAACATGCTCGACCTGGCGGAGGCAATCGCCGTGGCCGCCCTCAATCGCAAAGAGAGCCGCGGCGCTCAGTTTCGCCGCGATTTCCCTGAGCGGGATGACGAGAACTGGCTGAAACATACTGTCGTCCGATACACGCCGGAGGGGCCCAGCCTGGACTACTCTCCTGTCAATATCAGCCGCTGGGAGCCGCAGAGGAGGGTCTACTAATGCTTGTTCGGCTCAGAATTAGGCGCTACCAGCCGGAGACGAGCCAGGAGCCCTATTATCAGAGTTTCGAGGTCGATGTGCCGGAAAGCGCCACAGTGCTGGATTCTCTTCTGGAGGTCCGCGATTACCTGGATGGAACCCTAAGCCTGCGAGCGTCCTGTCGTAGTGCCATCTGCGGTTCGTGTGGCATGCGCATCAACGGTGTGTCCCGCCTGGCCTGCAAGACCCTCGTAGTGGACGTGGCGCCCCGGGGCGGTGAGATCACCATAGAGCCCCTGGCTAACCTGCCAGTGATCAAGGATCTGGTGGCAGATATGGACCCCTTCTGGCGCAAGTGGCGCGAGGTTACGCCGTGGCTGGTCAGCGATGAGGATGGAGAGAAGCCCGAGCGCGAACACCTGATGGCTAATAAGCTTGCCCTTTACCTTAACCAGTTCGCCGCCTGCATTGCCTGCGGCGTTTGCTATTCAGCTTGCCCCATTGTGGCTATCGACGACGAGTACCTCGGCCCGGCGGCCCTGGCCAAGGCTCTGCGCTATTCCTACGACCCACGCGACCACGGCAAGCGCCAGCGGCTGGCAAGGTTGGCCGAGGAGCAGGGACTGTGGCGCTGCCACACTATCTTTAGTTGTGCTGAGCAGTGCCCGAAGAGAGTGAATCCTACTGAGGCTATCCAGCAGCTCAAGAAGATGGTTATCCTAGCACGGCTCGGACTGGCCCGCTAGGCGGGTCTAGGCGCTGCGAAAGGAGGGGGGATGTACAAGCCTGTCGATGCTCAGTTTCAAGCCCGTGCCATGCGCACAGGTACGATGGCTTGGCTCCTCCAGCGGCTCTCTGGCATATTCCTCACCATTTACCTCATCATCCACATCATCGTCATTGGCAACTCGGTGCGGGGCGAGGATGCCTTCGACGACCTGCTAGGGCTGTTTGAGAACCCGCTCATGTTGGTGCTGGATGCCGGCTTGGTGGGGGTTGTGGCCTTCCATGCCCTCAACGGTATCCGGTTGATCCTGTTCGATTTGGCCATCGGGCTGCGTTACCAGAAGGTGCTGTTCTGGATAGCCTTTATCGTTGCTCTGGGCGTCTTCATCGGTTCAGCGGTAGCGGTGCGCAATATCATCGTCGACTAGGGGGAAGCCATGGCGCAGGTAGAGTTGGAAGAGAAGGTTCGGGAAGCACCAACGCCTGTTGCAGGCCCCAGTTTCTGGCCTTGGCTTCTTCAGCGGGTCACGGGAGGGGCGCTACTAATTCTCCTTACCCTCCATATAGTGGTCAATCACATCTTTAACATCGCCGAGGTGGAGGACGACATCCTGCCGGGTCTGGTGGTCTTCTCCGACGTAGCCGACCGCTTCGAGACACCTGCCTACTGGATCATCGCTGTGCTCCTTCTTTCCTTCGCGCTCTTTCACGGTCTCAATGGCATCCGTAACATCCTGCTGGACTACGGTGTGCGCGGCACAGGAGAGAAGGTTGCCACCGGTGCGCTGCTGGGGGTAGGGCTGGCAGCTTTCACCTTTGGCGTCATCGCTTTGGCTGCTTTCATCGCCTAGTCTCAAGAGCGGACAGGAAGATAGGGAGAGGGTTGTGGGTGACCCTCTCCTCTTGTTTTCGGCATGAACGCTCTGGTTCGGCCGTGGCGGTTTTGGCGCGGGGCAGCCCTATGGGGCGGCATCTGGCTTGTCGTGCTCGCTGGAGCGATCGTCCTGAGCGTGCTGGCGGGTCTGCACTCGCGGCTGCCGGGCGACCTCGATATCACTGAGTGGGTACAGGGGTCCTTATTCCCCGGCATGGGCGTGTCTCGTTTGGTGCGGGCGGTTGGCAGCACCGAGGTGGTACTGGGCACGGGGGGCGCGGTCGCGGTCGTTCTCTGGCTGCTGGGCAGGCGGCGCCAGGCCCTGCTATTGGGCCTGGGGTTGGTGGTGCTACCGTTTCTCCAACACGGCTTGAAGGAGCTGGTCGACAGGCCGCGCCCCACGGAGGACCTTGTCGACCTGCGGGCGGGCTTCTCCAGCCCCTCCTTCCCCTCGGGTCACGTGATGAGCCCAGCCTTGCTCTACGGCTTCCTGCTATACGTATCGCCGCGTGTAGACTTGCCTCACGTCCTGAAGGCGGCGCTCGTGGGTTGGTGCGCCTTCATGCTGGTCATAGCCGGGCCGGCGCAGGTCTACGTGGGGGTGCACTGGGCCAGCGACGTGGCAGGCGGATACGCCTGGGCCGCCGTACTGCTCCTTCCGCTGGTCTACGCAGACCAGATCATGAGCCGACGGCGCTGGTGATGGCCTTCTGCCGGCGAGCGGCCTGCCGTGCTATCTCCGGGTCATGGCCACACCGGCCTCGTTGAAGCGAGACCCTTCGCTGCGCTCAGGGTAGCAGCGATGGCCGCCGTCATTCTGAGCGCAGCGAAGAATCCGGGCATCGCCACGTGTCGGAGACAATAAACCCTAGGCCACGGATAGCTTGTAGCGGGCCTTGCCCTCCTGCAGCAGGTCACTGCCGTAGATGTCGTTGCAGACGATGGCTGGGAAGCCCTCTACCTCCAGACGGCGCACGGCTTCTGTGCCCAGGTCCTCGTAGGCCACGATGTCTACCTTCTTGATGTGGCGGGCCAGCAGGGCGCCCGCGCCGCCCACGGCGATGAAATACACCCCCTTGTACTGCTTGAGGGCGTCTCGCACGGTCTGCCCGCGGCCGCCCTTACCGATGATCCCCTTCAGGCCGGCGGCCAGCAGCGAGGGTGTGTAGGGGTCAAGCCGCATGGAGGTGGTCGGTCCGGCTGAGCCGATGACCTGGCCCGGCTTGGCGGGTGTCGGCCCAACGTAGTAGATCACCTGGCCGCGAATGTCGAAGGGTAGAGATTCGCCCTTCTCCAGCGTCTCGACCATCCGCCGATGGGCAGCGTCGCGAGCGGTATAGATCACCCCCGTGAAGCGCACGTCGTCGCCGGCGTGGAGCTTCTCGACCGTCTCGTCGGTCAAGGGAAGAGTAATGTCCATGTTCGATCTCCTCGCCTACAGCACCGCTTCCTTCAGGCGGGCGCTGTGGCACTGAAGGTTCACCGCCACCGGTAGGGACGTGATGTGCGTGGGATGAACCTCCACATGCACTGCCAGGGCAGTGACCCGTCCGCCCACCGCCTGAGGTCCCAGGCCCAAGGCGTTCACCTTCTCCAGGAGCTCCTGCTCCAGCTCTGCCGTCTCAGCGTCGGCGTTAGGTCGGCCCACTTTGCGGGTGAGGGACTTCTTGGCCAGGGACACGGCCAGTTCGGCAGTGCCGCCGATCCCCACGCCCACGATCACTGGCGGGCAGGGGTTACCGCCCGCCTCTTCCACCGCTCGCAGGACGAAATCGGTAACGCCCTTCTTGCCCTCGGCGGGCAAGAGGATAGCGAGTCGGGTCATGTTCTCACAGCCGCCGCCTTTGGGCATCACCTGGATCTTCAGCTTTTCGCCGGGCACGATCTCGGTGTGGATGACGGGTGGGGTGTTGTCCTTGGTGTTGATGCGGGCAGAGAAAGGCCTCTCCACCATGGACTTTCGCAGGTAACCCTTGGTGTAGCCCTCGATCACGCCCTGCTTGATGCACTCGTTCAGGTCGCCGCCCACGATGTGCGCGTCCTGGCCGAGCTCCAGGAAGACCACCGTTGTGCCTGTGTCCTGGCAGAGGGGGAGCATTTCCTTCTTGGCCAGTTCGGCGTTCTCCAGGATCTGGTCGAGAATCTTCTGGCCTAGAGGCGATTCCTCCTTGTCCCGCGCCTTCTTCAGCGCCTGAAGAACATCCTCGGGCAGGAGGGAGGCCGCCTCCTGGCACAATCGGGCTACCGTTTGGCTGATGGTCTGACAGTCGATGTCTCGCATGTCACCTCGATTCTGGCCGGCTCTTCTTCCGGCTAGCTCTTGATCAGGCCGACCAACTCAAGTACGGCGTCGGCGGCCTTCTTGAGGCCCGCGAGTTCGTCCGGCTCAAGCTCGACCTCGATGACCTTCTCCAGTCCGCCGGCGCCCAACTGGGCCAGCACTCCCACGAAGGAGCCCTTGATGCCGTATTCGCCATCCAGGAAGATGCTGCAGGGCAGGATGCGCTTGCGGTCCAGCAGGATGGACTCCACCATCTCTGCTGTGCCCCAGGCCGGGGAGTACCAGGCGCTGGTGCCCAGAAGGCCGACGATCTCCGTCCCCGCCTTGCGCGTCCGCTCAACGATGGCGTCGATGCGATCCTTGGGCAGAAGCTGGCGCAGGGGTATGCCGCCGATGAAGGCGTTGCTGACGATGGGGACCATGGTGGCATCGGTGTGGCCGCCCAGGACGTAGGCGTCGACGTCCTTGACCGAGGCTCCTACCTCCCAGCCCAGGAAGGTGCGGAAGCGGGTGCTGTCGAGCATGCCGCCCTGGCCGATGATGCGGTTGCGGGGCAGGTTGGTGGCCTTCTTGGCGACGTGACACATGGCGTCCATGGGGTTGGCGAACTCGACGATGATGGTATCGGGGCAGTGCTGAACGATTTTCTGGGACACGTCTTGCACGATGTTGGCGTTGATGTTCACCAGGTCCTCGCGGCTCATGCCCGGCTTTCGAGGAGAGCCGGAGGTGATCACCACCACGTCCGAGCCGGCCGTGTCCTTCCAGTCGTTGGTACCGATGATGCGGGCGTCGGAGCCCACCAGCGGTCCTGCGTGGGCCTGGTCAAGAGCCTTGCCCTGGGGCAATCCCTCGATGATGTCGATGAGGACGATGTCGCAGTAGCCCTTCGCCTGAAGGATCTCGACCATCGATCCGCCGGTGGCGCCAGCCCCAACGATGGTTACCTTTTTGCGCATAGCAGCTTACCTCTCCTTTCTTCTGGCCTAGCTTTGGGAGCTGCGAACCTGATTCAACAGCCCACCGGCCAGCACAATCTCCACTTGTCGCGGCGTCAGCTCGTGACGAGCGGTGAATTCATATCCTTGGATAGTGTTGCGTACTGTGATTTCGTTTCCGTCTTTTATTGCCTGTCGCACGTTGGGGATCAGCAGCACGTCGCCGGCGTCCAGGCGGTCGTAGTCTGCCTCGTCAACGAAGCGCAGGGGTAGGATGCCAAAGTTGATCAGGTTGGTGTGGTGCATGCGGGCGAACGTCTTGGCGAACACGGCCTTCACGCCCAGGTACATGGGGGCGAGGGCGGCGTGCTCGCGGCTGGAGCCCTGGCCGTAGTTGGCTCCGCCGGCGATCATGCTGACGCCTGCCTGCTTGGCGCGTTGGGGGAACGTCGAGTCCACGTAGTTGAAGACGTACTGGGAGATGGCAGGGATGTTGGAGCGGAGGGGGAGGACCTTGGCTCCCGCTGGCAGAATGGTGTCGGTGCTGATGTTGTCGTCCAGCTTGAGGAGGACTTCGCCGCGGATCTCCTCCGGCATTGGCTCCGCCAGCGGCAGGGGAGCGATGTTGGGCCCGCGAATGATCTCCACCTCCTCCGGCTTGTCGGTAGGCGGAATGATCATGGAATCGTCGATGAAGAACTCCCGCGGCAGCTCGATCCGGGGCGGCTCACCTAGCTCGCGGGGGTCGCTGATGACGCCGCGCAGGGCGGTAGCGGCTGCTACCTCGGGGCTGGCCAGGTGGACGAGGTCGTCGGGGGTGCCGCTGCGGCTGGGGAAGTTGCGATTGAAGGTGCGCAGGGTGGCCGAGCCGGTGGGGGGCGCCTGACCCATGCCAATACAGGGGCCGCAGGCTGACTCCAGGATGCGAGCACCCGACTGGATGAGGTCGGCCAGCGCGCCGGAGTGGGCGATCATGGTGAACACCTGGCGCGAGCCGGGGCTTATCGTCATGCTCACCTGCGGGTGCACTGTGCGGCCCTTGAGGACGCTGGCCACCACCATCAGGTCGTGGTAGGAAGAGTTGGTGCAGCTACCCACACAGACCTGCGCCACTTCTGTCCCGGCCAGCTCGCGCACGGGAACGACCGCGTCTGGGCTGGAGGGGCAGGCAACAAGTGGTTCCAGAGTGCCGAGGTCGATCTCGACCACCTCGTCGTACTCGGCGTCAGGGTCGGCGGCCAGGGGGCGCCATGCGTCTTCGCGCTTCTGGGCGCGCAGGTATTCGCGGGTCCGCTCGTCGCTGGGGAAGATGGAGGTGGTGGCTCCCAGCTCGGCGCCCATGTTGGTGATGGTGGCTCGCTCGGGCACGGAGAGGTTCTCCACGCCGGGGCCGCCGTACTCGAAGACCCTGCCCAGGCCGCCCTTCACCGTCTGGCGGCGCAGCACCTCCAGAATGATGTCCTTGCCCGAGACCCAGGGCGGCAAGCTACCGGTAAGGCGTACCAGCACCACCTTGGGGGCTATCACGAAGAAGGGCTGGCCGCCCATGGCCATCGCCACGTCCAGGCCCCCGGCCCCGATGGCGATCATGCCCAGGCCGCCGCCGGTGGGCGTGTGGCTATCGGAGCCCACGAGCGTCTCCCCCGGCCTGCCGAAACGCTCGAGGTGCACCTGGTGGCAGATGCCGTTACCTGGGCGGGAGAAGTAGATGCCGTACTTGGCGGCGATGCTCTGGAGAAAGCGATGGTCGTCGGCGTTCTCGAAGCCGGCTTGGAGCATGTTGTGGTCGATGTAGCTCACCGAGAGCTTGGTGCGCACGCGGGGGATGCCCAAGGCCTCGAACTGGAGGTAGGCCATGGTGCCGGTGGCGTCTTGAGTAAGGGTCTGATCAATTCGGATGCCTATTTCGGTTCCGGGCTCTAACTTCCCGGCGACTAGGTGCTCTTCCAGGATCTTGTAGGTCAAATTCTTAGCCAAGGTTTCGCGTTCCCTCCTCCCTGATCGCCCTTCCTCGCTGAGACTCCAGGCCTTTCACTGTTCTCTGCTTGCCCTAGGGGCTAATTACTGCCATGATTCCGTCCTTGGGTACCGAGTCTCCAGCGCTAAAGTTTATCGCCTTGACGGTTCCATCAATTGGGCTGGGGATGTTGTTCTGCATCTTCATCGCTTCGAAAACGACGACCACATCGCCAGCCTTGACCTTATCCCCCACGTTTACCTCATACCGGATGACCATTCCCGGCATAGGCGACACGATCGTCTCGTCTCCTGGCGCGACGTCTGCGTCCGCGGCCGCCGGTGGCGCTTTCTTCTTCTTCGCCGGTGCGGCTGGAGCTGCTTGTCGCGGCGTTGGCGCGGCGGGCGTAACGGTGCGAGCGGTTGGGCGGGCCAGAGGGGTCGCCGCAGAGCCTCCGACCGGTTCCACGTCGACCTGATAGTATTCGTCGCCCACAAAGACGTTGAAAGTGCGGACACCAGGGCCTTTCGGAGGCGGCGCCACTTCGGGCTTTTTCACCACCTTGCCCGCTTTGGCCAGCTCGATAAGTTCTTCCTCCGCCTGCACCTCCTCCAGCGTCCTCGGCGCCTTGGGCGGCTTCCAGTCGTCCGGGATCTCCTTGTCCAGGCCGTACTTAATCCTCAGGAACCTCATGCCGGTGGTGGGATAGAGAGCATATATGAGGGTATCGGCGGTATTCTTGGCGATGTCCTTGGTGTCCTCCTCGGCCTTGGCCAGCTCCGGCTCAAGCACGTCGGCGGCACGAACGGTGATCGGTTTCTCGCCTCGCTCGTAGCCTTTGAGGGCCATCTTTTGCACCTTGGGGTCAATTGGGAGCGGCGACTTGCCGTAGAGGCCCCAGCAGTAGTCCTTCACCTCTTTGGTGATCATCTTGTAGCGGCCGGTGAGGACGTTCTGCACTGCCTGGACCCCGACGATCTGGCTGGTGGGGGTGACCAACGGTGGAACACCGAGGTCCTTGCGTACCTTGATTGTCTCCTCGTGGCATTCGTGCAATCTATCAAGGGAGCCGGCAGCCTTCAACTGGGCGATGAAGTTGGAGGTCATGCCGCCAGGGATCTGGTGGGACAGCACCTCAGGATCGATAACGGCCATCCGGGAGGTGTCGAGGAAGTCCCTGTACTTGGGGGCGATCTGCTCGATCATTCGATCGCACTTGACCAGTTGGTCGACATCGAGTCCGGTATCCCTCTCCGTTCCGTAGAGCGTCACCACGAGCGGCTCGATAGCCGGGTGGGAGGTACGGTGGGCAAACGGAGCCAGGGACGTGTCGACGACATCGACGCCGGCTTCGATGGCTTTCAGGTGGGCCATGCTGGCCTGCCCGCTGGTGTAGTGAGTGTGGAGCTGAACGGGTACGCGCAGACGCTCCTTGAGCGCCTTGACCAAGTCGTACGCATCGTAGGGCGATATGAGCCCGGCCTGGTCCTTGATGCAGATGGAGTCAGCTCCCATCTCTTGAAGGATGAGCGCCTTGTTGACAAAGTACTCGATGTTGTAGACGGGTCCACCCAGGCGGGGCTGGGTAAGCGAATAGCATATCGCTCCCTGGATGTGCTTGCCGGTCTCCTTGATGGCCTTGTAAGCCGTCTCGTGATTTCGCTCATCGTTTACGGCATCGAACACCCTGAAGATGTCGATGCCCGCCTCGGCCGCCTCATGGCAGAAGGCTCTGACTACATCGTCGGGGTAGTTGCGATAGCCAACGATGTTCTGCCCGCGCAGCAGCATCATGAGCTGGGTATTGGGCATGAGCTTTTTGAGGATTCGCGGTCTCTCCCAGGGGTCCTCGCCCAGGAAGCGATGGGGGACATCGAAGGTGGCTCCACCCCAGACCTCCATGGCGTGGAAGCCGCACTTGTTCAGTTCATCGGCAAGGAATTCCATGTCCTCGGTGCGCATCCGTGTGGCCAGGAGGGACTGATGACCATCCCGAAGAGTGATATCGCAGATCTTGACCGGATTCTCCGCCTTCGGTCTCGTCCTTATCTTTTCGGCGGTCAATTCGCTTGCCGGAATCATGTTTCCGCCCTCCTCCCTGCCCATCTCTAGACCATCCTTCGGCGCCACGAGGCTGGCGATCTCATTGCTTCGCGGCGGCCAAAGATCCGCCAGAGGCTGATTGGCGCGAGAGGTCTGGGCTCTGCCAGTACGGCCAAACGAGTCCTCTCTTCCTCTTCCAGATAAGCGGTGATGGCGGTCATGATGGCTGGCTTTAGCCCTTTCTTGTCCTCCAAGGCCGTCACCACGCAGATGCTGTTAGGCAAAAGGCGCGCCACCCTCTTCGGAGGGTCTGACTGAGGCATCCCGTCTGGCGTTCAGCATTTGTGGCTGTGAGCAATTCTGGAGTCTCTCCGCGCTCCTCTGTGGCCTATCCTCTTCCAAACTAGTTGCGGCCCTGACCGCCCATCCCAGAGTGCTGCTGAGGGCGGCTGGGACCTATAAGGGTATGTTGCCGTGCTTCTTGGATGGGTTGCTATCGGCCTTATTCTGCAGCATCTCAAGGGCGCGAATGATCTGGTAGCGCGTTTGCCGCGGGTCGATGACATCATCGATGAAGCCGCGGGAAGCTGTGACATAAGGGTTCGCGAACTTGGTTCTGTACTCCTCGATGAGTTGCTGGCGTTTTTCTTCGGGGTTCTCGGCACGCTCGATCTCGCGGCTGGAGATGATGTTCACCGCTCCGTCTGGCCCCATGACGGCGATCTCGGCGGAGGGCCAGGCGTAGTTGATATCGCCGCGGAGGTGCTTGCTGCCCATAACGATGTAGGCGCCGCCGTAGGCCTTGCGTACAATGACGGTAACCTTGGGAACGGTCGCCTCGGCATAGGCGTAGATAAGCTTGGCGCCATGAGTGATGATGCCGCCGTGCTCTTGACTGGTGCCGGGCAGGTAGCCGGGGACGTCGGCCAGGGTGACGATGGGAATGTTAAAGGCATCGCAGAAGCGGACAAAGCGAGCTGCCTTGCGGGAGGACTCGATGTCCAGCACGCCCGCCAGCACCTGGGGGTTGTTGGCCACGAAGCCCACTGGCCAGCCGTTCATGCGGGCAAAGCCCACAACGATGCTCTGGGCCCAGGATGCGTGCACCTCTATGAAGTCCCCGTCGTCGATGATGCGGTAGATGACCTCGTGTATGTCGTAGGATTGGGATGGGTTGGCCGGCACGATGTCCAGCATATCTTCAGCCGCTCGCCTGGGGTCATCCTCAGGTTCCAGGCGCGGAGGGTCGTCCATGTTGTTGGAAGGGAGGAAGGAGAGCAGCCGGCGGACTTCGCTCAGGCAGGCCTCCTCGCCAGCGATGGCGAAGTGGCAGACGCCGCTCTTGGTGGCGTGGGGCTTGGCTCCGCCCAGGTCCTGGTGGGTCACCTCTTCGCCGGTGACGGCGCGGACGACATCGGGGCCGGTGATGTACATCTGGCTGGTGCCCTCTACCAAAAAGACGAAGTCGGTGATGGCGGGGGAGTAGACGGCACCGCCGGCGCAAGGCCCCATAATCACCGAGATCTGGGGCACGACTCCTGAAGCCAGGACGTTGCGCAGAAAGATATCGCCGTAGCCTTTGAGGCTGTCTACGCCCTCCTGGATGCGAGCACCCCCTGAGTCTTCGATGCCGATAATGGGGGCGCCCACCTTCATGGCCAGATCCATGACCTTGACGATCTTCTCAGCCACGGCCTCCGACAGGGAGCCGCCGACGACGGTGAAGTCCTGGGCGAAGACTAGGACAATGTTGCCATCGATCTTGCCGTAGCCTGTGACTACAGCATCGCCGCGGAAGCGCCGCTTATCGATGCCGAATTCGGTGCCCCGATGGAGGACCAGGGCATCGATCTCTTCGAAGCTGCCTTCGTCTAGGAGAAGGCTGAGGCGCTCTCGCGCTGTGAGCTTACCGCGAGCGTGCTGGGCTTCGATATGCTTCTTACCACCGCCCAGCTTGCTCTCTTCCTTTAGCTTGCTTAGTTCAGCGAACTTGTCCTCGATAACCATTGGTTTCTCAGGAGAAAGCCGCGATCCTCATGGGATTTATGATGCTAGCATGCCTCTCTATGTGGTGCAAGATGAGTTAGGCTTATCACTATCTATGTATTGCATCAACCTCAGGGCGAGGACGTGGGTGTGGGTATTATGAGCTCTTGCCCCACCATAAGGCTGGTGGGGTCGGTGATGCCGTTGGCATCCATCAGTTCTTCGGTAGAGATGCCAAACTGCTCAGCGATAGAGCTCGGATAGTCGCCTTCCTGAACGATGTAGACTCCCTCGGCGCTGGGTGTGGGGGTGGCAGCCTCGACCTCTGGGGTTGCGGTGCCCTCCGGTACCACGTCGGACTCCTGGCCCGGAATGACGAGCGTTTGCCCTACAGAGAGGCTGGCCGGATCGGTGATCTCGTTGGCCTCCATGAGATCTTCCAGGCTCACCTCGAAGCGCAGGGCGATGTCGTAGAGGGTGTCGTTTGCCTGAACCGTGTATGTTCCGCTCCCTGGTCCCGTGGGGCCTGGACCTCCCTCGACATAGACCACGTCTGGAGGCGTTGCCCAGGGCGTAGATGTGGCAACGGTGCTGGGGTCAGTGAGACCTTGAGCGCCGGCAGTACCGCTCGGCTCCTCCTCGCCACAAGCTGATGTCAGGACGATGAGAGCCGCGAGGAGCGCTGGCAAAAGAAGCGTTTTGAAAACCATTATCCTCTTCCCCCCACTGGCACAGCCTGACCATGCGTTTCGGGGGCATATTACAATAAACGGCTGGCTGGCGGCAAGGAGTTGGCCTAAGAGTCTTGAGAGAACCTTTGCGGTATGCTTCAGGGGCTTGCCGGTGCGGCCAGCGCCAGGAGGGCCAACTTCGCGGCCTCCTCCAGGAGCTGTGGCTCGACAAACTCGGCTCGGTCCAACTCGGTGTGGTAGTGGGGGTCTCCGAAGCGATAAATGAAGATGGCCGGGATGCCTGCGTT
>Ga0315553_10000710_pt1 | contig 28894 bp, 27 predicted proteins | sample SalMarSW160140MG_FD_203099 | JGI IMG/M metagenome (GOLD analysis project Ga0315553, IMG submission 203099) | Salt marsh sediment microbial communities from the Plum Island Ecosystem LTER, Massachusetts, United States - Salt Marsh Sediment SW1601-40 ... | reverse complement strand
ATGACGTCGACGAAGACGACGGCGAATGGAGCGGGGCGCGCCTGCGCCGCGCGCGCCTGCGCCAGGGCGTGGAGATCGAGGAGATTGCGAAGGTCACCAAGGTCAATCCCACCTATCTGCGCTTCATTGAGGACGAGCACTTCGAGGGGCTGCCGGCGGCAGTCTACGTGCGCGGCTTCGTGAACGGATTCGCGGCCTTCCTGGGCCTCGACGCCAAGCGCGTCGCCTCGAGCTACCTCTCCCGCTACGAAGAGCGCAAGGGCGGTAGCCGGCGCCGCCTGTTCTCGCGCCGTTAGCCGCGGCCGGTGGCGCCGCCTCGCTACGTCGTCGGGGAGACCGAGGACGGACTGCGCCTGGACACGGCGCTGGCCGGTCTGGTCGACGCGTCGCGTTCGCAGGTGCGCCGCTGGATCGACGACGGTCGCGTGTCCTGGAACGGTCGCCGCGTGTCCGCCAGCCAACGCGTGTCCGAGGGTGACTGGATCGAGGCGGAGCCTCCCGAGCCCGTCGCCAGCGACTTACGCCCGGAGCCGATCCCGCTCTCCATCCTCTTCGAGGACGAGGCGATCGTCGTGCTCGACAAGTCGGCGGACATGGTCGTGCACCCTTCACCCGGCCACGCCACCGGCACGTTGGTGCACGCCCTGCTCCACCACTGCGGGCGTCTGGCGCAGGTCGGCGGCGTGCAGCGTCCCGGGGTGGTCCACCGCCTCGACCGCGGCACCTCGGGAGTGATGGTCTTCGCCAAGGACGACGCGGCCCACCGCGCACTCGCCGAGCAGTTCCACGATCACAGCATCGAGCGCATGTACCAGGCGCTGGTGCGTGGCAATCCCTCTGCCGACCGCGGCCGCGTCGACGCCGCGATCGCGCGCCACCCGCGCGACCGCAAGCGCATGACGGTGGCGAAGCGCGGCGGAAGGGAGGCGCACACCGCGTGGCAGGTCGCCCGCCGCTTCCCGCGCAGCGCGCGCAGTCTGCTCGAGGTGCGCCCGGAGACGGGGCGCACGCACCAGATCCGCGTGCACCTGGCCTCCGCCGGGCTGCCGATCGCCGGTGATCCGGTCTACGGGCGGGGGGGGCGCAACCGCGCCGAGCCGGGGCTCGAGCGGCCCGCCCTGCACGCGCGGATCCTGGGGCTCGCCCATCCCCGCAGCGGCGAGCGGATGCGCTTCGAGGCCGAGTTGCCCGAGGATCTGGGGGCACGGCTCGCCGCGCTCGCCCGACGGGAGGAAGGCTCGTGATCCTGCAGCACCCGGTGCTGCTCGCCTGCGGCGTGAGCCACGCCTTCGGCACACGGGCCGACTCGCCGCCCGCCGCCCTGCTGCGGCCGCGCCAGGTGCACGGTGCGCGGGTGGCGAGCGCCGAGGAGTGCGCCGCGGGAGCCGAGGCCGACGCCGTGGTGGTCCGCGCGCGGCGGTCGGCGATCGCGGTGGTGACGGCCGACTGCGTCCCGATCCTGGCCAGCGGTGAAGACGGCCGCGCCGTGGCCGCGATCCACGCCGGCTGGCGGGGCCTCGCGGCCGGCGTCGTCGAGGCGGGGATCGACGCGTTGCGGCGTGAATCCGAGGGTCTTGCCGTGTGCGCTGCCGTGGGACCGCATATCGGCCCCTGTTGCTACGAAGTGGACGCACCCGTTCTCGACGCGTTGCGCCATCGCTTCGGCGCCGACGCACTCGCCGACGCGACTCGCGACGCGCGCCCCGGGCACTGGTGGCTCGATCTGGGAGCCCTCACGCGCTGCGCGCTGGAGCGCGCCGCCGTCGCGACCGAGGCGATCGGCACCTTCGCCGACGACTGCACGGCGTGCGACGCCGAGCGCTTCCACTCCTACCGACGCGACGGGCCCCGTTCGGGGCGTCTGGTGCACTGGATTAAGGTCCACCAGTCTTGACAGTGCATGGGGCGGCCCATAGCCTCAGCTTCCCAGTCGAAGGGTGGCTCGATCCCACCCAACCTCCCTTTCCTTCCCTCCATCCCCCTCGACGGCTTCGCCTCGTCGTTTCGTCAGGCCTGGCTAGGCGAGGGCGCGCGACGCGAGCTGCACTCGGCCGTCCCGAGGAACCATCTGAGCACCGGGCCCCAAGAGCAAGTGACGACCGCCGGTGGCGCGCGCTCGCGACGTACGCGCAGCCGGCGTCCGCGCGGCGACGAAGCGCCCGTGCCGGTCGTGTCGCGCGCGGATCTTCCCGACGACGCCGAGCTCGACGACGCGGCGCTGGAGATCGCGGCGAACGGCAGCGCCGACGAGCTGCACGTCCGCGACCTGAAGCGCAAGTCGATGCCGGAGCTCACGGCGCTCGCCGAGGAGCTGCACGTCGAGAACGCCTCCGGCCTGCGCGTTCAGGACCTGATCTTCGGGATCCTGAAGGCGCAGGCGGCGAAGCGCGGCCGCATCTACGCGGAGGGCGTGCTCGAGACGCTGCCCGACGGCTTCGGCTTCCTGCGCGCCCCGGATCAGAACTATCTCGCCGGCCCCGACGACATCTACGTCTCTCCGTCCCAGATCCGGCGCTTCAACCTCCGCACCGGCGACACCGTGTTCGGTCAGATCCGGCCTCCGAAGGAGGGCGAGCGCTATTTCGCGATGTTGAAGGTCGACCGGATCAACTTCGAGACGCCGGAGGCGGCGAAGCACAAGATCCTGTTCGACAACCTCACCCCGCTCTACCCCCAGGAGCGCTTCGACCTCGAGGCGAAGTCGGGCGGGATGACGACGCGCATCATTGACCTGATCGCTCCGATCGGAAAGGGTCAGCGCGCGCTGATCACGTCGCCGCCGAAGGCGGGCAAGACGATGATCCTGAAGGACATCGCCAACGCGATCGCCGAGAACCATCCGGAGGTCTTCCTGATCGTGCTGCTGATCGACGAGCGGCCCGAGGAAGTGACCGACATGGAACGCAACGTGCGCGCCGAGGTGATCTCGTCGACCTTCGACGAGCCCGCCACGCGCCACGTGCAGGTGGCCGAGATGGTGCTCGAGAAGGCGCGGCGCCTGGTCGAGCACCGGCGCGACGTGGTGATCCTGCTCGACTCGATCACCCGCCTCGCGCGCGCCCACAATACCGTCGTCCCCCACTCGGGGAAGATCCTCTCGGGCGGCGTCGATTCGAACGCCCTGCACAAGCCGAAGCGCTTCTTCGGGGCCGCGCGCAACCTCGAGGAGGGCGGCAGCCTCACGATCATCGGCACCGCGCTGATCGACACCGGATCGCGGATGGACGAGGTGATCTTCGAGGAGTTCAAGGGCACGGGCAACTGCGAGATCGTTCTCGATCGCAAGCTCGCCGACCGCCGCACCTATCCGGCGATCGACATCAACAAGTCCGCCACGCGGCGCGAGGAGCTGCTCCTCTCCGAGGAGACGCTGGGTCGCATGTACATCCTGCGCAAGGTGCTGGCGCCCCTGAACGCGGTCGACTCCATGGAGTTCCTGCTCGACAAGGTCAAGATGACCGACTCGAACCGGGAGTTCCTGGCGTCGATGAACTCGTAGAGCCGCCGTATCCTTCCCCTCTCATCCGTTTCGAGGGCGCCGGGATGTCGGACCTGCTCGAAAAGATCCAGGCCTTCGCCGATCGGGCGAGCCGTCTCGAGGCGAAGCTGGCCACGCCCGAAGTGGCGAGCAACCCCGGCGAGTACGGGAAGCTCGCCAAGGAGCTGGCGCACCTGCGTCCGGCCGCGAAGGCGGCCGCCGACTACCGCAAGGTGCTCTCGGACCTCGAGGGCGCCAAGGGGATGCTTCAGGGCGAGGACGCCGAGCTGGTCGAGCTGGCGCGCGCCGAGATCGAGGAGCTCGAGCCGCGCCGGGACCAGCTGGAACAGGAGATCCGCCTGCTGCTCCTGCCCCGCGACCCGAACGACGAGAAGAACGCCATCCTGGAGATCCGGGCGGGCACCGGCGGACAGGAAGCCGCGCTCTTTGCCCTCGATCTGTTCCGGATGTACAGCCGCTATGCCGAGCGTCGCGGCTGGAAGGTGGAGCCGCTCTCGCTCTCGGAGTCGGAGGGCGGCGGGATCAAGGAGGTGATCGCCTCGGTCTCGGGCGACCAGGTGTTCCACCGCCTCAAGCACGAGCGCGGCGTCCACCGCGTGCAGCGCGTTCCCACCACCGAGAGCCAGGGACGCATCCACACCTCCACGGTCACCGTCGCCGTGCTGCCCGAGGCCGAGGAGGTGGACGTCGAGATCGACCCGTCGGACCTGCGCATCGACGTCTTCCGCTCCTCGGGCCCCGGCGGCCAGAGCGTCAACACCACCGACTCGGCCGTGCGCATCACCCACATCCCGAGCGGCGCGGTGGTCCAGTGCCAGGACGAGAAGAGCCAGCACAAGAACAAGGCGAAGGCGATGAAGGTGCTGCGCTCGCGCCTGCTCGAGGCCGAGCAGGAGCGGGCGGCCGGCGAGCGGGCGAGCGAGCGACGCGCCCAGGTGGGCACCGGCGGCCGCAGCGAGAAGATCCGCACCTACAACTTCCCGCAGTCGCGCATCACCGACCACCGCGCAGGGATCACCGTGCACCAGCTCGACGCCGCGCTGGAGGGGGAGCTCGACGACCTGCTCGACGCCGTACACAGCCAGGTGAACGCGCAGTCGCTGGAAGAGGCCGATTGAACGAGTCCGAGGCCGCCCGCGCGGGCAACCGCCCGGACCCGGGTGCGGACCGGGTCTGGACGGTGCTCGAACTCCTGCGCTGGACGGCGAGCCACTTCGCCGAGCGCGGTATCGAGACGCCGCGGCTGGACGCCGAGTGCCTGCTCGCCCACGCGCTGGGCAGCGACCGCCTGCGCCTCTACCTCGACTTCGACAAGCCGGTGGTCGCGGCCGAGCGGGCGGTCTTCCGGGATCTGGTGCGGCGGCGCGCCCGCGACCGGGTGCCGGTCGCCCAGCTCACCGGGCGCCGGGAGTTCTGGTCGCTGCCGCTGCGGGTCACCCGCGACGTGCTGGTCCCGCGCCCGGACACCGAGACCCTGGTGGCAGCCGCCCTCGAGCTGCTCCCCGACCCGAACGGCCGGGCGCGGATCCTCGACCTCGGCACCGGCAGCGGCGCGGTGGCCCTGGCCCTGGCCCTGGAGAGGCCGCGGGCGGGGGTGGTGGCGACCGACATTTCGCGGGAAGCGCTCAAAATCGCGCAAGAGAATGCCGAAGCACTGGGAATGGCAGAGCGAATCGCGTTCCTCCGGGGAGACTGGGCGGCCGCGCTCAGCAGTCGCTTCGACTGCGTGGTGGCCAACCCTCCCTATCTGGCGGAGCGCGAGCGGGCCGGCCTGGCTCCCGAGCTGGCCCACGAGCCCGATCGGGCCCTGTTCGCGGGAGCTAGCGGGCTGGAGGCCCTGGAGCGGCTCTGCCAGGGCGCGCCCTCCCTGCTGGCCCCGGGCGGGGGTGTCGCCTTCGAGCTGGCGCCCGACCAGGCGCCCGCGGTCGAGGGTTGGCTGCGCGCCGCCGGACTGGAGACCGGCACGCGCCGCGACCTGGCGGGGCGGGTCCGGGTCGTGAAGGGTCGCGCCGAGGGGAAATCACCGGCAAGCTGAGCCGGCTGCTCGGCCGGGGAAGGGGGTTCGATGGATCGGATCGCGGTGCGCGGACGCGCCTCGCTGAACGGCGAGGTGGCGGTTTCCGGGTCGAAGAACGCGACGCTGGCGCTGATGGCCTGTGCGCTGCTCGGCCGCGGGACCACGCGTCTCGAGAATGTGCCGCGCCTGCGCGACGTGTCGGCGATGCTCGAGATCCTGCGCGCGCTCGGCGCCGGGGCCGACTGGGACCCCGAGGACGAGCACGCCGTCGTGATCGACGCCAGCGAGATCCGCAGTCCCGAGGCCCCCTACGACCTGGTGCGCAAGATGCGCGCGTCGTTCCTGGTGCTGGGACCGCTGCTGGCGCGCTTCGGCAGCGCGCGCGTGTCGGAGCCGGGCGGCTGTGCGATCGGCGTGCGGCCCATCGACCAGCACCTCAAGGGCCTGCGCGCCCTGGGCGCCAAGCTCACTCTCGACCACGGCTATGTCGAGGCGGCGGCGGCCCGCCTGCTCGGCGGCCGGGTCACCTTCGACCTCACCACGGTCAACGGCACCCAGAACGTGCTGATGGCGGCCTGCCTGGCCGAGGGCGAGACCGTGATCGAGAACGCCGCCCGTGAGCCCGAGGTGATGGAGCTCGCCGAGGTGCTGCTCAAGATGGGCGCCGAGGTCCATGGAGCCGGCAGCGACCGGATCGTGGTCCAGGGCGTCGAGAACCTGCGCGGTGTTCGCCACCGCGTGTCCGGAGACCGGATCGAGGCCGGCACCCTGCTCGCCGCCGCCCTCACCGTGGGCGGCGACGTGCGCGTCACGGGGGTCGACCCGGCCAACATGGAGTCCACGCTCGACAAGCTCCGCGAGGCGGGTGCGCAGCTCGAGTCCGACGCGACTAGCGTCCACCTGCGCGCCAGCGGACGGCCCAGGCCGCTCTCGGTCACCACCGCGCCCTTCCCGGGCTTTCCCACCGACATGCAGGCCCAGCTGATGGCCACGCTGTGCGTGGCGGAGGGCGCCAGCGTGGTCACCGAGCGGGTGTTCGAGAACCGCTTCATGCACGTCCCCGAGCTCCAGCGGATGGGGGCCGATATCACCCTCTCCGGCCGCTCCGCCCACGTCCGCGGGGTTCCGCGCCTATCGGGGGCCCAGGTGATGGCCACCGACCTGCGGGCCTCGGCCGGCCTGGTCGTGGCGGCGCTGGCCGCGGAAGGCGAAACTGTGATCCACCGCGTCTACCACATCGATCGCGGCTACGAGCGCATCGAGGAGAAGCTGCGGCGTCTCGGTGCGGAGATCCGCAGGGAGGGTTGATGCCCATGGCGCGAACGGCGGCCCGGGAATCCAGCAAGCTCGTCCTCCCCATGCTCAAGACCTCCGATAGCGGCTTCGAGCGCGCGTTCGCGAAGCTCGTCAATCGCCGCGAGGAGGGACAGGACGACGTCGCCAAGACCGTGCGCCGGATCATCGACCGCGTGCGCAGCCACGGCGACTCCGAGTTGCGCGCGCTGACGAAGAAGTTCGACGGCGCGACGCTCGGTGCCTTCGAAGTGGGGCGCGAGGAGTTCGAGGAGGCCGGCGAGGCGATCGACCCGGCCGATCGCGCCGCTCTGGGCAAGGCGGCGATGCGCGTGCGCGACTTCCACCGCAAGCGCATCCCGTCGAGCTGGGAGGTACGCGAGGAGGGCGGCGGCGTGTTCGGCACGCGCGTCCGCCCGCTCCAGCGCGTGGGCATCTACGTACCCGGCGGCAAGGCGGTGTATCCGTCCAGCGTGATCATGAATGCGGTGCCCGCCTCGGTGGTGGAGGTGCCCGAGATCATCATGGTCTCGCCGCCGGGCCCCGACGGGAAGCTGCGCCCCGAGGTGCTGATCGCGGCGAAGGTCGCCGGCGTGCACCGGGTGTTCAAGGTCGGCGGCGCCCAGGCGGTCGCGGCGCTCGCCTACGGAACCGAGACCGTACCCCGCGTGGACAAGATCGTGGGCCCCGGCAACATCTACGTCGCCACCGCGAAGAAGATGGTGTTCGGCGACGTCGACATCGACAGCGAGGCCGGGCCGACCGAGGTGGTGGTGATCGCCGACCGCAGCGCCACGCCCGCGTGGCTGGCCGCGGACCTGATCTCCCAGGCCGAGCACGACGAGCTCGCCCAGGCGATCCTGATCACGCCGCTCAAGTCGCTGGCGACGCGGGTGGCCGACCAGATCTCCAAGCAGCTCAAGACGCTCGAGCGCGCGAAGATCGCCCGCAAGTCGCTCGCGACGCGCGGCGCGATCATCGTCGCGAAGGACATGGCCGAGTGCGTGGCCCTCGCCAACCGCTACGCCCCCGAGCACCTGCTGATCGCCAGCGACGACGCGGAGCGGATCGGCAAGGAGATCCAGAACGCCGGCGCGATCTTCTTCGGCCACTACACGCCGATCGCGGTCGGCGACTACCTGGCCGGACCCAATCACGTGCTGCCCACTGGCGGCTCGGCCCGCTTCTTCTCACCGCTCGGGGTGGAGGACTTCCTCAAGCGCACCAGCATGGTGCGCTTCGAGCCGCCGAAGCTGCGCGAGCTGGGGCTCGACGTGATGCGGCTCGCCGAGATGGAGGGTCTGACCGGCCACGGCCGCTCGGTGGACCTGCGTCTCCAGAAGATCCGGCGCGCCCGGCGCGAGCGCGAGGCCGCGCGCGAGGCGGAGCTCGAGCTGTGAGCGACCGACGGCGCGCCAGCGTCCAGCGCAAGACCAAGGAGACGGACATCCGCCTGGCGATCGATCTCGACGGCAGCGGAAGCTACCAGGTGGACACGGGGATCCCCTTCCTCGACCACATGCTCGAGTCCTTCGCCAAGCACGGCCTCTTCGACCTCGAGCTCGCCGCCACCGGCGACCTCGCCGTCGACCTGCACCACACGGTGGAGGACGTAGGCATCACCCTGGGCCAGGCGATCCGCGACGCCCTGGGCGACGCCAGCGGCATCCGCCGCTACGGGAGCCAGCTGCTGCCGATGGCCGAGGCGAAGGTGGAGGTGGCGGTCGACGTCTCGAACCGTCCCTATCTCGTGTATCGGGTTCCGCTCGATCACACGATGATCGGCAGCTTCGACGGCAGCCTCACCGAGGACTTCCTCTACGCCTTCGCGCACAACGCGGGGCTCGATCTGCACGTGGAGCTCCGCTACGGCAAGAGCCCGCACCACGTCGTGGAGGCGATCTTCAAGGGCGTGGCGCGCGCGCTGCGGATCGCGCTGGAGCGCGACCCGCGCGTGGTGGGTCTGCCCACCGTGAAGGGCGCGCTCTAGCTCGACATCTGCGAGAAGATCTCGTCGGGCGAGGCGCCGCTGCGCTCGTCGGCGAGGGCCTGGACGCCCTGGGCCAGGTGCTGACAGAGCGCCTCGACGTCCGCGATGCGGCGGGCGGAGAGCTCGGCCGGGAGCACGTGCTGGGCGACGGTCGCTGCCTGGCTCGGCGTCAGATCCTCCCCGCGCAGCCCCGCCTCCTTCAGGGCCAGGCGCACGGTGCCGCGGGCCTCGAGGCGCGAGAGCCCGCTCTTCGCCTCGAGCTCCTCGCACATCCACACGAAGGCGCTGGAGTCGGCCATCGCCTAGCGCTCCACGGAGGGGGCCGACGTCGCGGCCCGGCCCGGGTCGAGCCAGCGCGCGTACCAGCCGGCGGGCGCGAAGGCGAACAGGTAGCAGACGGCACAGGAGAGCCCGAAGAACGCCATCGCCAGCAGGGCGACCGAGCGGAAGGCGAGCAGGGCCTCGGGGCCGAGGGTCACCCGCATCCACTCCTGGACGAGGCACAGGAGCAGGAGCGAGACGCTGGAGCCGGCACCCAGCCCCCAGAGCAGGAAGCGATGGGTGGCCAGCGGGTCGGCGAGACCGAGCTTGGTCCGCTTGCGCATCAGGCGGTAGTAGAGGAGCGACTCCAGGGAGGTCCAGCCGTTCGCGAGCAGGGTGCCGGCCAGGTAGAGCACGCCGAAGCCGGTGCCCAGCTGCCAGTCGAAGCCGGTCGTCAGGCCGTGCCCGACCAGGCCCATCACCACGATCGCCGCGATCGCGATCGCCACGCCCTTCGCCCACCCGCTGTCGCGGCGGAACACCTCGCGCGTGAAGGTGAGGATCGCGCAGATCCCGATCGTCGTGAGACTGCATCCCGCCGCGAGCAGCGCGCGGTCGAGCCAGGTGATGGAGGCCCCGGGCGCGGCGCCGTGGGCCATGGGAATGCTCATCGTGACGGTGCCCAGGCCCATCGCGATCAGCAGATAGGTCCCCAGCAGCTTCGCGGGGCGATTGTTCCGGCGCATTCCGATGCGCAAGAGCCGTGCCCCCGCCCCGATCGCCGCGACGATCCACAGCAGCATGGCGATCCCGGCGAGACCCTGGAAAACGTCCGTCATGGCGACCTCCCGCTCGGCGCGGCATCGCCCGCCCCGTGGCGAAACTTGAGTGACACATCGGTGGCGGCCACCGTCCTGTGTCGCAAGAGCGAGCCGAGCGGCGACCCGCCCCACGCCCTTGCGGACGCCTCCGGAAACTCGGAGATTCCCGTGCGGGTGGCTCTGCTGTACGTGACTTCCCGAGAAGATTCCTCTCCGGCGCAGGCGATCCGGCCGCGGCGCACGGCGCTGCTGCTCTCGGGTGCCTATCTCGCCCTGTGCTCCGCCTACATCGTGCTCTCCACGGCCTGGGCCGCACACCTGGCGGAGTCGGTGATCGAGCTCGAGCGCTTCGAGCGGTGGAAGGGGCTGGTGTTCGTCGCCGTCACCGGCGCACTCTTCTACGCGCTGGCCCGCCTGATGCTCGAGCGGATCGCGCGCCAGAACCGCGTGCTCGAGCGCCAGCGCGCCCTGCTCGAGGCCGCCGAGGGACCGGCGCTGGCCGGTGCCTTCTCGGCGGCGCTCGCCCACGACATCAACAACGTGCTCGGCATCGCCAAGGCCGGACTCGATGGCCTGACGCGGGGAGCGGACGAGGCGCATCGGGAGCGCGCGTCCGCGCTGCTGCGCCGCGCTCTCGAGGACCTGGCACGGATCGCCCAGCGCATGGCGCGTCTCGGTGACCAGTCCGAGGGGCCGCGCTACTCGCTCGACGATCTGGCCGAGATCGTGCGCGAGACGGTGGCCTTCGGCCGACGACACCCGAAGGTCGTCGGCTGCCGGGTCGAGCTGGAGGTGCCGCCCTCGATGGTCGCCGAGATCGACCGCACCCTGATCCAGCGCGCTCTGCTCAATCTGCTGCTCAACGCCGCCGAGGCCACCGGCGGGACGGGTCGGATCCGCGTGGAGCTCCGGCGCGACGTCGCCGACTTTCGCCAGGCCGTGATCGACGTGCACGACGACGGCCCCGGCGTCGTCCCCGAGCGCCGCGAGGAGATCTTCGCCGTCTTCCACACCACGAAGTCCGACGGCACCGGCCTGGGGCTGTTCTCGGTGCGCAGCGCCGCCGAGGCACACGAGGGCGAGGCGCTGGTCGGCGACTCGGACCTCGGTGGCGCCCGCTTCCGGATCCGCTTCCGCGTGAGCAGGAAGCGCGACTAGGGTCCGCCGCCCGACCGTCAGTGGCTCGCGCGGAGCGCCAGTAGTCCCGTGGTGATCGCCGGGACGTAGGTGATCAGCAGTACGCCGGTCGCCAGCACGAGCAGCATCGGGAGGGTGGCGCGCGCCACCGAGAGCAGGGGGCGCTCGAAGCGCTGGGCGGCCAGGAACAGGTTGAGGCCGACCGGCGGCGTCAGGTAGCCGAGCTCGAGGTTGGCCAGGAACAGGATCCCGAGATGGATCGGGTCGATCTCGTAGTGCGCGGCGAGCGGGACGATCAGCGGCACCACGACCACGGTGGCGGAGAACACGTCCATCAGGCAGCCGACCACCAGCAGGAATCCGTTCAGGCCCAGCAGGAATGCCGCGCGCGAGGACACGTGGTCGCGGGTCCAGTCGAGCAGCTCGGCGGGGACCTGGGCGTTCACGAGATAGCCGGTGAGGCCCACCGCGACGCCGAGGATCAGCATCACGCTTCCGACCACACGCGCACACTCGGCGAGCACACGGAGCAGGTCGCGGCGCGGGCTCAGGTCGCGGTGGACGAAGAGCTGCACGACCAGCGCGTAGGCCGCCGCGAGCGCCGCCGACTCCACCGCCGTGGTCCACCCGGAGAGCAGGGCGATCAGCACGAGGACGGGAAGCGCGAGCTCCCACTTCGCCTGCCACAGAGCGCGCGCCGCCTCGTCCACCCGGAACGGCGGCCGCTCCATGTGCTGGGCGAGGCTCTCGCGCATGCCCCAGGCCGCGACCAGGGTCGTCATCAGCACGGCCGGCACCAGGCCGCCGAGGAACAGATCCTCGATCGGAACCCGCGCGACCACCGCGTACACGATCAGCGGCAGCGCGGGCGGCAGCAGGATGCCGAGCGATCCCGACGCGGTGAGCAGGCCGACGGCGAAGCTGTCGCGGTAGCCGTCGCGCAGCAGCGCCGGAAGCAGGAGACCTCCGAGCGCCACGATCGTGACGCCGGATCCGCCGGTGAAGGCGGTGAAGAGCGAGCACACCAGGGCGCACACCACCGCCGTGCCGCCCGGGAGCCAGCCGAAGCAGGCGCGAAACACGCGCAGCAGCCGCTCGGACGAGCGTCCCTCGGCGAGCGCGAAGCCCGCCAGGGTGAACAGCGGAATCGCCGGCAGTGTGGGCGACACCGAGAGGGCGTAGGTCTCGACCGGGATCGCCGCCGGCGTCACCCCGTCGCCGAGGAAGAGCCAGGCCGCCGCACCGCCCAGCAGGGCGAACAGCGGAGCGCCCAGGAGCGCGGCCAGCGCCAGGAGCAGCAGGCCGGGCCACGCCGGAGCGCCCTCGATCGCCGGAGCGCCGAACCAGAGCGCGGCGCCGGCGGCGACGCCCAGCGCGGCGAGCGCGCGGGCGCCCGGCGCCTCCAGGCGCCACACCGAGCGGATCGCGATCAGCGCGAAGGCCACCGGCAGCACGAGCTGGAGCCACCAGGTGCGTACGCCCACGGCCACGACGGTGCCCGCGTCGCGGGTGATCGCGACCAGCGCCCAGGACGCCAGCGCGAGCAGCGTGGCGACGGTCGCCGCCGTCGCGGCGGCGAAGGTCTGCGCCGCGCTGCGCGCGGGGCCCTCGGGCAGGAAGCTCGCGGTGGCGAGCGCGAGCAGGCGTCCGTCGCGGGCGGCGAGCGCGGCGCCGAGGAATCCCACCCACAGGGTCGCCTGCTGGACGAAGGGTCCCGAGCCCGGGACGCCGACTCCCCACAGGCGCCGCACCGCGATCTCCAGCAGCGGCAGCAGCACCGCGACGAGCAGGGCCGCCGCGGCGAAGCCCTCCTCGATCCGGCGCAGTCCGCTCCTCACGGCTCGGCGCGCGGGGCGGCTCGCAAGGCGTCGCGCTCGGCCAGGGCGCGGTCGAAGAGCGACTCGGGCACGTAGGTGCCGCGCATCAGCTCCGCAAAGTGATCGCCGAGCGCGCGCCACGCGGCCGGGTCGCTCGGGGTCGAGACGTGCAGGCCGCGCCGTTGCATCTCCTCCACCGCCTCGCGGTCCTGCTCGGGGACTGCCGTGCGCAGGTGCTCCTGGAGGCGCGCCCCGGACGCGCGCAGCGCCTCGCGATCGGCTTCCGACAGCGCCTGCCACGTCTTCTTCGTCATCACCGTCGCGCCGACCAGCGGCGCGAGACCGATCTCGGTCATGTAGGGCGCCGCGTGATACCACTGGAGGAAGAGCGCGGCGACGGGCGTGATCGGAACGGCCTCGATCATCCCGGTGGCGAGCGCCTGGGGGATGTCGCCGAAGGCGAGCGGTCGCGGCTGGAAGCCGTTCGCCTTGTACCACTGCACCATGCGGTCGAAGCCGGCCGCGGCGTAGATCTTCTGCCGCTTCAGGTCCGGCAGCGTCGAGACCGGCTTCACGCTGAATACCTGGAGCCAGCCCGCGTCGCCCCAGCCGATCAGGACGAAGCCCTTGGCCTCGAGCCGTCCCTCGAGGTCGGGCGCCAGGGCGGCGATCACGTGGTGGAGCTCCTGGTAGGAGTCGTAGAAGAAGGGCACGGTGAAGACGTTGAAGCCCTCGTCGATCTGGGCCAGCCCGAGGATCGTGAGCGACGCCGCCTGGAGCGCGCCGAGCCGCATCTTCGCGACCACCGTCGCCTCTTCGCCCTGCTGCCCGCCCGGGTAGACGGTGAGGGTCACGCGCCCGTCGGTGTCGCGGCGCCACTCCTCTCCCATCCGGCGCAGGCCCTTGTCCCAGATCGATCCCTCGGGCACGAAGGAGGCGAGCCTCACCTGGACGCGGCGCTCCGGCTCCGCGCGCAGCGGGAGGGGGCCCGCCAGCAGCCACCCGACCAGGGCGGCGAACGCGAGTGCACACCTCACGGTGTCTGCGCCGGCGTGTCGTCAGGGAACCACTCGCCGACGTGCTCGAGCGCGGAGCGCGCCCGGCGCTGCGCGATCTCGTTCGCGAGTCGCTGGCCCGGGTCGCGCTCGAGGTCCACCTCGAGCGCCCGGTCGAGCAGGTCCACGAAGGCGGCGCGGTCGCCCGCGAGCCGCACCACGCTCTGGGCGAAGGTCACGTAGGGCCCGGCGAGGGCGCCGTCCGACAGCGCGACGGCCCGCTCGAAGTGCTCGCGCGCCCGCGCGGGCGAGCCCCCCATCATCTCGGGGAGCGCATCGAGGGAGATCAGCGCCGCGTGGATCGCGCCCTGGCTCCAGGCCTCGTCGAGGGCGAGCGCGCGATCGAGCAGCGCGCGCACCGCTGGCAGGTCGGCGACCAGGCCCGGCTGGTCGAGCCCGAGCGAGATCGCGCCGCCCCAGGACGCGGCGGTCCAGTAGAGCAGGGGCACGTCCTCGCGCCGCGACCCGTCGAGGGCGCCGGCGGGATCGCGCAGCAGCGCGTCCCGGACGCCGGGCAGGCGCAGCTCCAGCGCCCGCAGGCAGTAGTCGCGACCGCGCGTGAACAGGTCGCGCGCGCGGAGCCGGAGCGCCTCGGCCTCGAGATAGTCGCTGGACTCGACGATCTCCGCGTCGGTTGCCGGATAGGCGTAGGCGTACTGCGCGAACCCGGCGCAGGTCGAGAGCAGCAGGTCGCGGTGCTCGGGGAGCTCCAGCAGCAGCGCCTCCATCGTCTTCAGCGAGAAGGGAGCCGCGTCGCGGATCAGCTCGGGATCGTCGTCGGTGGCGAACACGCTCGCTCCCTCGCCCGCGATCGTATCGGCGAGCCCCTCCACCGCCATCCGCCGCACCGAGCAGGCGTTCGACGCGGTGGCGATCGCGACCAGCACGAGCAGGCGGATCGGCAGCCATCGATCGGATCGTGCGCCTTCGCGCCGTATCACCCGGGACCTCCCACTCCGTGCCGCCACTCTACACGCCGTCACCGGGGCCTCACACCTGGGCGGCTAGCGCGTTCGCGACGGACGGGGTTCAATCCCCGTCCCCTCCACCGCGGCCGCGCGCCGCGCAGGTCCCAGCGCCGTGACCCCCTCCGCCTCCTCCTCCGCGCCGCGCATCGCCGTCGTCGACTACGGCTCGGGCAATCTGCGCAGTGTCGCCCGGGCCCTGGCGCGCTCCGGGCTCACGCCCGAGGTGACCGCCGATCCCGGCGCGGTGCGCGCCGCCGACGGGGTGGTGCTGCCCGGCGTCGGCGCCTTCGCCGACGCGATGGCCCACCTGGCGGAGAAGGGTCTCGATCAGGCGGTGCGCGACGCGATCGAGTCGGGCCGCCCCTACCTGGGGCTGTGTCTGGGGCTCCAGGTGCTCTTCGAGCAGAGCGACGAGCACGGCGTCACGCCGGGCCTCGGGCTGCTGTCGGGCCGCGTCGAGCGCTTCCCCGAACCCGGCCAGCCGGACGCACCGCCGCGGGTTCCGCACATCGGCTGGAACACCGTGCGGTTCTCGGGCGACCACCCGCTGACGCGCCGCCTGCCCGCCGAGGACTACTACTACTTCGTGCACGCCTATCGCCCCGTGCCCCGGGACACCGCGATCGTGGCCGGCGTCGTCGAGTACGGCGCTCCCTTCACGGCGGCGGTGGCTGTCGACAACGTGTTCGCCGTGCAGTTCCACCCCGAGAAGAGCCAGTCTTCCGGGCGCCGGCTGCTCGACGCTTTCGCCGCGTGGATCACCTCGTGAGCCGGGCGCTCGCGGAACGCCGGCCTCCGAGCTCATTCACCCTCGTCCTGCTCGCCGGGGCGCTCTCCTGCGCGGGCCCGATCGTCGAATCGCAGTGGATCGACGTCGAGCAGGAGGCACTCGCGCGCATCGCGGTGGCGCCCTTCGTGCCCGCGGACGGCTTCCGTGCCAGCCGCCCGCCCGGCGTGGCCTCGGCCGCCGAGGGCGCCGGGGGCAGCGAGGCCGCCGCGCTCACCACGCGCCACGTGACCGAGGCGCTCGCCGCCCAGGGCTTCGACGTGGTGGCCGCGAGCGACCTGGAGCTGGCCTTCGAGTCCCAGGGCAAGCCCGTTCCCCACGGCGACATCCAGGCCCTGGCCGGCGTCGCGGCGCGCGGCTTCGGCGCGACCTCGCTGCTGGTGGGCACCGTGTACCGCTACCGCGAGCGGCAGGGCGGCGAGTACGGCACCACGCGACCGGCGAGCGTCGGCTTCGAGGTGGCGCTGCACGCGGCGCCGAGCGGAGCGCTCCTGTGGAAGGGCCGCTTCGATCACACCCAGAAGGCTTTCTCCGAGGATGTCTTCACCGCGATCGACTACCCGGGCGGCGGCATGCGCTGGCTCTCGGCCGGCGAGCTGACGCGCTGGGGCGCCGAAGCGATGGCCGAAGACCTGAGAGAGCTGCGTTAGTCGCCGTGGCCTTCGAGCTGATTCCCGCGATCGACCTGCTCGGCGGCGCCTGCGTCCGGCTCGCCCAGGGCCGCTACGACGCCGCGACCGTCTACGAGTCCGACCCGGCCGCCGCCGCGAAGCGCTTCGCCGCCCACGCCGTGGCGCGCCTGCACGTCGTCGACCTCGACGGCGCGCGCGCCGGGCGGCCGGTGAACACCGCCGCGGTGCGGGCGATCGTCGCTGCGGCGAGAGCGCTTCCGGTGCAGCTCGGCGGCGGCCTGCGCGACATGGCCTCGATCGAGGCGGCGCTCGCCACCGGCGTCGACCGCGTCGTCCTCGGCACCGTCGCCCTGCGCGACCCGGCGCTGGTGCGCGCCGCCGCCGCGCGCTTCCCCGGCCGGATCGTCGTCGGGCTCGACGCGAAGGAGGGCCGGGTCGCGGTCGAGGGCTGGCTCGACACCGGGGAGGCGACCGCCCTCGAGGTGGGGCGCCGCTTCGCCGACGCCGGCGTCGCTGCGATCGTCCACACGGACATCGCCCGAGACGGGATGCTCAGCGGCCCGAACCTCGAGGCCAGCGCCGAGCTGGCCGACGCCGTGGGCCTGCCGGTGATCGTGTCGGGCGGGGTGAGCAGCGAGGAGGACCTCGTCGCCGCGGCGCGGCTCGCGCCGCGCGGCGTCGCGGGCGCGATCGTCGGGCGCGCGCTCTACACCGGCGCGGTCGATCTCGACTCCGCCCTCGCCCGACTCGGGAGCCTGTGATGCTGTGCAAACGGATCATCCCCTGCCTGGACGTCGACCGCGGACGGGTCGTGAAGGGCGTGCGCTATGTCGACCACGTGGACGCCGGGGATCCGGTCGAGGTGGCACGTCGCTACGACGAGCAGGAGGCGGACGAGATCACCTTCCTCGACATCACCGCCAGCCACGAGGAGCGGCGGATCCTGCTCGACGTGGTGGCGCGCACCGCCGAGAGCGTGTTCATGCCGCTCACCGTGGGCGGCGGCGTGCGCTCGCTCCAGGACGTGCGCGACCTGCTCAACGCCGGCGCGGACAAGGTGTCGATCATGACCGCCGCCGTGGAGAACCCGGACCTGATCGGGGAGGCGGCGGTGAAGATCGGCAGCGCCAATCTCGTGATCGCGATTGACGCGCGGCGTCGCGCCTCTGACGCGGCGCGCGAAGGCGAAGCGGGTGCCTGGGAAGTGTGCACGCATGGCGGTCGCCGTCCGACGGGGATCGACGCCGTGGAGTGGGCCGCGCGCATGGCCGAGGCCGGCGCGGGCGAGATCCTGCTCACCAGCATGGATCGCGATGGCACCAAGACCGGCTACGACCTGCCGCTGCTGCGCGCCGTGGCCGACCGCGTGGCGGTCCCGGTGATCGCCTCCGGGGGCGGCGGCAGCGCGGAGGATCTGGCGATGGCCCTGCGCGACGACGCGCAGGGGGGCCACTGCCAGGCGGCCCTGGCCGCGTCGATCTTCCACTTCCAGGAGGTCACCGTGGGGGACGTGAAGCGGCGCCTGGCCGAGCTCGGGATCGCGGTGCGGCCCCCCTCCCCAGTTTGAGTCGGTTGATGGCGCAGGTCCCCTGCGCTAGCTTGCACGGCCGCTTGGAAGTGCTCGACATTCAAACGTTTTTTGTCACTTCGCAAACGAGGTTCTCCCGCTCCCCGGCCGATCCGACGGCGCCGTCACCGCAGTGTTTCACCCGCGCCTGCGCCAACACGCGGACGCGTCCTCCCGGACGACCCGGACAGCGCGAACAGCGATGAGGAAAGACCCTACATGCCCGTGATCAAGGTCCGCGACAACGAGCCCTTCGAGATCGCGATGAAGCGATTCAAGAAGCAGTGCGAGAAGGCCGGCATTCTCAGCGAGCTCAAGCGCCGCGAGTATTACGACAAGCCGAGCGTTCGCAAGAAGAAGAAGGCCGCCGCGGCCCGCAAGCGGGCTCTGAAGAAGATCCGCCGCATGGCGCGCTGACGCGGAGGACGGTGCTTGGGACGCATACCCGACGAGATCATCCAACAGGTCCGCGACCGCGTGGACCTGGCGGAGCTCGTGGGTCGCACCGTCTCGCTGAAGCGCGCCGGACGCAGCTACAAGGGGCTGTGTCCCTTCCACGACGAGAAGACGCCCTCCTTCAACGTGAACGCCGACCGCGGCAGCTACTACTGCTTCGGCTGCCAGGAGGGCGGCGACGTCTTCTCCTTCCTGATGAAGGTGGAGAACCTCACCTTCGCCGAGGCCGCCCTCAGCCTGGCCCGCGACTGCGGCATCGAGATCCCGGAGACGCACACGACCGGCGGGGGCCTCGTCGAGCGGCTGTTCGCCGCCAATGAGGTGGCCCAGACGGCCTACCGCGCCGCGTTCACCGAGCCCGGGAACGCGGCGCTCTCGTATCTGGCCACGCGCGGACTCTCCGACGAGGACGCCGCCCGCTTCGAGATCGGCTTCGCCCCCGACCGCTGGGACACGGTGGCGCGCGCCCTCGAGGCCGAGCGCATTCCGGCGGAGGTCGGTGAGAAGGCGGGGCTACTCGCGCCGCGTCAACGGGGCGACGGCTGTTACGACCGCCTGCGCGGACGCCTCACCTTCCCGATCCGCGACGCGCGCGGACGCGTGATCGGCTTCGGCGGCCGCGCGCTCGCCGAGGGTCAGGAGCCGAAGTACCTGAACACGCCGGAGAGCCCGATCTTCCGCAAGCGCGAGTCCTTCTACGGCCTGCCCACCGCCCTCGCCGCGATCCGCCGCGCCGAGCGCGCGGTGGTGGTGGAGGGCTACTTCGACCGCATCGCCCTGGCGCGCGCCGGGGTCGAAGAGTCGCTCGCCACCTGCGGCACCGCGCTCGGAGAGGGGCACGCCCGGGAGCTGCGGCGTCGCACGCGCAACGTCGTGCTGCTCTACGACGGCGACGAGGCCGGCCAGCGCGCGATGGAGCGCTGCCTCGAGGTGCTGCTGCCAGCCGGCCTGCGCGTACAGGCGGCGCTGCTGCCCAGCGGCCAGGACCCCGACGATCTGCTGCGCCGCGAGGGGCTCGCCGCGCTGCGCGCGGTGGTGGACCGGGCGGGCAGCGCCCTCGACTTCGTGATCGGCCGCGCCGTCGCGCGCGGCTGCGAGTCGCCGGCGGAGAAGGCCGATGCGGTGGCGGCGGTGGCGCCGCTGCTGGCGCGGATTCCCTCGGGCGTCGAGCGCTCGGGCTTCGCCCAGCGGCTGGCGCTCTCCGTGGGGACCGAGGTGCGCCACGTGGAGGCGGCGATCCGCGCCGCCAGCCAGGGCCGGGACGCGCGCGACGCGGTGCCGGTGGCGCCGCGTCAGACCGGACCGAAGGAGCGCAAGCTCCGGCAGCTCGCACGCAGCCTGGTCGACCATCCCGCTCTCGCCACACGGGTTTCGCGCGACGAGGTGTGCGAGCTGGTGCCGGCGGGGCCGGTGCGCGAGCTGATCGAGGCGCTGCTCGAGGCCGCCGGCGAGCATCGCTCGGTGCCCCTCGAGGAGATCGCCGGACGGCTCGGCGAAGACGAAGCGAGACTGCTCCGGCAGCTCGCCGTTTCGGACGATGTACTCGACGAGCGCGTGGCCGCCCGCACCATCGACGACACCCTGCGCTGGCTGCGCAAGGAGCGACTCGGTGAGCGATTACGCGCACTTACGCTCCAGCTACGCGATCCCGATGCGGACGTGCAAGCGATTCTCGAGGAAAAGGAACGACTCACCAAGCAGCGCCTCACGGCCACCCACTAGACGCCCGAGACGGCGAATCCCCGAAGCAGAACGCCCTGCCCCAGGAGCCCCCCCGCCATGTCGAACAGCGCCCCCACCCCGCCCGATCCCCAGGCCGCCGACCGCGCCGGCAGCCCGCGCAAGGCGTCTTCGGGAAACAGCAAGTCGAAGGCCGCTTCGACCGTCGCCAGTGCCGCCGACTGGGTCCGCGATCAAACGCGCGAGCTGCCCGTCGTTCGCAAGCTGGTCGCCGAGGGGCTGCAGCGCGGCTACCTCACGCCCGAGGAGATCCAGCGCACGTTGCCCGACGAGTTCGGCGAAGAGGAGCTCGAGGAGGTGCGCGCGATCGTCGGCGAGCAGGGCATCCGGATCGTCGCGGGGCGCCGCCCGGCGCCGCGCCGGCCCGCGCCGCCGCGCTCGATGGACGACGCCCCCACCAACGACCCGGTACGCGTGTACCTGCGCGAGATGGGCCAGGTGTCGCTGCTCACGCGCGAGGGCGAGGTCGAGATCGCCATGCGCATCGAGGCGGGGCTGCACGAGCAGCAACGCGCGGTGATCGGAACCCCCTTCGGCGTGCGCGACGTGCTCGCCGTCGCCGAGGAGGCGAGGAAGAACAAGCTGGAGCTGAAGACCGTGGTCGACGGCCTCGAGGACGCCGAGCCGGTCCACAGCCCCGAGGAACGCCGCCGCGACTTCTTCGCCAAGATCGCCAAGGTGAAGCGCCTGGAGGGCGAGATCAGCAAGAAGCTCGCCTCGATCAACAACTCGCGCACCAGCGAGGAGACGCGCGACCGGCTGCGCGCCGAGGTCTCCGAGCTCTACGACCGGGTGGTCGAGCAGCTGCGCGAGACGCGTTATGCGACGGCCCGCATCTTCGACACCCAGATGCGCCTCGAGTCCGCCCACGGCGAGATCCGCCGCCACGGGTCGCGCGCCCGCGCGCGGACCAAGCCCTTCGGTGTCAAGCCGGCCCAGTTTCGCGAGCTGGCGCGCCTCTCCACCCGGCGCAGCAGGAAGGGCCACGAGGCCCTCGACCGCCTGGGCGGCAATGTCGAGCGGATCGAGGAGGTGTGCGCCCAGCTCGACGAGGTGGAGAAGGCGATCGCGAAGGTCGAGGGCGAGCTGCGGATGACGCGCGGCGAGGTGAAGGACTCGCTCGAGCGCCTGCACGCGGCCGCCGAGCGCACCCACGAGGCGAAGAGCGAGCTGGTCGAGGCGAACCTGCGTCTGGTCGTGTCGATCGCCAAGAAGTACACGAACCGCGGCCTTCAGTTCCTGGACCTGATCCAGGAGGGCAACATCGGCCTGATGAAGGCGGTGGACAAGTTCGAGTACCAGCGCGGATACAAGTTCTCCACCTACGCCACCTGGTGGATCCGCCAGGCGATCACGCGCGCCATCGCCGACCAGGCGCGCACGATCCGCATCCCGGTGCACATGATCGAGACGATCAACAAGCTGGTGCGGGCGCAGCGCCAGCTGGTGCAGCTGCTCGGCCGCGAGCCCGACGCCGAGGAGCTCTCCGCGGTGATGGAGCTGCCGGTCGAGAAGGTGCGCATGGTGCTAAAGATCGCGAAGGAGCCGATCAGCCTGGAGACGCCGGTGGGCGAGGAGGACGACAGCCACCTCGGCGACTTCATCGAGGACAAGGGCGCGATCTGTCCCCAGGAAGCGATCATGAGCCACAACCTCGCCGAGAACACGCGCAAGGTGCTCTCGACGCTGTCGCCGCGTGAGGAGCAGGTGCTGAAGCTGCGCTTCGGCATCGGCGAGCGCGCCAACCACACCCTCGAAGAGGTGGGGCAGGACTTCGAGGTGACCCGCGAGCGCATCCGCCAGATCGAGGCGAAGGCGCTGCGCAAGCTGCGCCATCCCAGCCGCAGCCGCCTGCTCAAGAGCTTCACCGAGGGCTAGTCCCTTCGACTTCGCCCGCCTTCGGCTCGCGGCGCGCCGCGACCCCGTGGATCAGAGCAGGTCCAGCTCGTCGACTCCGCCGGTGTAGCCGTAGGAGGTGAGGACGCCGTCGTCGTCGAAGAAGAGCGTCAGGCGGTTCGCCTTGAACTGGCGCTTGGTATAGACGAAGAAGGTGATGCCGGTGACCACCGGCTCCTCGAGCTTCAGGGTGCTCTCGTTTCCGCGCACGAAGCGGTAGACCAGGATGTCGCCGTGGTGGCAGCGCTGGATCTTGTCGGGCGCGCCGAAGATCTCCAGCGTCTCGGCGATCGTGGTCTTGCCCGGCATCAGCACCACCTGCGGGTCGGCGCGCAGCACGTTGCCGACGTAGTCGCGGCCGATCGTGCAGGCGCCGAGGACGAGCGGCGCGAGCGCCAGCAGCGCGACGGGCCCCGCCCTACGCACCGGAGGGCTCCTCGGGGTGATCGATCAGCGGCTCGTCGTGCTCCGGCTCGTCCTCGAGCGCCTCGCCCGCGTCCGGGTCGTCGTTCGCGTCGCCGTCGTCGCGCTGCCGCGTGACGCCGTAGTAGAGCACGACGTCGTTCTGGTCGAAGAACACCATCAGGCGGTCGCGCTTGAGCTCGACGCTGATCCAGTTGAACACGAGGGTGACCAGCGCACGGCCCTGGCCGTCGGTGATCTCGTAGACGAGGTAGTCCGAGAAGGGCAGCGCGACCAGGTCCTCGGCGGCGATCTCGCCGGCGTCGAACAGCCGGGTGAAGATCTCGCCGTCGGTGGCCTCGGCCGGCGCGCCGAACCACTCGAGGATCTCGGCCTTGGTGGTGACGCCGGGGACGATGCGCCGGACGTTCTCCTCGGGGATCTCCGTTCCGACGGTGACGCCGATCCGGAAGCAGCCGATGGCGGACAGCAGCGCGCCGGCGCACAGGACGGAGGCGAGGATGGCGCGCATCGGGCTCAGCCCGAGGCGACCCAGGCCGCGTAGTCGCCTCCGAAGCCGACGGCCTGCTGTCGCTTGCGCACCCGCTCGCGCAGGCCGGCCAGCGCCGCGGCGTCGATCGGCGGCCGCCGCTCGATCGCGTGCGCGATCTTCGCGGCTCCTGCGCGCGCGCCGTCGGAGATCGCCGCCGCCAGCTGCTCCTCGCCCGCGTGGCCATCGGGACCCAGGCCGAGGAAGGCCTCGATCACGGTGCTGCTGACCTCGCGCGCGTGCTTGCGCGAGGCCACGATGTTGCCCTTGCCCGTGACGACGTTGCCCGCCGAGAACACGGTGGGATAGTCGGCGAGCCGGCCGATCTCCCAGTCGGTGAAGGCGAAGAGCTCGCCCTTCATCGGAATGCCGGGGATCTCCTCGGGGATCGAGCCGATCGAGCTGATGACGCAGCTGCCGCGGCGCTCGAAGGTCTCCGCCTGGGGCACGACGCGACCGTTCTCGATGGCGGTGCGCCGGAAGCGCAGGCCGACCAGGCGGTCGTCCTCGACGATCAGGCCCTCGGGCAGGCACAGGGGCTCGAAGGCGAAGCGGTACTTCTCCATCGCCTTCGCCAGCATCTTGCGGCGTCCGGCATACACCTTGTCGCGTCGCTTCTCGTCGGCGTCCTCGGGCATCTCCATCAGCGGCATGTCCGCCTCGCTGCGCCGGTAGAAGAGCGTGCAGCCCTCGAGCCCCAGGTCTTCGAAGGCGAGGCCGTGGCGCTCGAGGATCTTGGGGATGCCCTTGACCTCCATCTCGACGAGGTCGGCCTCGATGCCGCGCTCGCGCAGCGCGGCGCGGGTAGTCTCGAGCATCAGGACCTTGACGACATCGATCGAGGCGAGGCCGCCGCCCACCACCAGCGTGCCGTCGAGGGGCTCGAACACGGGTCCGTCGTAGCTCGGGTCTTCGGAGTGGTTGAACCAGATGATGAAGGGGTTCTGGTAGACGAGGCCGCGGCCCACGTAGGCGTCGGCGCTCTCGACGGGGAGCGGGCGGTCGCGCCAGGCGCCGCAGGCGAGGACGACGCCGGAGAAGCCCCACTCGTCGGTGAGCTCGCGGAAGCCGACGTCGCGGCCGATGGTGGTGAGCGGGACGTAGTGCACGTTGGGCAGGGAGAGCCGGGCGCCGATCGTCTCGTACTCTTTCTGGCGCAGGGCAACGTGCCAGCGCGGGAGGCCGTCCTCGATCTTTCCGTAGGGACGGCGGTTCTGCTCGAAGACGACGACTTCGATGCCGCGCTCGGCCAAGGCGCCCGCGACTTCGGCGCCGGCCACGGCGCCCCCGATCACGGCGACGCAGTGGGTCGGCGGTTGTTCTGACATGGTGGGGCAGTGTACCCCGGGGCGGGGATTCGACGAAGCCTCGTCGAGTGGAGGCTCAGTCCGCGTTGGCCGCGACACCGGAGCCGGAGTGGTCGGGGCGGTTGGCGCGGTCGGTCCAGCGCAGGGTGGTGGCGTACTCGGCCTCCATCACCTCCACCACCTCGCCGTCGAACATCCGCACCACGTAGGACTCGGGCTTCGTCTGGCTGTCGAAGAGCGACTCCTTCACCACGTCCACGGGGACCAGGTAGCCCTGCCACTCGACCTTGCCGCCGGCCAGGATGCCCTTGTTGAGGTAGCCGCGCTCGGGCTTGCCGAAGCGAAAGCTCGCTTTCTCGGAGACGCCGTCGAAGCGGATCATGTGCTTGCGGACGGTGGAGGCGTAGTCGGTCGGGAAGGCGCCGTAGCCGTGCTCGTCGGGCAGCGCGAAGCCGTCGCGGACCCCCGTGTAGGCGGTGCCCACGGCCGAGCCGGCGGCGCTGGCCCCGGCGGCGGTGACCTCGGCGGCGCGCACCGCCTGCACCTTCACCTCGTGCGTCCAGTCGTCGGTGCGCAGCGACGGCTCGGAGTAGGTGGTGCTGGTGCACCCGAGGGCGCAGACGACCAGCAGGTACACGATCAGGTGCGATGCGAGGGGGCTCTTCATCACGCTGGGAGGATTCGGCGGCGCGAGCGGGCGGGATCGTGATCTGCGTCACAGTCCCGGCCCCGGCGCGGAGCGGGGCGAATCGCCCCATACGGGTTCCTGAAAGGCCGCCAAGCCCGTTGACATGGGCAGAAAACCCGAGGAGGATCGCCCCGATATGGACCGCAAGGCGATCGACGAGCACCTGGCGCTGCTCGGGATCGACCTCGACTCCCTGTCGGTTCTGAGCGAGCTGCGTCCGACGCTCGAGGCCCACGCGGACGAGGTGGCCGAGGCGTCCTACCGCCACGTGCTCTGCTTCGAGGAGCTGCGCCGATTCGTGCGCACTCCGGAGGACCGGGAGCGCTTCCTGCGCCGTCGCCGGCGCTACGTGCTCTCCCTCGCCGAGACCGGCCCCGAGATCTTCGAGGACTCCAGCCGCGCCGCGCTGCTCCACGAGCGCTCGGGCGTCCGGCCGGCGTGGATCATCCGCTTCGCCTCCCTCACCGTGACGCTGCTCGCGCCGATCCTGGCCCGGGCCTTCGGTCACGACACGGTGAAAGCCCAGCGGATCATCGCCGCCCTCGGCGCGCGCCTCGCCCTCGACACGGAGATCGCGGTCGAGGCCTACGTGGGGCGCCACGAGCAGAGCCTCTCCTACATGTCGGAGCAACTCGCCCTGGAGAGCCGCAAGCTCCAGACCGCCCTCTACAAGCAGGGCCTCACCCTGCGCGAGACCAGCCTGCGCGCGCGCGTGGCAGAGGAGCTGGCATCGATCGCGACGCTGGTCACGGGCCTGGCCCACGAGATCGGCACACCGATGAGTGTGATCCAGGGGCACGCGAAGATGCTGGAGGCCAGCGTCTCCGGCGACGACGCGATGTGGCGGCTGCGCACGATCCAGGACCAGATCGCCCGCATCTCGCGCATCCTCCACACCCTGCTCAACATGGCGCACCCCGCGCGGCGCGAACCCGAGCCCGTGGAGCTGGCGCCGCTGATCGACCTCTCGATCTCCTTCCTCTCCGACAAGCTGGCCCAGCGCGGGATCGCCGTGAAACAGAGCCTCGCGCCCGGCGTGTCCGTGTTGGGCGACGGCGAGCGCCTCCAGCAGCTCTTGCTCAATCTCTTCCTCAACGCGATCGACGCGATGCCCGAGGGCGGCGAGCTGCGCGTGGAGCTGGGGCCGGCGGATGGGAAGGTGTGGGTGCGGGTGGAGGACACGGGCGTGGGCATCGATCCCGAAGCGCTAGAGCAGATCTTCGTGCCCTTCTACACCACCAAGGAGTCGGGCCACGGCAATGGCCTCGGGCTGGTGGTGTGCAAGGGCATCGCACGCGATCACGGCGGCGCCATCGACGTGGCGAGCGAGGTGGGCCGTGGGACGGTCTTCACGCTCCAAATGCCGCTGAGCGTTCCGCGGGAGGAACAGAGATGACGGCAGCCCAGCTCCTCCTGGTGGAGGACGACACCGCCATGCGACAGATGCTCGAGTCGCTCTTCCGCGGCGAGGGCTATCACGTGTCCGAAGCGTCGTCGGCGAAGGCCGCGCTCGACCTGGCGCGCACCACGGACTTCGACGTCGTGCTCTCGGACATCCGCATGCCCGGCAAGTCGGGCCTCGACCTGCTGCGCGAGCTGCGCGTGCTGCGCCCCGACACCCCGGTGGTGCTGATGACCGCCTTCGGCAGCGTCGACACCGCGATCGACGCGATGCGCACCGGCGCCTTCGGCTACACCACCAAGCCCTTCGAGCCCGAGGAGGTGCTGGAGACGGTGAACCGCGCGCTCTCCCGCCGGCGCGTGGAGGAGCGCAACCGCGCCGACCACGAGCGCCGCGACGAGACCTTCCAGAACCTGGTCGGCGACAGCGCAGCGATGCGCGCCGTGTACGCGGTGATCCGCCGCGCGGCCCAGGTGGACGCCAACGTGCTGATCAGCGGCGAGAGCGGCACCGGCAAGGCGGTGGTGGCGCGCACCCTGCACCACCACGGCGTGCGCGCCTCGGGCCCCTTCCTCTCGGTGAGCTGCGGCGCGATCGCCGAGTCGGTGCTGGAGGCGGAGCTGTTCGGCTATGCGCCCGGCGCCTTCGCCGGCGCCAACGAGGCGAAGCGCGGCCTGCTGGCCCGCGCCGACGGCGGCACGCTCTTCCTCGATGAGGTGGGCGACCTGGGCCCCGCCGTTCAGGCGAAGCTGCTGCGCGTGCTGCAGGACGGCCAGATCCTGCCGCTCGGCGCCGTCGAGCCGGTTCGCGTGGACGTGCGCATCATCGCCGCCACCCGTCGCGATCTCGAGGCCGACGTGGAGGAGGGCCGCTTCCGCCGCGAGCTCTACTACCGCCTCAACGTGATCCCGATCCACCTGCGCCCGCTGCGCGAGCGCGCCGAGGACATTCCGGCGCTGGTGGAGGCCTTCGTGCGCCGGCAGAGCGGCGCGCGCCCGCGGCGCTTCTCGCGCGAGGCGCTGCGCCGGCTCCAGGAGTGCGCCTGGCGCGGCAACGTGCGCGAGCTGGGGAACCTGGTGCAGCGCACCCTGGCGCTGTGCGACGCCGACCTGATCCACGTCTGCGACCTGCGCCTCGACGGCGCCGGCGAGAGCGACGCGAGCGACCACGCCCTCGAGCTGGGCCTGGCCGAGGCGGCGCGCGCCGGCCTCACCCTGCGCGACGTCGAAGACCGCTACATCGCCCGCGTGCTGGCGCGGACCGGCGGCAAGAAGGGCGAGGCGGCGCGCCTGCTGGGCATCGACCGCAAGACCCTGTACCGGCGCAACCCCAAGGACTGACGCCCGGCTCGCCGCCGCTGCCGGGGCACCCCTTCGCGGCGCACGGCGGCGCGGGTGAGCGGTATCATGCCCGCGCCCAGGGCAGGGGGGGTGCGCACGAAATGATGCCTCGGTGCACGCGTCGCAGGGGTGCAAGGGACGGTCGTCAGCGGTCGGGGCTCGCGTTCGCGCTGGCGCTCGCGCTCGGCTGCGCCGGTCTTCAGAAGGAAGGCGCGCCGCCGGCGGCGAAGGAGCCCGAGGCCGAGCGCATCTACCTGGGCGAGATCGTCACCCTCGACGCCGCCGGCACGATCGCCGGTGCGGTGGCGGTGAAGGACGGGCGCATCCTGTTGGTCGGCGACGAGACCACCGTGCTCGCCCACCGCGGACGCCAGACCGAGGTGGTGGACCTCGCCGGCGCGGCGCTGCTGCCCGGCTTCATCGACGCCCACAGCCACCTGATGGGTCACGCGGTGCCGATCACCGGCTGGGCCAACCTCTCGCTGCCGCCGGTGGGCACCGTCGAGAGCATTCCCGACATCGTGGCGCTGCTGCGCGCGCTGGCCGAGCGCAAGGGTGCCGGGCCAGGCACCTGGCTCGTGGGCTACGGCTACGACCCCGACGGCCTGGTCGAGGGGCGCGGCGTGACGCGCGCGGACCTCGACCCCTACTTCCCCGAGAACCCGGTCGCGCTGATCCATGTGTCGAGCCACGGCGCGGTGCTCAACTCGTCGGCGCTCGCCGCGGTGGGGATCGACGCGAGCACGCCCACGCCGCCCGGCGGCCAGATCGCGCGCCGGCCCGGCTCCCGGGAGCCGACCGGCCTGTTGATGGAGACCGCCTTCTTCGCCGCGATGGCGCGCATGCCCCAGCTCACGCCCGAGCAGGTGCTCGAGGCGCTGCGCCCCGCGCAGCTCGAGTACGCCTCGAACGGCTACACGACGATCCAGGACGGGGCGACCAGCCCCGAGAACCTGGCGCTGCTCCAGCGCGCCGCCGCCGAGAACCGGCTCTTCCTCGACGTGGTGGCGCTGCCCATCTGGCAGAGCTTCGCGGCCCTCGCCGCCGACCCGGGCGTGCAGTGGGGCGGCCCCTACCAGGGACACCTGAAGATCGGCGGCGTGAAGACGGTGGTGGACGGCTCGCCCCAGGGCCTCACCGCCTACTTCAGCGAGCCCTACCTCGTGCGCGGACCCGACGGCCAGCGCGCCTGGCGCGGCGAGCCGATCGTCACCCAGGGCGAGCTCGACGAGGTGTTCCGCATCGCCTACGCGAAGACGATCCAGACCT
>Ga0315553_10000709_pt1 | contig 28907 bp, 21 predicted proteins | sample SalMarSW160140MG_FD_203099 | JGI IMG/M metagenome (GOLD analysis project Ga0315553, IMG submission 203099) | Salt marsh sediment microbial communities from the Plum Island Ecosystem LTER, Massachusetts, United States - Salt Marsh Sediment SW1601-40 ... | reverse complement strand
GTGCGCGGCGAGCGTCGCCACCGCGCTCTCCGGCGCCGAGTCTTCGACGACGCCCTCGGCGAGCGGGATCTTGTCGAGGTCGGCCGCCCCTTGCGTCACCGACTGGAACGGCTTGCCGTCGTAGCCGAGCGCCGTGCGCACCCAGAAAGCATCAACGGGGTCGGACAAGAGCAGCACCTCGATGCCCCGGCTTGTGAAGCCCTCGAGCTGCGGACTGGCGAGGATCGACGGCTCGCTGTCGCCGAGCGCGTAGTAGATCGCCGTCTGGTTGGGCTTGAGGTCGGCGACGTATTCGGCGAGCGAGCGCCACGCCTTGCCGCCGCTCGTCGTCTTGAAGCGCGCGACCTTGTAGATCGCGTCGCGCCGCTCGGCGTCCTCGTAGATGCCTTCCTTGATCACCGCTCCGAACGCCTCCCAAACCTTCTCGAAGGTCTCCCGATCGCTTTCGGCGAGCTTGTCGATCTCCGTTAGGACGCGGCCGGCCACCGCCTTGCCGATTGCCTCGAGGATGGGATTGGTCTGCAGCATCTCGCGCGACAGGTTGAGCGGCAGGTCTTCCGAGTCGATCACCCCGCGCACGAACCTCAGCCACGCCGGCAGCACGTCGGCCGTATCGGTGATGAACACGCGGCGCACGTAGAGCTTGATGCGGCCCTTGCGCTCCGGATCGAACAGGTCGAACGGCTTCATCGACGGCACGAAGACCAGGACCGAGTATTCGTTGCGGCCCTCGGCGCGGTAGTGGACCGTGAGCGCCGGCTCGTCGAACTGGCCCGACACGTGGCCGTAGAACTCGGCGTATTCCTCCTTGCCCACCGCCGACTTCGGTTTTCGCCACAACGCGCTACCGTCGGCCAACGTCTTCTCCGCCTGGCCGTCGGCGACCTTGTAGACGATGGGCACCGGAACATGCGCCGAGTAGGCGGCAACCACGCGCTCGACGGTCGCCTGATCGGCATAGGATTTGGCGTCGTCCGCGAGCGCGATCACCACCCGGGTTCCGCGCGCCGGCGCCTCGTCGAGCGCGACCGGGGCAATCGTGTAGCTGCCGGTCCCGTCCGAGCGCCACCGCCACGCCTCTTCGCTGCCGGCGCGCCGCGAGACGACCTCGACCTCGCGCGCCACCATGAAGGCGGAGTAAAAGCCGACGCCGAACTGGCCAATGAACTGCGCCCCCTGCTCGCCCTTGGCGAGGTTCTCCAAGTACGCACGCGTGCCCGAGCGGGCGATGGTCCCGAGGTTGTCGATCAGCTCGGCGCGGTCCATGCCGACGCCATTGTCTTCGATTGACAGCGTGCCGCCCTGCTTGTCCGCCGACAGCACGATCCTGAGCGGCGTCTCGCCGCCGCCAAGCTCCGGTTTTTCCAGCGCCAGCATCCTCAGCCTTTCGCAGGCGTCGGCACCGTTGGAGATCAACTCACGCAGGAAAACGTCGCGGTTGGAGTACACCGAGTGGACCATCAGGTGGAGCAGACGCGTCACCTCCGCCTCGAAGGTCCGGGTCTCACCGTTCGCCGCCCGTGTCCCAGTCATCGGCAATACCGGTTGCAGCCGCCGTTCACCGCGCATAAATCCGTTCGTGATATCGCTGGCGGCGCGGGATGATTCAACCCCCCGCACCGATGGCAGCGGCAAGGAAGCCTCTATGCATTCGGCCAAGATCGGCCTGGCGCTTGGGAGCGGTGCGGCCCGCGGCTGGGCCCACATCGGCGTCATCGAGGCGCTCGAGGAGGCCGGCATCAGGCCCCACGTGGTCTGCGGCTGTTCGATCGGCGCCCTGATCGGCGCCGCCTACGTCGCTGGCCGGCTGTCGGAGGTGAAGGAATGGGCGCTGTCGATGAAATGGCGCCAGATGGTCGGTATGCTCGACATTCGGCTGACCGGCGGCGGCCTGATCAACGGCAAGACCATCGCCCGCAAGCTCGAGCAACTCGACATCAACGCACCGATCGAAAGCTACGATATCGCCTTCGCCGCGGTCGCCGCCGAGCTGTCGTCGGGCCACGAGGTGTGGATCAGGCATGGCCGGATCGACGACGCCGTGCGCGCTTCGATCGCCCTGCCCGGCATCCTGAGCCCGGTCGCCATCGAGGGCCGCTGGCTGGTCGACGGCGGCCTGGTCAACCCGGTTCCCGTCACGGCCTGTCGCGCCCTCGGCGCCGACGTCATCATCGCGGTGAACCTCAACGCCGATTTCTTCGAGGCCCGCGGCTCCGCCACCGCCGCCATGCAGTCGCGCCGGCTGCAGCCCGAACCGGCCCACAAGGGCGCAAGCACTCTCCCGACCGGCAAAGTCGATGACATCGCCCTGCGCCTGCTGCAGCCGGGAACGTCCGCGCCCGGCTATTTCGCCGTCCTCATCACCGCGATCAACATCATGCAGGACCAGATCACCCGCAGCCGGCTCGCCGGAGATCCGCCGCGGGTGTTGCTGATGCCGGCGATGGGGGCGCTCAGCCCGCTCGATTTCAACCGGGCGAGCGAGGCAATCGAGGAGGGCCGCATTTGCGTGGAGCACGCGCTGCCGGCGTTGCGCCGAGCCATCAAGCTGACGCCGGTCGACCTCTAGATACGACTTGGCCGGCACTGCGCCGAGCCATCAAGCTTGCGCCGGTCGACCTCTAGAGACGACTTGGCCGGCGCAAAGCGCCGGCCAAGGTGCCACCTCTGAGGATTGGGACAAGATACTCACATCAGCTCGGTCCGACAAGAAAGCCCCGGGGGGCTGGGGGGCTGAAAACTACCGTGGCCTCTGCCGAACCGAACCGCTTGAGGCAACGACTCGAATCTCGTCGCCCAAGGTGGCCGGGCAAGGGCGGAAACGGGGCGAAATCATGATTTTGGGAGGACCCAAACCGCTGGCACGCCGCCGGGCCGCGACGTGCCTGAAGCACCCTTGCCATGTCCCGCGATCGGCGCGATCATGAGGTTCGATCGTCCAGTCAGAGGGAGGAGAGCATTGGCCGAGTGCGAAGACAAAGAACCCTCCCGCGGCAGGGCGGGCCTGATCGCCCTCGCCGCGAGTAACCGAAGCGCACCCATCAGCTTCAACCGTCAGGAACTCAACGAAATCCTAGAGGTGTATGGCCGCAAGGTGGCCAACGGCGAATGGCGCGACTACGCCATTGACCAGATGCGCGAACGCGCCGTCTTCTCGGTTTTTCGCCGCGCCTCGGAAGTACCTGTCTACCGCATCGTCAAGCAGCCGCGCCAAGCCCGTCGCCAAGGCGCATATTCGGTCGTCGCCGCCACGGGATTGATCGTCAAGCGCGGCCACGATCTTGGACGCGTCCTACGCGTCCTCGACCCGCGTCTGCAGGTCGTCGCCTGATCTAGAGCGACGGTTTTGCGCGCGGGCCGGGCCCGAGCGCGCGCTGCATGATCACGGTGTCAAGCCAGCGCTCGTGCTTGTAGCCGACGTTCTTCAGCGTGCCGACCAACTCGAACCCCGCCGCCTTGTGCAGCCGGACGGAGGCGACGTGCTCGGAGTCGCCGATCACCGCGATCATCTGGCGAAAGCCGCGCGCCTCGGCCTCCGCGATCAACTTGCCCAGCAGCGCCCCGCCGATTCCCTGCCCCTGCACGTCGGGCGCGAGATAGATGGCGTCCTCCACGGTATTGCGGTAGGCGAGGCGCTCGCGATAGGGGCCGGCGTAGCCGAAACCGACGACGCTGCCGTCGTGCTCGGCAACGAAATAGGGAAAGCCGCCGTCGGTAAGCGCCCGCACGCGCCGCTTCATCTCCGTCTTGTTCGGCGGGACGATCTCGAAGCTCGCGGTCCCCTCGGTCACCGCCTTGGCATAGATCGCCGTGATCGCCGGCACGTCCTTATCAACCACGGTGCGAATGACGGCATGCATGCGCTTGCTTCCAACGGCAAGGGCGCGGCCAAAGCCGCGCCCTTCATTGTCCGTTCAGGCTTCGCTCAGCCGCGGCTGTTGCCGAACAGGCGGAGCAACATCAGGAACAGGTTGATGAAATCGAGGTAGAGGCTCAACGCGCCCATGATCGCCTTGCGGCCGGCCACGGTGCCATCGTCGCCAACGTAGTACATCTCCTTGATCTTCTGCGTGTCGTACGCCGTGAGGCCGGCGAACACCAAGACGCCGATCACCGAGATGGCGAAGTCGATCGCCGGAGAGGCGAGGAAGATGTTGACCACCATCGCGATGATGACGCCGATCAGGCCCATGAACAGGAACGAGCCCCAACCGGTGAGATCGCGGCTTGTCGTGTAGCCCCACAGGCTGAGGCCGCCGAAGGTCGCCGCGCTGATGAAGAACACCTTGGCGACGCTGGCGCCGGTATAGAGCAGCAGGATCGGCGCGAGCGCCACGCCCATGAGGCCGGCGTAGCCCCAGAACACGAGCTGGGCGGTGCCCACGCTCATGCGCTGAATGCCGAAGCTCATCCACATCACCAGACCGAGGGGCGCGATGAGCGCGACCCAGCCGAGCGCTGACAGCGTGTAGCCCTGCTCAGTCGCCTGGAAGAACAACTGACCGATCGGCGTGTTGACGACCGCGAGCGCCACGACGCCGGTGAGCGCCAAGCCCATCGTCATGTAATTGTAGACGCGGAGCATGTGGGCCCTCAGGCCCTCATCGATCGCGCCTACCGCGCCGCGCGAAGCGGCTGCCCCGTAACGCGGCTGGTTCTCGTAGTTGGCCATCGAAATGGTCCTCTCTCGATCCCTCAAATGGAAAACGGCGGTTGCCGCAGGATTCGGGCCCCAATATGGGCCCCACCGGCAGTCGAGACAAGAGTTGGCCAGATGGCCGCCAGCCGCCCAGCCAACACGAAAATGTCTTGCCGCCCCTTTACAGGAGGCTAACCAAGCCAAGATTCTGGGCGCCAGCCACCGAGGGTCCGCCATGCCGCGCCTGTTCACCGGCATCGAAATCCCTGCCGAGATCGCCGAGCGGCTCGCTCTCCTGCAGGGCGGTCTCCCCCGCGCCCGCTGGATCGACCCGGACAACTACCACCTGACGCTGCGCTTCATCGGCGACATCGACATGGTGGGCGCCGAGGCGGTCGCCGAGGGGCTCGGCCAGGTCCACCGCGCCGATTTCCCGCTGCGCCTCACCGGCCTCGGCGCGCTGGGCACGCGCAACCCCCGCGCGATCGTCGCCCACGTGGAGAACACGCCGCCGCTCACCGAGCTCCAGGCCGAGCACGAGCGCATCATGCAGCGCATCGGCTTGCCGCCGGAGGGCCGCAAGTATATCCCCCACGTGACGCTCGCGCGGCTGCGCGGCGTGCCCGAGCGCGACATCGCCGAATATCTGACGTTGCGCGGCGGCTTCCTTGCCGATCCGTTCATAGTCAGCCGTTTCGTGTTGTTTTCCGCGCGCAATTCGTCCGGCGGCGGCCCTTATGTGATCGAAGAGGCCTATCCACTCGCCGCGCGGACCGCACCGATGGAGGAGACTGCCCCGCCATGGTCGACAAGCTGAGCGCCAGCGAGCGCGACGAAGCGCTGGTCGCACTTCCGGGGTGGCAGACGGTCGACGGCCGCGACGCCATCACCCGCACCTTCAAGTTCGCCGACTTCAACGAGGCTTTCGGCTTCATGGCGCGGTCCGCCCTCGCCGCGGAGAAGATGGATCACCACCCTGAATGGTCGAACGTTTACAGGACCGTTATCGTGACCCTGTCCACCCACGAGGCGGGGGGTCTAACCGCGAGGGACGTCGCCCTCGCCAAGACCATGGATCGGCTGGCCGGCGCGGCCACTTGACGCTTGCCGCGGCCGCCCCCGCGCGCCATGTCCGCGCGATGATCGGCAAAGGAGGTTCCCACAATGGGTGACGTGCTCGAAGGCGAAATCCTTGGCCCCGAGGACGAGGCCGGCCGCGCCGAGCGGGTGAGATCGAAGTTCTGGTCGACCTTGCGCCGTGCCGTGCGCCAGATTCCGTTCGCCGAGGAGCTGGTTGCCGCCTATTATTGCGCCCTCGACCCCTCCACGCCCACCAGGGTGCGGGCCACTTTGCTGGCGGCGCTGGTTTACTTCGTGCTGCCCTTCGACGCCGTGCCAGACGTCCTGGCCGGGATAGGTTTCACTGACGACGCAACGGTCCTCCTCGCCGCCATCGCCATGGTACGCGCCCACATCACCCCGATCCACCGCCAGGCCGCCAGGAGCGCCCTTGCTGAAACCTGAGGATGCCGCCACGCGATCACAATATCGCCGGTTTTTGCTGGATTCGCTGGCGAATGCCCGGGTTACCGAGAATCGTTGCAACCGGAAGGTTCACGAAATAGTAACTCGGTTCAGCAAACTTTAATCATTCTCCGCCGAGCTGGGACTGGTCGCGTGACGATTGAGGGGGTGAGGATTGTGACGCCGCGTATTCTGACGGCTGCAGTGGCCGCGGTCATTGGCTCGTGCGCGATGGCATTCGCGCAGACCAACATTGGAACATTCCAATACTGGAATGCGTTCGTCTCCAACGAGCCGGACGGCAAGCTGTGCTTCATCGCCTCGCAGCCCCAGGATTCGAACTACTCTCAGTCGATCTCCGGCCGCGATCCGGTGTTCTTCATGATTACCTCGATCCCGGCCAAGAGCATCCGCAACGAGGCGAGCACGATCATCGGCTACGGTTTCCCGCCGGACACCAACGTCACCATTGATATCGACGGCACGAAGTTCACCATGTTCACCGCCAACACCGACACCGCCTGGGCCATGCCCGAGCAGGAAGCAGAGTTGGTCGAGGCCATGAAGGCCGGCCATGAGATGAAGGTCGAGGGGAAATCGAGGCGCGGGACGGTTACCACCGACACATACTCCCTGAGGGGCGTGACGGCGGCGCTGGACAAGATCAGCACCGAGTGTCCGTAGGCTCCAGGGCCTGACCGCCGCCAACGCCTGCGCTATAACCACCGCCAGCCTCTCGCCAACGCGGCACCGCCGCGGCCGGTCGCGGGGACGGTGCTTCGCGCATGACCACGCTGACTGAACGTGCATCACCGCCGGCAAGAGCGACCGCCAGGCCATCGCTCGTCGGCCTCGACCGCGTCCGGCTCGGCCGGGCACTCGCCGAAATCGGCGTTCCCGAGCGGCAGGTCAACATGCGCGTCGCTCAGCTCTGGCATTGGATCTATCTGCGCGGCGCCACCGATTTCGGCGCGATGACGAGCCTGTCGCAGGACCTGCGCTTCGCGCTCGATCGCGCCTACACCCTCCCCCGCCCCGAGATCGTCGACGAGCAGGTCTCCGACGACGGCACTCGCAAGTGGCTGTTGCGCTTCCCGGCAGGCGGCGCCGGCCGACCGGTCGAGGTCGAGACCGTTTACATTCCCGAAGAGGGCCGCGGCACGCTGTGCCTGTCGAGCCAGGTCGGCTGCACGCTGTCGTGCACGTTCTGCCATACCGGCACGCAGACGCTGGCCCGCAACCTGACGGCCGGCGAGATCGTCGCCCAAATCTTGCTCGCCCGCGACCGGCTAGACGACCATCCTGGCCGTTCCGCGCCGGCCAACGGTGCGACCTCACGAACCGGCCGCTTGATCACCAACGTCGTCATGATGGGGATGGGCGAACCGCTCTACAATTTCGACAACGTCAAGGACGCCCTTTTGATCGCCACCGACGGCGGCGGCATCGGCCTGTCGAAACGCCGCATCACGTTGTCCACCTCGGGCGTCGTCCCGATGATCCCCCGCGCCGGCGCCGAGATCGGCGTCATGCTGGCCGTATCGTTGCACGCCGCCCGCGACGACCTCCGCAACGAGTTGGTTCCGCTCAACCGGAAATACCCGATCGCCGATCTGCTGGCCGCCTGCCGCACCTATCCCGGCGTCTCCAACGCCCGCCGCATCACCTTCGAGTACGTGATGCTGAAGGACGTCAACGACGGCATCGACGACGCTCGCCAGCTGGTTCGCCTGCTTGCCGGCATCCCGGCCAAGATCAACCTGATCCCGTTCAACCCGTGGCCGGGCGCGCCCTACGAATGCTCCGACTGGGATCAGATCGAGCGCTTCGCCGACGTCGTCAACCGCGCCGGCTATGCCTCCCCGATCAGAACACCGCGCGGCCGCGACATCCTCGCCGCCTGCGGCCAACTGAAGAGCGCCAGCGAGCGGCTCCGGATCCGCGAGCGGCTGGCGCTGGAAGCGATGATCGCCCGATAGGTCGGAGCGCCCACTGTCCGAGTTCCTCCGCCTCTTGTTTCTTGTTCCCCTCGGCTACATCGCCGCGGTGGTGGCCGCTGCGCTCGTCATCGTCATTGCCGCCATCGGCTATCCGGACGCCGATTTCACCGCCTTCTTCGCCGGCGCCGCGCTGGGCATGGCGCCGTTCGTCGGCGCCACCTCGTTCGTGCCCGCCGCCATTGCCATCGTCATCGCCGAGATCTTCCGCGTGCGTTCGGTGTTCTACTTTCTTGCCGCCGGCGGCCTGATCGGCTTCGCCGCTCACGAGTTCACCGCCTACATGGGCTCCGTGGAGTTCTACGAAAGCCGTCGCCTGGTCTATTCGGCGGCCGGCTTCGTCGGCGGCTTCGTCTATTGGTTGATCGCGGGCATCGCACGAGCGACCCCGGCCCCCGACGCCGACCGGCAACAGGAGAAGCAGTCCCGAATGGAGTGAGCGCTGCCCTCGCGTTGGAACGGTTCGTCCACCGCGATACCGTGCAGCGGGAACGATTCCCTTTCTGGTTCGGGGCCGGTCGAATGCGCGCGTGGCTGACAGCCATCCTATTCTTGCTGGGCATTCGCCTCGTGAGCCTCGGTTTCTATCCCCTGATGGACACCACCGAGGCCAGATACGGGGAGATCGCTCGTATCATGGTCGAGACCAGGAACTGGCTCACGCCCATGTTCGACTACGGCGTGCCGTTCTGGGGCAAGCCGCCGCTGCACACGTGGATGAGCGCCGCCAGTGCCGCCGTGCTTGGGGTGTCCGAGTTCGCTTTGCGCCTCCCGCATTGGCTGGCCGGCGTCGGCGTCGTGATCCTCGTTGTGCTCCACGCCCGCGACCTCGGCACTCGCCCGTTGGTCAGCGCCTTTGTTCTGGCGTCGATGATCGGCTTCATCGCGTCCGCCGGCATCGTCATGACCGACATGGCTCTCGCCTTGGGATTGACCGTGGCAATGCTCGGGTCATGGCAAGTCTGGCAGGGCCGATCCCGCTACGGCTATGCCGTCGCCATCGGCCTCGCGATCGGCCTGTTGGCGAAGGGCCCGATTGTCGTGGTCCTGTATTTGGCCGGCCTTCTTCCGTGGCTCGTTCGCGAACGGGGCATTGGCCGCTGGCTTGGACAGCTCAACGTCCTTGGCTTCACAATCGTGCTACTAGCGCTCAGCCTGCCATGGTTCATCGCCACCGAGATCGCCACGCCGGGCTTTCTCGACTATTTCATCTGGGGTGAGCACTTCGCCCGTTTCCTCGATCCGGGATGGGCCGGAGACCTATACGGCAAAGCCCACCCGCAACTCCGCGGAACCATTCTCGTCGATTGGCTTTATATGGCGGCGCCCTGGTCGGTGGTCCTGCCGTGGATATTGTGGCGGGAGCGGCACTCCTTGGCGGAGCGCAGAGCCACCCTCTGGTTCCTCGGCCCGTGGGCGGCGGCTCCGGTAGTCCTCTTCCTCCCCGCGGCCAATATCCTTCCGGCCTATGTCCTTCCAGGGCTGCCGCCGCTGGCCCTCCTGGTCGGCGGCCTGATGAATGACGCTGACGTCGCAAGGACCAGGCGCGGTCTCTGGATCGCGCCAGCGGTGCTTGCCATCGTTCTTTTCGTGGTGATCGTCTTCGTCGCCGACAAGCGCAGCGACCGAACTCTTCTCGCCGACCGACGGGACTACCGTGTGTACTATCTCGACGGTCGAACGTTCTCCGGTCGGTTCTATACCGCAGGCAAAGCACGGGACGTGGGCGACGATGGCGTCATTGCCGAAAGTGGCCCGTTCTACCTTGTCGCCAGGTCCAATACGGAGCACCGCATCCTCACCGACCGCGCTTGCGAGGTCGAACGAGCGGGGGAGCGCCGCTCCCTCTATCTCTGCGGAACGCGGTGAGCTGAGTGCCGACGCGCAAAAAGCAGCGATCGCCACTTGCGACACCAGCGGCGCCCCATGCCTAGTTCTTTTCGAACTTGGCCGGTTTCGGCACGAGACTCCCGGCGAACGTAGTCACCTTGGCTTCCGCGACCTTGTTACCGTGGTCGGCCTCGCTGACCGTCAAGAACGGGTCGGGCCGCCGCCCGACTGCGGCCTCGAACTCGGCCAGCACCTTGGGGTACGCTTGTCCCATGCCGGACTGGAGGACGAGGCCGAGTGATTTGACATTTTTGCCTTCGGTGTTGAGCCAGGTCCGCGCCGGCCCGGCAATGCGCGCCGCCCACACCGGGCACGTCAGGATGACCCGATCGTAGGCTGTCACCTGCTTCGCGGTCGGTTTGATTGGCGGCCGACGTCTCAAAAACGAATCGAACATGCACCGGAATATGCCCCCCGCCTCCATGTCGCGCGGTTGGGTTTCGATGATTTCGGCGGTGTCGGCCTTGAGTGCGGCGGCCAGCCACTCGGCGTCGAGCCGCGATTTCCCGGTAAACGAATAGTAGACCACCAGATCGGCCATGCCAGAGCTGCCTTGCCCTGCGGGGATAGAAGATCATTTCGCCGCCGCCCTGGTCGGGACATTGCGCTGGATCAAACCCGCCTTGCCGGCGCGCCGGTGACCGTCCTATAAGCCGCCGACCGCAGGGAGGCACCTGGAGCGCCGCACGCGATGGCTGACATCAACAAGGTGGTTCTCGCCTATTCCGGCGGCCTCGACACCTCCATCATCCTCAAGTGGCTGCAGAGCGCGTACGGCGCCGAGGTCGTCACTTTCACCGCCGATCTCGGCCAGGGCGAGGAATTGGAGCCGGCCCGCAAGAAGGCCGAGATGCTCGGCATCAAAGAGATCCGCATCGAGGATCTGCGTGAGGAGTTCGTCCGCGACTTCGTCTTCCCGATGATGCGCATGAACGCCCTCTACGAGGGCGTGTATTTGCTCGGCACCTCGATCGCCCGCCCCCTGATCGCCAAGCGGCTGGTCGAGATAGCGCATGAAACGGGCGCCGACGCCATCGCCCACGGCGCCACCGGCAAAGGCAACGATCAGGTGCGCTTCGAGCTCTCGGCCTGCGCGCTCGATCCCGACATCAAGGTGATCGCACCCTGGCGCGAATGGGAGTTCAAGTCGCGTGCCGACCTCGTCGACTTCGCCGAAAAGCATCAGATACCGGTGCCCAGGGACAAGCGCGGCGAGGCGCCGTTTTCGGTCGACTCGAACCTTCTGCACTCCTCCTCGGAAGGCAAGGTGCTGGAAGACCCGTGGGTCGAGCCGCCTCCGTATGTCTACCAGTGCACCGTCGCACCCGAGGACGCGCCTGACGCGGCGACTTACATCGAGGTCGAGTTCAAAAACGGCGACGCAATCGCCGTCGACGGCGCGCGCCTGGCGCCCGCCGACCTGCTTGCCCGCCTCAACGCGCTCGGCCGCGACAACGGCATCGGCCGCGTCGATCTCGTCGAGAATCGGTTTGTCGGCATGAAGTCGCGGGGTATCTACGAAACGCCCGGCGGCACGATCCTCCACGTCGCCCACCGCGCCATCGAGTCGCTGACTGTCGACCGTGAGGCCGCCCACCTCAAGGACGCGCTAATGCCGCGTTACGCCGAGCTGGTGTACAACGGCTTCTGGTTCTCGCCCGAACGCCAGATGATCCAGGCGTTGGCTGACGCCAGTCAGGCCGACGTCGAGGGCACCGTGCGTCTCAAGCTCTACAAGGGCAACGTAATTGTCGTCGGCCGCAAGAGCCCAAGGTCGCTTTACTCCGACGCGCTCGTCACCTTCGAGGACGACCGCGGCGCATACGACCAGAATGACGCGACCGGCTTCATTCGGCTGAATGCGCTGAGGTTGCGAACCCTTGCCGCCCGCGGCCGCGCCACCGGCCGCTGACCGCCCGATCTCGGGGGCGATCCCTCGCGCGCTCCAAACTTAAGCGTGCGTTAATTGCCGCGGTGCGATGGTTCCGGCGCCCGTCTTCAGGCACCCGATCATGGCTCCAGCGAGCACCGACGGCCCCGAGCCGCCCACCGACACGTTAAGCGCGTCGCTCGCGGAGCGACCGCCCGAGCTTTTGCCCGCGGACCTCCTGGCGCGGTTTGTCGACAGCATTTCCGCGGGCGTGTGCATCTGGGACGATGACCTGCGCCTGGTCGCCTGCAATCGTGCCTTTGTCGATCTCCTCGGCGTTGCCGACGGGGTCGCGAAGCCGGGTGCACGGCTCGCCGAAATCCTCAACGCCAGCACGCCGGTGCTCGACGACACTCACACCGGCGAGGATCTTGAACGCCTCGGCCGCAAACTGCTCGCGACCGACGGAAAGCTCGCTCTCGACCGCGTGTTGACCGATGGGCGCATCATCTCCATCAGCTACGACGCGTTTGCTCCGGGCGGCTGGATCGCGATCTACCGCGACGTCACCGACCGGCAACAACGGCGCCGGGATGCCGAGCGCGAACTGAAGACCCAGAATACCCGGCTCGACGCTGCGCTCGGCTCGATGCCCTATGGCTTCTCGATCTGGGACGACGACTACCGGCTGGTCTTGTTCAACGCACGTTACCCCGAGATGTACGGCATGCCGCGCGACCGCATCTACGCCGGCATGTCGCTGTTGGAGATTTGCGAGCTGACCATCGCGGTCGGCAATCACCCTGACGTCATGCCCGACGAGCTGTTCCGCAGGTACCGCGACCGGTTGCGCGAGAACACCGACCCGGCGCGCGTCGGCCACTATCAGAAGTCCATCCGGGAACGCACGATCAAGGCGAGCTACACCTGTACGCCGGGACTGGGTTGGGTGATCACCCACGAGGACGTCACCGACGACATCAGGCGGGTCGACACGCTGCGCGCCCGCGAACGGCAGCTCGAGCAGCAGAACATGCGGTTCCACGCCGCGGTCGAGAACATGTCGCAGGGCTTGTGCCTGTTCGACGCCGACAAGCGGCTGGTCATCTGTAACGCGAACTACGCCAGGATGTACCGCGTACCGCCCGAGCTGGTCCAACCAGGAACCTTGCTGACCGACATTCTCGCCCACCGCATCGAAAACGGCATGCACCCGATCAACGGCCGCGACGGCTACTTTGAACGAACCCTCGACATCGCCACCGACGCCAAACCGGTCAACAACGTCGTCGAGTTTGCGGATGGTCGCGTCATTTCCATCATTCATCAGCCGTTGCCGGATGGCGGCTGGGTTGCGACTCACCAGGACATAACCGAACAGCGTTCGATCGAGGACCGGATCCGTCATCTCGCCCGGCACGACTCCTTGACCGACCTTCCGAACCGGCTGATGTTCCTCGACACGATGCACGCGGCCGAGAAGAGAGTCGCCGACCGCAAGTCGTTTGCCGTCCTCGCCATCGATCTCGACCACTTCAAAGCGGTCAACGATACGCTTGGACACGCCGTTGGCGACACCGTCCTCAAGATGGTATCCGATCGTTTGCGCACGTGTTGCCGCGAGGGCGACTTCGTTGCCCGGCTCGGCGGCGACGAGTTCGCCGTGCTCAGCGGAACGCTGACCAATCCGGACGACGCGGCGGTCCTGGCCGAACGGATCGTCGGGCAGACCGCCGAGCCGTTCGTGATCGAGGGACACAACGTCGCAATCGGTGCCAGCGTCGGCATCGCGGTCGCGCCGGGCGACGGCACCGACACCGACACGCTCTTGCGCAACGCCGACCTGGCTCTTTACCGTGCCAAGCAGGAGGGCCGCGGCGCCTATCATTTCTTTGAGATGGGCATGGACGCGGCCCTCCAGCAGCGTCGAGCGCTTGAGCTGGCGCTCCGCCGAGCGCTCTACAACGATGAATTCCGGCTGGTGTTCCAGCCGCTTATCAACCTCCCTGATAACCGCGTATGCGGGGTCGAAGCGCTCCTGCGCTGGTATCATCCCGAGAAGGGAACGATCGCCCCGGCCGACTTCATCCCGATAGCCGAGGACTCCGGCCTTATCGTGCCCATTGGTGAATGGGTCTTGCGTGAAGCGTGCGCGGCCGCCACCGCGTGGCCGCAAGAGGTCAACATCGCCGTCAATCTCTCCGTCGTTCAGTTTCGCGACCGCAATTTCCCAGAGACGGTGAGGTCGGCGCTCGACCACTCCGGGCTCGACCCCGCCCGGCTGGAGCTCGAAGTGACCGAGTCGCTGCTGCTTGCCGACCGCGAAATTACCCTCGGCATCCTCAATCAATTGCGCGAGTTGGGCGTGCGCATCTCGATCGACGACTTCGGCACAGGATATTCGTCAATGAGCTATCTGCGCTCGTTCCCGTTCGACAAGATCAAGATCGACCAGTCGTTCGTCCACGACCTCGCCGCAGGGAACGGCAGCCGCGCCATCGTCGATGCGGTCATCGCCATCGCGCGCAGCATGGGCATGTCGACCACGGCGGAGGGAGTGGAGACTCAGGATCAACTCGATCTCATTCGCCTGCAGGGCTGCACCGAGGCGCAGGGGTTCCTGTTCTCACCGCCACTGCCATCGTCGGCGATCGACAAGCTCTTCGACGGGAGCGACCCCCAGCAAGTCTCACGCGCCGCGCTCGACCGGACCGCCGTCTCCTCCAAGCCCCGATCCGGGGATTGACCGCATCGCAACCGATTGCACCTGACGCCCGGCGTTCCTACGTTCTATGGCGCGAGACGCCGGACGCCGGAACATCGGAAACAAGAGTATGCCCTGGTCGATCACCGTCGCCCGCGTTGCCGGATCGGAAATCCGCATTCACCTCACGTTCCTGATCCTCCTGGCCTGGATCTTCATGGCCCAGTATTTCCAGGGGGGCGCCGCCGTCGCGCTCGGCGCCGTGCTTTTTGTCGTCGCGATTTTCGCGTGCGTCGTCCTCCATGAGCTCGGGCATGCGCTCGCCGCCCGCCGCTACGGCATCACCACACCCGACATCACGTTATTGCCCATCGGGGGGCTCGCGCGACTTTCGCGGTTTCCCGAGAATCCGATCCAGGAGATCGTCATCGCCATCGCCGGCCCGATGGTCAACGTGATCATAGCCGCCGTCCTGGTCGTCATTTTCGGCGCTCGACTTGATGCCAACACCATGGCCGCGATCGAGAATGCCCAGCCGGGCTTCCTGGCCCGCCTCGCTGCCGTCAACGTCTTCCTGGTCGTGTTCAACATGATCCCGGCCTTTCCGATGGACGGCGGGCGCGTCCTGCGCGCTGTCCTCGCCATTCGTCTGGGGCGTCGCCGTGCCACCGAGATCGCCGCAGCGATTGGTCAAGCACTTGCCTTCAGTTTTGGTTTTCTCGGCCTCTACTGGGGCAATCCCTTCCTGGTCTTCATCGCTATCTTCGTCTACCTCGCCGCGAGCGCCGAGGCCGGCGACGTCGGCATGCGTGAGGCGGCGCGACACGTCTCCGTCGATCGCGCCATGGTTAGGGTCTACGAAAGCCTCGGCACCCAGGCGACCGTCGACGATGCCGCCGACGCGTTGTTGCGCACCACCCAGCACGAGTTTCCCGTGCTCGACGGCGGCGGCCGCCTGCGCGGCTTCATCACTCGCAACGCGATGATCGCCGCCCTCAAGGCGAGCGGTTCGGCGACGCCGGTGATCGACGTCATGACACGCGATGTTCCCACTGTGCGGGCTGGGCAATCCCTCGAAATGGCGATTCGGCTGATGCAAGAGCACCGGGCTTCCGAAGTCGGCGTCCTCGACGCCGACGATCGCCTCGTCGGCTACGTCAGCCGCGAAAACCTCGCGGAGTTCATGATGGTTGCGGATGCCGAACGCAGCGGGCTCGAAGCGAACGGGTCCGGCGGGCGGGCGGGCTGAGTTTTTCCGCTTCAACAGCTCCGCTTCAGGCGCCGCGAGCTTCGTCAGCCCTGGCGCAGGTCGCCTTTCCATGCCTTATTCGCGCGATTGCGTTTGCGGCGCCCCGACCTATATTCCCGCCGATCATTCTCCGGCCCCCATGAACCTCCGCAACGTCGCCATCATCGCCCACGTCGATCACGGCAAGACGACCCTGATCGACCGGCTTCTGAGCCAGTCCGGCTCGTTCCGCGACAACCAGCGCGTCGCCGAAAGGGCAATGGATTCCAATGAGTTGGAGCGCGAACGTGGCATCACCATCCTCGCCAAGGTGACCTCGCTCTCGTGGAAGGGTCACCGCATCAACATCGTCGACACGCCCGGCCACGCCGACTTTGGCGGCGAGGTCGAACGCATTCTCAACATGGTCGACGGCGCCATCGTCCTGGTCGACGCTGCCGAGGGACCCCTGCCCCAGACCAAGTTCGTGCTCATGAAGGCGCTCGGCCGCGGCCTCAAGCCAATTGTCGTCATCAACAAGCTCGACCGGCCGGACGAACGCCATCAGCTCGTGCTCAATGACATCTTCGATCTTTTCGCCGCCCTCGACGCGACCGACGAACAGCTCGACTTTCCGGTCCTCTACGGCTCCGCCAAGCAGGGCTGGATGGCGCGCTCCGCAGCCGGACCGAAAGAGTCGACGGCGCCCCTTCTCGACCTGATCCTCAACCACGTCCCACCGCCCGCCGTCGAGCAGGGAGCGCTCCGTTTGCTCGCCACGACGCTCGAGGCCAACCCATACCTCGGACGCATTCTCACCGGGCGAATCACCGCCGGCACCGTGAGGCCGAACATGGCGGTCAAGGCACTTGCGCGCGACAACACCCTGGTCGAGACCGGCCGCATTACCAAGCTCCTCGCGTTCCGCGGCCTTGAACGCATCGCCATCGACGAAGCCAGCGCCGGCGACATCGTCGCCATCGCCGGCCTTGCCGACGCGACCGTCGCCGACACCATCGCCGCGCCAGAGGTCACGGAGGCTCTCCCCGCCCAGCCGATCGACCCGCCGACGCTGGCCATGACCTTTCGCATCAACGATGGGCCGCTTGCCGGCCAGGAGGGCGACAAGGTCCAAAGCCGGGTGATCCGCGAGCGCCTGCTGCGCGAGGCGGAGGGCAACGTCGCGCTCAGGGTCACCGAGGGCGGCGACGCCGACAGCTTTGAGGTCGCCGGACGCGGTGAGCTTCAGCTCGCCATCCTGATCGAAACCATGCGTCGCGAAGGCTTCGAGATGACCGTCGGCAAGCCCCGCGTGGTTTACCGTAGACACGCCAACGGGACTTTTGAGGAACCGATTGAAGAGGTGATCATCGACGTCGACAGCGAGCACACCGGCATCATCGTCCAAAAGCTTTCCGAGCGCCGCGCCGACCTCATCGACATGCGCCCCTCCGGCGGCGGCCGCACCCGCCTCACGTTTCACGCCCCGACCCGCGGCTTGATCGGCTATCAGTCGGAGTTGTTGTCCGATACCCGCGGCACCGCCGTTTTGAACCGCGTATTTCACGCCTACGCGCCCTACAAGGGCGACATTCTAGGCCGCCGCACCGGCGTTCTCATCGCCAACTCTCAGGGTGAGGCCGTGGCGTATGCGCTGTGGAACCTCGAGGATCGCGGCGCCATGCTCATCGACCCCGGCACACGCGTCTACGCGGGCATGATCGTCGGCGAGCACGCCAAGAGCGGCGATCTCGCCGTCAACGTATTGAAGGGCAAGCAGCTCTCGAACGTCCGCGCCGCCGGCAAGGACGAGGCGGTGCGCCTCACCCCGCCCATCCGCCTAGCGCTCGAGCAGGCGCTTGCCTACGTCGAGGATGACGAACTGGTCGAGGTGACGCCGAAGTCGATCCGGCTCAGGAAGGCGATCCTCGATCCCCACGTGCGCAAGCGCACCGAGCGCGCCGGCGTTGCCTGACGGATCACGCCGACCGCCGCTGGCTCCGCGCCTCGAGCTTCTCCACCATCTCGCTCGCCGGCATCGGCACGCCGTAGAGGTACCCTTGTCCCTCGTTGCATCCGAGCAGCCGCAGGAAAGTGACCTGCTCCGGCTGCTCGATTCCTTCCGCGTTGAGCCGCAAGCCGAGGCTTTGCGCGAGCGCGCTGACCGCCCGCACGATGGCGACCGATTCCTGATCGAACGGAAGTCCGGCGATGAACGAGCGATCGAGCTTGACCTTGTCGATCGGGAATTTCTGCAAATAGGAGAGCGATGAATATCCGGTTCCGAAATCGTCAAGCGCGAACCCGACGCCAAGCTCGCGGATCTCGGACATGGCCGCCTCGGCCTGCGCGTACTCCTCCATAATGAGCGATTCAGTAATCTCCAGGTCGAGCTGCCGTGCGGGAAGACCCGACTTGGCGAGTGCCCGCTTCACCGCGGTCACGAGATTGCCCCGCACGAACTGGATCGCCGACACGTTGACCGCCAGCTTGATCTCCGCCGGCCAACTCGCGACATCGGCAGTCGCTCGTTCCAACACCCATTCGCCCAGCGGCTCGATCAACCCGGTCGTCTCGGCGACCGGGATGAACTCTGCCGGCGATATCGAGCCGCGCTCGGGATGGTCCCACCTGAGGAGCGCCTCAACGCCGACGATATGCCCGCTGTGCAGGTCGATTTGGGGTTGGTAGAGAACCTCGAACTCGTTCTGTTCGAACGCTTCCCACATCTCCAGCTCGAACATCTGACGGGCGCTCTGTCCGGCAATCATCTCCGCCTCAAACACAACGCAATCGCTGCCACCGCGGGCCTTGGCGCGGTCGAGCGCGATCTCCGCCGCCTTGATGAGAGAGTCTGCGTCACGGCTTTCACCGGAGGCGACGACGCCGAAGCTCAAACTGGCGATCATGCGATTCTTATCGATGGCATAGGGCTCGCCGACCCGGGCAATCAACTTGTCCGCCAGGGCGTTGGCCCGTTCCGTGGCCCCGCTCCCGCACAAGAGGACGGCGAACTTGTCCCCGTCGACGCGGGCGAGGACGTCGCTCGCCGTGACCAACTCTGAAACCCGCTCCGCCACGGCGCACAACAAACCGTCGCCGACGGCGTGGCCAAGAGTCCGGTTGACCCGATCAAAACGGTCAAGACCGACGAGCATGACCGCGCACTCACCGGGCGGCGCAGCTTCCACACGCTCGACGAACTGGTTGCGGTTGGCGAGCCCCGTCAGCGTGTCGAAGCGGGCGAGATAGGCCAGGCGCGCCTCCGCACGTCGCCGCTCGGTCACATCGGAAAACGTCAAGCAGGCAACGAGCGAATCCGCCAGCCGGCGGCCGTCTTCGGTGATGCGCCCCTCCATACGCGAAGGCGTGACCACGTACTCGATAATCCGGGTCTCGCCGTCCCCGCACCGGCACTCCGTCTCCCGCAGGCCCGTCTCTTGCCAGATGTCCGAACGCAGACGCGCGATCGCCGCCGCGACGGCCGCCGCCATGACCGGCGGCAGGATCTCCGTCGATCGACTACCCACGAGGTCGCCTGACACACCCAGGATCGCGCTTGCCGCGCGGCTCGCGGCATGAATGCGAAAGTCTTCGTCTACGACCAGCACGCCGGCGAAATTGTCTGCGACGATCCGATCGAGCATCGTCTGGGTGTTGCGCACCCGACGCCACGACATCAGCAAAGAGATGCGACGGACGTCGATCTCGCGGATCAAAACGAGCACGGCAAACGCCACCAACGCGGCCTGCCACGGTCCCGTTGCGACGACGATCGGCCATGTCGTCTGGACCGCGGCCGCAGCCGCCTCGATGGCAACCGCCGCCACTGCAAGCGCGGCGACCAGCAGCATCCAACGCACCCTGCCAAAACCGGCGGCGACCAACCCGGTAATCAGGGCGAGGCCGAGTAGCATGAGAGTGACCCCGGTCTGCGCCATGCTGCGCCCCTGGCTCAACCCATCGGCGGCGACCGCCTCGAGCAACGCACCCGAGACGGTCCCGTAGACCGGAACCTGGAAATAGTCCCGCAGTTCGACCGCCGCCGCCCCGACAATGACCTTCTTGCCGGCGACGCGGCCCGGCTGCACCGTGCCGTCGAGAACGTCGATCGCCGGGATGCGGTCGATATCGCGAGCCTTGACGCCGAAATCGACAAGGAATTGGTTCCCGGCAATCCCAGCTTGGCCGCTGAACATCGTGGGCAGCGATGGCACGAAGACATTGTCGACCGTGTCTCCGAACACCATGCGCCTGACGACGCCGTCGTTGTCGGGCTCCACGCTGAAGCTCGCAATCCAAGCGTGATCCGCAAATCGCTGGATGGGACGATTGTAGGCGAGCGCATCTTTGCCGCCCTTGGCGGTCTCCTTCTGCTTGAAAGCCGCCAAAATGACCGAGCCGCCCGCACGCTCAAGAGCCTCTTCCAGTGCCGTGTCACCGGCCGGCGTCGACGCCGCGCTGAAGTCGATGTCGAGGGCGATTTCGCCTGCTTTCAATGCGCGCAGGCGGTCGATCAAGTCGGCATGGACGGTACGCGGCCAGGGCCAGGTCCCAATGGCCGTGAGGCTCTTGGTGTCGATGTCGATGACGACGATGTCGCCCGTCGGCGGCCGCGAAGCGGTCCGCATTCGCTCCGCGGTCAGCCAGTTGTCGAGGGGCTGGAGCGCGCCCAATAGATCGGCGGCCGCGATCGCCACGGCCACCGCGACCACCGGCAAACATCGACGGAGTTTCAGCGACACGACCTGTCCTTACGAGCACAGCTCCCCAAGCTGAGGAACGCTACGTTGCACCGTTGCCGTTGCCGTTGCCGTTCTCGTGCCCGTTGCCGTTGCCGTTGCCGTTGCCGTTGCCCAAACCGAGGCCCAGACCGAGACCCAGACCGTTGCCATTGCCCGGACCGAGACCGTTCCGGTTGCCCAGGCCGAGGCCTAGGCCGCCGTTGCGGTCCAAGCCCAAACCAAGACCCACCCCTCGACCGAGCCCCAAGCCGGGGTTGGTTTGGAACGGCTGTCCCTGGTGTAATGGCTGAACCTTTCCCGCGCCTGTGACCGACAAGCCGCGATTGCGCGTAATCGCCGCTTGCTGGCCCGGCAGTACGTCGACGAACTGGCCGCTGACCGGATCACTCACCTCGACCCTGCCGCGCGCCACCTTGACAACGCCGCTTCCGGCAAACGCACCGACTGCGAAATGCGTGCCCTTGACCACAGCGGCAAGATACGGGGTCTCGACCTCGAAATGCCGAGCGCCGCGTTTCTCGACGTTGAACTCGACAATGCCGGCACGCTGCAGGACGGTCGTGAATCCCTCCTCGTCGTCCGCTGGAATCGTGATCGACGAATTCGGGCCGACAACGATCTGTTCCTGACCGCGCCGAAGCAGCACTCGCCCGTCTTCCCCGGTGACGACCGAGCCGCCATCCGCAAGTGTTGCGCCCTGGCCGAGCGACACGAGCTGAACACCGGGCGATCCGATCCACACCTCCCCGCTCACCTGGGTGACCGACCAGTCGGCAGCACGCGCGCCCGTGAGCAGCGCAACGACAAAGGCAGCCGGCAAGACCAATGCAAATGCCTGCCTACGCATGGTGTTCTCCTGTATGTTCTGGCATTGCATGCACTTGACGCGACCTTAATGCCGGTGGCCCTTTGCAATTGAGAACACCTGACCGGTAATTTGATTCAAATTTTAGACAGTCCGCGCCAGGCACGCGGGACGAACCGCCACCGTTCGTGCGGCATCGATCTGCCGGCCGGCGCGCGCCCCGGGCGCGCAACCCCGAAGCACGTGTGCAACACTGCCCCCAGAATCCTCATCTGTGCACAGCCCTGGCTCTTTGCAGGGGCGAAGGTGGTGGTAAGCTCTTGTCCATGAGCACGCTCGTGATCGGTGTGAGACGCGCTGAGGTCCGCGACGCGGAGGCCATCACCGCGGTCCACGATTCAGCTTGGCGATACGCCTACGACGGCATGATCCCGGCCAAGGAGCTCGCCCGCATCGTCGCGCGGCGCGGACCGCGCTGGTGGGACCGGGCGATCCGACGCGGCACCGCGATCCTCGTGCTCGAGGCGGGCGGCGCGGTCTGCGGCTATGCGACATTTGGCCCGAATCGGGCGCGCAACCTCGCCCAGAAAGGCGAGATCTACGAGATCTACATCAAGCCGGAGTACCAGGGGGTGGGGCTTGGCACCCGTCTGTTCCTGGCGGCGCGGCGCGAGCTGTCTCGGTTCGGCTTCGACACGGTCGTGGTCTGGGCGCTGTCCGACAATGACAACGCCTGCCGCTTCTATCGCAACGCCGGCGGCCGCAAGGTCGCCCGCGCCTCGGAACGTTTCGGTGAGGTGTCGCTGACCAAGATCGCCTACGCCTGGGCGCGCCCGGGCTAGGACAGCCGCGACCAACTTTCGACGATCTCCGCGAGCTGGCGCGGCTCGTCGCCTTCAATCCTGACCTGTTTCAGTCGCTGCGTCGCTCCGGCTACGATCGCCACGGCCGATCTCGGCCGATGAAACACCTTCGCCAGAAGCAGGGCGAGCGCAGCGTTCGCCGCGCCGCCATCAGGCACCGCCCGCACTCTGACCTTCGCCACCTCGCGTCCGTCGGACAACACCCCGACGCCGTCGACCGCGTCGCGATCAGCGCGCGGCGTCAACCGGACGCTGATCACGATCGCGCCCGGCACCGTGCGGTAGCAGGCCATCGGCCCTACACCATCATCCCGAGGAATATCTCGAACATCAGGCGGCGGAGGAAAATGAGCAGCAGGATCAGGACCACCGGCGACAGGTCGAGCCCGCCCAGGTTCGGTAGGAACTGCCGGATCGGCCTCAGCGCCGGATCGGTCAGCCGCCACAACGCTTCCGCGATCATTGCCACGACGTGGTTGCGGGTATTGACCACGTTGAAGGCGATCAACCAGGAGAGCACGGCGCTTGCGATCAGAATCCAGATGTAGATCTGGATGACCGTCGAAATCAGGCTGAGCAAGGAATACATCGGCAGGTCCGCATCCGAGGCCGTGGCGCCCGTGACGGCCGCCGGGAGTGCCTTGATGTACGCCGCGCCCGGAGGTGCCGCAACCCCCGAACCGGGCCGTGGCGTTTGCTTGACACTGCGCGAGCGCGAACCGTAAATGACCGCGACCTTGAGGGGCCGTAGCTCAGTTGGGAGAGCGCGACGTTCGCAATGTCGAGGTCAGGGGTTCGATTCCCCTCGGCTCCACCAATACACAGCCCATGCGACCGTCCGCGGCGCTTCCCCCCTTTTGCGGACGTGGCTGGAACTCGACCATTCCTGAGCGCCGCGGTCGGATACGGCAATCACGACGGTGGGAACTCCGCGTGGAGCGCTCGCGTCCAAAGTCAGACCCAGCCAGAATCGCGTGCGAGCGGCCGCGAAGAAAGAGCGCTTGTATTTCGGGCGCCTGCCGCGCCGCAATCCCGACCACGTTGGCCTTGCAGCATGGATATTGACTAAGAATCGAGCGCGTGTCTGGCGGCGCTCGCGGTCTGGTCGTCTATGGCGCGCTTTACCGGCCACGCGCGCGCCCCTACACTCGCCGGCGGCACCGGGCGGGGGCGCGAATGGGAGGCTTCTAGATGCGCCGCGTCGTCCGTCGGTTCCTCGTTTTTCTGGTCGCAGCCGGCTCTTTCCTCATCCCACCAGGCGCTGTGCACGCCGCAGAGCGGCGGGTGATTGTCACGCCGGAGGCGGATTACCCCGGCTTCGACTTCCAGACGATCAAGGGCACCGACGCCGAGGCATGCCAGGCCGCGTGCCTCGACGAGCCGACATGCCACGCCTTCACCTTCAACGTCGCTGCCGGCTGGTGCTTCCTCAAGTCGGACTTCGGCGCGCTCGCCGCCACGCCCGGCGCGATCGCCGGCCGCGTGGTCACGACGCCGGCGCTGACGCCGACGCTCACAGCCCGCCGGCTCGCCGAGCTCGGCTTCCTGTCGCAAGATGTGCTCGACGAAACGCGCGCCCTTGTTGGCGACCTTAAGCGGCGGTCCCCGCCGCCGCGCCTCAGTTTCGGCGCGCTCGTCGCCGCCGGCATCGGCGCCTACGGCAACGGGCAATACGACGCGGCGGCGCGCGCGTTCGGCCAGGCGCTCACGATCGCCGACGACGATGCCGGCGCCTGGCGCGATTTCTCCAACGCCAGCCTCGGCCGCAGCCCGGACAGCTGGTCGGAGCGCCAGGAGGCGGCGCGCGACGCCACCGGCGGCGCCGTCAACGCCTACCTCCGCGCCGAGACGACAGCCGACCAGGCGACAGCGCTCACGCTCCTCGCCGATGCGCTCGCCAAACGTGAGATTTGGAAGCCGGCGATCCGCGCCTACCGGGCGAGCCTCGCCTTGAGCGAGGCGCCGGCGGTGCGCGCCACCTACGAGCGCGTGGTCGCAGAGCACGGCTTCCGCATCGTCTCCCACGAGGTCGAGGCCGACAGCGCGGTGCCTCAGATCTGCATCCGCTTCTCCGACGCCCTCGACCAGAGCCGTGCCGATCTCGCCGACTACGTCACGGTCGAGGGCGGCGACGGGCTCGCGCTCGAGCCGCAGGAGAATCAGATCTGCATCGACGGCGTGAAGCATGGCAGCCGCTATATCGTGCGGCTGCGCGGCGGGCTGCCGGCCGCCGACGGCGAGACGTTGCCGCATCCGGTGACGCTCAGCGTCTACGTGCGCGACCGTGCGCCGTGGGTCGGCTTCGCGGGCAACGCCTACCTGCTGCCGGCCGGTCCCGGTGCCTCGATCCCCATCTCCTCGGTCAACACCGGCGCGGCCAAGGCGACGATCTACCGCATCGGCGACCGCGCCATCGCCGAAGCCGTGCGCAACGGCCGCTTCATGAGTCAGCTCACGACGTACAGCGCCGGGCAAATTGCGGCCGAAAGCGGCGAGGTCGCGTGGGAGGGCGAGATCGCCATCCGCTCGACGCTCAACGAGACCGTCGTCACCGCGATCCCGATCGCCGATGCGCTGCCAGAGATGAAGCCCGGCGCCTACGCGATCACCGCCGCGCCGGCAACCGGCAACGCCAACGCTTGGGGATCGATCGCCACGCAGTGGTTCGTCATCTCCGACCTCGGGCTGACGGCGCTTTCCGGCGAGGACGGGGTGCATGCCATCGTGCGTTCGTTGTCGAGCGCGGCGCCCGTCGCCGGCGCCAAACTCAGGCTGGTCGCGGTCAACAACGAGATTCTCGGCGAGGCGGTCACGGACGAGGCCGGCTACGCGCGCTTCGAGCCGGGGCTCGCGCGCGGCACCGGGGGCATGGCGCCTGAGCTCGTCGTCGCCGAGACCAATGATGACTATGCCTTCATCGACCTCGGCCGGCCCGCCTTCGACCTCACCGACCGTGGCGTCGCCGGACGGCCCGCGCCGGGCGCACTCGATGCGTTCCTGACGCCGGAGCGTGGCATCTACCGGCCCGGCGAGACAATCCACCTGACGGCGCTCGTGCGCGACGCGCGTGCGACTGCCGTCGCCGAGCTACCGTTGACGCTGGTGGTGGAGCGGCCGGACGGAGTGGAGTTCGGGCGCGCGGTGCTCACCGACCACGGCCTCGGCGGCTACTCCCACGACGTGGCACTCGCGGCCGACGCCATGCGCGGGTCGTGGCGGATCAAGCTCTACGCCGACCCTGACGCCGATTCCCTCGCCGAGACCTCGGTGCTGGTCGAGGACTTCGAGCCGGAGCGGCTGGCCTTCGAGCTGACGACGCAAGCCGAGACGTTCGACCCGGACGCGCCGGCGACGATCGATGTCAACGCGCGCTACCTTTATGGCGCGCCGGCGCCGGACCTTGCCGTCGAGGTCGAGATGGCGCTGAAGCCGGTTGACGCGCTTGCCGCCTACCCCGGCTACACGTTCGGCCTCACCGAGGAGAGCGTCGAGCCGACGCGCGAGCCGCTCGCTGTCGACGCCGCCACCGATGCCGACGGCCAGGCGACGTTCGAGGCGTCGCCGCCGGAACCGGAAGTCTCGACCCACCCGTTCGAGGCCGAGCTCATCGTCCGCCTCGCCGACACCAACGGCCGCGCGGTGGAACGCACGCTGAGCCGGCCGGTCAAGGCCGCCCGCCCCCTCTTCGGCGTCAAGCCGCTGTTCGACGGCGACGTGAACGAGGGCGCCAGCGCCCGCTTCGAGGCGATCATGGTGGCGCCGGATGGGTCGCGCGCGGCGAAGGCCGACGTCACCTGGAAGCTCGAGCGGCTGGAGAGCGACTACCAGTGGTACCAGACCAACGGGCGCTGGAATTACGAGCTCGTCACCAACGCCGCGCGGGTCGACGGCGGCACGGTCGATTTCACCGCCGAGGAGCCGGCGACGGTCGAAGCACGCGTCGACTGGGGACGCTACCGGCTGACGATCGAAGACGATGCGGCGCCGGCCGCGACCAGCGTCGAATTCTACGCCGGATGGTACCGCGCGGTGACGTCGTCCGACACGCCGGACACGCTGCAGGTGGCGCTCGACAAGCCGGCGTACCGGATCGGCGAGACGGCCAAGCTCCGCCTCGACCCGCGCTTTCCCGGCGTGGCGCTGGTCGCGGTCATGGACGAACGGCTGGTCGCCATGCAGGCGGTCGACGTTCCCGCCGAGGGCACCACGGTCGACCTGCCGGTGACGGAGGCCTGGGGGCCCGGCGCCTACGTGACGGCGACACTTTACCGGCCGATGGACATCGAAGCGAAGCGCATGCCGGCGCGAGCGCTCGGCCTCACCTGGGCGAAAGTGTCGCCGGGCGACCGCGATCTCGACGTGTCGCTCGACCTCCCGGACGAGATGCGCTCGCGCCGGGCAATGACGATACCGGTCGCGATCGGCAACCTGCCGGCGGGCGAGCAAGCGTACGTCACCGTCGCCGCGGTCGACGTCGGTATCCTCAACCTCACCGACTTCCAGACGCCGGCACCGGACGACTGGTATTTCGGCCAGCGGCGGCTCGGCGTGGACATCCGCGACGTATACGGCCTCCTCATCGACCGCATGCAGGGCGCACCGGGTGAGGTGCGCTCCGGCGGCGACAGCGGCCGGGTGCGGCTTTCCGCGCCGCCGCCGACGCAGAAGCTACTCGCGTTCTATTCCGGCATCCTCGCCGTCGACGCCGACGGCAACGCGCGCGTCACCTTCGACATCCCCGACTTCAACGGCACGGTGCGGGTGATGGCGATGGCGTGGTCGAGGGACGGCGTCGGCCACGCGGCCAAGGACGTGATCGTGCGCGATCCGGTGGTGGTGGCCGCCAGCATCCCGCGCTTCCTCGCCGTCGGCGACACCTCGCGGCTGCTGGTCGAGATCAACAACGTCGCGGGGCCGGCGGGTGATTACCGCCTTTCGGTGGCGACGGGCGATGGAATCGACGTCGATGACGGCGCGGTGACCAATTCTTTTCCGCTCGCTGAGAAGGAGCGGCGGACGTTCACGCTGCCGATCACGGCAACCGCGATCGGTGACTTCGACGTCAGCGTGAGCCTGGAGACGCCGTCGGGCGAATCCTTCCCGATCGGCCTCATGCTCGGCGTCAGGCCGGCCGGCCAACCGGTGACGCGGCGGAGCGTCGTGGCGCTGGCCGCCGGCGGTTCGCTGACCGTGGACGACGCGCTCACCCAGGACTACTGGCCGGGCACCGGCTCGGTGGCGGTGTCGGTCGGCGGCGCGGGGCCGCTCGACGTTGCCGGCATCCTGGCGGCGCTCGACCGCTACCCCTACGGTTGCGTCGAGCAACTCACGAGCCGCGCCATGCCGCTCGTCTATCTCGACGACGTGGCGACCTCGGTCGGCCTCGGCGCCGACGCCGAGGTGCGCGAGCGGGTGAAGACGGCGATCGCCGGCGTGCTCGCCGATCAGGGGGCGTCCGGCGCCTTCGGCCTGTGGGGGCCCGAGACCGCCGGCGGCGACCTGTGGCTCGACGCCTACGTCACCGACTTCATCACGCGGGCGGCGGACAACGGCTACGACGTGCCGGCGCTCGCCCGCGACCTCGCCCTCGACAACCTCGCCAACGCCGTCGCCTACGCCAGCGACTTCACCAACGGCGGCGAGGACATCGCCTACGCGCTCTACGTGCTGGCGCGGACCGGGCGGGCGGCGATCGGGGATCTCCGCTACTACACCGACGCCAAGCTCGGAGACTTCGCCACCCCGCTCGCCAAGGCGCAGCTCGGCGCGGCGATGGCGCTCTACGGCGAGCGGCCACGGGGAGCCCGTGCCTTCGCCGCGGCGATGGCCGACCTCGACCGGGCGGAGGCGCAGCGGGTGTCGCGGTCAGACTACGGCACGGAACTCCGCGACAACGCTGCGCTCCTCACGCTCGCAGCCGAAAGCAGGGCCGAAAGCATCGACCTCAGGGCGCTCGCAACCCGCATCGCAGCGGCCGAAGCAGCCAAGGAACACACCAGCACTCAGGAGAAAGCCTGGATCATGCTGGCGGCTGCGGCGCTCATCCGCGATACCGCGAACATCGCGGTTGCGATCGATGGAACCCCCGTCGATACCCCGGTGTTCCGGCGCTTCACTGGCGAGAGCCTCGCCCTCGGGCCGGTGAGGATCGACAACCTCGGCGACCAAACGACCGACGCCGTCGTCGCGTCAACGGGCATCCCGATGGCGCCCGAACCAGAGGGTGGCAACGGCTTTCGCATCGAACGCAACGTTCACACGCCGGCGGGCGACCTCACCGACCTTTCGACGGTGGCGCAGAACGACCGCTTCGTGGTGGTGCTGACGGTGACGGCGGAGACCGACCAAGGCGGGCATGTCCTGATGGTCGACTCGATCCCGGCTGGGTTCGAGATCGAGAACCCCGACATCGCGGCAAGCGGCGAGACCAATGCTTACCCGTGGCTGACGAGCGAGCAGCCCACCCACGCCGAGGCGCGCACCGACCGGTTCGTCGCCGCCCTCGATCGACGCAAAGGCGACGCGCTCCAGTACAGCGTCGCTTACACCATGCGCGCGGTGTCGCCGGGCACCTTCACCCGGCCCGCGGCGACCGTGGAAGACATGTACCGGCCGGAGCTCAACGCGCGCACGGCGACGGGC
>Ga0315553_10000707_pt1 | contig 28962 bp, 22 predicted proteins | sample SalMarSW160140MG_FD_203099 | JGI IMG/M metagenome (GOLD analysis project Ga0315553, IMG submission 203099) | Salt marsh sediment microbial communities from the Plum Island Ecosystem LTER, Massachusetts, United States - Salt Marsh Sediment SW1601-40 ... | reverse complement strand
CTTGATGAAGAATTCTGTCTTGAAGCTGAGAAGGTGCTTACAGAGCTTGGGGTTAAGGTTCTCACTAATAAAAGAGTGGAGGCTATTCTGGGTAATAGACAAGTGAGTGGTGTTACATTATCTGATGGTCAAGAGCTAAAGGCTGACCTGGTTATCATCGGGGTGGGAGCCAGGCCAAACACCGAATTGGCTCAGAAAGCCGAGCTTCAACTAGGAGCGAGGGGAGCAATTGTCGTTGACAGATTTATGCGGACTGTCACTGACTCTGACATATTTGCTTGTGGCGACTGTGCTGAGAAATATTCCTTCTTCAGCGGCAAGCCAAGTTCTACCATGCTTGCTTCTATTGCTGGTGCTGAAGCACGCACAGTTGGCGCTAATCTTTTCAGTGCCTGCTATCAAAATTGTGGTGAAGTTGGCGTTTTCTCCACCATTATTGGTGAGCAGGCATTTGGCTGTGCTGGTCTAAACGAGACAGCAGCAAAGCGAGAAGGTTACGATGTGGTGACCAGCCAGGCTACAGCACCGGATAAACATCCGGGGTGCATGCCTGGGACAACCCAATCGAAACTAAAGCTAATATTCTCCAGTGATAATGGCATGCTCCTTGGCGGTGAAATATCAGGTGGTGTAACCACAGGTGAGTTGACCAATATCATTAGTGCCTGTATTCAGCACAAGATGACTGCTTACGAAGTTTCTCTGTTTCAAATGGGCACTCATCCTGTCTTAACAACATCGCCTATAGCCTACCAACTGGTAAATGCAGCAGAGCTTGCCGTCAAGACTATGCAGAAGGTGACTATGCAAAAGGTATTTATAAACCTTCAAAGAGAGACACAGCGTGACCTGGCAGCCGCGCTGACAAAGACTGGCTGAGTGGCATGCTTACTTAGCCACGAGAAATACAAAAAAAGGAGGGCTTAATATGGCTAAAACGATCAAGGAGAGAGAAGAAGGAGTATTTCTCCCACTCGCCCCAATGGAATATATTCCGGTAGGAGAGGTAGGAGAGGAAGCTATCGCAGTCCATTGGCAAGAAGAGGAACTTATTCAACCCAAAGAAGAGTTTATCCGACAAGCCAATATGACTGACGTGGGAATTTACGAGCGGTTTTCCGAAGAGAATTATCCCGAATGTTTCAAGGAATACGCTGATATGCTTTGCTGGGATAGATACTGGACGCAGATACTCGATGCCAGTAACCCGCCGTTTTTTAAATGGTTTGTTGGTGGGAAGTTAAACGCCTGCTACAACTGTGTCGACCGACATCTGGAGAAATACGGAAATAAGGCAGCAATCATATTTGCGCCCGAGCCTGAGGATGAACCTTACCAGTTCATAACCTACAAGGAGCTTTACCGAAGGGTTAATGAATTTGCGGCACTCCTTCTCGATATGGGAGTCAAGGAAAACGATGTAGTAACTTTCCATATGCCCATGGTTGCTGAGCTGCCGATATCAATGCTTGCTTGTGCGCGAATAGGGGCAATTCACTCCGAAGTGTTCGGAGGATTCAGCGGTAAATCGGTTGCCGAGAGGGCAGATGACGCTGAGAGTAAAGTGTTAATAACCATGGACAGTTATTATCGATCCGGGAAGGTTATTGACCATAAAGCTAGAGCTGATGAGTCTGTTAACCAGTGTAAAGAAACCAAAATTGAAAAAGTATTGATCTGGGAGCGTTATCCTGGCAAGTATAGCTCTTCCACCCCATTAGTAGAAGGACGTGACTACCTTATTAACGACCTGTTGGAGAATTATCGGGGAAGAAGAGTAAAACCACTATCCAAGCCAGCCGAAGATGTTCTATTCCTAATGTATACCAGTGGTACAACGGCAAGGCCCAAAGGATGTCAGCACAGCATTGGCGGATACTTGAGTTATGTTGCCGGGACATCAAAGTATCTGTTTGACATCCACCCTGAAGATACATATTGGTGTCTTGCAGATATAGGATGGATCACGGGGCATTCATACATTGTTTATGGCCCGTTATCCATTGCTGCGACGAGCGTAATATTTGAAGGGACACCGACTTACCCAGATGCAGGACGCTCCTGGAGGATAGCTGAGGACCTTGAGGTGAACATATTCCATACCTCTCCTACGATGATCCGCATGATAAGAAAGGAAGGTCCTGATGAACCTGACAAATATGACTACCACTTCAAGCTAATGTGCACGGTAGGAGAGGCCATAGAACCGGAGGTGTGGAGATGGTATTACGACAAAGTTGGTAAAGGAGAAGCGGCAATTATCGATACCTGGTGGCAAACGGAAAATGGAGGTGTTATCGGCAGCAATTTGCCAGCGCTTAGAGCCATGAGGCCGGGAAGTTGTGGCATAGGCATGCCAGGTATATATCCAGTAATCTTCGATGAGCAAGGAAACGAAATCGAGAAAGGTTCGGGCAAAGCGGGGAATATATGCATTAAGCGCCCGTGGCCCGGGTCATTCCAAACAATATGGAAAGATCCTGATCGATATGTTGAGACATATTATAGCAAGTACTCAAAAGTGGGAAGCAAAGATTATCGTGATTATTGTTACTTTGCCGGCGATGGCGCTGTTCAAGCTGCTGATGGGTGTTTCCGAATTTTAGGCCGGATAGACGATGTAATAAACGTTGCCGGTCACCGATTAGGAGCCAAGGAGATAGAGAGTTCTTCAGGTACCAATGAAGAGGTGGCAGAATCAGCGGTTGTGGCAAAGAAAGACGCCATAAAGGGCACCGTAGTTGACCTGTATGTCGCCCTAAAGCCAGGTTTTGAACCCAGCGAAGAGTTAGAAGCAAAAATTAGAAATAAGGTTGGCACTGATATTGGTCCCATCGCACGGCCAAGTAGAGTTCATATTGTGCCTGATATGCCCAAGACACGCTCAGGGAAGATCATGCGCCGTGTGCTGGCCGCTATCTCCAACAAAGAAAGTGTCGGCGATGTGACTTCTCTGGCTAATCCCGAAATTGTGGAAGTTATTAAGAACCAGGTCCAAGGACAACGGGAGAGCGTACTAGTTTAAATTCAAAGGTGCGAATAAGAAAAATGGTGTCAGGTGGAACATGAAGCTCACCTGGCACCATTAATTTATCTTATAAAAAAGGAGCTCACTATGACAGAGGAAGTTAAATGGGCACATCCTGGGGCTTTAGGGCTTGCGGGGTTCGGTTTTACCACTATTCTACTCCAGATACACAACATAGGACTGATAACCAATGTAGAGCCGCTGCTTTGGGGATTCTTCTGGGGGGGAATGGCTCAGGTCATCGCTGGCATAATCGATGGTAGACGTGGAGATACCTTTGGATTGACTGCCTTCATTTCTTATGGCGTGTTCTGGATAGGCTTGAGCTTTATGTTCCTTATGGAGTGGCTCGGGGTAGTTGAGCTATCAGGCGCAGGTCTTGCCTGGACATGCATCTTATGGGGTATCTTCACCGCTTACATGACCGTGGGCACATTTAAGATTTCCAAAGTTCATGTCCTTGTGTTTGCCACATTAACATTGCTGTTCTGGCTGCTTGCCGCAGTTTTCTTCGGCGGTCTTTCTCCCAAAGTCGCCGGTGTGGTGGGGCTTATCTGCGGCGGTGCTGCTGTTTACGGCTCCGCAGCAGTGCTTTTAAACGCAATGTATGGTCGGTGGCTATTGCCTATCGGTTTATTAACTAAATAAGGTCAAGCAGGACCTGTAGTCCTATTAGTGCTAGTGCCCCTGTTCCACCTCGTAAAGGGTATATGTTCTTATGCCATCTTAGACAAAAAGAATACTTCAAGTTTGGACAAGAAGACAATTTCTTAGCTTGGCTTTGGGAAATAGTCCACCCTGGAAGAATTTCTCCTTGCTGGCTTGACATTCCAGGTATAACTTGTCTCGTTAGCCTCCCAGTGAGATTTTGTAGTAAGGGCTTCTATTGTCTTGGCCATTATCGCCCCATTGGATTTGGAGACGTAGAAATGGCAGGCTCTTTCATAGGAGCGGATTGTTACTCCATTGCACAACATGGCTTGTATTTTATTTGGGAAAGTGATCTGGCCGGCAGCTTCGGATGTGATGTACGGCATTTGAGATAGTTGCAACAGGGGATGATTATCTGTTCAAATATGTTACAGGAGACCGGGTATGGCAGGTGGGTATACTGGCAAGATTTTGAGGGTTGACCTCTCCTCGGAGAGCTTGGCCACCGAGGAGCCACCAGAGAATTTTTACCGCCAGTATTTCGGTGGTGAAGGTTTTGTAGGGTATTTTTTGCTCAAGGAACTCCCACGCGGAGTTGATCCTCTTGGCCCCGGCAACAAGCTCGTCTTCGCAGCGGGTCCTCTAACAGGGGTGCCGGTGGGGGGCTGTGGTCGACATAGCGTGGGTGGCAAATCGCCCCTTACAGGGGCATTTGGTGAAGCTGAGGCTGGGGGCTATTGGGGGGCCGAGCTCAAGATGGCTGGTTTTGATGCCATAATCGTGGAAGGTAAGGCAGAAAAGCCCGTCTATCTTTTTGTCCGGGATGGAGAAGCCCAGATCAGGGATGCTGGTCACGTCTGGGGTATGAAGACGTTGGAGTGCCAGAATGCTATCCGTGAGGAGCTAGGTGACCCAGGAATAAAGGTAGCTCAGATTGGACCGGCTGGGGAAAGCTTGGTTCGCTTCGCTTGCGTGGTAAATGATTTAGACGCTTTCGCCGGCAGGACCGGTATGGGGGCAGTCATGGGTTCCAAGAATCTCAAGGCGGTGGCCTGCCGCGGGCACGAGCGTCCTTCCCTAGCTGATCCACCAGGTGTGAGTGCTATCGCTCGCTGGATCAGAGATAATACTTCAATAGCCAATATGGCGATGCGGGATTTAGGCACAGCCGCGGTTATCCCGGGCTTAAACCGGCGGGGAGGCTTGCCGACCTGTAATTTCCAGGCGGGATCGTTCGATGGTGTTGATAGAATAAGTGGACAAGCCATGAAGGATACGATGCTCGTAAGGAGGAGAGGTTGCTTTGCTTGCCCTGTTCAATGTAAACGAGAAGTGAAGGTAGATGGACCCTATGCGGTTGACCCTCGCTATGGAGGTCCCGAGTATGAAACGATAGCTGCCTTAGGCTCCAACTGTGGAATAGATGATCTGGAAATTATTGCCAAAGGCAGTGAACTCACTGCTGCTTATGGGCTGGATAGCATATCCTGCGGCGGCGTTATCGCCTTCGCTATGGAGTGCTTTGAACGTGGCCTCCTAACACTGCAGGACACCGGGGGACTGGACCTCCGCTTTGGCAATGGACCAGCAATGCTACAGATGATTGAGCAGATTGCCCTGCGCCGGGGTCTGGGAGCTTTGCTGTCGGAGGGCGTGGCCCGGGCATCGAAAAAGCTAGGATCCACCACCGAAGAATTTGCTCTCCATATAAAGGGTCAAGAAATACCCATGCATGAGCCTCGCTGGAAGCAAGGCATGGGCATTGGATACATGGTGTCACCAACAGGCGCTGACCATTGTCATAATATGCATGACTCCAGCTATGCCGCCCCGAACCCGCTGCTGGAGGACATGAAGAGCCTGGGCATATTGGAGCCTCTGTCTGTCAATGACCTGTCTCCGGCGAAGATACGGCTACTAATCTACAATTCCTTATGGATGCACTTCTTGAACTGTGCCGTCTGCTGCTACTTTGTTATGGTTTATGGTCAGGTGGGGTTCGAGAGAATGGTACAGTTGGTCAGCTCTGTGACCGGTTGGGATACCAGCGTCTTCGAGCTAATGAAGGTAGGGGAAAGGGCCGTCACCCTGGCACGGGCTTTTAACGTGAGGGAGGGCTTCACCAGTCACCATGATGATATGCCACGGCGTTTTTTCACTCCCCATAGTTCGGGACCTCTGGAGGGGATAGCGCTCGACCCCGCGACTCTGCAAAAAGCCAGGGAGACATATTACGATATGATGGGCTGGCCCCAGGGTTCTCCTTCTCCTGGTAAGCTGGCGGAGTTGGGCATTGAGTGGGCGATACCTTTCGTGAGAACACGATAAGGAAGCTTGCCGGATTCCTCTTTTCGTGTTGTGTCAAACGACTCAGCACTCTGTAATTCCACATTATGACGGAATGTGCAGTTTGCTAGTCACCTTCAAGCGCTGGGTGAAATCCGGATGCTCTCTCCCTTAGCGTTTGGGAAGAATAAATTATAGCGCCGACATTGCCAAAATTTACCTGATGCAACTCAATACAAAATTGAGGCATCTGCCCAAATCTTAATAGGATTTTAATATTCAGATGCTATCATTACATTATCAGCTGATAATAATGTGTAAAAAGGAGGTGAGATAGAGATGTGGCGAGGCAGGAAGGTTATGGTTATTGCACTGGCTGCCTTATTACTGGTCGGGAGCTCAGTGGGGGTAGTCCTTGCTGCTGACAATGGGGATGAGGCTGGGAGCCCGCCTGAGGCTCAACATTGGGCGTTGCTAGACAGGGTCTGCGAAATCTATGAAGAGAACACGGGTACCACCATTGACCAGCAGGCGCTGCAAGACGCCTTTGCCCAAGCCAGAAGCGAGATACAGGCTGAAGCCATGCAAAACCGCCTTGCAAACCTGGTAGACAAAGGCCGGATAACCCAGGACGAAGCTGACCAGTAGCTCGAGTGGTGGCAGTCAAGGCCTGACGTCGCGGTTGGATTTGGCTTCCGTGGTATGGGTGGACCACTTGGCTGGGGTGGACCAGGTGCTCCCACAGAATAACTAACCAGCTTCCCATGTAGACGCTCTGGTTGACCATGAGCAGAGAGGGGGAGAACATTCCCCCTCTCTTTTAACTGTGGGAGAAAAATCCTTAACAATTCCTTAACATTTTTGTTATAGTATTAGAAAAGCATGATGAATCGTTAGGGGAGTCAGAGATGGCAGGCAAAAAGGTTCTGGTGGTTGATGATGATGTCAAAACGGTGGAACTGGTTAAGCTGTACCTGAACAGAGATGGCTATCGTGTGCTTACTGCTTATGATGGTACTGAAGCATTACGCCTGGCTCGGGAGGGTTATCCTGACCTCATTGTTCTGGACCTCATGCTGCCCGGCATTGACGGTCTTGAGATTTGCCGCACGCTCAGGGGTGAATCCGACGTGCCGATCATTATGCTTACGGCCAAGACTACTGACCAGGATAAATTAGTAGGGCTGGACTTGGGGGCAGATGACTACGTGACCAAGCCCTTCAGTCCCAGGGAGCTAGCCGCCAGAGTCCGAGTAGTGCTGAGGCGCCTCCCCGGAGAGCGTGGTCCTGATGAAATCAAGCATGGTGAGCTCACTGTCAACTTTCTCAGACACGAGGCATCACTTGCCGGCAGGTCTCTAAATCTCACCACAGTTGAATTCAAGCTGCTGGGAGTCCTGGCCAAGGAACCGGGTAGGGTTTTCAGCCGGGCGCAGCTTATTGACGAGGCTCTTGGCTATGATTTTGAGGGGTTTGACCGCACCATCGATGTTCACATCCTTAACCTGCGCCGAAAGCTTGAGCCGGACCCGAGCCACCCAAAATACCTGAAGACAGTGTACGGAGCCGGCTACAAGCTTTCAGAGATGAGTAATGATACATAGTTTGCGTTTTCGGCTTGTCGTATCTTTCACGCTGGTGATACTGGTGGTGATTGGTTCAGTATTCTTCTTCATTAACCGGGCTACCCAGGCTGAAATCCGTCAATTTGTAGAACTGGTTGCCCAAATGCGTGCCGCGAGGATGGAAATTGGGCTATCCGGTTATTACTCGCAGCGAGGGGACTGGGAGGGAATTCAACCCTTTGTGGAGCAGTGGGGTAACCTCTACGAGCAGCGAATCATACTGACCGATGCCAATGGCATCGTAGTCGCTGATTCTGAGGGAGATGTCTTAGGGGAATCGTATGCTCCTGATTCACCAGGCAGGCCCCTATCACCCCCGTGGGAGACAGATGCTATTGGCACACTTTACATCACCCCGGAATCAGCAGATGTAGGTCTTATCGCACTACAAATCCTTTTCAAGGAAATAGGTCTCTTTTTCATCTGGGGAGGCTTGATCGGGGTTGCTGTTGCTCTGGTAATCACTTTCCTCCTCTCACGGCGAGTCCTAGCCCCGGTTAAGGCTCTTACCTCCGCTGCCCGGCAGCTGGGGCGCGGTGATTTTTCTCAAAGGGTAGAAGTTAAGGATAAAGGTGAGGTTGGGGAGATGGCTAATACCTTTAACTTCATGGCAAGCGACCTGGAACAGGCTGAGCAACTGCAACGCAATATGGTAGCTGACATCGCCCACGAACTGAGAACTCCCCTATCTAACCTGAGAGGTTACCTGGAGGCAGTTCGTGACGGCGTGATAAAACCAGATGCGGATACTATTCGCTCCCTTGATGAAGAGGCAGCTCTGCTGTCACACCTGGTTGACGACCTCCAGGAGCTAAGCCTCGCCGAGGCAGGCGAACTGAAGCTCGTTTGCCAGGCGGAAAACATCGGAGAGTTAATCAAGCAGACGGTGGGTGGGTTGCAGGCCCAAGCAACAACAAAGGGATTATCGGTGTCCGTTGACCTACCTGATAGACTCCCGGCGGTGAATATTGACTCGCCCCGGATTAGCCAGGTGCTGCGTAATCTTCTGGAAAATGCGATAGCTCACACGGCTGAAGGAGATGCCATCACCGTAACTGCCGCACAGCAGGGCAACTGGGTAGAGGTAAGCGTTGTAGATACAGGTGAAGGTATCCCTGCTGAGAACCTGCCCAACATCTTTGAACGCTTTTACCGTGTGGATAAATCCCGTGCCAGAACTACCGGTGGCAGCGGTCTCGGTCTCACCATAGCCAAGCGTTTGGTTGAGGCTCATGGCGGTACGATTCAAGCCCAGAGTGAACAGGGAAAGGGAAGTCGTTTTTCCTTTACCGTCCCGGTAGCGGATTGATTTGATATTTTTTCTGCCAACTAATATGATATTTTAATAACAACTTAACATTATTCTAATAACGATTTAACATTTTCCTGCTACACTAGAATGGAATTCATTTTTATCTTGCGAGAATAATAGAAGCTGGAGGCACGGAACACTATGAAGAAAATCATATATACAATTTTGATGGCCTGTATTCTCGTTGCACTCACGGTTACCCCGCTGGGCTGTAGTTCTGGTCCAGGCGGGACAGAGGCGACGGAATACCAAACAGCAACGGTACAACGCGGTGATATAGCTGTGGATATCACTGCCAGCGGCAATCTGGAGTTATCCGACAAACGGAGCCTCAGTTTCGGGACCTGGGGAACAGTGGGGGAGGTTCTGGTCGAAGAGGGAGACTCCATTACAAAAGGACAGGTGCTGGCAAGGCTTGATGCTCCTCAGCTTGAGATAAATGTGGCGCTGGCTTGGCTTAACCTGGAGCAGACGATTTATCCTCATTATTCCTATACGCGTCTCAGTGATGTGCCCGGGACATGGCTGGCTCTGGATGAAGTTGAGGCTAGCCTGACGGAAGCACAGCAGCTTTTGGATGAAGGAAAAATCGGGGAGGCACAATCGTCGCTGGATCAAGTGAAGCTGGCTGTGGACAAGGCGAAGGAAAAAGCGGAATCCAGAGTATGGTCTCTGCCTCTTTCGCTAAAGAGGCTTGAGCTGCAACTCGACAGCGCGGAAGCCGCACTGGATGAGGCGAAGATTACTGCTCCCTTTGATGGCATCGCTATTAAGGTGAATGTTGACGCTGGCCAGGGAGTGAACCCAGACACGGTGGTCATGGAGGTTGCCAGGACGGCTGACTTCGAAGTGGATATCCTCGTCAGCGAGATGGATATTTTCCAGGTGGGTGAGGGAGAAAACGCTACGGTGCAGATTGATGCACTGCCTGGTATGAGTCTCCTCGCTCAAGTCACCTATATCTCGCCCACAGCCACTATTGCGTCAGGAGTAGTGAACTACGAGGTGAAAGTCGAAATACAGCCGCTCGAAGCTGTAGCGCAAAAACAGCTCAGGGAAGGCCTGAGTGTCATCGTAAATCTACCGGAGGAGGAAAGGGACGATGTGCTGCTGGTACCAAACTCAGCGATTACCACCCGGGGAGGGCAAACCTACGTCCAGGTTGTATCGCCCAATGGCACTCCTGAAGAACGCATTATACGGACTGGCATCAGCAACTGGCAGTACACTGAGGTCACCGAGGGGCTCAGCGAGGGCGAGCAGGTGGTTGTCCCGGACACAACGACACCCCAACAAGAGGAGCCTGAAGGGATGTGGATACAGGGAGGGGGGCCACATTGATGATCCAGTTACAGAATATAACCAAAGTCTATCCCATGGGCAAGAGAGAGCTGGCCGTGCTCAGGGGGATAAACCTGAATATTGAGAAGGGCGAGTCAGTAGCGATTATGGGGCCCTCCGGCTCGGGCAAAACGACTATCCTTAACCTCATTGGTTGCCTGGATACACCAACTTCAGGGAGCTACTATCTGGAGGGTAAAGAAGTAAACCGCCTCAGTAGCGGTGAACTGGCCCTGGTCAGAGGCAGGAAGATTGGTTTCGTTTTCCAAACTTTCAATTTACTGCCCCGGCTTTCGGCACTGGGTAACGTACAACTCGGGTTGAGATTCGCTGGTGGTGGAGACCATGAACGTGCTATGCAGGCACTGGCGAAGGTTGGGCTGTCTGATCGGGCAAATCATCGCCCTAACGAGCTTTCAGGAGGAGAGCAGCAAAGAGTTGCCATTGCCCGGGCTTTGGCGAAAAGCCCGCCCCTGATTCTCGCCGATGAGCCTACCGGCAACCTGGACAGCCGCGCCGGCGAGGAGGTAATCTCTTTACTCACCTCTTTACGTGCCGAGCAGGGTGGTACTCTGATCATGATAACGCATGACAGTAACCTTGCTCACCACTGCCAGCGCATCATCCATCTGAAGGATGGACAGGTAGTAATGGAGGAAACGCTGTGAATAAGTGGCTTGACTCTCTGTCCGCCGCCTGGGCCGGGGTGATTACGCACAAGCTTCGTAGCTCCCTGACCATGCTGGGAATCGTCATTGGCATAACTGCAGTGATTGCCCTGATGTCCATCGGTAGAGGTGTCGAGGCAGAAATCATGTCTGAGATCGAAAAATTCGGGTCAAACCTCGTCTTCATCACCCCTGGCTGGACTACCGAGGAGGAAGCCTGGGCTGCTGCCGGCAGTGCTCAAACCCTCACCCAGGAAGATGCAGCGGCGATAGCAGAACAGGTTCCTTACGTATCCTCAGTGGCTCCTGTCTTGGCCAGCAATCTCCAGGCGGTGGTCGGTGGTGAGAACGTGAGGACTCAGGTTTCCGGGGTCACCCCGGAGCATATGCAGGTAAATAGTCTGGAGATTGCCCATGGCGCCTTCTTTACTGAATATGATTATCAGCGTCGTGCCAGGGTAGCCGTGCTCGGTTCCGACGTCAAAGAGACGCTGTTTGGAGATGCTGACCCAATAGGCCAGCAGATGTGGATGGGTGGCATTGTTGTGCGTGTCATTGGTGTATTGGAGGGCAAGGGAGCCATGGAGGGTTCGCCTGATGATAATATCTTTATCCCATTGACCACCTTCCAGCAGACGGTTTACCAGCCACGGACCGCCCAGGGAGACCATGTGGTGCATTACATAACGCTGACGGTAAGCGACCAGGAGCAGGGAGACTACGTTATTGATGAAATAACCGAACTGCTCCGCTCCCGCCATCAGCTTGCTGCGCATGCGGATGATGACTTTGAGATTATTTCGATGGAGGAGATAATCGAAATCGTGTCTGAAATAACGGGAACGATGACCCTTTTCCTGGGCGCTATCGCTGCCATTTCGCTGCTGGTGGGGGGTATCGGAGTGATGAATATAATGCTCGTGTCTGTAACAGAGAGGAGGAGGGAGATAGGCATCCTCAAGGCACTGGGAGCCACGGGACGAGATATATGGACTCAATTTCTCATGGAGGCCGCTTTCCTGACACTGACCGGTGGCATAATCGGGATTGCCCTGGGCTGGGGACTCTCATATATCGTTTCCAGCACGGGGCAGATACCATCTGTGGTTACTGCTGATATAGTCATCCTTGCCGTTTCGGTATCGGTCGGCATTGGTCTGTTCTTTGGTTTCTATCCCGCCTGGAAAGCCTCCCGGCTCAATCCCATCGAAGCACTCAGGTTTGAATAGAGACTGATTCACCAGCCATACTGTTTTTTCTGCCGTTGAACAATTTGATGGAATGTGCAATCCTCTCTGTTTCACACCACACAGCAATGAAAATTCACAGGCGTGGAGATTGAACTACTCATAACCTCTCTTCTCAAATGGGGTTGATTCTGCCACAGTGCGGGCACTTGATTTTAGATTGCTTGAACTTGGGTGGGACCCTCAACTTCGTGCCACAGGCACAGTTAATGGTCTTATAGCTGCTGAGCTGCCACAATACCGCTGAGGTGTCGCGAGCACGTTGAATCTGGTCAGGTTCCCCTTCTCCTGCCTCTGGTGTCGCGGCCCGTAGCGAAACTGGCTCCACGGTGGTCAGAGCAGATCTGGCAATAACTCCCTTGTCGGCCTTGTGAACCTGCCGGTAGGATTGGTCGTAGTTGGCAAAGGAGGCTCCCCCTGCCATTGAACGCAGGATACGTATTCTCTCTGAAATAGGTGGGTGGGTACTGGTGAGGTTGCTGGCCCGCATGCCTTTCTTACGGAAGGGATTGATGATATACATTGGCGCCGTTGCTTTGTTGGCCGATTTCAGCTGGCTGGTTGAAGCAGCCAGTTTTTCCAGCGCTGAGGCCAGTCCCTCGGGGTATCTGGTATACAGGGCTGAAGAAGCATCGGCCAGATATTCCCTCTTCCTGGAGATAGCGAAGTAGATAAGCTGGGCCATAATCGGCGCCAGTATGATCAAGACGATGCCGACGGCAAGAATTATTAACTGACCTGACCCGCCTCCCGATGAAGAACTCCTTCTGCCTCCAGCCATGCTGCTGAAGAACAGGATTCGCGTTGCATACCAGGCCAGAATGACGATGGTACCGAGAAGGACGGCGGTGATAGCCATCAATAGCACGTCACGGTTCTTTATGTGGGATATTTCGTGCGCGATGACACCCTGGAGTTGATCGCGGTTGAGTTTTTGCAGCAGTCCAGAGGTGATGGCCACGGCTGCCCGATTGGGGTCTCGCCCGGTGGCGAAGGCGTTTAGTGCCGGGTCATCGATGATATAGATGTCGGGCATCTTCTCCAGCCCCGAGGCAATCTTCATCTCCTCAACTACGTTGTAGAGACGCGGGTGGTCATCGCGGCTGATCTTTTTCGCCCGTGACAGCGTCAGCAGGATATTGCCCCCCCGGAAGAAGGCGACCAGACTCATCACTCCCCATACTACCAAAGCGATAATCAGGCCCCCGATGCCACTGCCAAAGAAGTACAGCCCCAGGAAGTAACCGACCAGGAGCAGCAATAACCCCATTCCGGCTACCAGTATTGTTGATCTTATCTGGTTAGACCTTATCTGTTCCCACATAGACTACAACATATCTGGTTAGGGGAAGCTGACCTTGGGTGCTTCTCTCTCCTCAGCTACGCTAACCTCAAAGAATTCGCTGGCCTTAAAGCCAGTCATGCTGGCTACAATATTGGAGGGAAACATCTGGGTCCGGTTATTATAGCTGAGGACTGAATCATTATAGTACTGGCGGGAAAAGCTTAGTTTGTTCTCGGTGGAGGTGAGCTCCTCCTGAAGAGCCAGGAAGTTTTGATTGGCTTTGAGGTCGGGGTAATTTTCAACTACAGCGAGAAGCCGGCCCAAAGCAGAGCTTAACTCAGTCTCAGCCTTAGCCCGCGCGCCTGGTCCGGAGGACGCTGCCTGCTGGGCAAGGTTGCGGGCTTTGGTTATGGCTTCTAGTGTCTCCCGCTCGTGCTTCATGTAGCCTTTGACTGTTTCGATAAGGTTGGGAATCAGGTCATGTCGTCTCTTTAGCTGGACATCAATCTGTGCCCAAGCGTTCTTCACCTGATTGCGCAGCCTGACCAGTTTGTTATAGGTCGCAATGAGTACGACGATAATAAGAATGACGATAACGCCAACAATGATGTACCATGCCATAGAACACCTCCTAAGCGATTTGCACCTAGTTTACTCTAGAGAAGATTCTCCTGTCACCTGTGTCTGTCCTCCATAGTTCACTCCATGGGCTTGAATACTTCTCCCAAGAAAGTGATGACCTCTTGCTGAGAACGTGTTTTTTCTGACGGCTTCTTGGTCAGCTGCCTTGTCAGTTGACCAAGCTCGCCACCGTCAAACCACAGTCCGTCTCCCCGTTGGCAGACATCAATCAGTATTCCAGGTTCTTGACCTATGCCTGTTTTCTTCATTTTTTGACCGCAGATGGGACACTTCCGCTTCTTCTCTGATGATTCGGCTTCTTCGGAACTGAGGATGTTGCTGAGGAACATATTCTGGCTCTCTAAGTTTATGGATTCCAGCAATAGCTCAAGCTCACCAGAATCAAACCATACGCCCTGACAGTCAGTACAATAATCAAGCTCAATCTTGTTGTACTCAACAACTATCATATCGCTCTTACAGGTAGGGCATATCATGGCAGCCGCCCCTCATAGTGGTTAACCGAATCGCGGTTATTTTGCATTTATATTCGCTCGCATTCCCGACCTCATTATACCCCGGCGTCTGAACGCTGAGCAATCTGCATCGCGGAGCAATCAGGGCTGGCCCCGGGTTCCTTGGCCTTCGTCCCTCCTTCTACAGCTCAAAGGGATCCGTCCAGCTCATCGGCTACTGGCCTTTTACAGGCTCTGCAACGTTGTGCCCCTCTGAAGAGCGGCGCGCCGCACGAAGAACAGTGATAGCGCTCGCATTCAGCCCGGGCCCACTCCACGGAACCCTTCTCATCACCGTACTCAGCCACCTTCGCTCGCCATATGGGAATCGTCCGCATCATCACCCGCGCACCAGTGGCAAGGACGAAATTCTTGATCATGTCGCATGGCCATTCCTCACATTGATGGCAGGAGTAGTACCCTTTTGATTTCACGCAATCCCGTATCGTGCATATCCTGCAGTAACCGAAGATCTTCTTCGGCGGCTCAGGCTGCATACAACCGAGGCATTCTGTGTCTTCGGGTTTTGTTCCATAAAGGTTCGCCATGATCGTCTTGAACTTCTCATTGCCGTCCCTTGTTGCGATGTGGATCCCACAGACACCGCAATACAACCCACACGGTGCCATCAGATCCTTGTTCCTGATTTCTTCCTCAGTCCATCCTTCCATAATTCATGTCTCCATAATCCGTGATAGCTGTGATGATTCTACGCTGGACGCAATGTAATTACAACGTTGGAGAGGAAAGTTATGACGGCAAAGTCATGATGTCATGGAATGCTAGTCTTTTGTCTTTTTCTGCACGGTGTTCGTCTCTTCTGGAGTATCCTCTACCCTTTCCACCTCAATAGTACATTCTGTGACCAGGGCAGCAATTGCTCCGAGTGCAGCCAGGACCGGAGCTGCTAGAACTGCTGCCGCAGCTACAGGAACGCCTACGGTTAATGGGACATCTATCAAGGGGCGACCTTTATGCAGTAAACGAACTCTTCTGATATTTCCCTGATGTATTAGCTCCTTGATCTTATCAACCAGTTGATTTCCATCTACAGTGAACGTCTCCTTTGCCATTGTGCTTAACCTCCTTTCACTATTAATCTTATACCGTTATCTTCATCCTGTAATCAGGCAAACGGCTGATTTTGGGTCATACTTTAGTATGACTAAAGCTTGATGATACCTTTCTTTAGGGTCTTGGTCACAGCTTCAGTTCTATCGTCAACCCCCAGCAAATCCAGCGCAACGCTGTTGAGCGTGGGTCTCACTTCACCGGCGTAAGTCAGGCGGCCCACCACGGTCGGCGGCGACAGCGCCCTACCTCTCAATTGAGGTCAAGGCGTCAACAGCCGGCAGGTAGACTTCCGCGTAATAGAAGTCACGCTCGCTGGCTGTGCTCTGCAACAGGATAAGGTAACTGGTCCCGTCGCTTTCCGCTATAGCTAAATCGAACAGCAGGCCTAGGGCTTCGATCTCGTAGAGCGACCAGTTGAGGTCATTGGCCTCGCGACTGCCGACACTTTCCGGGACTTCATCAAGGCCAAAATTCGTGGTCAGCAATTGTAAAAGTCCATCACTGCCTCCTGGAACAGCCAGTTGAAGAATCACAGCTAAACCCAGCGCTGAGCGTGCATACGTGCCCGGCGACAGCTCGGCCCAGCTTTCGGGCACGACGCCGCTAATGCCGAAGATTTCATTGGTGAAAGGCACCAGGGTGATCTCTGTTTCGGGAGTGAAAAAATCCGGGCCGCTCATCTCGGCGATGCATGACCCGTCGGGTTCTGTGGTTGGGTCATTCAGAAATGCCATCGCAATGCTGAGCGGACATTCCTCTCCAGAAATACTTGCACCATGCCCGACACCGGGAAATTCGCAGTAGAAACTGTTGTCCAGGGTTTCGGCAGCCAGTTCACCCCAGGAGGGCGAGGTAATCGGATCATATTCGCCTGCCAGCACCAGCGTTGGAATGTCGCTGTTGACCGGCTCGTTTTCGATAGGGTCAGCTTCCTTCGCGCCCCAGATTTCACAGATTGTGAAGATTGGTTCACCCAGGTTAGGGCTGCTATCGAAAAGGTCTTGTGTTTCGGGATAAGCCTCAGCAGCGGCAGCAAATTCTCCCGGGCTGCTGAAGTATACTTCTTCGCCGCATTGCACCGAATATTGCATCCCCATAGTGACCAATTCTATATTCACGAGGAAAGACCCCATCACCAGAGCTAAGGTGTCATAATTACCATCACGGGTGTCGAAGATAATCTTGGGCAGCAAAGGGATAACCTCTGTCGCGTAGAGCGACTGAAACAGAAAGCCAATCAGCCCATCGCCGTTCAGCAGCACGTCGTAAGTCTCGCCCGAGAGGGGTTGTGTTGCTGAGAAAGTGACGGGCGAGTCATTCAACTGGTCCACCAGTTCGTAAAAGACGGTCTCCAACTCGGGATAAGCCTCACTACAGGCAGGGTCAGCCGCGCAACCGTCGAAGAAGACATTGAGAGCGCGGTCAAGGTTGGCTGGTGCCCCGGCATAGAGACTGACTTGAAGCGGATAGGTGGAATCAAGGATGACGCTGCGAATGCCTTCGGGATAGTCACGCATCGCGGTCAGCGCCAGCCGTGTGCCGTAGGAGATACCGAGCAGGTTCCACTCTTCATAACCCAGCGCCAGACGCAGGTCGTTCAGGTCTGAAGCACTTTCGGCGCTATTATAGGCTGCCAGATTGACGCCCTCGCTAACCAGACGGTCATGGCAACTGCAAATCGCCTCGGTGCCCAGCGCTGCACTTTCTTCAGGACTCAGGTCTTGGTCCAGAGTCTCGTAAGCCAGGTCGGTAAACTCGGGGCAATCGAGGGCAGGCTCTGAATAGCCGGTGCCGCGCTGGTCGAACATAATCAAGTCGCGGTTTGCCAGGAATGGAGCGAAGCGCATGTTGAACACAAGCGGCGCTGCCTCAAGCGCGTTCTCGCCAGGGCCGCCCGCAAGGTAGACGACCGGGTCGGGGGCCGGGCTGTCGCTATAACTTCTAAATATGGCAACATGCAGCCGGATTGTCGGGCCGTCGGGTTGGCTACGGTCCTCAGGAACAGTCAAATAGCCACACTCGCAGGTCTGACCCGGGGGAATCTGGAACTGGCATTGCGCTGGTTCAAAATATGGTTGGTAAGCCGGTTCCTCAACTTCGACGCAACCAGCCAGGAAGCTTGCCATTAAGGCGAAAACCAGGATACAGGGAATTATCATCTTTCTCATTGTTTTCGTCCTTTCACCTTACAAGGTTACACTGTCATACTCGGTATGTAAATCAGGAAGATGGGGCTCCTGGAAGAGACCATAAACAAATACTGGAGAGAGATAGCCCCTGCGCTATTTGAAGTGGTGGAAGATTATCGGTCAACTGAGTATTTGAGGTCTGTAAAAGCGAGCAATATCCTGCGAACGTTCACCTTACTTACACTTTCTGACGAAGTGTGCAAGCAATGGGAAAGCCCCGGTAAATGAGCGCCATAGCTATGAAATGGGTGTCCGTGCGGGATGATTAGTATATTGATGTTAATGCCTTGCCGACTGAACGAGGAACTCTTGGAAGAGAATATGCCTCCGAATAGGAAACTTCACAACCTCAGTTATCCCGCCCTGGTGTATCTTTATAAGCCTGTTATGACAACTATAATCCTAACTCTTCCCCGACAATGATCACCGTTATTCTGTCCTTCTGGAGCTGGTGCTCGATAGTAACAACAGCATTACAGAACCTCAGGGAATTGCGGCAATCAACGCATTTACCCGTCTCACCGCACGGGAGAGGAAGACCCAGCCGTCTGGCATGAATGGGCGCCACGTAATTCCTGATTCGCTGCCTCGCTGCTTCCGTATCGGGAACAACTTTATTTATTCCGGCGACAACGATTACTTTAGAGGGACCAAAGGCCAAGGCTGCCACCCGATTGCCGATGCCATCAATGTTAACCAGTTTGCCATCCACGGTGACGGCATTAGTACTCATCAGAAAAACATCAGTTAACAGGCTTTTCTTCCGCCGGTCATACTTCTGTTCTTCAGTAAGCTGCGGCTCATGACGGTCAATAAAATGGTAATTTCCCGCCCGTAGTACATCTTTGACCCCAATCTGGTCTAAAGATAGCGAGCCTCCATAACCTATTTTGCTTTCTAGAGGAATCAGGCTGAGCACCTTCTCTCTGGCTTCTTCCCCCGTTTTGACATAGAAGCCCGTCATGTTATTCTTCTCCAGGGAGTCGATCACCCTGTGCGCCAGCATTTCTTTATACCATTCTTTAATTTCAGTTACGTTCTCCATTTCTCAGCCTGACCTCTCTTTACCAACTCACATATTGCTGTCGTGACCCGAGGAATACCTCCACCGCTCTCCCGAAACGCCGACTCCTACCCGCCAGTGTCAGATTCCCGGCATAATGTATAATACCCAAATCCCACTCCTCAATCCAGTATATCACTATCATCCTTCACCAGCTTAATTGGTTCTGATTGTGTCCCGAATAACCTACGCGAGCAGGGATGGTAAATCACCGCCATAGCTACAAGCGCTTGTCCCCCAAAGATGGTACGCACACCGTTTCTGCTACCTGGCTGATCTAGTTCGGATCAATAGTCTCTATTGCTGTCCTTGGGAAATTTCTTACCCAATCGCTGATTCAGCAAATGGAAAAGTGGATGCTTGCTGAGCCATGGTATACAATAGTTTTGAATATATGGCCATTGCTTTGGTAAGTGGGAGGAATTGCTGAGAGCGATGTCAGCGCTGCAGGCTCTATGCTTTGACATTGTGTTTTTTAGCTTAGCTTTGATTATATTGCTGTTTCATCCTGCCGGAGTTCTACATTCTCGTCAGTGGTTCATTAAGAACAGAAAGGAGGAGCCCGAATGAAACGAACTTTCTCTAAGGTAAATAAATGGATAACCAGCTTAACCGTTTTAGCCGTCACTATCCTCTTCATAAGCGGTTGTGCCCCACCCAACCAGCCTCCAGTTATTACCAGCTTGCAGGCTGAGCGTGAGTTGGTTCTTCCTGTAGAGAGTTGCCAGGTTGAGTGTGTTGCTTCAGACCCCGAGGGTGGTGAGCTAAACTATGAGTGGCATGCTAGTGGGGGGAGCATCTCGGGCGAGGAAGCCACAACCACCTGGATTGCTCCCGATGAGGTTGGGGAATATGTTGTCTCGGTCAATGTGACTGATGGAGATGGTAATTCGGCTACACAATCGGTCACCATTACTGTTGTAAGAGAAAATCACCCGCCAGAAATCGCTGATTTGAGTACCAGTGAGGAATGGATTATACCTTCAGGGAATTGCACAATCAGCTGCGAAGCTTCAGACCCGGATAACGATAGCTTAAGCTATGAATGGTTAGCCAGTGGGGGCAATATCACAGGCGAAGGAGATACCGTCACCTGGGTTGCTCCTGAGGACATAGGCGATTATAACATTACTGTGGTGGTTACAGATGGGCTCGGAGGCGAAGACTCAGCATCATTATCTATCACAGTATCGTTCAACAAGCGGCCAGTTATTGAGAGCTTGATTGTTACCGCCGAACACAAATACTTCAAGGAAATACCCGGGGGATACAAAATCGGGAAGGGCCAAAGTTATGAAATTGAGTGCATTGCTTCGGACCCGGATGGCGAGGAGTTATTCTATGAATGGTCAACTGATGGAGGTGGCATCTCTGGAGAGGGCGATACAGTTATTTTTACCGCACCTCTCTGGTCAGGCACAGTTACTGTTAGGGTAACGGTGTCTGATAGTAACGGCGGCGCGGCTACCGACCATGTAGCTTTCGCGGTTGTAAAGTGCTCATCATGTACGTTTTGAGTATTCCGGGTAGACAATGTGATGAGTTGTCCTCCAGGTAGCTGCGTAGGGCTGCATTACTAACCGGGACACTTTTCACCGAGTGCGGCATTGCCCGATATGGATGGGTATGTTATCGTGTCACTCAGGCTGGCTCCAGGTTCATTCAGAAAGCTGGATGAGATGGGAGTCAGATAGTATAACCCCCAAGCATGGTTTGGAAAGGGTGAGGTAAGTAGATTGCATTCATTTGAAAAGGATTGGCAGCGCTGGTTTCCTGAAGGTACAGGTGGGGAGCATGTGACGCCTGCCTGGGGCAGACGCACCACCAGGGCAATCATAATCGTGGCTGCGGTCATAATTCTATTCATTGTCCTGGCAGTATCAAAGGGGTTGTATACCGAGTGGCTGTGGTTTAGCAGCCTGGATTACGGCAGCGTCTTCGCCACTATTCTGAAAACTAAGGTGCTGCTCTTCTTTTCTGCGGCCATCCTCTTTGGTATCTTATTTTTTGGGAGCCTGGTGCTGGCGACACGCCTGGCACCTACCGGTGGCAGACATTTTTGGCCCTGGACTATAGCGCGCCGGCCACAGTGGATATACAAGTGGGGCGTTATCCTGGGAACGGTACTGCTCAGCATAATGTTTGGTTTGGCGGCCCAGGGTAACTGGCAAATCGTGCTTCAGTTCTTCAACGGACAGCCTTTTGGTATCGCCGACCCTGTTTTCAATAAAGAGATTGGCTTCTATGTCTTCACATTGCCTTTCCTTCACATGGTGCAAAGCTGGTTCATAGGTGCGCTGATAGTCACCTCTATTGGCAGTGCCCTGGTGTATGTTGTGAGCTATGGGACGCAGCGGCTTAAATTTGATTTTGCCAGGCCGGTGTTAGCCCATGGGTGTGGTCTGGGTGTAGCTATTCTGGGCCTATTCACCTGGGGTTACTGGCTTGATATCTGGGAACTGGTCTTCTCCACTCGGGGGGTGGTGTTCGGAGCCAGCTATGCTGACATGCACGCCAAGCTGCCAGCACTGTGGATCCTTCTGGCAGTAGCAATTATTTGCATCGCGATCATTGTGGTGTCCTTATTGAAGGGTAAGTTTCGCTGGACTCTCTATGCCCTCGGGGGATGGATAGCAGCTGCTATCATTGTTGGAGCAATTTTCCCCGCTGCGGTACAGAGATTTCAGGTAGAGCCCAGCGAGCTGGCTCGCGAGAGGCCATACATCGAGTACAATATCCAATCTACCAGAGAGGCTTTTGGCTTGGGCCAGATTAAGGAGGAAGCCTTTCCCGCGGAGGAGTCACCAAGCTACCAGGATGTAGTCGAAAACGAAGAGACCATCAACAACATCAGGCTCTGGGACCATCGTCCGTTAAAGGACACCTATAATCAGATTCAATCCATTCGACTGTACTATGACTTCCATGATGTCGATGTTGACCGCTATATCATCGATGATGACTACCGTCAGGTCATGCTGTCAGCCCGAGAATTATCTGCCGAGAAATTGGCTGGAGAAGCGCAGACCTGGGTCAACCGCCGGCTACAGTTTACCCATGGCTATGGTGTTGCCCTGAGCCCTGTCACTGAGATTAGCCCGGAGGGACTGCCTGAATTGATGATAGGGGATATACCTCCTGTTGGTGAGTTCAACATAGAGCGGCCCCAGATATACTTTGGAGAAGAGACGAATGACTACGTGATTGTGAAAACAAATACCGAGGAATTCGATTATCCTATGGGTGATGAGAATGTCTACGGTTACTATCAGGGTGAGAGTGGGGTTAACATCGGCAGTTTTTTCCGTCGTTTGGTCTATGCCTGGCAATTTGGTGACTTTAACATCCTTATCAGCGGCGAGTTAACCCCGGAGAGCAGTATCCTGTATTATCGAAACATCGGAGAGAGAGTGAATCACCTGGCGCCATTTCTGAAGCTGGACAATGACCCCTATCTGGTGGTGCTGGATGGAAGCTTATATTGGATACAGGATGCGTATACCACCACTGACCGCTATCCCTATTCTGAGCCACACTGGGATGGACTGAACTACATTCGCAACAGCGTTAAAGCGGTTATTGATGCCTACGATGGCAGTGTCACTTTCTATGTCACTGAGCCAGAGGATGCTTTAATACGGACATACCAGGCTATCTTCCCCGACCTCTTTGTCTCCGCGGAGCAGATGCCCGAGTCTTTGCGAGTCCACCTCCGTTATCCTGAGGACATGTTTAGTATTCAAGCCTCGGTATACCGAACCTACCATATGCAGGATGCCCGGGTATTTTACAACAAGGAGGACCTGTGGGCTGTGCCCATGGAGGTCTATTTTGGCAGTAATCAGCCTATGGAGCCCTACTATGTCATCATGCGGCTGCCCGATGAGGAAAAGGAGGAGTTCCTGCTCATGTTGCCCTTCACCCCGGTGAACAAGGATAATACCATTGGCTGGCTTGCTGCCCGCTGTGATGGAGAAAATTACGGCAAGCTGCTTGCCTACCATTTTCCCAAGGAGCGTCTGGTGTATGGTCCCAGCCAGATCGAGAACCGAATCCAGCAGGATACGGTCATCACCGAGCAGCTTGCCTTGTGGGGTCGTGGTGGCTCTCGAGTTATCCGTGGCAACCTGCTGCTGATTCCCTTAGGCAAGTCCAATCTATACGTGGAGCCAGTCTTCCTCCAGGCGGAAATAGGTGGGCTTCCAGAGCTGAAGCGAGTTATTGTAGCTGCTGGTGATAACATAGCTATGGAACTCACATTGCAGAAGAGCCTGGCGGCTGTCTTCGGTACTGAGGCGCCACCGACTGAACCTGAGCCCGAACCGCCAGCTCCACCAGGACCGGAGGAGCCGGTAACCGCTGAGATAGCCAGTCTGATTGAGGAGGCCCAGCAGCATTATAACGATGCTCAGCAGTACCTTAAGGCGGGTGACTGGGCTAGCTATGGAGAGGAGCTGGACGCTCTGAAGGCGGTGCTGGACCGGCTGGCAGAGCTCGTTGCTGAACAGCAAGGATAGCCCATTGGTTCGACAATCCGGCTTTTTGTTCATCTCAATCTGAGAAATAACTGTTGCCGCCTGGAGTGTTAACTTTGCCCTGGTAGGGCTGGTTCAATTAACCAGTTCATTGAGGCCAGTGTAGTCGTTGGACTCCCGATGGAGTTGGTAACCAAGTTCTCCTATGACAACCTCAGCTGTTGAAAAAACTGTTGCCTCGGCAAGATGACCTCCTCGGCAGAATCCTTGCCCTGAAAGCTGAATGTGTATGTGGATGATAGGGCTATCTTCCTTCAAAGCCACTGACCCTTGTGCACAGACAATCTCGAGTGGGCCGGGATAGTCCACACTCTCGTATTTTCCGGGTAAGCTCACCAGGAAGTTGAGTCGGGCTCTTTCCACAGAGCCGATAATAGCGATAACCACACCTGATGAGATATTGTGCTCACCGCAGTAACGGGTTATCGCGCTAACTAATTCCTGCTTGGGTTTCACCCTGAATACATGCACCTTTCTGAACAATCAGCACCTCCTCTCTAACTGAGTGTGAAGATATTAACACAGAGGCCATGCGAATATCTGGAGCACCTATCTTTACCAGCTTCACATTTTGACGAAGTGTTCAGTTTTCTAGTCACCTTCAAGCGTTGGGTGAAATCCTGATATTTTGCCTTTCTTAGCATTTGGAGGAATAAGTCGTCGCTTTCTAAAGGAGGATCTAGCCCTCTCGGGGTGGTGGGGTTAACAAGGCGATGGATTGTGCACCTTGTAAAAGGCCTTTGAAACAGTCTGATTTCTCACTTCTAAAGGGTCTTGGGGGCAATTTGGTGTTACAATAAGCACTGGAGAGCAGTGAGGGAGTGACAGATGCCGCAATCTTCCTGTCTCTGGTAAGGAGAGCAACGTGAAAGTATTAGGTATCATGGGTAGCCCCAGGAGGCAGAGCAATACTGAAATTCTCCTTGACAGGGCATTGGAAGGTGCCAAAGGGAGGGGGGCAGAGGTAGAAAAGGTGGTGGTTTCACAACTTAAAGTCTCTCCATGTCAGGAAATATACGCCTGTCTCAAAGATGGCCACTGTCCCGTTAATGATGATATGCAATGGCTCTACGAGAAGCTTCTGGAAGCTGACCACATCATTTTTGCTTCGCCGATATTTTTCTACGGTATTACCAGCCAGGCAAAAGCCATAGTGGATAGATGCCAGGCGCTTTGGGTGAGAAGACACGTTCTGGGTATAGGGAGGGAGGATGACCGAATACGGAAAGGACTATTCATCTCAGTTGGCGCTACCCGGGGCAAGAGGCTCTTCGATGGCGCAGTGCTTACGGTAAAATATTTCTTTGATGCCATCGGCGTGAAATATTCCGGCGACTTGTTGATCATAGGAATCGATAGCAAAGCTCAGATTAAAGAGCATCCTACAGCTCTGCAAGATGCCTTCCACCTTGGTCAACAGCTTGTAGCCATTTCCACATAATTTGGCGAATCGTGCAGTTTTCCAGTCACCTTCAAGCGTTGGGTGAAATCCTGATATTTTGCCTCTCCTGGCGTTTGGAAGGATAAAGCACGGTTTTTGAAAAAGGGATTTAAGCTTTTCTAGGGGTGGTGGGGTTAACAAAGCGATAAATTGTGTCGGCGCCACTGTGCTTGATACAAAAGTAACGTGTGGATATTCAGACAGGTGGTTGATATTTACGGTTACTTTAGGCATCATTTTCTAACAAATACGTAAAGGAGGCTAATATGGTAGGAATCACTTCTTACGGAGGTTACATTCCCTGGCATCGGATGGAGCGTATGACTGCTTACAAAGCTATGGGCTGGCTTAATCCAGCAGCGATACTGCCCGGAGAAAGGTCTATCGCCAATTACGATGAGGATAGTGTAACCATGGCAGTAGCAGCAGCCAGGGATTGCCTGAAGGGCGTTGCTAAGGAGAGGATAGACGGTTTATATATCGCTACCACCACTTCGCCCTATAAACAGAGGGAAGGCGCAGGCATAATTGGCACTGCTCTCAGTCTTCGACCTAATATCAGGACTGCTGATTTTACTGACTCTACCAAGGCAGGAACAGGGGCAATTCTTTCCGCCTGCGATGCCGTTAAAGCGGGGTCAGCAAAGAATATATTAGTATGTAGCTCCGATTTGCGGAAGGAGAGGGCTGGCGGATATCAAGAACAATTATATGGGGATGGTGCTGCCTCCTTGCTTATTGGAGACACCGATGTAATTGCCAGCATAGAAGGCTCTTACTCTGTTTCCTACGACTTTAGTGACTCATGGAGAGCGGATACGGATGAGTTTGAGCGTGCCTGGGAAGATAGGTGGCGCCGTGACGAAGGCTACGAAAGGCAATTGACTGAGTCCATTACCGGGCTATTGACAAAATATAACTTAAATATCAAGGATTTTGCCAGGATAGTTATCACCTGCCACTTCGAACGGGCAGCAACAGCTATAGCCAAGAAGGTGGGAGCTGATCCCTCACAAGTTCAGGATGTAATGATGCGCACCATGGGGGATTCTGGCGCCAGTTATCCTCTGGTAATACTTGTGGCTGCTCTTGAGGAGGCTAAGCCCGGCGACAAGATACTGGTTGCTAGCTATGGGAATGGCAGCGATGCTCTGTTCCTTCAGGTAACTGACCAGATAGAAAAAGCAAGGGATAACAAAGGAATTAAAAAATGGCTCGTCAGGAAGAAGATGCTCGATAATTATGATAAATATCTTGCCTGGCGTGAAGAGATTCCCATGGACAAGGGATTTCGCGGTGAAGAGACCTCCTCCACCCAGCTATCAGCGCTGTGGAGAGGTCGTAAAGTCTTCTTAGGACTCTGGGGGAGCAGATGTAAGAAGTGCGGCACTCCGATGTACCCTGCCCAGAGAGTGTGTGTAAATCCTGATTGTGGAGCGATAGACGAAATGGAGGATTATTGCTTCGCCGATAGAAAGGCTACTTTATTTACCTATACTTCCGATTTGCTGGCATATTCTGTTAACCCGCCAGCAATGTATGGAGTAGTGGATTTTGAAGGCGGAGGAAGATTTTGGTTTGATATTGCAGATTGTGACCCTGAATCATTGAAAGTGGGCATGCCTATGGAGATGATTCTCCGCATAAAATACGTTGAGCACAGGCGGGGGGTTACCAGCTATAGTTGGAAGGCAGCCCCATTAATGGAATGACAAGAAGGTGATGTAAAGGAGGTTAAAATGCCAGAAGGAATAAAAGACAAAGTAGCAATCATAGGAATGGGTTGCACCAGGTTCGGAGAGAGATGGCAGGATACCTGCAGCGATTTGATTGTTGATGCATTCAAGGAATGCCTGGAGGATGCCGGGATAGAGAAAAATGATATTCAAGCTGCGTGGTTTGGGACTTGTATTGAGGAGCAGTCGTGCGGCAAAAGTGCGGTACCTCTGTCAAATACCTTGAAGTTGCCCTTCATTCCGGCAACACGAGTGGAAAACTTCTGCGCCACTGGTTCTGAAGCTTTACGAGCTGCTTGTTATGCTGTCGCTTCCGGAGCTTACGATATTGCCCTGGCGCTTGGCGTGGAGAAGCTGAAGGACACTGGTTACGCTGGTCTCCCTGACTTTGCCCTATTGGCAGGAACAGATACAAGGATGATAACACCGAATTTCACGGCACCTGGTGCGTTTGCCACGCTGGCTACCCGCTATTTCGCCCGGTATAACCTCAAACCAGATGAAGGTAAGAGAATTCTGGCTATGGTGTCTTCAAAAAGTCATCATAACGGTGCTATGAATCCCAAGGCTCATCTTAGAAGAGAAATTACTGTAGAGGAAGTTATGAGCGCTCCTATTATTGCCTGGCCTTTAGGATTGTATGATTGCTGCGGAGTGAGCGATGGTTCAGCAGCAGCCATTGTGACCCGGGCTGATATGGCTAAGAAATTCAGGCCCGACCCTGTCTATATCAAGGCGCTGCAAATTTCGGTCAGCTCGGGAATGGAACTGATGCACAGCTCCTATGATGGCACGCATATAGAAACGACAACCCATGCCGCTGCTGCGGCTTACAAAGAGGCCGGGGTGAAAAATGCCCGTGAGGAAGTAAACATGGCCGAAGTCCATGATTGCTTCTCCATAACCGAGTTGGTGACCATGGAGGATATGCAGTTCAGCTCGAGGGGGAAAGCAGGAGATGATGTCCAGGCAGGGCGATTTAACCTGGATGGTGCTCAGCCAATACAGCCTGATGGAGGGTTAAAGTGCTTTGGACATCCCATTGGAGCCTCTGGTTTGCGGATGATGTATGAGGTATATAAACAGTGTCAGGGCAAGGCAGGACCAAGACAGGTAAAGAACATGAAGCTTGGTGCTACTCATAATCTCGGCGGTGTTCCTCAGATGAATATCTGTAGTGTTCTTATTGCCGGCCTTTGAACAAGCATAGTCAAAAATTATAACGGAGTTGGGTTACCTGCTTGAATGATTTGACACGTAGCCTGTATTTGTTTGCTGTGTTGGTGTCCGCTACCTTATTTCAAAGTTGCAGGGGAGCGGGTCCAGGGCTTGCTCCTGCTTTTAGTCGCCTGGATTCAGGATGAGCCTGTTAACGGTAGCTGACTCGACTTGGTCCCGTGTCCAGAGCATAGGATAATATTCCATGTTGCACCACAGGTCAATCATGTCGTCATAGTGCTGACTGTAAGGATGACCGCTCTCACCAGTAGTATGAACGGTGACGCTTTGTGTGAAGTCACCAAGGTCAACGACCATGCGCATGGATGGTAAGCTGGACACGGTGAAGTCACCGGAACTGACAGTCCACCGATTTGCATTAACGGTCTCTGTGCTGCCGCTGGTGGCAAATGGACCGCGGTTGACGATATTCTCAATCAGACCAATGCCGCTCAATCCAAGCGGGTTACTGACGAAGGTTGCAGTATGTAACTCGCTCCATCTCCAGCCATTGCGATTTTCACCAAGCGCAGCAATCGTGCTGGCGTAACCTTCACGGAACGAGCGGGCCAGGATGTCGTCGCGGGTTTCAACTACATCCTGCGTCGTAATATCGTCCCACCAGGCGTTGTCGGGTTCTTCCATCAGCAAAAACGTAGCCCACATTTCCCTGCTGTCGCCATCCGGTTGTACCTCTTCACCCAGCTGGTCGCTATACAGGTTGTCCACCAGTTTTGCCCAGAACTCGGCGTACAGTGCAGCTTGCGGGCTGTCCGCATTGCATTGGCAGTCCCATTCAAGCAGCCAGTCGCGAGCTTCAGCCAGCTCGGTATCAGCGAACTGCAGGCTGGCGAGGTAAGGCATCAGTTCTTCGGCGCTAATCAGCTTATTGTCGCCCTGAATAGCCTGGAAGCTGGCAATGGTATGTGGCGCCTTTTCTTTCAGCAGCTCAACAATCCGTTGCCCGCGATAGCCGTAGTTCCATTCGTGGCTGATGACGTAGTTTCGCCCTGCTGCCAGTTCCTGGGCCAGCTGGTCATAGTACTCCAGGGGAACAACTGCCTGGTTGGCGGTGACAATATAGCCGCGTTCCGGGTTGAGGACACGGGGGAGGTCGTCGTATGGGA
>Ga0315553_10000705_pt1 | contig 29011 bp, 24 predicted proteins | sample SalMarSW160140MG_FD_203099 | JGI IMG/M metagenome (GOLD analysis project Ga0315553, IMG submission 203099) | Salt marsh sediment microbial communities from the Plum Island Ecosystem LTER, Massachusetts, United States - Salt Marsh Sediment SW1601-40 ... | reverse complement strand
CTTAATTCCTTTATACAAAACAAACTCTTCTTTACTATTATTCATCATTTCATGAAACCTTTTTTTATATTTAAATTTAAAGACCTTCGAGGTTAAGTGGTTTTTTATTTTCTTATATCCCACTAGATTTTTCATAAATTTGATTATCCGGATGGTGTTTCATTTTTCTAGAATCAAGATATAACGCGAGAGATATTATAAAAGTGAAAAAAGCGAATAAAAATAGCCATCCGACTAATGACCGAATAACTGAACCCGTATAGATGTTAAAATAAATGATAATAGCTGAGAACAGAGAAATAACACCTACAGTAATAAGTCCTAGGCTCCTTAGATAATACTTTTTCAGACTTCCGCTCAAAACATTATTAAGACCTCCAGGTGTATTAATGTTTTCAAATACATTTGCTCTGCTGAAGTAATTAAAGATTTTCGCAATTGTACACGTTTTAAAATAATTTTCATAGCACATTGAAAAGATAAGAAACGGTATATGAGAGTTCTGAATTTGTAAATTATGACCAAATCTAATCTCTAATGAATGTTTGAAAGAACAATTTTTAACGCTCATTTCCGAGCATTTAGATAATCCTAATACCTCAAATTCACATCTCTCAAATTTGAAGTTCTTACATTTTCTTAAAGATAGAAGATTGAACTCACAATTCCTTATCAAGATATGCAAAGAGGTATTTTTAATGACAGAACTGTCTGAGAATGAATGAGAAGATTCAATTATAAAGGGTTCTTCGGAAGTTCCATTTCCAATCCACTTTTCATTTATAGCTTTTTGATAAATATCCTCCTCAGAATAAGTAGTATTTGACGATAGCTTCAAAATTGCAATCACTTTAATTTCTATTTTTTTTCTTTATTATTTATTTTCTTATTTTTTTATATTTGTTTCTTTATGAATTTTCTTTTGACTTTAGTTTCGCATATAGGGCATTTCTTCCAACCAGTTCTACATATATAATTACAATGTGGACATTCAATTAATTTTTCATCCGATTCTTCTTTTAATTTTGCTTTCAATTTTGCCTGCTTAAGTTTAGTTGTGTGTTCCTTCCTGAGTATTCTGCCATATTGTATTTTATTAATTTTAAAATCCTTATCATCCTCAATATTAAGATTTTGCAATAATTGATTGAGATCATCGGGATGTATTATTTTAAAAAATTCTCTTTTTTTCCATTGTGAGATCTCTTCTGGAGTATAACCAAAACTTGCTTGAAATTTATGATTATAATATTTTAAATAGCCTCATATATAATAATTCCCATTGTAGAATTATCAGCGAAATGAAAAAAAACGTTATTACTTAATTTAGCAGTAAATTCCTCATTAATTTCAACTTTTAACATATTTCCCATTACCTATGCAATTCTAGTTTGAAAAAAAAAATAATATAGATTTTAATTTATAGTTTCTATTTGATGATCATGTTATAACCTTCAATTACAAAGATAAATTCTTTAAAGTAGATATAAGGTAATGCAAGGAACTCTAAATTAATTGATTCAGATGTTCCTTCATTATGGTCAGCACCAAGTTCGTCTACTCGTAAATTGTCACTATATCTTAATATTTGACTTACTTGCCCCATCGCAGAATGGATCGCTGAAATTAAAGGTAATGGTACAATTAAATTATTAGATAGTAATCCGAACAATTGCACCTTATCTATATGTGAGATAGTTTTAGGATGTTCAGTAAGTTTAAGAACATATCGATTATTAACAACTTTTGGTTCTGTATATAATTCATAAATTGTGACTATATCAATACTATCTGGGTTATGGAGATCCAACAATCCCTCTTCTACATAATCAGTTCCATTGTATACTGATAAAATTGGACAGCCGCCACCTCCACCGCCTCCAGCACTTCTACATACTAATGTATTTGGATCGCAAATAAGTCCTCTTGCTCCACAATAATCATAATGAGTCACCCATGCCATTCCAATGTTATTGCATTCTTCCCATATTAAAGTATGATAATATCCACTAGAAAAATCAGCACAATGTTTATTTCTTACAGTACCAGGAACACATACATGTCCATGACTACATGGATTTACAGCGCATTCAATTGCACATGAAATTAACGGAGCACACGCACATATACCAATACAAACGAGACATCCAACACATAGGGCTTTAGAAAATGGTTCTGGTGACATTATAGTATCAATACAGACCTCACATAGTATAAAACATACTCCAAAACATATAAGACCCCAAGGACCTGTTAACCAACCTGTTAGACAAGCAGCAAAACACCTATCATAATTGCAGCTATGATGCACTTCTCCCCAACTGGAAATTATTGTTAAATCTGACATATCAAATATTAATCCTCTTGTTTCATTTAAATGTACAGTTATTAATGTTTGATTAGTTGGAGATAAAGAAAAATTAAATAATATTGCAGTTCCCCTTGATTCTACAAAAAACATTGATTGATTATTATTATTACGGAATAATACTAATAAGTTATATTCTCCATTTTGAAATTCAATTTTCCTAGCTAAAATAAATTCAGTATAACCCAAATCATAGGCAAAATTTAGCATTTCATTATCATATATTTCATTTGTAAATTCATTTTCGCTTAATGTAATATTGGCTATAATTGTCCAATTATCTATGAATTCAAGAATTTCTAAATATCGAAAACACAGAAATTTAGCAAAATATTCACTATACGTTATAAACTGTTTAATCAGAAATCTATAGATAAATATATATCCGTAATCTTCAAATCTATTATATATATAATCGAATACTCTGAAATTACCCCATGAATCTATTATTGATTCGTTTTTTATTACAATACCACTATCTCTATTGAATAAATTTATTATAATAGACTCGGATAAATCTGTTGTAAAATTCATTAGAATTGAAGGAATAAGTCCTTTTTCAAATGATATGAGAGAGACTGCTCTAGAGAAAGTTTCATCTATTCTTAATCCCATAAAGCCAATTAAGTGCCCATTTCTTTTCTCATAGACCAACCATTTTCCAATGCACTGAGTAAAACCTAATTCATTAGCATAATCGAATAGATCTTTAAAGTTGGCGTCAGTTTCTAATTTGTTTGTTAAATAATCACTATTAGCAGCAACAATATGAAAGCAATCACTAGAATTACATAAATCACAACTTTCAAAATCTACACAACTATTACTGCAATTAGAGCAAAATTGATCAGAATTGGAACAAAAATCACAACTGTCTGAAGTTGTAGAAAAACTAATACTACTAGAGTTTTCTTCTAATTTTGTTTTAAAAGTATTATCTTTCTCAGCTTTACATAGAGATATACCAGGATTTAAAAGTTGACCAATTAGAAATATCGATACGAAAAATATTATTTTCATTTTGAATTTTTTTATCTTGATTTCACCTTCTATATTTTTAAAAATTATACTTTTTTGTAAATTATTGTCAGCTAAAAAATATACAAGAAGAGTATTTATGTTTTTGGATCATATAATTTAGTTTAAAATGAACCCTAATGAAATATCGGATTAAATTAAACTCTTAGAAATTTCAAATGTTTTTAAAAGTTTTCCGAATTTTATATTAATCCTATATTTTTGATTGCTTTATTATAATATATATGAAATCTTAAAAATTTTTACTGAGAAATAATTGTTATTATTTTAAATGATTATTGTTGGTAATAAATTATGAAAAATTCATCTAAAATATCTCATAAATAAATTTAAATAGTAAGTTGGTATTTATTACATTAATGTCAAAATTATCTAATGTAGGATTATTATTTTTCATTATTGGAACTTCATTAATTGTATTTTCAATTTTCCTTTCTATTATTATATTACCGGGATTTTTTTTGTCTATTCAAATTTCTGGTTGGGTTTTTATTGTTCTTGCAACAATATTTTTACTTTTATGGAAAGGAGAATATAATATAATCAAATTCAAAAGTGGTTTTGTTCTAAAATTAGATCATCTAATTATGTTAGTTTGCGCAATGTTATTATCTATATCTTTTCTTATTTTTGTTGATATTAACAATTATATTTATACTGGTAATTTTACATATTTTACGATTGTATGGGCCGTTTTTTTATTTGGAGGAACAATTATTTTGTATTTTTTAAGAATAAAAAAGTAAATATATCTAAGATTCTTCCACTTGAAATTATTATTATAGAGGACTGATTATTATTTTCCATATAATATTCACTAATTTTTTTTTAATTTTTGATTTGTATTGAGTAATCCAGACGCCACTTTTTGATTTAAGTAATTACTATCAAGAAATTGGAAACACTCAATAGTACCGTTGAATGGTACTATTGTGTGGTCGAAAAATATTATTTCTTGATAAGCAAGATTTAATAGATTTAATAAAGATTTATGGACTTCCTAATGAGTTTCAAGACAAAATTGAAGTTTTGGTTTAAGAAATAAGGAAACCCTGACCCTCCACTAATGTAATCATTTTCATAATTAATATCAAAAGTTTTTTTTTCTACTTTACTCCACTTCTTTTCATCCTTAGAATACTTTAATGTAGTTTTATTCATAGACCAAATTACTCCGCTTGAAAAATTAAATTGTTTTAAATTTAAATCCCTTAAAGAAATTGGAACACTTTTTCTTTTATTATCATAAAGGGCTTTAATGAAATTTATGCATTTTCGAATCCCATCTAATCCTGGTTCTATATAAAAAGCCTTCTTAGTGTTGCGTTTTTCATAACATTTCAGATTTCTAATTCTCTCTCTAGCATCATCTTCCCGTTCAACATAAAGGCCTGTTAATTTATTAGTTTCAGCTTTACTTCCAGCCTGAAGATCATATCTCGAATTATTTCTTTTCCAACCTTCATAATCTGCACCATATACATTAGGAGATTATAATTCTATATCATCCAACAAAAATGTAAACGAACCAATTCTATGTACAATATCAGATTCAAACACTCTTTCTAAAATTTTGAGTAAAATGTCGATAGATTCAGGATCTGGATATATTGTATTTGGACAAGAAGAGCAATCAACAGTATCAATATTATAAATCTTAAACTGAATTTTCATTGATAACAAATTTGAATTTTTAGAAATTCTGTCTTATTACTAATATTTAATTCAATCAATTATAAATTTATTCACCAATTTTTGTTGGGAGAAAGAATGGTCAAATGGATCATTTTTCAATTATACTATGGACAATTGCATAATTTTATAATAATTATATAACTTACTACTAATATGACTGAACAAACTAGCCTTGATAATCTTTCCGAATTAGATTTTGAAATTATAAAGAAATTAAGTGTAGATGGAAGAATTTCACTTCGACAACTTGCTAAAGAATTAGGTAATAAATCACCTGTAACAATTAAAAATCATGTTGAGAATTTGGAAAACCTGGGAATTATCATAAATTATGGAGCCAAGATTAATTATGAAAAGTTAGGGTATGGAATCATGGCTATTATCGAAGTAACCATTTCTAAAGGAAAAATGTTTGAGGTAGAGGAAAAGATTGCAGAGAATCCTAACGTTTTTGGGGTTTATGATATCACAGGAACTTATGATGCCCTTATATTAGCAAGATTTAAAACACGAGAGGAATTAAGTAAAATGATAAAAGAAATTCATAAATCTCCTAATGTAGAGCGTACAAATACTCATTTCGTATTAAATACCATTAAAGAGGCTAGTTGTTTTGCTAGTTTAAAAGAAAAAGGAGAAACGAAATAAATTAACATGTCCTCTGTTAAAAGAAGGATTTTTTTCATTAATTTACTATTTTATTTCTTATTTGAGAAAAAGATCTTTATATAATTTTTCTGAATATTGTGAATTAGGTGTTTTGAGTTCATTTTTTATTTGTTTAGTTATTTAGATGTATTTTATAACATTGTTTATTCTTGAGAAATAAAAGTTATTGATTTTTATAATAATTTTCACAAATATTAAGAAAAACTGAATAATTATTAAATTAATTTTTTAAAGTTTACAGAAATGTTTAGATTCTTCACCGATAAATTTATAAATGTATATAATTTAATATAATATAATTATAAAAAATGGGAATCATTTCCCGCGCTTATTAAAAAAATTAGCAAATAAGGAGGTTAATAGTTAAAATTACCAAAAATTACAATTTAATGGGATAATCATGACTTTACAAAAAATATATAGAACATATGAGCAAATATGTTTGGACAAATTAAAAGAAATAGGAAATTGTTCAGGTGCAGAATGGTCAATGGCAATGGGTTATAGTAGTCCTAATGGTTTGATTAAAGTAATAAAAAGAATTCAAAAAACAATGCCAAATAAGTTAAAAGTGGAGACTGAGAAAAAACCACGACGATATGAAGCGATTTAATATAAAATTAAATATGAGGGAAGAAATTAATGATAAAATGTCTTAATTGTGGAGAAGAATTTTCATATGGCAGGAAAATTTCTTGTTGTAAATCCACATATTTCGGTATGCTATTTAATGAAAATAAAAAGAATCATAAATGGAATTGCCATACTATTATGATTAGTAGTAACTCTTATGAATCATTCGCAGAAGATTTTTCAGAAAAAAGAATTGTTGATTATGAACATCCCATTGACTATAATTGGAATTGTGAAACTTCTATGAGGCTTAAAATCCAAAAAGATTTGCTAGAAAGAGATTATGTTCTACTCTATGAATAAAAAATTTGGAGGTGGATAAAAAGAAAAAGAGGTAAAGACTCAAATAAGATTTGGAGAATAGGTGGATGGATTGACCTTCCAGAGTTTTCATAAACGGAAAGCAGTGATTCTAATAAATGAAGGATCAACTCCTACACCTCAAATAAATTTAAAAAAACATTACATACCCATATTCCTTCAACTCAAACCCATAGGACATTGCGAATAAAATGCCATTTGTTCACTACTCTTGCCATGGATTTTCCCTACTTTCCATGGCAAGAGTTCCACTTCAAACAATTATTAATAACTTTTTTATTTTTCTCATAGAAAAGAACTTTAAATAATTAAATCTAAAATCTCTTAACATTTTTCATTAATGTCTAAATCTTATGTTTTATATAAAAATTTCACCAAAGAGAAGATCTTTTACTAATTTCCTTTAATATTTATATTTATAAGTTTAAAATTTGTTCAGTAAAAAACACTAAGTTTTAATACTAGTTAATACAAATAAAAAATTCTTTCATCGAATTGCATTAAAACCTTTAGAATGTTCATATTCTTTCTTTAATTTCTAAAAAAATATATTAAGAAATTTGCAAAAATTATATAATTGTTTAATTAATTACCCTAAAATTTATAAATAACATTGATGAAATATTATCAAATAGAATGGGATTTATTTCCTCTAAAAATTAAATTAATAATAAAAATTTGAGTGTAAAATAAAAATGACGAAATTTTCGATGGTTACCCATCAATCAAGTCTGATTGGGTCTAGAACAAGAGTAGAAGATTCATGTGAGAGTGGGTTATGTCCAATCTGTATAGCAGATTGTCCTATTTTTTGTGAGGTTTCGAAGTCTGCTCTCAGAGGTCGAGAAGTGCTATATCCCCAAAGGGAATATTTTGGAAACTCTACAGCTGGATCACCAAAAGATTTTGGATTTTCTTATGGTGATTTTCAAATTCAGTTTGAAGTTCGAGGGGCTCAAGGGATTGAACCTCATGAAGATAAGGTAATCTTTCCTAATGTTAATCTAACAACTAAATGGGGAAACATTAAGCAGAAGTATCCTATTGTAATAGCAGGATTAGGTAGCACTTATGTGGCAAAGCGAAATTGGGAAGGATTAGCAAAGGGAGCAGCATTAGCAGGTGTAAGTATAACAGTTGGGGAAAACGTCGTAGGAATGGATCCATATGCGAGATTTGCAAATCATAGCATATACCCAAAAGTTATAGATACCCAGGATATGAAGTTTAGAATTGAGACGTATAGAGAATTATGGGATGGCAAGTATGGTGATGTTATTGTACAAAAAAATGTTGAGGATACTCGATTAGGAGTTTTTGATTATGTAATGTCAAAATTAGAAGTGAAGTCGCTTGAAATTAAATTTGGTCAAGGGGCAAAAGCAATAGGCGGTGAAGTAAGATTAGAATCTCTAGAAAGAGCGCAATTATTACAGAATAGAGGATATTTAGTATTTCCAGATCCAACTGATCCTAGAATTATTGAACAATGGAAGGAAGGTTTGATTCCAGATTTTGAAAGACACAGTAGAGTGGGATTATCAACTACTAACGATGTTTTAGAAGAAATTGATCAAATACGTTCAAGTGGGGCTAAAAATATTTTTATAAAAACAGGAGCTTATAGACCCGCAGCTACAGCATGGATTCTACGACTAGGTGTTGAAGGGAAGGTAGATGGAATGACTTTTGATGGGGCTGGTGGAGGTACCGGTATGAGCCCTGTAAGTATGATGAATGAAGGATCAATTCCCACAACCTATTTAGAAGCTCTAGTAGTTGGCTGTTTAGATCTGATTAAAGAAAGTAAACCAAGTACAGTTATTCCCACTATAGCTATTGCCGGAGGGATTGCCAATGAAACTCAAATATTTAAAGCACTTGCTATGGGAGCACCGTATGTTAAATGCATCGCTATGGCAAGAGCTCCTATCACTGCTGCAATGAAAGCAAAATATATTGGTGAAGTAATAAAAAAACACCAAGCTACACCCGCAATACTAAGGAATTTAGGGATTCCAAAGGATAAAAATCCTGAGACCTTGACACTTAATGAGGCTTTTGTTGAGTATGATAATTTACATAGAATTCACCATGGAAAAAAAATCCTTCCTTCGGTGGTCGGAGTATATACATATTTAGCTAGTAAGTTAGGTATTGGTTTAAAGCAACTATTAGCGGGAATAAGGAAATTTAAATTGGATTTAATTGATCGCCATGATATTGCATATATCTCTCAAAGAGCAAAAGATGTGTGTGAAAAGTGGAATTTAGGGATACAATCTCAAGAATCACTCGACTACGAGATAATAAAGAGTGAAATTTATTCCGGAAATTATTAATACCTTTCATTATCTGCAATTTAGTTAAAAAAAGAATAAAATTTAGAAAGTTTATATAGGGAGATTAACTTTATTTAGTTCATTAATTTTTCCAGTTGATTTACAAAATCTTCATATTGTTTAATTCCTAAGTTCCAAAAATCTTTTTTCGTTATGTCTAGACCCACAATTTCACCAAGTTCCTCAGGTGAAACGCTACCTCCTGCAGCGAGGAGTTTCTTGAATTTTGGAACAAAAGCTTTACCCTCTTTTTTATAGGTTTGATATAAAGCATAAACAAAAAGTTGGGCATAAACATAGGGATAATTATAGAAGCGAAAATTAGGGATAAAATAGTGTGGTTTCATAGTCCATTCCCAATCCATCTCTTCAAACCATTCTACAGAATCTCCATATATTTTATCTCTTCCCGCACACCAATATTTTGAAATCGTTGTACCATCTAAATTCTCGCCCTTTTCGATAGCTTTATATAAATCCTGTTCAAACCAAACTCTCGCACTAACTTGAAAAGCAGCCTGTCCTGCATCATCTAATACATGGGCTAATATCGCCATTTTTTCTTCATTTGATTCTGCAGTTTCAAGAAGGAGATCTGTTAAGAGTAGCTCCCCAAATGTCGATGCGGTTTCTGCGACTGTGTAACCGGGATGTATATTAATGTAAGTTTGGTTTTGGATGGCTAAATAATCATGGATACCATGCCCAAGTTCGTGAATAAGAGTGAATATTTCATTCAGTTCGCCAGTATAAGTTAAAAGAATAAAAGCAGATGTACCTTTATACCAAGAGGCACAATTTGCTCCATTCCTCTTACCTCTTCTAGGACTTGCATCAATATGATTTCGCTTAAACATATCGTTTACATCTTTCACAAATTCAAAGTCAAATCTTCCATAAGCTTGAATTACAAGCTTTTTTGCCTCGTCCCATGAATATGTTCTATGAGGTGCTATAGAAAGCGGAGCACGAATATCAGCACAATTTAATTTTGGAAAACCCAAAATTTTCGCCTTGAGATTTAAATATTTGCAATATACTCCTGCACCTTCTTCAATCGCTTTCATTAAATTATCAATAATCTCCTGAGTAGTGTCATTTACTATAAGACTATCATGCATAGGGCTATCGTATTTCCGTCTTTTTGAATTATTAAGCCAATCTCCACAAACACTTCGTAGAGCCGATGAAAATACATATTCATCTTTACCTAATAAACCATAAATAGATGTGTTTGCTGAAATTCTTGTTCCTCTATCTGGGTGGTTAAGCAGAGCATTAGCTTCTCCATATGAGAATTCTTTTTCCTCACCTTCAACATTTACTACTATTTTTCTTGTATTCAACCATTTTGATTGTAGATTGCTCCATGCTCTTACCCCATATTGATCTTTTTCAAGGATTAATTGTTCCTCCACTTCAGATAAATAATGAGGGTATGCTCTTTTAATATTTTCTAATTGATGTTTATAATTAGAGAGAATTGGATCATTTATTATTTTAGCATTCTCATACACATATTTAGCAACTTCTAATTCCAAAAATGCTAAATCTTTTGAAATTTTAGTATCAAAATCCTCAACACGATTTTTTAACGCTTCATTTTCTGGAATTGTCATGTTTCCACTATACAATCTATTCGAGTAAAGTTCTATTTCACTAAAGTCCGCTAGAAATTTCTCTTGTTTTTTGAATAATTCTAATAATTTTTGAGGAGTAAAATCTGGAGTATTAATTTTTCCTTTATAGTTATTTATGAATGCATCAGCTTCTTTCGAAAGTCTATTCATATTTTCAGTGATTTTCGGGTCGTCGTAACTAGAAAAAATTTCTGTTAAATCCCACGCAATTTCTTCTTTTGTCATTTTAATCAAATTATAAAAGTATAATTTTATAGGATCTAATTTACATACAAATTAAAATCTAATAGAAAAAATTTGAAAATAGGTATTATCAATATTGAATGATTTACTCATATTCTATTGTGCTTGGAGGCTTGTTTGAAATATCATAGACCGTGCGGTTTATTCCTTTAACTTCATTAGCAATTCTAGTTCCAATTCTTTCAAGAAGATCCCAATCTAGTTTCGAAAAATTTGCAGTCATAGCATCCGTTGATTCAACTATTCTTATAGAACATATATATTCGTAAGTTCGATAATCACCCATTATTCCAACAGTCTTCAAAGGAAGAAACACACAAAAAGCTTGCCAGATTTTATCATAAATCCCTGCCTTTCTAATCTCTTCTATTAGTATTTCATCTGCATTCCTTAAAATTGTAAGTTTTTCTTTATCGATTGGGCCTATTATTCTTACTGCTAATCCAGGTCCAGGAAACGGATGACGATTTATTATATATTTTGGTAATCCTAAATTTAAACCAACTTTCCTAACTTCATCTTTATATAAATCTCTTAAGGGTTCTATTACCTTTAATTTCATATTATCTGGTAGGGTAATGTTATGATGAGATTTAATCTTAGCTGAAACTTTACTTGTAGCACTTGTTTCAACACGATCAGGGTAAATAGTACCCTGCGCGAGATACTTAATATCTGGATAAACCTTCTCTAATTCAAGAGTTTTAGTCTCAAAAACTTCTATGAATGTGTATCCAATAATACGACGTTTTTCCTCTGGATCTTCAATATTTATAAGCTTTTTTAGAAAAAGATCTTCAGCATCAACATAATGAAAATTTTTAAATTTTAGTCTCTCTCTAAAAGTGTGCTGAACTTCATTCTCTTCATTCTTTCTTAATACTCCATTATTCACAAAAATGCAATGTAATCGATCACCTATTGCTTTATGGAGAAGAACGGCAGTAACAGAAGAATCAACCCCACCACTTAATCCTAAAATGACCCTGTTATCGGAACCAATTTCTCTTCTTAGTTCTTGGATTGTTCTATCAATCCATCCTTTCAATTTCCATTCTTTTTTGCAATTAGCAATTTTAAAAATGAAATTTTCTAATATTTTATTTCCATTTGGAGTATTTGAGACTTCTGGGTGGAACTGAACACCATATAATAATTTTTCTTGATTTCCATAAGCTGCTACTGGACATGTATCAGTTTTAGCATATTCTTTAAATCCATCAGCAATCTTGGTGATTTGGTCACCATGAGACATCCAAACTATTTGTTCTTTTTCTAATGAATCAAATAGTAAATTTGGTTCTAAAATTATAAGATTTGATTTTCCATATTCCTTAGTTTCTTTAGATTCAACTTTACCTCCTAATAAATACATAATTAAATGATGACCATAACAAATTCCTAAGACTGGAATTTTCTTTTCAATTGTAAATTGAAAGAATTCTTGGTCCAATTTTGGGTCGTTTTTATCATAAACACTGCCAGGACCGCCTGAAAGTATAATTGCTTTAGGATTTTTTTTTTTCAATTTTTCAAGATTTACATCAAAAGGTAAAATTTCAGAAAATACTCCCAAATCTCGTATTCGGCGAGTAATCAAATGTGTATATTGGCCACCAAAGTCTAATACGATAATATTATCCATAATTACATAATTTTGAGGCGTTTTTAAGATATGATGCTAAAATTAATTAAATTATATTTAATAAACTGGAAATAATTTATTCTTAATATTATAAAAGCTTTTTAGAAAATTAAGTTTTTCAATTAGCCAATGACTTTTTTTAGGTAAAGCTTTTAATTACTTTAACATACAATAATAAATCACTTTAAATTGATTTCTATATTCAAATTATAAGCGAAATTGGGGAAGGAATTCCCGTAACTATCGGATATAAGAAAATATTTTTTTAAATTAAATTATACCTTCAATTAGAGAATGATTTTTTATTTAAAATTAAACTAGGATTAATACCATAAATTAAAATGATTTATAATGCCTTATAAAATTTTAAAAAAAGTCCCGCTTGGAAACAGTGGTACATTATTTGAAATGGATATATATGCACCATTAATTGCTAAAAAAGCATACGCGGGGAATTTTATATTAATGAGAATTAATGAGACAGGTGAGAGAATACCTCTTACAATCGCAGATTATAACAGAGAAAAAGGGGTTATTACGCTTGTAATTCAAGTGGTTGGAAAATCAACTTTATTACTTTCACGTCAAAATGAAGGGGATGAGATTTTAGATGTAGTAGGACCTTTAGGTAATAAAATACATATAGAGAAATATGAACACCCAATAATAATAATTGGTGGCGGTGTGGGGATTGCTCCTTGCTATCCTCAAGCAAAAGAACTAACGCAAGCGGGTAATAGAATCATCTCAATATTAGGAGCTCGAACAAAAGATCTCATATTTTGGAGAGAACGAATGGCTGATGTTAGTGAAAAAGTTATAATTTGTACTAATGATGGAAGTGAAGGAATTGAAGGATTTGTTACTGAACCACTAAGAAACATAATTAGCAAAGATAAAATCAGCCTAGTCATAGCAATCGGTCCAATGATAATGATGAAAAACGTTGCAAAACTAACAAGTGGGATTGAAGAATTACCACGTGTAAAAACATTCGTATCTTTAAATACTATTATGATAGATGGAACGGGAATGTGTGGAGGATGTCGATTTCCTGCAAAAGATGGTCAAATTCATTTTGCTTGTGTTGAGGGTCCCGATGTTGATGGACATACTATAGACTTTGATATTTTATTAAATAGAGAAAAAAGATTTGCTGATTTTGAAAAAAAATCCTATGATATTTATAAAAAGGAATGTAAGAATTTAAAAATATGATAAAAGAGGGATGTTATAGTGAAAATTCCAAGACAAAAAATGAGAGAACAAGAACCTTCCGAAAGAATTCATAATTTTTCAGAAGTTACTTTAGGTTTTACCGAAGAGATGGTTAAAATAGAAGTAGAAAGATGTCTACAATGTGAGGACCCCAAATGTGTTAATGGGTGTCCTGTCAATATTGATATCCCAAATTTTATCAGGTTAATTAAAGAAGATAATTTACTAGAAGCAATTCGCAGTATAAAAGATTATAACATTTTACCTGCGATCTGTGGAAGAGTTTGTCCTCAAGAAGTCCAATGTGAAAAAGCTTGCATCTTAAGTAAAAGGTGGGACCCCGTAGCTATTGGAGCTCTTGAGAGATATGTTGCAGACTGGGAAAGAAAGAATCAATTAAAGGAATGCCCCGACTGTGAAGCTCCAAATAATATAAAAGTTGCAGTAATTGGATCAGGACCTGCTAGTCTCACTTGTGCTGCTGATCTTGCTAAGTATGGATTTGATGTAACGATTTTTGAAGCGTTTCATAAAGGGGGAGGTGTTTTAGTTTATGGGATACCAGAATTTAGACTCCCTAAAGAGATTGTTGAGGATGAAATCGGGACTTTAAAAATGCTAGGGGTTAAGGTGGAATATAATAAGATTATTGGAAAAACATTGACGATTGAAGATTTGAAGGAAATGGGCTTTAAAGCGTTTTTTATTGGTGTAGGTGCAGGATTGCCTTCAATGAGAAAAATTCCAGGAATGAATTTAAATAGCGTTTTAACGGCGAATGAATTCTTAACAAGAACAAATTTAATGAAAGCATATAAATTTCCTGAGTATGATACACCCATTAAAATAGGAAAAGTTATCACTGTCATTGGTGGGGGCAATACTGCTTTAGATTCTGCACGCGTTGCATTACGACTCGGTGCAGAAAAAGTTATTATCGTATATAGACGAACTGAAGCTGAAATGCCCGCAAGAAGAGAGGAATATCATCATGCAGTAGAGGAAGGAATCGAATTTCAATTTTTATCAAATCCAGTGAGGTTTTTGGGAGATAATACTGGTAATCTTGAAAAAATCGAAGTTCTTAAAATGAAATTAGGTGAACCAGATGCTTCTGGAAGACCAAGACCAATTCCTATTGAAAATTCAGAATATTTAATAAATTGTGATACTGTCATTATAGCAATTGGTACAAATGCAAATCCAATTCTAACAAAATCAATCCCGAAATTAAAATTAACTAAATGGGGTTATATTGACGCTGATGAAGAAGGTAAAACAAATATAGAAGAGATTTTTGCTGGTGGAGATATCGTAACAGGGTCAGCAACAGTTATTAGTGCCATGGGCGCTGGAAGACAAGCAGCTAAAGCTATGAATGCATATTTGAGATCTAAATTTCTGTGAAAATTTAAAATCAGATGCTTTACTATTGGAACATACTTTCTGTGTGGGAAAGATCTGGGAAATCCACCAAAGTAAACTTTAATTTCTATTACTTTATTTAATTAATTATTATTTAATTTAATTAAATAGAAATATAAAATTTCTTCAGAAAAATTATATTTAATGTTTCTAAAATTGAAAAAAATTCAATTCAGACACAAATAAAAAAAGTGAAATCTAAGATGAGTGAAATTTTAGATCCCTTCAAAATTTCTCAAAAACAACTTTTTAACGCATGTAAATTGGCTAATTATGAAAGTGAAATTTATAACGCTTTAAGTGAACCAGAGAGATTCGTTGAGATTAAAATTACAATGAAAATGGACGATGGGACATTAAAAACCTTTAAAGGTTTTAGATCTCAATATAACTCAGCAAGAGGCCCTATGAAAGGAGGTATTAGATGGCATCCTGAAGAAAGTGCTTCCCTTGTTAAAGCTTTATCAGCTTGGATGACATGGAAGACAGCTTGCGTTGATATTCCCTTAGGAGGTGCAAAAGGAGGAATCATCTGTAACCCTAAAGAAATGAGTAATCGAGAACTTGAAACTCTTGCTAGAAGTTATATTAGACACCTTGCTGATTTTATTGGGCCTAACATTGATGTTCCAGCGCCGGATGTTTACACAAATCCACAGATTATGGCCTGGATGATGGATGAATATGAAAATATAGTCCGTAGGCATGCACCTTCAGTTATCACGGGAAAACCTTTACCTTTAGGGGGTAGTGCTGGTAGATCAATCGCTACAGCCAAAGGAGGAGTTTTTACGGTTAGAGAAGCAGCTAATGATATTGGTTTAAATTTAAATGGTGCAACCGCAGTAATTCAAGGATATGGAAATGCAGGGTCTTGGGCAGCAAAACTACTTAATGATGATTTTGGCTGTAAAATAATAGCAGTTTCTGATTCTAGAGGAGGAATTTATAATAAAGATGGAATAGATCCTCATGCTGCAGCAGAATTTAAAGAAAAAACAAGATCAGTTGTTGGGTTAAAAGGCACTAATGAAATTTCAAATGAAGAATTATTAGAATTAGAATGTGACATATTAATGCCTGCTGCACTAGAAAATGTTATAACAAGGAAAAATGCTAATAACATTAATACAAAAATAATAGCGGAACTTGCTAATGGACCAACAACACCCGATGCTGATCAAACTTTATTTGAAAAAGGAGTACTTCTGATTCCGGACTTCCTTTGTAATGCTGGTGGAGTTACAGTATCTTATTTTGAAATGGTTCAAGGTTATTATCTATATTTCTGGACAGAGAAAGAAGTTTTTGAAGCTTTAGATCGCGTTATGACACGAGCTTATCGATCAACAGTTGAACAAGCTCAAAATTTCAACACTCACAATCGTATGGGCGCTTATATGATATCCCTCGAAAGAGTGTTGACTGCAATGCGCCTGAGAGGATGGATTTAAACTTTAAATCTATTTCTTTATTTATTTTTCTTTTTTCTTCTGATATGTTTTAATTTATCCAAAAAACGGAACTAAAATCATTAAGTATAATATTGATATTCCAATGTGAATAAGAGCAAATGTAGCTCCCACCTTCAACAAGCGCTTATAATTGAAATTTTCTACCCCTGAATCTCTCGCAATTTTTAGAGTCATCATATCACAAGCTGCTCCTGAAGGTAAGAAGTTTCCGCCAAGATTGATACCGATTACAAGTGAAAAGAGCAAGGGAACTTGTGCAAAACCAAAACCACCATTGGAAACTGGTTCAATTAATATTCCGATTATTGGGATAAAAATTAATGCAGTTGGAGTATTCGCAACTACCCCAGAGATAAAACTTATTATTATTAGGATTAGAAAAGCCAAAACAAAAGGATTTAATATTTCAAATGGGATCATTTCAAAAAGTTCTCCAAATCCAGCTTCTATAAGGCATCCAATGACTACATACAGTGAAATGAAGAAGAATAAGATCTCCCACTCGATATCTCTTAAGAGTTCACTCATAGGTTTTTTTGTATAACTCCTGTTAACGATTACTAAAATCAATGCTGAAATTACTGCGGTTAAATATAGTAATGGGAGGAGACCAAATAAAATAATAGTTATAATTATAGCAATGCTATTAAAATAAAACATTTTTTTATTTTTTACCATAATATCAGTGTCTATTAAATCTATGACAAATTTTTTTTGGTTCTCTTCAATTTTTGGCTCCTTTCTTAAAAAGAATCGATCCAAGAGAAAGATTGTAGTAAATAATAAAAAGAATGAAAATATCCAATAATACTGTATAAAATACACTGTAGTTAGTTCAAAAGCTGTGGAAATTATTATATTTTCTCCACTCGAAAAAGGTGTAATTATTGAACCAATATTAATACAGATTGTCATACCTAATAGATAAGTTCCTGCCCTAATTTTTAAAAAATGACATAATCTAACAACTATTGGAGCAAGAATTAAGACAACTATTACATCACTGATAATTGCTGCTAAAAGGGTGGTAATAATACAAAGCAAATAAAAAAAAATTCTTTGATCTCCTTTAGATAATTTAAAAAGCTTTACAGCAACAAATTCTAAAATATTGGACTCTTGAGCTATTTTAGTTATAAGACTCATACTTAAAATTATTATAATAGCTTCCCATTCAATATATCCAATAAAAGCATCAAATCCTATACCTTTTACTAAACCTGTAATTGTTGCTGCAGTAAAACAACAGATTAGAGAAATGGCAACGAAATCAAGATTAGATTTCGAATAACTTAGAATTATTAAGATGAATAATACAAAAATAATTATCAGTAGTATAAGGTCCATTGTTTTTATAAGTTAATCATTAGAAGTCAATTAATAAGGTTAATAAATTGATTCTAATAAATCTATTTGAAAGAACTCAGTTTTATATTTAAAAGGAATTCATTAAGACTTTCAATGTAATTATCGAAATCTTATTCTAAAATATTGGTAATGAAAAATTGATTGAATAAAACTTATTTTATTAAAAAAAGTTTCAATAAAAATGTAAACAAATTCAAATCATTCAAAAGGTTAAAATTTGATAATAAATAATCAAAAATATTTTCTTCAATGAAATATTTTATACTTGAGTAATACCCTTCAACATTTTTGAGTATTTCGACAATTCGCCTAATTAGATTTATAATTTGTTTTTCTACAAGGTACATATCACTATTCATTGGATTAATGCCAATAATATTGAATCCTGCTTTTCGCTCAAAAGTTATGTTGCTCAATTCAGGATTTTTCTTTACAATTTCCAGATTTGAATAGGTTTTAAACATTTCCTCGATTCTTTCATAAATAATATGCTTTTTCTCTTCGGGCAAATGACCCTCTATTACATTGATGACTAAATTTAATATTTGCTGAAAAATTCCTAGAATATCAAAGTATTCAGCAAAAGTGGTGATACGTTCTGCTTGTTTCCACTGAGTATAATACTCATCAATAACGTTTTCAAAGGGTTGATATATATCAACATTTCCTGCCCATTTACCTTTCCAGCGGTTTTTTTCATTCGCATATTGCTGAATAAATGTATACCTTATCACATCTAAGCGAGATCTTAACATATCACTAGTTACTTCTTTGGAATCTGCTGCTATAAACAACAAATTTGTTTCCTTATCACTTATATAGACCCATCTAAGGCCTCCCATTTCAATTGAATCTATTCCTTGTTTAAACTCAACAATAGTGAATTGATTTAGAGCAGTAAGGAGCCCCGATACTAAATCTTCATTTACAGGAAAGTCCATATAAGATTTATAAACCAAAGTAATTCCTGAGTCTCCTTCCATAATCCAGATATTCATTATTCAACCCTATTTTTTCAAATCACACTAATAAATGTTAATCCTTTATATTAATTAATATCTTATATATTAAATCTATAATAAATCATCTAAAGAATGTATTTTTAACCATCGGTCTAAATTTCGCAACATATCTGTAATTTTAGTTCTCAATGCGAGTTCTGCTGCGCTTTTTCCGATTAAACCAAGAAAATCACTACTCAGCTCAAAATTGTTTATAAAAACTCCAATTTTTGATTTATTATTCGAAATTGTCTTTATCCGCATGTGTCCCTCTAATACTCTGATGTCCTTGTTGTTTCGAACATTTAATTCGATTAACCGTCCTTTTCCTCCTTCCTGTTCACCTTTATCTTGTAAAACTAATTCTCCTTCCATCTCAATTTTAATATTGATAATCTCGTCTGTAATCTTAGTATATAATACATTGGGGGCAATAAACTCTGCATTCATTTTTTTAGCAGGATTAACAGTAAGCCAAAACGCTTGTTTATAAACAGCTTTTATAAGTGAATCTTTATTGCAGTTTTCTATTTCCACAACTTTTGAAATTATGTTATTTGACACAGAAAATCTAATTTTAATTTATTTATATAGGTATAATGATGAATGCTTTTTAGCTTTTTGAAATTTTAATGCTTAGATGATGGCTCAGTCTTCCTCAATTTTATCATAGTGGAATCATTTTAAATAAATTTTTCATCATAGCCAATATCGATCTGCTATTATAAATATAGACAATTAAGGAGTTCGAAATAATTTACTTCCTTCTATATCATTTTCTTCTTTACAATGAGGACATATCCAGATTTCATTATTTTTCTTAACAGAATTAATACAATCATGACAAATAGCGATATCACATATACAATAATGAGTGTTTTCCATATTATTAGCACAACTTTTACCACAGTTAAAACAAACAGGAGGCGTTCTTTCTGACATTTTTTTTGTAATATTCGTTTTTAATTATTCTTTATTATACTTTTAATTTTAAGTATTATATTATTTTAATTATTAAATATAAGTTTTTTATGAATTATGGATAAGACAAGATCGGTAATTCGATTACTAGCTTTATTCAGTATTTATTTTATTTATAAAGCGATTATGGGTGCAATTGATAATAATAATAATGAAATTTTTTTATGGTCATTAATTACAATATTATATATAGTATCGCTGATTGTCTTGTATTTTGTTGTTAAAAGATGGGAGACGGAGAAAAACATTTAACAATCATTTCTTTTTTTTAAGAAAATCTGGAATTATTCCATCAATTCCGAGACTCTTCAGTACTGTATCTCTAATATTCATCTGTATAGTTAAATCTGACATTTTTTTCATAGTATCCTCTAATGCTTTAGAAAAAATTTCACTTGCCTCTCTAATCGTTTGAGATGTTAACTTTAAAGATTCCCTTATAGCTTTATTTGTTTCGTGTAATTCTTCTGTTAATTTTTCCATGCTATTTCGCATTTCAGAAAGTTCATTTTTTAATTCTTTTATTCCTGCCATTTTTCTTATTAACCTCGTTGTTAAGCTAAATAAATAATTAATATTTATTAAAATTATTAACTAATACCGAACATAAGCTTAATTTAAAAGTGAAAATTAAAATAAAAATAGCTGCCTATAAATTGAAGTTAAGGAGAGTTTTTGTGGGTGATATTTGTTTCCATGTGAGTGTTAATATTTTTTTATTTAAATAAAATAATGTGATTTTTACTTTTTGTTTTTTCTTTAAATATGTCTAAAGAATTCATATTTAATGGTTCTAAAAAAGCATAAACTCTTGTGGATTACTGGATTATTTGTGAGTTTTTTAGTTCTTACTTTATTTGTACCCTCTCATAATTACGATTTATCTAAAGAGACTTCTGAATCCTTTTTACCCCCTTCTACAAATAATTTTGATATTGTACCTGAAATACTAAATTCAAAGTTAGATGATTATAACTCTTTAGGATATTTCCTTCAAATATACCAACCCTCATTGCAAGCTACGTATTATGCTCTTTCGATATTAGAGGAGGTTGGGAGGTTATCGGATATAAACCAAACTAGAATACTTAACTATATAATGAGTTGTTATAACCAAAGCTCATTTACCTTTACAGACGATTACTCACAAAGGTATCTAAATATGAATATTTCCAAGACATATTATCCATACTCATCGCTTCTAGAAGTAAATTGCTATGCTATTTTATCGCTTGAAATTTTAAACAGTCTAATTCTGATTGATATTCAAAAATCAATTGATTTCATCTGGGATTGCTACCAACCTACAACGAGTGGGTTTATTGGTAAACCCTATAACTCTAATTTACCCGATTATTTTAAAGTATCAACTATGGATAATACTTATTTTGCCATCGTTATATTAGACCTTCTTATGAATGATTGGAATAACCACATTACTGAAAAAAATGAGCTGATTCAATATATACAATATTTACAGTCAACTAATGTCTTTTACTGGTACTTTGGGGGATTCGAAAATGATATAGATCTTACAATTGATACAATAGATCTATTTGAGCCAAATCTTCTTTCATCTTATTATTGTATCAAATCATTAGATATCTTTGGTGTAGTAGATGTAATTAATATGGATAATTTTCATCAATATCTTGAGGGTTTATATGATCCGGCAACTTATAGTTTTCAGATGTCTCATTTCTTACTGGAAAATTATGGTAATAATGCAGGAGCTTCTCTAGGGTTGGTTCTTTCTGATTTAACATCTTATACTGGAATTGATAGAGCAAATATTGTCAATTTTATTTTTAATAACCGGAATAATAAAGGAATCTGGAATTATTCAACAGAATATCTCTATTGTGAATTGATTGACACGTTTCAAGTAATTCGATCATTGTCAGATTCAGGAGAGATCTCTCTTTTAACTGAGAATGATAAAAATATGATCTCAAATGCAATACGAAATTTTACTAGTTATAAAGGATTTTCATTACTTTCGAAAGAGTATACCTCAATTAATCTTCTATTCACTATCATTAACTCTTTTGATCTATATAATAGGACTTCTGAATTAGATGATCAATATCTCTACTCTATTATTGAAAACTCATATGTATCCAATTCTCTTTCAGATTGCGACGGATTTATGGCTGGAACAATTTTTGAAGATTGCTGGAGAAAATATCGTTCATTTCCTATTGAATATTATTGTTCAGGGGATCAAAATCATCTACAACAAGTAGAGCCTTCTTTAGTATCACATAAACACACCTATAATGCTTTGGAATCAATCAGATTGTTAGGGAAATTGAACAATTTTGCAGGAACTCATAATTTAACTAAATTGTTAGAATCAATTCTTGAGAGTCAATTTCTAAAAGGTGGATATGATAATTATGGGGGATTTCTTCCATTTCTGAGTTTTTCTCTGGGTAGTTCAGAGTACCAAAATGAGAAAATTTTTATTGATTATTCATATTTCGTAATCGCTACTGTTGAATTACTTAGTGATTACTTAGGTTTAGGAGAGATTACTTCTCTTGATTTTGATGTTTCTGCTCTCAGTAATTATATTCATAATCATATCTTTGAAGATGAAAATTTCCAATATTTCTCTCCTGGATATACCATGAATCCTGAAATACTCATAGAAAATACATTTTATGCAATTTATATCTTGAAAAGTATTGATTCTTTTGATTTGGATGAAACTAAGATGAAGAATTTTGTATTCAATCATATCGATTATTCAAATATTAAAAGCGTGTATTATGCCTATAAAATCTCAAAACTTATAGAAGAAATTATACCTCTTGATTATGATCTCATTTATCAACTTATTGGAGATATTTACTCTGAAGAGTATAAAGAATATTACATGACTAATGATAAAGACCAAATGCATCAAGAAGTATTATTATGGGTTGCTGAGATGGTCGTAAATGATCTTGGTAATTCTATGACGTATGTAAATATCGATCATCTTGAAAGTTATAAATATCTCTCTACCGGAAACAATATTACATTCACTATTAATGCAAAATATAGTGGAATATTCTGGTATTGGGTTGATGGCATTTTAGTGGATTCAGATGCTTTCAATCCAAACGGAAACGTGTTTGTATATTCATTGGATGGGTTTGCAACAAAAATTAAGAATTATACAGTTAAAATAAATGCGACAGCTCTGGATGGGAGTTATGGAGAGGATGTATCAACTTTTAGTGTATATTCAGATTCAAGTACTTTTATAGATATAACATCTCTTTCTGGGTGTAAGTTCTTATCAACCGGCAATAATATAACATTTCATATTGACGCAGACTATAGTGGAACATATTGGTACTGGATTGATGGAGCGCTGGTCGATTCTAACACTTTTAATGCTTACGGTGAGACTTTTGTGTACTTTTTAGATGAATTTACCGATAAAATCAAAGATTATATAGTAAAGATAAATGCTACAGCTTTAGATGATCATTATGGTGAAGTAATTTCGGAGTTTAGTGTATACTCCGATTCAAGCACGATTATTAATATAACTTCTTTAGAAAATTGCAAGTTTCTGTCAACCGGGAATAATATAACGTTTCATATAGAAGCTGGCTATAATGGAACTTATTGGTATTGGGTTGATGGAACTCTTGTAGATTCGGGAATATTTGATCAAAATGGCGAGACATTTGTATATTCCTTAGATGAATTTGCCGATGAAATTAAAGATTATAATATAAAGATTAACGCTACAGCTTTAGACGGGCATTATGGGGAAATATCTGCTACATTCTCGGTTTATTCAGACTCAAGTACAATTATAACTATTGAACAGCTTAACGACTATGAGTTCATGACTTCAGGAAATAATATTACATTCCACATAGCTTCCCAATACCCAAATCATTATAATTTCTCCATTGATAATATTGAAATAAACTCAGGGATGTATTATGATGGCCAAATCTTTCAATTTTCGATCGATGACTATACTGTAGGAATTCATAATATTACTATCTGGGCAATAGGTCTGGATGAGATTGAGTGTATAGTATATAGTAGTTTTACAGTTCTTTCCAATTCTGAAACTATTATAGCTATCTACTCAGTTGATAACTACATTTTTGATACAATAGGGAATTACGTAAATATTAGCATAAGTTCTTTTTATCCAGATACCTATAAAGTGTTTATTGATGAAGAACTAATAGAACAAGACAATTATATTAATAGTCTTGCAATGAATTGCTCAATTGATGGGTATGACATCGGAACTCATACATTGTTAATCTGGGCAAACGGTTCAGATGGAAAAGAATCAACAAGTTCCGTTCAGTTTAGTGTATTTAGTCACTCCTTTATAGAAATTAACATTCTCGATCTTCCAAATTATGAATTTCAAACTGTTGGAAATAAGATCTTGTTTTGTATAAATGCTTCCTTTCCAGATATATTTATGTTCTATATTGATGATGTACTTAATTGGGCAGGAAAATACAATCATAGTGGGCACTATTTCAATTTCTCGATAGATGACTATAATGTAAGTGAACACATTATTAGAATCTGGGCTAATAGTACTGATGGTAGTGAGACATCAATTCAATCTAGTTTTACTGTTTACTCTCTTTCAAATACAATCGTTGTTATTAAAGAATTGTCTGATTATGAGTTTAAAACATCAAGTCATTACATTAAATTTAATATTAGCTCATCTTACCCCGATTATTTTACTTTTTATATCGACGGTTTTCTCATTGATTATCGAGATTTTGTGAATGGTCAATGCTTCTATTATTCTATTGATGGATATACCATTGGAAATCATACAGTCTTTATTTGGGCAATAGGTCTAGATGGAAAAATTGGAACGGCTTTTGCTGAATTTGATGTATACTCAAACTCAACAACCATTATAAATGTGAATAATCTCCCAAATTACATATTTATGACAATTGGTAATTATATTAATTTTAGTATTTCATCTCAGTATATAGGTGCGTATAATATCTCAATTGATGGGATCTTAGTTGATAATGGCAGTTTTACTCCAGAACAAATCATTTTATATCAATTTGATGGATATAATATTGGAGATCATTCTGTTATTATTATTGCAAGGAGTATTGACACAAAAGTCGCGATATTTAACACATCATTCAACATTTATTCAAATTCAACAACAATAATAATTATCAATGCACTTCAAGGATGTGAATTTTTATCAACAAATAATTTACTTAACTTTTCTATTTTCTCTGAATATCCAGATTATTATAAATTATGGATCGATGGCAATTTGATAATAATGAGTAATTATATAAATGGAGATTATATCTTATTTTCCTTAGACAACTATTCTTCCATTTTAGGCAATCATACAGTCGAAATATGGGCAATTGGAAGAGATTATGGAGAATATCTTATACACGCAGAGTTTAATGTATATTCTAGTTCTACTACAATGATCTCTATTTACCATTTAGAGGGGGTTGAATTCTTAACAACGGGAAATTACCTAAATTTCTCAATCTATTCAGAGTATCCTGATTATTATGAACTATGGATAGATGGGGTCTTAATACTTACAGACAATTACAGTAGTGGTGAAAATATTTTATATTCATTAGATGAGTACTCACAAATCTTGGGAAATTATTCTCTGTATATTTGGGCTATTGGTTTAGATGCTAAAATTGGGAGTTTGATAGCGGAGTTTAGTGTTTATTCCAGCTCATCAACCATAATTAGTATTGACATTTTAGATGATGCCGAATTTCTTTCAAATAATTATAACACGATATTTTCAATTCATAGTGATTATCCTGATTATTATGAGTTATGGGTTGATGGAACTATGTTACAAAGAGATCATTACATTAATGGTGTTCCTATAGCATTCTCATTGGATAATTATACTTCCAGCATTGGTATTCATACAATTTTCATATGGGCAATTGGATTAGATGGAAAAATCGGAATATACAGCTCAGAATTCAGTATTTATTCATCATCTATTACGATAATTAATATTAATTTTATTGACGATTATGAATTCAACTCCACTGGAAATACTATTAATTTCACTATTTTTTCTGCATATCCCGACCATTTCACTTTTTCAATTGATAACGTTATTATATATTCAAATAATTATGTTAATGGTCAACTATTCAGTTTTTCAATAGATGGATACGGAACGGGAACTCATAATATTACAATTTGGGCACGAGGATTGGATGGAAAAGAAACTGAGATTATAGGTATATTTCTGGTATATAGAAGAGAAAAAGAAGTTGAGGATTCTTCCATAAATAATTATAACAAAATTAGTATGATTTCAGGAGTACTTATCAGTATACTTATTGGTGTTCCAGGTGTTGTGGTAATGATTAGTTCGCATAAAGATCTAAAAAAACTATTGGGTAAATTAAAAACTCATTTTGAAAAACAATTTAATAAAACTGAAAGAACAAAATGAAACTACATATTTTTGAATTCTTTTAATATATATATTGAGTATTATGTTATACCGTATTTCCCGTAATATTGTTATTCTAAAGGTCCATCGTCATATTTTTTAGATATTATGGATATTTAATAATAAACTTGAAAGAACAAATTAATCACTTTTTTGAAATTTAAGTTAAATAAAAGTTGGATTATGATATTAAAAAATTAAAGTCAATTTGGTTTAAAATAATAATAAAAATATATATATTTCCGGAATTGCTTTTTAATCTAAAAAACTCTAAAGTTTAAACAAGATTATGTCAGAATGGAAAAGTAAATTAGAAAATGAGCTTAGTGATTTACATACCAATGAAACACGTTGTACTGGTTGAGGTATTATTGATGGCGTTATAGCATGCATAAATAGTATAAAAAAACGACGTCAAAAAAGAAAAAAAGTAAAAGTAAAAATAAACAATCTCAAGGAATGAATTGGTAAACGCTAGAATCTATTCCTATGAATTCCGTGAAGAATTCGAGATTAAAATAAAAAATTTCAATTGTGTTTATTAATAATTAAACCTAATCTCAATTTTTTTATAAAAAATTCTCTCTTATGTGAGAGTTTTTATTTTTTATAATCATCATTCTTTTATCTTTTATCTCTCTTAGAGGAATTAGATAATTAAAGGTTGCTATACGATGGAAGAACAAGAAGATTATTTAGATTTTGAGTTTGATGATGATTGCTATAGTACAAGTTGAAATATGTTAACCATGTGGTACAGAAGAGTAGAAAAATTCCGAAGAATGCGTAAAAATCAAGAAGAAAATAAATAATTCAAAAATCTTAAAGAATTAAATCATAAAATGGTAGGATTTAATTATGAGTTCCGCAAGAACTCTGAGATTTGAGCAAACTTTTTTTTAACAATCTATTTTTTGAGATTATTGGAACCTTCTCCTACCTTTCGATAAATAAATCCTTTATCTTCAACCACTTTTTTGCTAAAAATATTTCTACCATCAATAATAATTGGTGTTCTAACTTTTTTTCTTAAATCATCAAGATCAAGATTATAATATTCTTTATGATTTGTAGCAAAAATAAGAACATCCGTATCAGAAACAGCTTTATCAATATCATCAGTTAATTCTGTTTCCTTATAATCTTTCTCTTTAACCCACGGATCATGAGCTATATATGTTATATTGTGAGAATGGTATCTGCTTTGTAATAATGTAACAATTCTTTCTGAAGGAGTATTTCTTGTATCGTCACAATCAGCTTTATAGGAAACACCCATAAGGGATATCTTTAAATTATCATGCTTTCCCACTTCTTTAAGAGCATCCTCCATTAACTCAACCATGTGTTCAGGCATATAATCGTTCAACTTTCTTGCTATTGGTAGAATTTTGGGATTATATTTCTTTTTTGTATATGTTTCTAATCCATACATTAATAACCACGGATCTTTTGTAAGACAGTGACCTCCTACGCCAGAACCTGGGAAATGCATCATTCTATCATGCCTATAATTTATTAACCTTATAATTTCAAAGATATTTCTATTAAAATCTTCAGCAACTAATGCCATCTCATTAGCAAAAGCAATATTTACATCTCTATACGTGTTTTCTATTGTTTTAGTTAATTCTGCTGTAAGGGTATCAGTGACTTGAAGTTCTCTTTTAACTACTTTCCCATATAAAAATTTAGCATTTTCATTAGCTTTCTCACATCCTCCACCAATAACTCTTGGAAAATCTGTAATATATTCAATTAATTTGCCGGGCATCACTCGTTCAAAAGAAAAAACTAAATAGAAATCCACGCCTCTTTTCATACCGCTGTGCTTCTCTAAGATAGGTTGGATAATATTATCTGTAGTTCCAGGAGCAACTGTAGATTCTATTATTACCGTAGCTCCTTTCTTTAGGCGAGGTGCTATCAGTTTCGAAACGTCTTTTAAAGATGCATATCGCGGGATTTGTTTATCATCTACCGGGGTCTGTACATCAATTAACACAAAATCCGCTTCATCAACATCATCATACTTATCAGTTACTTTAAATTTTCCATTTTTAACCACTCTAGCAATTAACTCATCTAAACCAGGCTCCTCACCTTCAAAAGGATTCTTCCCTTGGTTAAGCCAATCGATTTTCCATCCCGATCTTTGCGATCTCCGCTGAATTCCCGTAACATAGAATTCTTCTACATCCGCGAGTAAAGCAGCCATCGGTATTCCAACATATCCCATTCCAACAATTACAACTTTAATAGACATTTTTAAGGCAATATTCAAAGTTTTAGTCTTTATATTATTAAAAATCAAAATTAATCATTATTGAAAAAATTTTATGAAAAAAAAAACTTTAATGTCAAACCCCACTCACTCGACAACATAGATTAGGTCCTCTCTAGTTGCGTTAGATTTTCTTTAAATTGGGTCAAGTTTCCCGTATCTTTTTCTCTAATTCTCCACGTGCGTC
>Ga0315553_10000703_pt1 | contig 29100 bp, 28 predicted proteins | sample SalMarSW160140MG_FD_203099 | JGI IMG/M metagenome (GOLD analysis project Ga0315553, IMG submission 203099) | Salt marsh sediment microbial communities from the Plum Island Ecosystem LTER, Massachusetts, United States - Salt Marsh Sediment SW1601-40 ... | reverse complement strand
TTCAAGGAGACGCAGCTCGCCGGCCTGCGGCCGGGACAGAAGGCGGACATTTCCGTCGACGCCTTCCCCGGCCACGACATCGAGGGCACCGTGGAGAGCATCTCGCCGGCCTCCGGTTCGGTCTTCAGCCTGCTTCCGCCCGACAACGCGACCGGCAACTTCACCAAGGTCGTGCAGCGGCTCGCCGTTCGCGTCCGTGTGCCGTCAAAGGTAGCCGCGGAAGACTTGATCCGCCCGGGGATGTCGGTGGTGGTCGCCGTCGATACGCGCACCGGCACGACCGGCGTGGCGTCGCGCTGACGGCAGTCCTCGGGAGCGGCGCGCCATGGCCGAGCGGCCTGCCATAGAGATAGCCGATCCGCCGGTTCCGCCCCGGCAGATCGCCGCCTTCGTGGCGCTCGCGGTCGGCATGTTCATGGCGATCCTGGACATCCAGATCGTCGCCTCCTCGCTCGCCGAGATCCAGGCTGGCCTTTCGGCGAGCGCCGACGAAATCCCGTGGGTTCAGACATCCTATCTGGTCGCCGAGATCGTCATGATCCCGCTGACCGGCTTCCTCGGCAGGGCGCTCTCGACGCGCTACCTTTTTGCCGTCGCCGCCGGCGGTTTCACGCTCGCAAGCGTCGGCTGCGCCACCGCCACATCGATCGATCAGATGATCGTCTGGCGCGCGCTTCAGGGATTCATCGGCGGCGCCATGATCCCGTCCGTCTTCGCCGCCGCCTACACCATCTTCCCGCGCAGCCGCCAAGGCATGATCTCCGCCATCGTCGGGCTGATCGCAACGCTCGCGCCGACCGTCGGCCCGACGGTGGGCGGCTATCTCACCAACGTCTTCTCCTGGCACTGGCTGTTTCTGGTGAACGTGTTCCCGGGCGTCGCGGTGACCATCGCGACGCTGCTCCTCGTCGATTTCGACAAGCCGAACCTGAAGGTCCTGAGGGACTTCGACTATTTCGGCGTGGCGACCCTCGCCGTCTTCCTCGGCAGCCTGGAATATGTGCTGGAAGAGGGGTCTACGAACGACTGGTTCAACGACCGGACGATCCTCACCTTCGCGATCATCTCGGGGGTCGCCGGCACAGGCTTCTTCGCCCGCGCGCTGACCGCGAAGAATCCGATCGTCGACTTGAAGGCCTATCTCGACCGGAATTTCGCGACCGGCTCGCTCTTCATCTTCGTGCTCGGCATCGGGCTCTACGGCCTCGTCTATCTCTATCCGGTCTATCTGGCGCGCGTGCGCGGCTACGATTCCCTGCAGATCGGCGAGACCGTGTTCGTGACCGGCGTGTTCATGATGCTCGCCGCGCCGATCAGCGGGCGCATCGCGCAGCGCGCCGACCCCCGCATCATGATCGCGTGCGGCATGGGCATCGTTGCGATCTCCTGCCTCGAGCTGGTGCCGATCACCCGCGACTGGGCGTTCGCCGAGCTCTTCATCCCGCAGGCGATGCGCGGCGTCGGGCTGATGATCGCAATGATCCCAGTTTCCATGCTGGCGCTCGGCACGCTGCCGCCCGAGCGGCTCAAGAACGCCTCAGGCCTCTTCAACCTGATGCGCAATCTCGGCGGCGCCATCGGGCTTGCGGTCATCACCACGGTTTTGAACGACCGCTGGGACCTTCATATCGAGCGCCTGCACGAAGCGGTGACTTGGAGCCGACCGGCGGCGACGGAGCGGCTGGCGTCGATCGCCAATAGCATTGGCTCGTCACTCGGCTCCGACGCCAACCTGGCGGCGCTGAAGATCCTTGCGAACCGCGCGCGCGGCGAGGCGCTGGTGATGGCCTTCTCCGACGTCTTCCTGATCCTCGCCGTGCTCTTCTTTGCCGTGGTGCTCTTCGCCCCGCTGGCAAAGCGGCCGATGGCGCGCGCCGCGGCGGGGCACTGACCAGCCGCCGGACTCCCTGCTTTCCCGCCCGTCCTTAAGGTCCCGCACCTTTGATGCGGTTGTCGCCGCGACGGTTGGTGTGTAGGAGGCTGGTCGAAATAGCATTCGTCCACGAACCACAGAGGTTGACCGGAGATGCCAGGCGGTAGCGCGTCGGAAGTGGAACGTGAGCTGAGCGAGGTGAAGGGAGCGCTCGACCTCCTCTTCGACCTGCGCGAGGAGTTCGCCCAGTGGGTCGAGGAGGCGCAGGACGACTCCAAGCGGGAGGCGCTGGAGAACGTGCTCGGCCATATCGAAGGCCTGGAGCGCGAATACCGCCGCCGCCAGGAAGAGTTGCAGAAAGAATAGGTCCCTGCCAACGGGCCGCCATCTGCGAGCCACGCCGGCTGCCAGCGGCAGCCGTCTTCTCCCCTTTGCCTAGCCTACTGCCCTGCGGTATGCGTATTTCCATCATGGCAGAGACTCATCTGAAGGCGGGGCCGGGGGCGGCGTCTCGACCGCTTTCGCCGCATCTTTCCATCTTCCGCCCGCTGATCACGATGGTGATGTCCATCGTGCACCGGATCACCGGCGCGGGGCTCTATTTCGGCATGCTCTTCCTCGCCTGGTGGCTGATCGCGGCGGCCTCGGGCCCCGAGGCTTTCGCCGCGGCGAACGCTTTTTTCGGCTCCTTCCTCGGCCGGCTCATCCTCTTCGGCTTCACCTGGGCGCTGATCCACCACCTTCTCGGCGGCATCCGCCATCTCGTCTGGGACACCGGCGCCGGGTTTGACCCGAAGGTCGCGACGGTGACCGCCTGGGCGACGCTCGCCGGCTCCGTGGTGCTGACGCTCATCGTCTGGATCATCGGATACGCCCTGAGATGAAATCGATCCACACGCCGCTTGCCGAGGTCCGAGGCCTCGGCTCCGCCAAGAAGGGCACGGGCGAATTCGTCGTCCAGCGGCTGACCTCCGTCGCGCTCGCCATCCTGCTCACGCTCTTCGTCGTCATCGTCGTGATGCTGAACGGCGAGCCCTACGAGGTTGTCGTCGCGACGCTCTCCTCGCCGCTCGTCGCGCTCATCATGCTCGCCGGCATCCTGGTGACGATCGTCCATATGCGCATCGGCATGCAGGTCATCGTCGAGGACTACGTGCAGGGCGAGATGATGAAGATCGTGACCCTCGTCGCCAACTGGCTCTTTTGTTGGGGCGTCGGCCTCACCGCGGCCTTCGCCGTGCTCAAGATCGCGTTCGGGGGCGTCTGATGGCGGCAAACGGCAAGGGCAACGGGAGCGCGCCGGCGGTCAATGGCCGCGCCTATCCGGTGATCGAGCATCAGTTCGACGTGGTCGTCGTCGGCGCCGGCGGCTCGGGCCTTCGCGCCGTGGTAGGGGCGAGCGAGGCGGGGCTCAAGACCGCCTGCATCACCAAGGTCTTCCCGACCCGCTCGCACACCGTCGCCGCGCAGGGCGGCATCGCCGCGGCGCTCGGCAACATGGGCGCCGATGACTGGCGCTGGCACATGTACGACACCGTGAAGGGGTCGGACTGGCTCGGTGACCAGGACGCCATCGAGTATCTCTGCAAGAACGCGCCGCAGGCGGTTTACGAGCTGGAGCATTGGGGCGTCCCGTTCTCGCGCACGGAGGCCGGCACCATCTATCAGCGCCCGTTCGGCGGCATGACTACGGACTTCGGCAAGGGCATCGCGCAGCGCACCTGCGCCGCCGCCGACCGCACCGGACACGCCATGCTTCACACGATGTATGGGCAGTCGTTGCGCCACTCGGCCGAGTTCTTCGTCGAATACTTCGCCATCGATCTCCTGATGGACGGCGGCGCCTGCCGCGGCGTCATAGCGATCTCGCTCGACGACGGCACGGTGCACCGCTTCCGCGCCCACAAGACGGTGATCGCGACCGGCGGCTATGGCCGCATCTATTTCACCTGCACCGGCGCGCACACGCAGACGGGTGACGGCAACGCCATGGTGCTTCGCGCCGGCCTGCCGCTGCAGGACATGGAGTTCATTCAGTTCCACCCGACCGGCATCTACGGCGCCGGCATGCTGATCACCGAGGGCGCGCGCGGCGAGGGCGGCTATCTGTCGAACTCCGAAGGCGAGCGCTTCATGGAGCGCTACGCACCATCGGCCAAGGATCTCGCCTCGCGTGACGTAGTCTCGCGCGCGATGACGGTGGAGATCCGCGAGGGCAGGGGCGTCGGCAAGGAGCGCGACCACATCTTCCTGCACCTTGAGCACCTGGACCCGGCGGTGCTGCACGAACGGCTGCCCGGCATCTCGGAATCCGCCCGCATCTTCGCCGGCGTCGACGTGACGCGCGAGCCGATCCCGGTGCTGCCGACGGTGCACTACAACATGGGCGGCATCCCGACGAACTATCACGGCGAGGCGCTAACCAAGGCGAACGGCGACCCCGACGCGGTGGTCCCCGGCCTTATGGCTGTCGGCGAGGCCGCTTGCGTCTCCGTCCATGGCGCCAACCGTCTCGGCTCGAACTCGCTGGTCGATCTCGTCGTCTTCGGCCGTGCCGCCGGGGTGCGCTGCGCCGAGACGATTGCTTCCGGCGAGCGCCATCCGGAGCTGCCGAAGGACGCCGACGAGAAGGCGCTTTCGCGCCTCGACGCGGCGCGCCACGCGAGCGGCGGCACGCCCACGGCGGAGCTCAGGAGCCGCATGCAGAAAGTGATGCAGGAGAACTGCGCCGTCTTCCGCACCGGCGAGGTCTTGCAGGAAGGGCGGGTGCGGATCGGCGACGTGTGGCGCGCCTCCGATGATGTCGGCACGAGCGACCGCGGGCTCATCTGGAACACCGACCTGATCGAGACCCTGGAATACCAGAACCTCGTCGAGCAGGCCGTGGTGGCGATGGAATCCGCCGCTAACCGCACCGAGAGCCGCGGCGCCCATGCGCGCGAGGACTATCCCGACCGTGACGACGTCAACTGGATGAAGCACACGCTCGCCTTCGCCGACGTCGAAAAGAAAAGCGTTCGCCTCGATGAGCGCCCCGTGCACACCTACACGCTGTCGAACGACATCAATTACATCGAGCCGAAAGCGCGGGTCTATTGAGGCTCCCGGGCACGCATACGCCGCACCGCCACATATGAACGCTCGCGAGGCGAAGACGCTCGCCCGACAATGGGTGAGCGAAAGCGCCGCGAGGACGCCCGGGTTCGTTGGCGCCTATCTCGCCGGCTCCGCCAAGACCCTTGCCGACGACGCGGAGCTCCCACCCGGCGCCGACATCGACGTGATGGTGGTGATCGAAGGCTCGGCGGCGCCGGAGAAGCTCGGCAAGTTCCTCTTCGGCAACGCATTGCTCGAGGCGAGCAACGTCGCCTTTGATCGGCTGACGAATGCCGAGACTTTGCTGGGCGATCACCAGCTTGCCCACGCCTTTTTGACGCCGTGCGTCATCGCCGACCCGACCGGACGGCTGACGGCGCTGCAGCAGGCGGTCGCGAAAGATTTTGCGAAGCGCCGGTTCGTGGAGGCGCGCTGCCGCGGCGCCTGCGACAAGATTCGCTGGTATCTAGGCAGGTTGGAGGAGCGGCCGCCGCTTCACTACCAGGTGATGGGATGGGCCTTCGGCACGAGCATTACGACGCTGGTGCTTCTGATCGCCGGGCTCAGAGACCCGACCGTGCGCAAGCGCTACGCGGCGGTGCGCGCGCTCCTCGCCGAGCACGAACGGCTCGACGTCTACGAAGAGCTGCTCGGCCTCTTCGGCTGCCAGGCGATGAGCCGCGAACGGGTCGAGCTTCGGCTCTCCGAGCTCGCTAAAATGTTCGACGCCACCAAGACGGTGGCGAAGACGCCGGTCTTCTTCGGCTCCGATATCAGCGATGCCGCCCGCCCGATCACCTTCGAGGGAAGCCGCGCGCTGATCGAGCAGGGGCTGCATCGCGAGGCGTTCTTCTGGATCGTCGTCACCTATTCGCGCTGCCGCGCGATCCTCGCCAATGACGCACCGCAGCTGATCGACGGCTTCGATCCGGCGTTTCGCGCGCTTCTTGCCGATCTCGGCATTGATTCGGAGGACGATCGCAAACGCCGCGGCGAAGCGGTGCTTCACTATCTGCCGCGCCTGCGGGAGATCGCGGAGGAGATCATGGCCGTAACGCCGGGCGTCGAAGAGGACCAAGCGGAGGAAGCGCGATGAGCGGCAAGGCATCGCTCCCGGCGCCCGCCGGCTATTCGGGCCGGCCACTGCCGGAGAAGCTCGGCTACAAAGCCGGCCAGAACGCGCTCTTCATCGCGCTGCCGGAAGGTCTGTCGGCGCTCTCGACCGCGGTGCCGTTCGTGGCGGTCACGAAGAAGGCGCGCTGGAGCGCGGCCCTTCCCACCCGCCGCTTTGACCTGATCCATGCCTTCACCACCGTAAAGGCCGATCTGGACACGCGCCTCGTTGCGCTGCAAAACGCCTTGAAGCCGGATGGGATGATCTGGGTTTCCTGGCCGAAGAAGGCGGCCAAGGTGACGACAGATGTGACCGAAGACCGGGTACGCGAGGCGGCTCTGAAGCTCGACCTCGTTGACGTCAAGGTAGTGGCGGTCGATCAGGTCTGGTCCGGCCTGAAGCTCGTGATCCGCAAGGATCGACGGTAGCCGCAGAACGAGAAGAGGGGATTCGATGGTCCAGCTGACCCTTCCGAAGAACTCCCGCATCGGCGTGGGCAAGACCTGGCCGAAGCCGGCCAGCGCCCACCTGCGCGAGTTCCGCGTCTATCGCTGGGAGCCCGACGGCGGGAAGAACCCGCGCATGGACACCTATTTCGTCGACACCGGCGATTGCGGCCCGATGGTCCTCGACGCCCTCATCTGGATTAAGAACAACGTCGATCCGACGCTGACCTTCCGCCGCTCCTGCCGCGAGGGCATCTGCGGCTCTTGCGCCATGAACATCGATGGCATGAACACGCTCGCCTGCACCAAGGGCTACGGCGAGATCGGCGGCGCCGTGAAGATCTACCCGCTGCCGCACATGCAGGTGGTGAAGGACCTCGTGCCCGACCTGACGCACTTCTATGCGCAGCACGCCTTCATCGAGCCCTGGCTGCAAACGGTGTCGCCGACGCCGCAGAAGGAGCGCCTGCAAAGCCACGAGGACCGCGGCAAGCTCGACGGGCTCTACGAGTGCATCCTCTGCGCCTGCTGCTCGACGTCGTGCCCGAGCTATTGGTGGAACGGCGACCGCTATCTCGGCCCCGCCGCCTTGTTGCAGGCCTATCGCTGGCTGATCGACACGCGCGACGAGGCGACCGGCGAGCGCCTCGACGATCTCGAGGATCCGTTCCGTCTCTATCGCTGCCACACCATCATGAATTGCGCGCAGACCTGCCCGAAGGGTCTCAACCCCGCCAAAGCGATCGCCGAGATCAAGAAGATGATGGTGGCCCGGCAGGTCTGAGGTCGCGCGTGCCGGCCGAAGTTCAGCGGCAGCACTTACCTCCTTCGCGTGCACTGCATGCAGTCAGGGCTGCCCGGAATTGCCGGGTATGCAGCCTCAAGATGCTGCGCGACGGAGCGCGAAACGGTTACTTGAAGATGTGAGTTATCGCGCCTGTGAAACTGCCGCGACAACAGGTGACCTATCGAGAAATCATTTGAATATTTGCGGACATCATCTGGCCTGATAACGTCATAGACAAGCGGGGGGCGTTTAGGGGGATTGGACATCATCATGAATGTCATCGACCACCTGGGGCTCCAGGTCAGCGACTACGCGCGCGCCGTCCGCTTCTACACTCAGGCGCTGGCGCCGCTCGGCATCAGTGTCGTCATGCAGGTCACCAAGGAACAAACGGGCGGCTTCGAGGGCGCCGGCTTCGGCCGCGACGGCAAGCCTTCCTTCTGGATCAGCGGTGGCGAGCGGACCGCGCCGTGCATTCACGTTGCCTTTATCGCCGATAACCGTGGGGCGGTTGACGGTTTCTTCGAGGCCGCGCTTTCAGCAGGCGGCGTCGACAACGGGGCTCCGGGGATCCGTGCGCACTACCATCCCGACTATTACGGCGCCTTCGTGCTTGATGCCGATGGTCACAATATCGAGGCAGTGTGTCACGCACCGGCCTGAAGCCGCCCTTGCACTTCAGATGATGTGCGGCTGAAAGGGCCGCATGGCCTTCCTCGGGATTGATCTTGGCACGTCCGCGCTGAAGGCGGTGCTCGTCGACGAGACGCAGGTGATCCTCGGCGAAGCCTCCGCTCCGATCGAGACGAGCGCTCCGCACGCCGGATGGTCGGAGCAGGATCCTCGCGACTGGCGTCGCGCCCTTGACGCGGCGATCGCGGAGCTCAGCGCGGCGCAGCCGGACGCCCTCCGCGCCGTCCGCGCTCTCGGCTTGTCAGGTCAGATGCACGGTGCCGTGCTGCTCGACGATCGCTGTGAGCCGATCCGGCCGGTGATCCTTTGGAATGACGGGCGCGCCACGACGGAATGCGAGGTGCTCGAAGCCACGGTGCCCGATCTCCCCGATGTCGCCGGCATATCCGCGATGCCCGGCTTCACCGCGCCGAAGCTCCTTTGGCTCAAGGCGCACGAGCCGGAGCATTTCGGGCGGATCGCCAAGGTGGTTTCGCCCAAGGATCTCTTGCGGCTTTGGCTTTCCGGCGAGATGGCGACCGACATGTCGGACGCGGCGGGGACGCTCTGGCTCGACCAGGGTGCCCGGGACTGGTCGGACCCGGTCCTCGCCGCCTCCGGCCTGAGCCGGGCCGAGATGCCCTCTCTCAAGGAGGGACCGGAGCCGACGGGCGAGGTCCGCGGCTCCGTCTTGCGGGAGTGGGGGATCGACGGACCGGTCGCCGTTGCCGCCGGGGCCGGCGACGCCGCCGCCGCCGCGATCGGCCTTGGCGCGGTCGAGAACGGAGACGCCTTCGTCTCACTCGGCACCTCGGCGCAGTTCTTCGTGACCGATGACGCCTATCGCCCGAACCCGGCGGCGCTGCTTCACGCTTTCGCTCACGCGCTCCCCGACCGCTGGTTTCGAATGGCGGCCATGCTGAACGGCGCGAGCTGTCTCGCCTTCGTCGCGAAGCTCCTCGAGGAAACCGACATCGCCGCGCTGCTCGACCGCGCCGAGGTGGCCTATCGCGGGCCCTCGCGCGTGCTCTTTCTTCCCTACCTTTCCGGCGAGCGCACGCCGCATGGCGATCCCCTCGCGCGCGGCGTCTTCGCCGGGCTCGATCTCGACGTCGGCGCGCTCGATCTGGTCCAGGCGACGTTGGAAGGCGTCGCCTTCTCGCTGCTCGAGGCCCGCCGTTTGATGGAGCAGGCCGGCGTGCGGCTCGGGCGCGTGAGCGCGGTCGGCGGCGGTGCGCGCAGCCGTTTCTGGATGCAGATCGTGGCACATGTTCTCGGCATTCCCGTCGTTCGCCACGAAGGAAGCGAAACCGGACCGGCCTTCGGCGCAGCGCGGCTCGCGCGGCTCGCGCTGACCGGCGCATCCCCGAGCGACGTTTGCACGAAGCTGCCAGTGCGCGATGTGCTGCAGCCGGACGCGGGGCTCTCGACAGCCTACGCCGAGCGCTTCGAGAGCTTCGCCAGGCTCTATCGCGAGCTCAGGCCTACGTTTCGTCCCTGATCGCGTCCTTGAAGAGCACCTCGCGGTCGCGCGAGAAGTTTGCAAGGAGCGGCAGGCAGGCGCCGCCTATGGCGCGCGCGCCCGAGCCGACGGTACCTTCGCGGACTTCGACCGGCGACAGTCCCTGCCGGTCGAACCGCTCGATCGCCAGCGCAGTCTCTTCCACGATGCGGTGGCGGACCTCGGCAGGGAAAGCGCCGTCGATGATGACCGCCTCGAAGTCGATGACCGAGATCGCCGCCACGCTTGCCGCGGCGAGGCTTGCCGCCGTCTCGCCGATCCACTGGTCGAGCTCGGGGCCGACATCGCCCCAATCGTCCGGCGAGCGCGAGAGCACGCCCGGATCGCGGCCGGCCGCGATCATGCGCTTTTCGAGCACATAGACCGAAGCACTGCGGATGAGCTGCTGCGAGGCCGTCTCGCCCGTTGTGCCGTTCGCCGGGATTGGCAGCGAACCGAGCGCACCGGCATTGCCGCGTCGGCCCGGATAGAGATTTCCGTTCAGGACGACGCCGCCGCCGACGAACGAGCCGATGAAGAAATAGAGGAAGTCAAGCGCGTGGCCTGGATTGCCGAGCACGAGCTCTGCGCCGCAGGCGGCCGTCGCGTCGTTGCAGAAGTAGACCGGCCAATCGCAAAGGTCGGCGATCTCCTGCCTGATGTCGAAGTGTCGCCACCCGTCGAGCACGGTGCGCGGCGCGCCGATCTGCTCTTCCCAGTTCCACAGATCGAACGGCGCGGCGATGCCGAACCCGGAGATGCGCGCCCGGACTTTGCGCGGCAGCGTGCCGACGAGTGCCGCGACCGACCGCTTGACGAAGTCGACGATGCCGATCGGCGTTGGATAGCGACACGGCTCGTGCAGGCTCTTTAGCGGTCGGCCGAGGAAGTCGAGCAGCACGAGATCGCTCGAGCGCCGCCCGATCTTGAAGCCGAGGAAGAAGGCTCCGTTCGGATTAAGCGAGAACGGCACCGACGGCTGGCCGATCTTGCCGCGCTGCGGCGCTTCCTTGACGACGAGGTCGTCGGACTCGAGCTGCCGCATGATGACGGAGATGGTCTGTGCCGATAGCCCGGTGAGCCGGGCGATCTCGACTTTCGCCATGCTGCCGTGGCCTCGGATGAGCGACAGCACGAGGCGTTCGTTGTAGAGGCGGACGCCGCTCTGGTTGGTGCCGCGGCTCGGATCGACCGCCTGCTGCCTCGCGGCGTCGGCCGCCGCGCTCTGCGGCTTCGGCGCGTCCACGTCTCCTCCCGTTCTGTTCCCTTGCAGGGCGGTCGTGGACGATGTCGCTTCGCCTCCGCGGGTGTCAATGACTAAATCAATCGGGTTGATCTATTGACTTCGCGCGGCCTTGGTATGACTCTGGCCGCACGAGGGGTTGCCGGCCGTGCAAGCGGGCATGCGCCCGCGGCGACGGACAAGAATAAGCATCCCGTCGGCGTGAAGTGATCCAAGGGAGGACTACGTGAATAGAAAAATTCGCTTGATCAGCGTGGCGAGCGCGCTCGCCTTCGGGCTCGTCGGCACCGCTTCGGCCGCCGACATCGTCGGCCTCATTACCAAGACGGAAGGCAATCCGTTCTTCGTGAAGATGCGCGAAGGCGCGCAGGAGAAGGCCAAGGAGCTCGGCCTCGACCTTCAAAGCTTCGCCGGCAAATACGACGGCGACAATGATAGCCAGGTGGCGGCGATCGAGAGCCTGATCTCGGCCGGCGCCAAGGGCTTCGCCATCGTGCCTTCCGACTCCACGGCGATCGTGCCGACGATCCAGAAGGCGCGCGACGCTGGCCTCATGGTCATCGTGCTCGACACGCCGCTCGACCCGATCGATGCTGCCGACGCCACCTTCGCCACCGATAATCGGCAGGCCGGCAGGCTGATCGGCGAGTGGGCCAAGGGCACGCTCGGCGACAAGGCCGCCGATGCCAAGATCGCCTTTCTCGATCTGACCGTGAACCAGCCGACGGTCGACTATCTGCGCGACCAGGGCTTCATGCAGGGCTTCGGCATCGACGTGAAGGATCCGAATCACTACGGCGACGAAGACGACGCGCGCATCTGCGGCCACGAGATGAGCTCGGGCGCCGAGGACGGCGGCCGCACGGCCATGGAGACGCTGCTCCAGAAGTGCCCCGACGTGAACGTGATGTACACGATCAACGAGCCCGCCGCGGCCGGCGGCTACGAGGCGCTTAAGGCGGCCGGCAAGGAGAATGACGTGCTCGTCGTCTCCATCGACGGCGGCTGCCCCGGCGTGAAGAACATCCAGGCCGGCATCATCGGCGCGACCTCGCAGCAGTACCCGCACAAGATGGCGTCGATGGCGCTCGAGACGATCGCCAGCGGCAAGCTGCCGGACGGCGTCGAGAAGGGCGGCTTCTTCGACACAGGCGCGACGCTCATCACCGACAAGCCGGTCGATGGTGTCCCGTCGATCTCGACGGAGGAAGGCCTCGCTTTGTGCTGGGGCTAATTCCCTTCGGCGCGAAGAACACCTAGACTGCGACGCATAAGAAGGAGGGCAGCCGGAAGCGGTTGTCCTCCTCGACCGCGCTAACGGTCAGTCTGGGGGAGGGGCATGAACAAGGTGAGCGACGAAACCGCCCGCGTCGGTGCAGCCGACTTCGAAAAGGCGCTACCGGCCGACCAGACGGTCGCCAGCTTCGAGGAAGAGCAGGGCAGCCCTCTCAGACACGTTCAGCATTTCCTCCATACCTTCCCGACCGCGATCCCCTTCATTGTTCTTCTGATCGGGGTTCTCGTCTTCAGCGTAATCGTCGGCGGCCGCTTCTTCGCGCCGTTCAACCTGTCGCTGGTGCTGCAGCAGGTGACGATCATCGCCACGCTCGGCATTGCGCAGACGCTGATCATCCTGACCGCCGGCATCGACCTTTCCGTCGGCGCGATCATGATCCTCTCGACGATCGTTATGGGGCGCCTTGCCGTGGTCACGGGCGTGCCCGTGGTCATCGCCTTCCCGGCCGGGCTGCTTGCCGGCATGGCCTGCGGTTACGTGAATGGCGCGCTCGTCACCTATCTGAAGCTGCCGCCGTTCATCGTCACGCTCGGCACCTGGAGCGTCTTCGGCGCGCTCGTTCTTTTCTATTCGCAAAGCGCGACGATCCGTTCGCAAGAGATCGAGGCCACCGCGCACTTTCTCCAGTTCACCGGGTCGCGCATTCAGATTTCCACGCCGTGGGGCGGCGCGCCGCTCACCTACGGCTCCATCCTGATGGTCGTCGTCGCAGCGATCGTCTGGTACATCCTGAACCGCACACCCTTCGGCCGCCACGTCTACGCCACCGGCGACGATCCGGAGGCCGCGCGGCTCGCCGGTATCTCGACGCGCAAGACGCTGCTTGCGGTCTATTCGATGGCCGGCTTCATCTGCGCCATCGCCGGCTGGATTCTGATCGGCCGCATCGGCGCGGTGAGCCCGCTTGCCGGCCAGACCGCCAATCTCGATTCCATCACCGCCGTAGTGATCGGCGGCACCAGCCTCTTCGGCGGCCGCGGGTCGATCATCGGAACGCTGATCGGGGCGCTCATCGTCGGCGTGTTCCGCAACGGCCTCGCTCTCGCCGGGCTCGATAACCTCTGGCAGGAGTTCACCGTCGGCGTGCTCATCATCGTCGCTGTCACCATCGATCAGTGGGTGCGAAGGATCTCGGCATGAGCGAGGAGAGCGTCCAGCCGCTGCTGCAGGCCCGCAACATCGTCAAGCGCTTCGGCCGCGTGGTCGCTCTCGACCATGCCGATTTCGACCTGAAGCCGGGCGAGATCCTCGGCGTCATCGGCGACAACGGCGCCGGCAAATCGACGCTGATCAAGATGCTCGCCGGGGCTCTTCAGCCCGACCAGGGCGAGATTCTTCTCGACGGCAAGGTGGTGCACTTCCGTTCGCCGCTCGACGCACGCGCGGCTGGAATCGAGACGGTTTACCAGGACCTCGCGCTGGCGCCGGCGCTGTCGATCTCCGACAATCTCTTCCTCGGCCGCGAGCGGCGGAAGCCGGGTCCGCTCGGTCAGTACTTCCGACTGCTCGACCGCGCCAAGATGCGCGACGAGGCCCGCAAGCACCTGAATGCACTCGGCCTCCTCACCATCCAGAACATCAAGCAGCCGGTGGAGACGCTGTCGGGTGGTCAGCGCCAGGGCGTCGCTGTCGTCCGCGCCACGGCTTTCGGCAGCCGCGTCGTCATCATGGACGAGCCGACCGCGGCGCTCGGCGTCAAGGAATCGCGTCGCGTGCTGGAGCTGATGCTCGACGTGAAGAAGCGCGGCCTGCCGATCGTCCTGATCAGCCACAACATGCCGCATGTCTTCGAGGTGGCGGACCGCATCCACATCCATCGTCTCGGCAAGCGCATCGCCGTCATCGATCCGAAGGACCATTCGATGTCCGACGCGGTCGCGATCATGACCGGCGCCATGCAGCCGCCGGAGAACCTGGCGGCGTAACGCGGGCGATCGTCCCGAGATTTGTCGTCATGCCCGGCCTTGATCCGGGCATCCATTCCGTGACGGCCCCACCTTTCGCAAAGGTTCCGGAATGGATTGCCGGGTCAAGCCCGGCAATGACGACATTGTTGACGGTGAAGAGGGAGGCGGAAGCATGGATATGGGGCTTCAGAACAAAGTCGCGGTGGTCACCGGCGCGAGCGTCGGAATTGGGCTCGCCGTGGCGGAAGGGCTCGCGGCAGAGGGCGCACATATCGTGATGGCCGCGCGCGGCGAGGACCGGCTCAAGAAGGAGGCGCGCCGTGTCGCCCGCCAATACGGCGTGAAGACGCTCGCGGTCGCCTGCGACGTGGCGACGGCCGAAGGCTGCGACGCGCTCCTTGCCGCGACGGCGAAGAAGTTCAAGGGCGCCGATATCCTCATCAACAATGCCGGCACCGGTTCCAACGAGACGACCATGGAGGCGCCCGACGAGAAGTGGCAGGCCTATTGGGACCTGCACGTCATGGCAGCGGTCAGGCTCGCCCGCGGTCTCGTGCCCACGATGAAGAAGCGCGGCGGTGGCGTCGTCCTCCACAACGCCTCGATCTGCGCCGCGCAGCCGCTTTGGTATGAGCCGATCTACAACGTCACCAAGTCGGCGCTGATGATGTTCTCAAAGACGCTCGCCACCGAGGTCGTGCAGGACAACATCCGCGTCAACTGCATCAATCCCGGGCTCGTACTGACGCCGGATTGGATCAAGACGGCGAAGCAGCTGACGGCGAACCAGGGCGGCGACTGGGAAGGCTATCTCCAGTCGGTCGCCGATGAGCACGCGACGATCAAGCGTTTCGCGAGCCCCGAGGAACTCGCCCACTTCTTCGTGTTCCTCTGTTCCGACAAGGCGACCTATTCGATCGGCTCCACCTACTTCGTCGACGGCGGGATGCTGAAGACGGTGATGTGAGGAGAGGTGCCCATCTATCTCCTGAGGTGCTTTTCACCCCGTGGTTCGAGGCTCGCTCCGCTCGCACCTCACCCTGAGGGGTGAAAAAGCCTCGAAGGGGCGGGATCGATGCCCAGGCGATTTGAGGCCCCTAGAACTCCGCGTCGGGATCTTTGGCGAGGCGATCGACGACATGCGACTGGAGCCGCTGCGTCACTTCTGCCGGCTCGCCCTCGGCGAATCGCTGCTGCGGGATCGGCGGGCCGACGCGGATGCGGAACGTCTTTCCTCGCTTGTTGAGGAGCTCGTGGAACACCGTCATGTCGCGAAGCTCGGTGTTCCAGTTGGCGAACCAGTAGAAGAGCCCTGAGTTCCGCGACTGTACGTTCACCGGCACGATCGGCACGTCCTGTTTGCGCGCGAGCGTGACGGCGGAGGAAAGCCACGGCCTTTCGGTCAGCTTCCCGTCCTTCCAGAAGGCGATGCGTCCGGAGGGGAACATGACGACGACGCGGCCCTCCTTGAAGGCGAGCGATGAGAGCTGCAGCGTCTCGCGCATCTTGGCGCGGTCGCGAAACGCTTCGCGCCATTCGACGGGGATCAGGAACTCGTTGAGCCGTGGATTGACGCGCAGCGCATCGCGGTTGGTGAAGATGGCGATGTCCGGGCGGACGCGGGTAATCGCGTCATAGACGGCGACGCCGTCGGCGATCCCCGTCGGGTGATTCGCCGCGATGATGACCGCGCCCTCTTTCGGTAGCCGCTCGAGTCCGGTGACGTCGAGATTGATCGACAGGAGATCGCTCACATATTGCATGGCCGCGAGCCCATGAAGCGGCGCGATCTCGTCCGCCATGCGGACGGCGTCGTCGTAGTGCAGGATTCTGTAGAGGAGCGGCCGAACCAGCGGCCAAAGCCGGCTCTTCACGATCTTCTCGCCGCGTTCGGCGATGAGCACATCGGCGATATGCGGTGAAGGCCGGGCGTTCAGGTCGAGCGCAGGGGACCGTACTTCCCCCACATTTCTGAAGTCAGCCATATGCTGCGACCCGCCGTTGGTGACAATGGCCCTAGGACGTGCAAGTTAGACGGTCAAGCCTGCGGGATTTGGGGAGATATTTGCGGCCGGTTCTGCCGCGGTCAGTGAATGGAATGAGCATGGCAGTTCGTCTTCTCGCGCTTGCGACAGTTGGAGTAACGGCGTTTTTGGCCAGCGGTTGCAGCATGTTGCCTTTTGGCCGCGACGAGCCGCGCAGCGCTGCGCCTCAGCCGCTCGCTGCGGCGCCGGCCGGCACGGTCACCGGCGCGCCGCTGCCGCCGCCGGGTGCCGTGGCGCCGTCGCCCTCCGGCCTCGCCGCCCTTGATCCGTCGCTGCAGACAGGTGCCGTGCAGCAGACGCCGCCGCCGATGGGAAGCGACCAACTCGGCCGCACCGATCTTCTCGGCGGTTGGACGATCAGCACGGCGACCGATTCGTGCCAGCTCTTCATGACGCTGACGACCTGGGCCGGCGGCTATCGCGCCTCGACGCGGAACTGCTTGAGCCCCGGTCTGCAGACCGTCTCCGCCTGGAACATGGAAGGGGGGCAGGTGCAGCTCCTGAACGATGCGGGCACGACAGTCGCGCGGCTTTACCCGACGTCGAAGACCCAGTTCACCGGGCAGACGGAGGGCGGCGGCCCGATCACCGTCTCGCGCTGAGCGCAACGCGTCTTGCCGCAGAACGAGTCCCGGCAGCCCCAAACCTCAACAGCCCCCATGTCGACCGTTCGGCGTCGCTACGAAGCGATGGCGCGCTCCGGTGAGATCGAGCCGGACGCTTCGCAGGCTGCGCTCGCTGATGGTCTGGACGGGCTGATCGGCGCGCTTGCCGAGCGCAGATCCCGAAGCGGCAACGGCGCACTTCGTTGGCTGAGAACGCGCAGCCGGAAGAGCGGCCCGCGTGGCCTTTATATCTGGGGCGGCGTCGGGCGCGGCAAGACGCTGCTCATGGACCTCTTCTTCGCGGCCGCACCGCTCGCCCGGAAGCGCCGCGCGCACTTTCACGAGTTCATGGCCGACGGTCACGACCGTATCGCTGCGCACCGTCGGCGCGCGAAAAGCGAGGGCAAGCGCGCCGGCGATCCGATCGCGGCGGTCGCCGACGAGATTGCGTCGGAGACCGCGCTTCTGTGCTTCGACGAGTTCGCCGTCTACGACATTGCCGATGCGATGATCCTCGGGCGCCTGTTCGAGAAGCTTTTCGCTCACGGGCTTGTCGTTGTCGCCACCACCAACGTCGCGCCCGACGACCTCTACAAGGACGGCCTTAACCGCGCGCTTTTTTTTCCCTTCATCGCGCTCATCAAGGAGCGGATGGCGACCTTTCATCTCGATGCGCCGCGCGACTATCGTCTTGCCACCGGCGGCACCGAGCGTCGCTATGCGACGCCGCTCGGGCCGGATGCCGATGCCTGTCTCGATGCACACTTCCGTCGCTTCAGTGGACGCGCGAAGGGCGCGCGCGAAGAGCTTCGTAACAAGGGTAGGCGCATCGTTGTGCCTGAGGCGGCGGCGGGGGTCGCCCGCTTTTCGTTCGAGGATCTCTGTGGACGACCGCTCGGCGCGAGCGACTTTCTTAAGATTGCAGACACTTTTCGAACTGTCCTGGTCGCCGACGTCCCGATTCTCTCCCCGGCGCGCCGGAACGAAGCGAAGCGCCTCATCAACCTCGTCGACACGTTCTACGACCGGCGCGTTCGCTTGATTGTCTCGGCCGCGGCGGAGCCGCATGAGCTTTGGGAAGGGAAGGACGGAGCGGAGGCGTTGGAGTTTGCGCGCACGGCATCGCGACTGATCGAGATGCGGTCGGATTCCTATTGGGAGGGCGCTGAACGGCGCCGCGAGAGCGCCGAAGCGGCGGCGCTAGAAATGAAGAGGGCCCAGGCGGTTAGGCCTGGGCCCTCGGAGTAAGTGACTAAGCGTCCGGCTACCGCCTCTTGGCAGCCTTCTTCTTCTTCACGGTCTTCTTCTTGGCAGCTTTCTTCGCGGGCTTCTTCTTGGCAGTCTTTCTCTTCGCCGCCGCTTTCTTCGCGGCGGCAGTCCTGCCAGGACGCTTCGCAGAGGATCGTCTGCCAGTCGTTGATTTGGCCATAATGGTCTCCCCTGATGACCGACTCAATTCAGTCGGCCGGACGTAAAGGTAGCAAAGACGCAATCAATGCGTAAGTGCTGAGTCGTGCATGCACTAAATTTTCTACAACTGCGTTGCGCTTGCCTGGCTCGGTCAATCGCGGTAGTGACCCGCCGCATCCGCACACGTTAACGCGTCACGGGAAGGCCAAGTCATGGGGCGGAAGAAAATCGCGCTGATTGGCGCGGGCCAGATCGGCGGAACCCTTGCCCATCTCATCGGAATGAAAGAGCTCGGCGATGTCGTGCTCTTCGACATTCAAGAAGGCATCCCCGACGGCAAAGCCCTCGACATCGCGGAGTCTTCTCCAATCGACGGCTACGACGTGCGCTATGCGGGCGCCCAGTCCTATGAAGCGATCAAGGGCGCCGATGTGATCGTCGTGACGGCGGGCATTCCGCGCAAGCCGGGCATGAGCCGCGACGACCTTCTCGAGATCAATCTCAAGGTCATGGAGCAGGTCGGCGCTGGCATCCGCAAATATGCCGGCGACGCGTTCGTCATCTGCGTCACCAACCCGCTCGACGCGATGGTTTGGGCGCTACAAAAATTCTCCGATCTGCCGCCGTCGATGGTCGTCGGCATGGCCGGCGTGCTCGACTCTTCGCGCTTACGTTATTTCCTTGCGCAGGAGTTCAACGTCTCCGTCGAGGACGTGACGGCATTCGTGCTCGGCGGCCACGGCGATACCATGGTGCCGCTCGTGCGGTATTCGACCGTTGCAGGTATCCCGTTGCCAGACTTAGTGAAAATGGGTTGGCTCACGGAGAAGAAGTTGGAGGCGATCGTACAGCGGACGCGCGACGGCGGCGCCGAGATCGTCGGTCTCCTGAAGACGGGCTCCGCCTTCTACGCGCCCGCCGCGTCCGTGATTTCGATGGCGGAGTCCTACCTCAAGGACAAGAAGCGCGTGCTTCCCTGCGCCGCACGGCTGCAGGGACAATACGGTCTCGACAACATATATCTGGGCGTGCCGGTGGTGATCGGCGCGGGCGGCGTGGAGCGCATCATCGAGATCGATCTCGATCGCGGCGAGCGCACCATGTTCGACAAGTCGATCGAAGCCGTGCAGGGTCTTTGCAAGGCCTGCGCCCGTATCCAGCCAGCGCTCGCCTGACGCGCCTCAAGACCCCCGCCCATGAACATTCACGAGTACCAGGCCAAGGCGATCCTCAAGGCCTACGGCGCACCCGTTGCCGCCGGCGTGATGATCACAGATGCCGGAGAAGCCAAGGCAGCGACCTCCTCGCTGCCCGGACCGATCTATGTCGTGAAGTCACAAATCCACGCCGGCGGACGCGGCAAGGGGCGCTTCAAGGAGCTCGCTCCCGACGCCAAAGGCGGCGTGCGTGTGGCCAAGAGTGTTAACGAAGCGACGGCCTTCGCGAAGGAAATGCTCGGCAACACACTCGTAACCAAACAAACAGGAAGTGGGGGAAAACTCGTCAACCGCCTCTACGTCGAGGACGGCGCCGACATTGCGCGCGAGCTTTATCTGTCGATTCTCGTCGACCGCGCGGTGGGTCGCGTCGCCTTCGTCGTCTCCACCGAAGGCGGCATGGACATCGAGACCGTTGCCGCGACGACACCGGAACGGATCGTTACCGTGGCTATCGATCCTGAGACCGGCGTGACGGACGCGGACGCCGCCAAGCTCGCGAAAGCACTTGAGCTCGACGGCCCGGCGGTTGAGGAGGGCAAGGCCCTCTTCAAGGCTCTCTACAAGGCCTTCACCGAGAAGGACATGAGCCTCCTGGAGGTCAATCCGCTGATCGTCATGAAGGACGGCCACGTCCGCGTCCTCGACGCCAAGGTCTCGTTCGACAACAACGCGCTCTTCCGTCACCCCGACATCCAGGAGCTCCGCGACGAAACGGAGGAGGATCCGAAGGAGATCGAAGCCTCCAAGCACGACCTTTCGTATGTCGCCCTCGACGGCTCGATCGGCTGCATGGTGAACGGCGCCGGGCTCGCCATGGCCACCATGGACATTATTAAGTTGTACGGCGCGGAGCCGGCGAACTTCCTCGACGTCGGCGGCGGCGCCTCCAAGGAGAAGGTCACCGCCGCCTTCAAGATCATCACCGCCGACCCGAACGTGCAGGGCATCCTCGTCAACATCTTCGGCGGCATCATGCGCTGCGACGTGATCGCGGAGGGCGTGGTCGCGGCGGTGAGGGAGGTCGGCCTCAAGGTTCCGCTCGTCGTCCGCCTCGAGGGCACGAACGTGGAGGAAGGCAAGCGCATCTTGAACGAGAGCGGCCTCGACGTCACCGCGGCGAACGATCTCGATGACGCAGCGCAAAAGATCGTGAAGGCCGTGAAGGGCTAGTCGGATGGCGCCCGCGAAGATCAATCTGCTCGCGGCGGTCGATCGGCAGATCAAGGACGTGTTCAGGCCCTATGTCGCCGGCGATGTGAACGACTCCCAGGTCAAAGTCGCGAAGTTCGGCGAGGTGTTCGACTGGCACGCGCACGAGAACGAGGACGAAGCGTTTCTCGTCTTGCGTGGCCGGATCGCCATAGACTTCCGCGATGGCAGCGTGGAACTCGGCGAAGGCGAGTTTCTGGTCGTGCCCAGGAAGGTCGAGCACCGGCCGCGATCTTTGACGAACGAGCCGGTTGTTCTGATGTTCGAGCCGGCGACGACGCTGAACACCGGGGACGCGAAGAGCGATCTCACGGTCACGCAGCTGGAGCGCCTGAGTTAGGAAGCGTATGTCCATCCTCGTCAACCGCGACACCAAAATCATCGTGCAGGGGCTGACCGGCAAGACCGGCACGTTCCACACCGAGCAGGCGCTGGCCTACTACGGCACCAAGATGGTCGCCGGCACCCACCCCAAGAAGGGCGGCGAGCAGTGGATCGGCAAGGTCGACGGCGGCGAGGTGACGCTGCCGATCTTCGCCTCGGTTGCCGAGGCCAAGGACAAGACCGGTGCCAACGCCTCGGTCATCTATGTACCGCCCGCCGGGGCCGCGGCGGCGATCGAGGAGGCGATCGACGCCGAGATTCCGCTGATCGTCTGCATCACCGAGGGCATCCCCGTGCTCGACATGGTGCGGGTGAAGGCCAGGCTCGACCGGTCGAAATCGCGTCTGATCGGCCCGAACTGCCCGGGCGTGCTGACACCGGAGGAGTGCAAGATCGGCATTATGCCCGGTTCGATCTTCAAGAAAGGGTCAGTGGGTGTTGTCTCACGCTCCGGTACACTTACTTATGAAGCAGTGTTCCAGACCTCCAATGCCGGCCTCGGCCAGACCACCGCGGTCGGAATCGGCGGGGACCCCGTGAAGGGGACAGAATTCACCGATGTGCTTGAGATGTTCCTCGCCGACGACGCCACCAAGTCGATCATCATGATCGGCGAGATCGGCGGTTCCGCCGAGGAGGAGGCTGCCCAATTCCTGTCGGATTCCAGGAAGAAAGGCCACTGGAAACCCGTGGTCGGCTTCATCGCAGGGCGAACTGCTCCTCCGGGCCGGACCATGGGACATGCCGGCGCCGTCATCTCCGGTGGCCGGGGCGGGGCGGAGGACAAGATCGCGGCGCTTGAAGCGGCTGGCATTAGGGTGTCACCATCGCCTGCGAAGCTGGGCGAGACACTGGCGGCGCTGTTGAAGGGCTGATATCCCGACCGGAAGTCGCCCGGCCGGCAGGATGGCGTGGCCTTTGCAGGGGCCGCGACGGAAAGGGACGGGGCTGGGGCACCCCCGTGTGACGTGATGACACGACGCGAAGACAACGAGGCTTTCCAGCTCTCGTCTTTTCTCTACGGCGGTAACGCCGGTTACCTCGAAGACCTCTATGCCCGCTACCAGGAGCGTCCGGACTCCGTCGACGCCGGCTGGCAGAGCTTCTTCGCCTCCCTGAAGGACCCGAAGGACTCCGCGATTGTCGAGGCGCGCGGCCCGAAATGGCAGCGGAGCGACTGGCCAATCGTGGCGAACGGCGAGAACGTCGCGGCGTTCGACGCCAATTGGCTGCCGGTCGAGAAGCGCGTCGAGCAGAAGATCAAGTCCGGCGCCCAGACGCGCGGGGTCGAGGTCTCCGAGCGCGAGGTCTTCCAGGCGACGCGCGACTCGCTGCGTGCGCTGATGATGATCCGCGCCTATCGCATGCGCGGCCACCTTCACGCCAACCTCGATCCGCTCGGGATCGCGGGTCTGCGCGACGAGCATAACGAGCTCGATCCGCAGACCTACGGCTTCAGCCCCGCCGACTTCGACCGGCCGATCTTCATCGACCACGTCCTCGGGCTCGAATTCGCCACCGTCCCGGAGATGCTCGCGATCTTGCGCCGCACCTACTGCTCGACGCTCGGCGTGGAGTTCATGCACATCTCCGACCCGGAAGAGAAATCCTGGATGCAGGAGCGGATCGAAGGGCCGGACAAGGGGATCGCGTTTACCAACGAAGGCAAGCGGGCAATCCTGACCAAGCTGATCGAGGCGGAGGGCTTCGAGAAGTACATTGACATCAAATACACCGGCACGAAGCGCTTCGGCCTTGATGGCGGTGAATCAGTCATCCCGGCGCTCGAGCAGATCATCAAGCGCGGCGGCGCGCTCGGCGTGCGCGATATCGTGCTCGGCATGGCGCACCGCGGCCGCCTCAACGTGCTCGCACAGGTCATGGGCAAGCCGCACCGCGCCATCTTCCACGAGTTCAAGGGTGGCTCGTCGTCGCCCGACGACGTGGAGGGCTCAGGCGACGTGAAGTATCACCTCGGCGCATCGTCGGATCGCGAGTTCGACGGCAACAAGGTGCACCTGTCGCTGACCGCCAACCCCTCGCATCTCGAGATCGTCGACCCGGTGGTGCTCGGCAAGGTGCGCGCCAAGCAGGATCAGCTCGGCGACCGCGAACGCGCTATGGTGATGCCGCTGCTTCTCCACGGAGATGCGGCGTTCGCCGGCCAGGGCGTCGTGGCCGAGTGCTTCGGCCTCTCCGGTTTGCGCGGCCACCGCACCGGGGGTGCCGTGCATGTCATCGTCAACAACCAGATCGGCTTCACTACCAATCCGCGCTACTCGCGCTCCTCGCCTTATCCTTCCGACGTCGCCAAGATGATCGAGGCGCCGATCTTCCACGCCAACGGCGACGATCCGGAAGCTGTGGTCTATGCGGCGAAGGTGGCGACCGAGTTCCGCCAGCGCTTCCACAAGCCGGTGGTCATCGACATGTTCTGCTACCGCCGCCACGGCCACAACGAGGGCGACGAGCCGGCGTTCACCCAGCCGCTGATGTACAAGGCGATCGCCAATCACCCGACGACGCTTGAGATATACAGCAAGAAGCTGGCGGATGAGGGCGTCTTCTCTGCCGATGAGTTTGCGGCAGCGAAGGAAGGCTGGCGCAAATACCTCGAGGACGAGTTCGAGGTCGGTCAGGCCTACCGGCCGAACAAGGCCGACTGGCTCGACGGCGCATGGTCGGGTCTCGCCACGCCGCAGGCGAGCGACGAGCGCCGCGTCGGCAAGACCGGCGTCGCGATCGAAACGCTGAAGGAGATCGGCGAGCGCCTCTCCGCCGTGCCGAAGGGCTTCAACATCCATCGCACCGTAAAGCGGTTCCTCGACAACCGCCGCAAGATGGTGGAAAGCGGTGGAGGCGTCGACTGGGCCCTCGGCGAGGCGCTCGCCTTCGCCACGCTGTTGAAGGAAGGCTACAAGGTTCGCCTTTCCGGCCAGGACGTCGAGCGCGGCACCTTCTCGCAGCGCCACTCCGTTCTCTTCGACCAGAAGACCGAGGACCGCTACACGCCGCTGAACGATCTCGGCGGCGAGCAGGCCACCTTCGAGGTCATCAACTCGATGCTCTCGGAAGAAGCCGTGCTCGGCTTCGAATACGGCTACTCGCTGGCGGAGCCGAAGGCGCTGACCTTGTGGGAGGCGCAGTTCGGCGACTTCGCCAACGGTGCGCAGGTCGTCATCGATCAGTTCATCACGTCGGGCGAACGCAAGTGGCTGAGGATGTCCGGGCTCGTCATGCTCTTGCCGCACGGCTACGAGGGTCAGGGACCGGAACATTCCTCGGCCAGGCTCGAGCGCTACCTGCAGTCCTGCGCGGAGGACAACATGCAGGTCGTGAACTGCACCACGCCGTCGAACTATTTCCACGTCCTGCGCCGGCAGATGCATCGCAACTTCCGCAAGCCGCTCATCCTGATGACGCCGAAGTCGCTGCTTCGCCACAAGCGCGCCGTGTCGCGGCTCGACGAGATGGCGGAGGGGTCCACCTTCCACCGGCTCCTCTTCGACGACGCCGAGATGAAGGAGGGGGAGAAGATCGAGCTCGTGCCCGACGAGAAGATCCGACGCGTCGTGATCTCGTCCGGCAAGGTCTATTTCGATCTCTACGACGAGCGTGAGGCGCGCGGCATCGACGACATCTATCTGCTGCGCGTCGAGCAGCTCTATCCGTTCCCGCTGAAGGCGTCCGGCGATGTCCTCTCGCGCTTCCCGAACGCCGAGATCGTATGGTGTCAGGAGGAGCCGCAGAACATGGGCTCCTGGACCTTCGTCGAGCCCCGGCTTTGCGCCGTTCTCGACGGCCTCGACGCCGGCAAGCGGACGGTGCGCTACGCCGGCCGCGCGGCTGCGGCTTCGCCGGCGACGGGGCTCATGTCCAAGCACATCGCGCAGCGCGATCAGCTCATAGAGGAGGCGCTCGGCTGACCGGGCGCTCTCACCCAATGCGGCGGGAAGACAATGACGCTTGAGATCAAGGTTCCAACGCTCGGCGAGTCGGTGACGGAAGCAACCGTCGGGCAATGGCTGAAGCAGGAAGGCGACGCCGTCGCCGCCGACGAGCCGCTGGTCGAGCTTGAAACCGACAAGGTGACGCTCGAAGTGCCGGCGCCGGCATCCGGGCGGCTCGAGAAGATATCCGTCAAGGACGGCGAGACCGTGGGGGTCGGCGCTCTCCTCGGCATGCTTGCCGAAGGCGAAGCCGGAAAGGCGTCACCGCAGCCGAGCGCCGAGGCGAAGAAGGACGACGGCGCGAAGCCCGCGCCTGCCGCCCCCGAGCCGGTCAAGTCGGCAACCGAGATGCCGCCTTCGCCCGCGGCGGGGAAGTTGATGGCCGAGAGGGGGCTTTCGCCCGACGATGTGGCCGGCAGCGGCAAGCGCGGACAGGTGCTGAAGGGCGACGTGCTGGAGGCGCTCGAGCGGACCTCCAAGACGCCGGCGCCGCGCCCCTCCACGCCGCGCGCGCCGAGTCCCGTCGAGGATGTCGGTCGCGAAGAGCGCGTGAAGATGACACGCCTTCGCCTGACGATCGCGCGGCGTCTCAAGGAGGCGCAGAACACCGCCGCCATGCTCACCACGTTCAACGACGTGGACATGGGCGCGATCATGGATCTCAGGAAGACCTATCGCGACGTCTTCGAGAAGAAGCACGGCGTCAGGCTCGGCTTCATGGGCTTCTTCGTGAAGGCCTGCGTCCACGCGCTGAAGGACATTCCGGCCGTCAACGCGGAGATCGACGGCGACGATCTCGTCTACAAGAATTTCTATCACATCGGTGTCGCTGTCGGCACCGAGAAGGGCTTGGTCGTGCCTGTCATCCGTGATGCGCAGGATCTCTCGATCGCCGGTGTGGAAAAGAAGATCGGCGACTTCGGCAAGCGCGCCCGCGACGGCCAGCTCACGATCGAGGAGATGCAGGGCGGCACGTTCACCATCACCAACGGTGGCGTCTACGGCTCGCTGATGTCGACGCCGATCCTGAACGCGCCGCAGTCCGGCATTCTCGGCATGCACAGGATCGAAGAGCGGCCGGTGGTGCGCGGCGGCCAGGTCGTCGTCCGCCCGATGATGTATCTTGCGCTTTCCTACGACCACCGGATCGTCGACGGGCGGGAGGCCGTGACCTTCCTGGTGCGCGTGAAAGAAGCGATCGAGGACCCACAGCGGCTGGTTCTCGATCTGTAAGCCACCGCGTTAGCGGCGATACGGGGAGGACAAAATCATGGACGCGATGACGACGATACCGACCGAGATCGTGATCTTGGGCTGGTCGGTGGTTCTGTTTCTTGTGCAACTCGTGCTGCAGGCAGTAGCTGGCGTGGCCGAATTCGGCCCGCCCTATGCCTTCAGCCCGCGCGACGAGCCGCGGCAGTTCAAGAAGCCGGTGCTCGGCCGGCTCTCCCGCGCCTTCTACAACCTGCTTGAGACATATCCCATTTTTGTCGCGCTTGCCTTGGCGCTGGCCGTCACCGGCAAGGCCGGGGGCATGGGCGCGAATGGAGCGATGATCTGGTTCTGGGCAAGGGTCGTCTACGTGCCGGTCTATGCGGCTGGGATTCCCTATCTGCGCACGCTGATCTGGGCGATCGCCGCGATCGGCCTCATCATGATGCTGATCGCGCTGCTCTGAGCCTCGCCGACAGAGGTTCCAAAACCGTCGGGTCCGGGTTACGGACCCGGCGCACGGAAGGGATTGTCCGTCGGAATCCGTAAGAAGGGACCTCATGGCCGAATACGATCTGACCGTCATCGGGGCCGGCCCCGGCGGCTACGTCTGCGCCATTCGCGCCGCGCAGCTCGGGCTCAAGGTCGCCGTCGTCGACAAACGCGCGACCTGGGGCGGAACCTGCCTCAATGTCGGCTGTATCCCATCGAAAGCGATGCTTTACGTATCGGAGATGTTCGAGGAAGCCGGTCACGGCTTCGACAAGCTCGGCATCAAGGTCTCGCCCAAGCTCGACCTTCCGGCGATGATGGCGCACAAGGACGCCACCGTTAAGGCGAACGTCGACGGCGTCGCCTTCCTCTTCAAGAAGAACAAGATCGACGGCTTCCACGGCTCAGCGCGCATCGCCGCCGCTGGCAGGGTCGAGGTGACGCCGGAGAAGGGAGATAAGCAGACGATCGACACCAAAGCGATCGTCGTCGCCACCGGCTCCGAATCAACGCCGCTTCCAGGCGTCGAGATCGATGAGAAGCAGATCGTCACGTCGACCGGCTCGCTCGAGCTCAAATCCGTGCCGAAGCGGCTCCTTGTCGTCGGCGCCGGTGTGATCGGGCTTGAGATCGGCTCGGTGTGGCGCCGGCTCGGGTCGGAGGTGAGGGTGGTGGAGTTCCTCGACCGCATCCTTCCCGGCTTCGATGGCGAGGTGTCGAAGCAGACCCAGCGCATCTTCCAGAAACAGGGCATCGCCTTCCGCCTCGGCTCGAAGGTCACAGGCGTGGAGAAGAAAGGCGATGCGCTTGCCGTCAGCGTCGCGCCCGCCAAGGGCGACGGTAAGCCGGAGACGATCGAGGCGGACTGCGTGCTCGTCGCGATCGGCCGTCGGCCATACCTGGAGGGCCTCGGGCTGAAGGATGTCGGAGTCGCGCTCGACGCGCGCGGGCGCGTCGAGACCGACGGCCACTACAAGACCAACGTCGACGGCATCTACGCGATCGGCGACGCCATCGTCGGCCCGATGCTCGCCCACAAGGCCGAGGATGAAGGCACGGCCGTCGCCGAGATCCTCGCCGGCCAGGCCGGGCACGTGAACTACGGCGCGATCCCGAGCGTCGTCTACACCATGCCGGAGATCGCCTTCGTCGGGCGCGGTGAGGAAGAGCTCAAGCAGGCTGGCATCGAATACAAGGTCGGCAAGTTCCCGTTCACCGCGAACGGGCGCGCCCGCGCCATGAACCACACGGACGGCTTCGTGAAGGTCATTGCCGACAAGGCGAGCGATCGCGTGCTCGGCGTCCATATCGTCGGCGCGGTCGCCGGCGAGCTGATACAGGAGGCGACGGTTCTGATGGAGTTCGGCGGCTCGGCGGAAGATCTCGCCCGCACCTGCCATGCCCATCCGACGATGTCGGAGGCCGTGCGCGAGGCGGCGATGGCCGCCTGGTTCAAGCCGATCCATATTTGAGCGCGAACATGGCTACTTCACCTGCTCTTGTGGTGATGGGCGTCTCCGGCAGCGGCAAGACCACCGTCGGCGAGGCGCTCGCGGCTCGGCTCGGCCTTCCGTTCCGGGACGCCGACGAGTTTCACCCGCAGTCCAACAAGGACAAGATGTCGGCGGGCATCCCGCTGACCGACGACGACCGCTGGCCGTGGCTCGACGCCATCGGCGCCGCCATCCGCGGCACGCCGGAAAGTGAGGGGATCGTCGTCAGTTGCTCGGCGTTGAAGCGGGTCTATCGCGCGCGGATCATCAAGGCTGCCGTCCGCCCGGTGACTTTTGTCTACCTTCAGGGCACGAAAGAAGTGCTCGAGCCGCGGATCGAAGGCCGCAAGGGCCACTTCTTCCCCGCGAGCCTGCTCGACAGCCAGCTCGCGACGCTCGAGCCGCCCGGCCCGGACGAGCCGGCGATCGCCGTCTCGATCGACCAGTCGCCGGAGCGGATCGTGGCGGAGATCATCGACCGCCTTCACCTTGAGGCGAAGAAGGCCTGAGCTTGTAGGCATAAAAGACGAACGCCGGCCCGAAGACCGGCGCCCGCCTAGCACCAGGACACGGAGGAGAAACTTACTTGTCCGCGGGCACGCAATCCGCCTGGCCCGCGGGGCACTGAGAAGCCGCCGTCGCGTCGACCACCTGATCGGTCGCGATGACGACGGGAGTCTTCGCGTCGTTGACGCTGCTCATCGCCACGACTTCCTCGCTCGGGAGACTGGCCGTCACTTGCGTGTGGAAATCGCATGCCTGGCCCGCCGACGCGAAAAGAGCGAATGCCGCCGCAGTGGCGAAGCCAATGAGAAGCTTCTGCATGATGGCCTCCTGATTCAGCCTGGGAGACGCGGAAATCCTACGGCGTTCGCTTCCGCACGCAAAGCGGACCTCCGTTCAAGAAGCGGTGATCAGAAAATCATTTGCCGGCTCAAGCTCTTGGATGCGCCTTGCGGTAGGCCTCGAGGAGCCGCTCGGAGTCGACGCTTGTGTAGATCTGCGTGGTCGACAGGCTGGCGTGGCCGAGAAGCTCCTGGATGGTTCTAAGGTCCCCGCCGCGTCCGAGGAGGTGCGTCGCGAAGGAGTGGCGGAGCGCGTGCGGCGTGACGCTCGATTCGAATCCGAGCGCGCCCCTGAGCCA
>Ga0315553_10000702_pt1 | contig 29102 bp, 28 predicted proteins | sample SalMarSW160140MG_FD_203099 | JGI IMG/M metagenome (GOLD analysis project Ga0315553, IMG submission 203099) | Salt marsh sediment microbial communities from the Plum Island Ecosystem LTER, Massachusetts, United States - Salt Marsh Sediment SW1601-40 ... | reverse complement strand
CACGTCGCGCTTCCGACGGATCGCCCCGAGGAGATGATGCGCTTCTACGGAGCCCTCGGCTTCGAGGTCCCCGACGTGGAGACGTGGCGCGCGGCGGGCGTGCCCTTCTTCGCGATCCACTTCGGCAGCCAGAAGATCAACTTCCATGCGCCCGCGATGTGGCGACGCGATGACTTCACCCTGCGCGGACCCGCCGCGCGCCCCGGCTGTGGCGATCTCTGCTTCGTCTGGGAGGGAGGCTCCGAGAGTCTGCACGTCACGCTCGCCGCCGCCGGCGCCGCGATCGTGGCCGGTCCGGTCGAGCTGCCCGGCGCGCGTGGACCGGGCGTGTCGGTCTACGTGCGCGACCCGGACGAGAACCTGGTGGAGTTCATCGTCTACGAGTAGCCTGCGCTCACGCCCGCAAGCCGAGAACGAGGAGCCCCATGCCGCTCAGCCCGATGGACGAGTACCTCGCCCATCAGACCACGGACACCTTCGACCGCGTCTTCACCAGCGATCGCAACTTCTACGACCGCTACTACTTCAACTGCCACCCCTCGAGCGACGAGCTCTTCCTGGTGACGGGCTTGGGTCAGTACCCGAACCTCGGCGTCACCGACGCCTTCGTGTGCATCTCCCACGGGACGAATCAGTACACCGTGCGCGCCTCGCGCGAGCTCGGCGCCGACCGCCTCGACACGAGCGTGGGCCCGCTCTCGGTGGAGGTGGTGGAGGGCCTGCGCAAGCTGCGCGTGCGTTGCGCCCCGAACGAGTGGGGCGTCGCCTTCGACCTGCTCTTCGAGGGCAGCGTGCCGGCGCAGGAGGAGCCGAAGTCCTTCAACCGCTCGCGCGCGCGCATCACCCAGGACGTGAGCCGCTACGCGCAGATCGGAACCTGGAGCGGGACCCTCGAGGTGGCGGGGCAGCGCTACGAGGTCGACCCCGCCCGCTGGAAGGGCGCGCGCGACCACTCCTGGGGCGTGCGCCCGGTGGGCGAGCCCGAGGCGCCCGGCATCCGCCTCCTCGACAAGCAGAACCAGACCGTCGGGCTGCGCCACGACTGGCTGCCGATGCAGTTCGACGACTTCATGATCAAGGTCCAGGTGGACGAGGACTGCGACGGCAACCGTATGCAGGAGGAGTCGGTGAAGGTCTGGAATCTGGGGATCGACAAGCCCAGCGAGCCGATGGGACGGCCCGAGATCGCCATCACCTACATCCCCGGAACGCGCGAGATGGCGAAGTCGGTGGTGACGCTGGACCCGCCCGGCGGCCGCCTCCTGCGCAGCACCAACACGCCGCTGCGCACCGTCTATCTGGCGGCGGGATCGGGCTACCGCCCCGACGCCGACTGGGGCCACGGCACCTGGCGCGGGCAGAACGTCGTGCAGGGCCTCGTCCACGACATGAGTGCCCAGGACAAGCGCACGCCCTGGGCCTTCCTCAACGAGACGCTCTGCCGCTTCGAGCTCGACACCGGCGAGGTCGGCTACGGCATGCACGAGAACCTCTGCTTCGGCATCCACCGCCCGAGCGGCTTCGACACGCCGGACGCGGTGGCGAAGTGAGAGCGCTCAGTCGGCGGGCGCGCGCTCCCGCACGGCGTAGAACAGGCAGTCGGCGGCCGCGATCGCCGGATCGGTGGTGATCATGATCGGGACGATCGGGCGGCGCGTGCGCAGGCGGCCGCCGCTGGCTTCGAGGTAGTCGTCGGTGCGGTCGCGGCCGAGCTCGTCGTCGAAGACGACCAGCTCGGCTGCGGTGGCGGAGCACCAGCCGATCGCCGTGCCCGCCTCGACGCGCTCGAAATTGTGCCGGTCGAGATCGGAGGAGAGGGTGAGGTCGGCGTCGGGCGCCGGGGCTTCGCCCACCGCCAGGCGCACCCCGGGGCGCAGCCGCGCCCGCATCGGCATCTCGAGCACCTGCACCAGGGGGCTTTCCGACGCGAACAGAGTGTCGCGCTCGAGGAAGCGCGCGAGTCCCCCGAGCGCCACCGCGTCGGCGGCGGGGTCGCCGCTGCGACCCGCCTCCACCGTCACGCAGGGCATGCTGCGCACCGCCTCCACCAGGGCGCCCAGGCGCAGACGGCTCCACACGAAGCGGTCGGCGAACAGCGACACCAGCTCGAGGGAGCGGGGGTCGGGGTCGGGGCCGACGCCGTAGGGGGGGTTGTGACCGCTGTTGTTGTGCAGATCGATCACCGCCTCGGGGGCGGCCTCCTCGATCGCGTCGAGGATCTCCCGTGCCAGCGCGCCGTCGCCGCCGTCGAAGGGGCCGAGGAAGCAGCGGTTCAGGTCGCGGTGCTCGGGCAGCGTGCGCCAGGCGAAGCCGGGGGGCTCGAGCGCGGCCGCCACGTTGGCGACGATGAGCAGGGCGTCGACGGCGGGCACGGCGCCGCTGCGCAGCCAGGCGTGCGCCGCGCGCGTCCCCGAGGGCTCGTTGCCGTGCAGGAGCGTCGTCGCCACGCGCGTGCGGGAGCGATCGCGGCCCGCTACGCGGATCGCCGTCGGCCCGCCGAGCCGTCGCAGGAACGCGGCGTCCGTTTCGGGCAGCGCGCCCAGGTCCGACACGGATACGTGTCGAAGCAATCCCGTCACGCGCCACCGCCAGGCCACTCAGCGACGCCGACTCCCGACTGCGACGCGTCGAGATAGCCCTCGAGCATCCAGCGCAGGGCCTCGGGGCGCGACCGCGTCGCCTCGGCGCGGGCGAGGGCTGCGCGCTGCCAGCGCGCGCCCGTCGCCCCGGCGCGCAGGCGGCGATCCAGGCTCTCCAGCAGCGGCGCCGAGTCGGACCGCTCGACGCCGGCGGCGTCGAGCCCCGCCTGGGCGCGCGGCAGCAGCTCCAGCGCGAGCGCGTGCGCCGCGGCGGGCTCGCCGGATCCCCCGCACGCGCGCGGCCAGTGCAGGGCCGCGTCGAGACCGCGCTGGGCGGCGCGGTAGAAGTCGTGCTGCACCGCCCCGAAGTCCACGTCCTCCCCCCACTCGGGCGGGTCCTGCGCGATCGCGAGGGCGAGGCCGATGTGGAAGGCCGCGTTGGCGAGCATGTCGGTCACGGTCGGTCCCGCCGGCAGCGAGCGCATCTCGATGCGCAGATGCCCTCCCTCGGCCGGGTCGTAGATCGGCCGGTTCCAGCTCCACACGGTCCCCTGGTGCAGACGCAGCTCCCGCAGCGGCGGCAGGGCCTTCGCGTCGGGGGAGGGCTCCCGCTCGTCCATCACCGGCAGCAGGGGCGGATGGCTGCGCACGCTGCGCTCGAACAGCTCGAGCGGACCGTCGATCCAGCCGTCTCCGAAGGAGACGCGCGCGACCTCGCCCCCGCGACCGCGCTCGCGCCGCGGATCCACCGACTGCTTGAACAGCGCGACGCGCGTCTCCTCCCACAGCCGGCGTCCCAGGAAGATCGGCGAGTTGCCGGCCGCCGCCAGCACCGGAGGCGTCGCGAGCTGCACCGCGTTGTAGGTGTCGGCGAAACGCCTCGGCGGCACGCGCAGGTGCACCTGGAAGGAGGTGCCGGCGCCCTCGAAGGCCACGCTCTCGCACGAGAGCTGGAGATGGTCCTCGCCCCGGATGTCGAGCTCGAAGGGGGCGTCGCGCAGGCGGCGCAGCCCCCGGCTGAGGGCCCGATAGCGCAGGCTCTCGGTGATCGCGTTGCCGTCGAAGTCGTGTGCGACGAGCGTCGGCAGGATCCCGATCATCGCCACGCGGCCGCCGTGCAGCGCCGCCGCGCGGCTCATCTCCGCCAGCACCTCGACGCACTCGCGGCGCAGGGCGGCGAAGGGAGCGCCTGCCAGCGGTCCGTGGCGAAGGTTCGACTCCAGGTTCCAGCGATCGAGCTCGTGGGTGAGCCGGGCGTCGAGAGTCTCGGCGAGCACCTTGCCGTTCAGCGGCAGCGGGCGCGCGGCGTCGTCGACCAGCGACACCTCGAGCTCGGCGCCGATCGAGCACGGGCCGTCGCCGAAGCCCGGGCGCTGGAGCAGCTCGGCGAGCACCTCCAGCGACGCCTCGAGCTTCCCGGAGAAGCGCGCGTAGTCGGCGTCCGAGAAGTCCTCGCGGTCGATCGGGATGCCCATCGCTGCGGCGTGTAGCGCATTCCCGGAACGCCGTCCCTCGGGGTCGCGCCGGTGCTGTCGAACGGGGAGGTCTCCGATCGTCATCCGCACGAGACCGCGAACCGAACCCCCATCCGAAAGGAGACCCGCCGTGACCCGATCCCGCGACATCGTCATCACCCGAAGCTTCGACGCGCCCTGCGCCCCGCTCTGGCGAGCGTGGACCGATCCGCAGCACGTCGCCCAGTGGTGGGGCCCGGAGGGCTTCACCACCCACGTGGAGGAGCTCGAGCTGCGCGAAGGGGGCGTCTGGCGCTACGTGATGGTCGGGGAGGACGGCGCCGAGTATCCCGTCTCGGGCGTCTTCCGCGAGGTCGTTCCGCAGCGGCGCATCGTGACCACCGACGAGTTCGACGAGGGCTACCCGGACGAAGACGCGGACCTGCCCCGGGGCCTGGTGGTGACCTGCGAGTTCGAGGCGCGCGCAGGGCGCGCGCAGCTCACCCTGCGCATCGCGCACCCGACCGAGGAGGACCGCCGCAAGCACGAGGAGATGGGCGTCGTCGCCGGCTGGAACTCGAGCCTCGACTGCCTGGAGGAGCACCTGGACCGGATGCAGGCGTCGGGCGCCTGATCCGAACGGGAGGGGACGTGCTCGCCGCCCCGTGCTGGTGCGCAGGGCTGGTGCGGTCCGGGGGCTAGGCGACGGCGCCGGCCAGACCGTCGCGCACGAACTGGCCGTCACGCACGATCGCGACGATCCGGTCGCGCAGGCACGAGATGTCGGCGACCGGATCCCCGTCCACGACGCACAGGTCGGCGAGCTCGCCCGTGGCGATCGTGCCGTGACCGGGACCCAGGCCGAGCGGGCCGGCCATCACCTTGGCTCCGTTCGTCGAGGCCCAGCGCAGCACCTCGAGCGCGGGGATGCCGATCTGCTTCGTGTACACCTCGAACTCGGACACGTAGTCGCCGTGGGGCATCATCGGGAAGCCGTAGTCGTCGCCGCACACGAGGTTCACCCCGGCCTTCGCCATCTCCGGCACGATGGCGCAGGTGTACTCGAAGTCCTCGCGAACGCCGCGCAGCCGCCGCTGCACCTGCTCGTGGGTCTCCGCGAAGCCCTCCCCGATCGGGAACGGGCCCATCGCGTAGTCCCAGCTCTCGGCAAACTGGAGGAAGCGGACGCTCCACAGCAGGCTCGGCGTGACGGAGGCGCCCGCCTTCACCACCGCTTCGATCCCCTCGGCGTCGATGCGGTCGGCGTGGTCGATGATGTCGACACCGGCGCGCGCGCACTGGAGGATGGCGGAGCGCGACGGGCAGTGGGCGCGAACGAGCTTCCCGTGCTCGTGGGCCACCGCCACCACCGCCTCGACCTCGTCGCGGGTCAGGTAACAGACGTCGCGCACCGGCGAGGATCCGTGGCCGGGGGCTGCGGAGAGCTTGATCACGTCGCAGCCGCGGCCGATCTCCTCGCGCGCCGCCTGGCGGAAGGCGATCGGACCGTCGAGGCGCCGGGTCAGGCCCGGATTCTCGATGCCCATGAACCAGGAGCGGTTGGTGCCGTCGGCCATGTCGCCGGACGCCATGAACTCGTGCCCGCAGGCGGCGATGCGCGGCCCCTCCACGAGACCCAGGATCATCGCCTCGCGCAGGCACACGTCGAGGTTGTCGCCGTTGCTCGAGCCGATCACTCCGGTCACGCCGCACTGGAGCGCGGTATGGGCGTTGCGGGCCGCGACCATCCCCAGGTAGGGCGCCGGCGCCTCCAGGCCGAGCAGCGGGGCGGCGCCGAGGGTGGGCGTGGGTCCGAAGCCCGAGTGAAAGTGCCCCTGCACCAGGCCGGGCAGCAGCGTCTTGCCGGCGAGGTCGATCACGCGCGCGCCCGCCGACGCCGGCGCCTTGTCGGCTCCGACGTGCACGATGCGGTTGCCCTCGATCGCGACGCTGGCGCCCGTCCGGGGCGCGCCCACGCCGTCGATCAGGTTGGCGTTCTGGAAGACCACGCGCGCTTCGGCCATCGCTGCCGCACCTCCGATGGAACCGCCCGAGTATATAGTGGGCGCTCGACCGCGCCCGAAGGAGAGCTGCCATGCAGAAGGCGATCGCCGTCCTCGCCGTCCTCGCGCTCGCGGCGTCGCTCGCGGCCACGGCGTGCGGGCGGCTCGCGACGCGCGTGATGCGATCGGGCGCCGAGCGCGCCTTGGCCGCCGACCCGATCGCCGAGCTGCCCGACGGCCTTCACGTGGCGCTGTGCGGCGCCGGCGGTCCGATGCCCGATCCTGAGCGGTCGGGGCCGTGCGTCGCCGTCGTGGCGGGCCAGACGCTCTTCGTCGTCGACGCGGGGACCGGCGGCGCGCGCAATCTCCAGGGGCCGCTCGCCTGGCGCCCGGGCCGGATCGCGGCGCTCTTCCTCACCCACTACCACAGCGACCACATCGACGGCCTGGGCGAGCTGGCGTTGCTGCGCTGGGTGGGTGGCGGCTACGCCACGCCGCTGCCGGTTTATGGCCCCGAGGGTCTGCTCGAGGTGGTCGAGGGATTCAACCGCGCCTACCGGCTCGACGCGTCCTACCGCGTGGCGCACCACGGTCCCGAGGTGTTGCCCCCGAGCGGTGCGGGGCTCGACCCGAGGCCCTTCGCAGCACCGCCACCCGGGAGCGCGATCGTGCTGTGGGACGAGGCAGGCGCACGGGTCTCTGCGTTCTCCGTCTCGCACGAGCCGGTGATTCCGGCCGTCGGATACCGCTTCGACTACGGGGGCCGCTCGCTCGTGGTGAGCGGCGACACGGCGAAGTCCGAGAGCCTGCTCGCCCAGGCGCGCGGGGTGGACCTGATCGTGCACGAGGCGCTCGCGCCACAGCTCGTCGCGATCCTGCACGACGCCGCCCTCGCGAATGGGGACCAGCGGCTCGCGAAGATCATGTCCGACATTCCCAGCTACCACACCACGCCGGTACAGGCGGCCGAGCTGGCCGCCGAGACCGGCGCCAGACATCTGCTGCTCTACCACATCGTGCCCCCCCTGCCCGTTCCGGGGCTCGAGTCCGCCTTCCTCGACGGCGTCTCCGGCGTCTACGAGGGCGGTGTCACCCTCGGGCGCGACGGCACCCGGATCTCGCTGCCGAGCGGGTCCCTCGCCGTCGATGTCGTCGAGCCGTGACGCGCGCGCGGGATCTGTGAGAGAATCGGGGCCAAGGAGGCCCCCTCGATGAAGCTGGGAATCGGTGCCATCGCCTTCGGTCCGAAGGCGCGTGTCAATCTCGAGCAGGTCCGGCGCGCGGAGGCGCTCGGCTACGACTCGGCGTGGACCGCCGAGGCCTACGGCAACGACGCCGCCACCACTGCGGCCTGGGTGCTCTCGAACACCACGAAGATGCGCTGCGGCACGGCGATCATGCAGATGCCCGCACGCTCGCCGGCGATGACGGCGATGACCGCGATGACCCTCGACCATCTCTCCGGTGGGCGTTTCATCCTGGGCCTCGGGCCTTCGGGGCCCCAGGTCGTCGAGGGATGGCACGGGACGCCCTACGGCAAGCCGCTCACCCGCACGCGCGAGTACATCGCGATCATCCGGCAGATCCTGGCGCGCGAGAAGCCGGTCGAGTTCCACGGGGAGATGTACGACATCCCGGTGACCGGCCCCGGCACCACGGGGCTCGGCAAGCCGCTCAAGAGCATCCTGCACGGCAACTCGAACCTCCCGATCTACACCGCCTCGATCAGCCCGGCGGGCATGCGCTGCGCCGGCGAGGTGGCCGACGGCGTGTTCCCGATGATGATGGACCCCGAGAGCTTCGATTCCGTGTACCTGCCCTATCTCCAGGAAGGTTTCGACCGGGCGGGCGGCGGGAAGAGCCTCGCCGATTTCGCGGTGGTGCCCGCGGTCACGGTCATCATCAGCGACGATCTGGAGAAGGCGCGCATGCCGGTGAAGGGTCACCTGGCGCTCTACATCGGCGGCATGGGAGCGCGCGACAAGAACTTCTACAACGACCTGGCCGGGCGCCTCGGCTACGAGGAGGAGGCGGCGAAGATCCAGAACCTGTTCCTCGACGGGAAGAAGGCCGAGGCCGCCGCGGCCGTGCCCGACGAGCTGGTCGACGCGGTGCATCTGGTCGGCTCGAAGGATCGGATCCGCGATCGCCTCCAGGCCTGGAAGGAGGCGGGGAGGAAGCGCTGGGTGGACACCATGCAGATCGGCACGCCCCAGCCCGAGGCGCTGGAGCTGCTGGCCGAAGAGCTGCTCTAGGCATGGCGGATCCCGCCGAGCCGCTCGAGATCGACGTCTTCTGGTCGTTTCGCAGCCCCTGGTCCTACCTCGCCACTCCGCGGCTCGCCGAGTGGCAGCAGCGCTACGCGCTCGCGATCCGCTTCCGGCCCGTGTACCCGCTGGCGATCCGCTCGCCCGACTTCTTCGACCGCATCCACCCGCTGTGGCCCAGCTATTTCATGCGCGACGTGTTCCGGGTGGCCGAGTACCTGGGCCTGCCCTTCGCCCGGCCCCAGCCCGACCCGGTCGTGCAGGAGGTGCGCGAAGGGCGCTTCGTCACCGGTCGCGAGCAGCCCTACATCCACCGCCTCACGCGGCTGGGCGTGGTGGCCGAGGAGCGCGGTCGGGGCATCGTCTTCGCGGACGAGGTGGCGCGACTGATCTGGAGCGGCACCGAGGACTGGCACGCCGGCGACCACCTGGCCCGCGCCACCGAGCGCGCCGGCCTCGACCTCGCCGAGCTCGACGAGGTGGCGCAGAAGGAGCGCACGCGTCTCGAGGCGGTGATCGAGCAGAACCAGGCCGACCACGAGGCGGCGGGACACTGGGGCGTGCCCACCTGCGCCTTCCGCGGCGAGCCCTTCTTCGGCCAGGATCGCCTGGACGTGCTGCTCTGGCGCCTGCGCCAGCACGGGCTCGCGGAGCGCTAGTCGGCGGCGCGGGAAGATCCGACATGCCGATCGAGGTCACCGGACTCGACCACCTCTATCTCGCGGTGCGCGACCTCGCCGTATCCGAGGCCTTCTACGACCGGGTGATGGGCCTGCTCGACTTTCGCAAGGGCACCTCGCCGGTCGCCGGCGAGCCCCACCGCCACTACTACAACCGGGTGCTCCAGATCACGCTGCGGCCGGCCCGCGCCCGGAGCGCCCACGATCCCTACGCGCCCGGGCTCCACCACCTCTGCCTGCGCGTCGCGACGCAGAGCGACGTGGACCGGGCGGCCCACGGATTCCGCGAGGCAGGCATCGCCGCGAGCGAGCCGGCACTCCATCCGGAGTACGACCCGGACTACTACGCGACCTTCTTCACCGATCCCGACGGGATCCGCCTGGAGGTGGTGGCCGAGGTGGAGCGACGCCGCAAGATCCGCACCCACTGGGACCGCCTCACCGAGTTCGTCGACCCGCTGCACAAGGCCGGACTGTAGACTGCGCTTGCGGCTCCGATTGCGGAAGGCGGCACCCTCCGTTTCACTCTGCGCCGATGCGACCCCTCGCCGGCACCGCGCCGTGGCGCGCGTTCTCCTCCGCGTTGGTGTGCGCGGCCTACCTGCTCACCGCTCTGGCTCCCTGTCCGCCGACTCCGGGCGCGGCGCCCCGCGAGCTCGCGCACGCAGACGGCGACCGGTTCGTCGAGCCGGTCTCGGCGCCGCACGTCCATCCGGGTCAGGCCGATCACGCCGCACACGGAGTCGGGGCGGCGCACCCCCCTTCCCGCGCCGCGCACACCGGCGACCGCGACACCGCTTCGCTGACCGCGCCCTGCCTGTGCGGCTGCGACGGCCCGGGCCCGGGAGCCGGAGCGGTCAAGCGCCTCGGGGCGACCCTGCTGCCCGAGCAGCCCGATCCGCTCCCGTTCTTCGCGATGGCGTGGCCCAGCGAGTCCGCCGTCTCGCATCCGGACCGTCCGGCGCCCGTCGATCCGCCGGTTCCACTCTCCGCCTAGCGATCGCTGCCCGTTCCTCGTCGGCACGTCCACGCTTGGCGGAGGTAGATCATGTCGTGTGCCGTGGCCGCACCCCGGGGCGACGTATGCCCCGGGGTCGGCGTTCGTCTCGATCTTGCGTTTCGTCTGATTTCGATTCTGCTCGCACTCGCCGGACTTCCCGGGCCGGCGTCCGCCTGCTCCGTGTGTCTGGCGGGCGATCCCAGCTATTCGTCCCAGGGAAGCACGGCCCAGGCCCAGGGCGACGTCGCGCTCTATCTGGAGGCGCGGGGCTGGCGCAAGACCAGCGGCCAGCTCCCGGGCGAGGAGGAGGAAGAAGGGGGGCCGCCCGGCAAGGAGCGGAACGAATCCCAGCGGCTCGATCTCTACGCCAGCTGGACGCCGATCGACCGGCTCACCCTCACCCTCGACCTGCCCTGGGTGTTCAATACGATCACGGAGGTCGAGGGCTCGACCCAGCAGACTTCGAGCCTCTCGGGCTTCGGCGACCTGATCGCGCAGGTCAGCGGTGTGTTGTGGCGCGACCGGCCCGTGCTTCCCTCCACCTGGGTGGAGGCGCGCGCCTTCGTGAAGCTCCCCACCGGAGCGAGCCGGCAATCGGCGGGAGGCGTGCAGGATCCGCACCTCCAGGTGGGCACGGGCTCCACCGACTGGGGACTCGGCGGAGCGGTGGTCCACAAGACGGACTGGGCGCTCCTCTACGCGAGCGGCTCCTACCGGTTCAACTCGAAGGGGAGCCTGCACTACGAGTACGGCGACGTGCTGCTCCTGAATGGCGCCGTGGGCGTTCCGCTCGGGCACGCGACGGGTGTCCCGGCCCTCGACGCGTTCACGCCCGGCCTGGAGCTGAACTACCGCTGGTCCGACTTCGACCAGTTCCGCGGCGCGCAATACCGCGACAGCGGCGGCACCATCCTGTACGTGACGCCGTCGCTGCGCATCGCGATCCCGCTGCCCGGAGGCCGGCGCGGGCCCTGGCTGCGCGTGGCCTTGCAGATTCCGGTGTCGTCGAGGACGCTGCACGGGTTCCAGAAGGAGTATCCCGTGTGGTCGGTCGGGATCGGTCATGCGTTCTGAGAGGGCGCCCTGGCCGGCGGTGCTGCTCCTGCTCGGGATCGCCCTGCACGCCGCCGCCGAGGAGGAGATCCGTCTCTTCGACGCCAGCGGAAGCGAGGTGATCGTGCGGCCGGAGGGTGACGAGACGCTCCTGCTCCACTTCTGGGCCACCTGGTGTCCGAGCTGCGTCGACGACCTGGCGTCTCTCGGCGAGCTCGCCGGGCGCTGCGGCGAGCGCGTACGCGTGCTGGCCGTCGACGCCGGGGATGGGGCCGAGGTGGTCGACGCCTTCGTGCGCCGGCACGCGGTACGCTTGCCCGTGCTGCGCGACCCGGAGGGCGACGCCTTTCGCGCGCTCGGCGGACACGCGCTGCCGACGAACCTCTACTGGACGCGGGAGACACGCGAGCGCGACGCGGGTCCGAAGAGCAGCGAGGAGTGGGAGGCGCGGCTCGCGGCGCTCGGCTGCTCCGTGGGCGGAGGGGAGCCTCGGGTGTCGAGTCCATAGACCGGATCCCCGCTGCTGCTGGACCCGGCGGAGCGCGTCGCGCCTCAGACGTCGAGCCGGTAGGCGTCTCCGTCGCGCACGAGGTGTCCCGCCGTGGGGCCGGCGAAGTGGGTGCCGATCACCAGCACCGGCGTGTCGGCATAGCGTGCCATGAACGCGCGGCGCGTGCGGTCCGCCAGCGCGGGATCGCTGTCGACGACGGCGCCCCAGTGCGGCCGCGCGAACTGCGCCGGGTGGTGGACGAGATCGCCCGTGATGATCGCCTGCTCGCCGCGCGATCGGACGTGCACCGAGACGTGACCGGGCGTGTGCCCCGGCGTGGGCTCGAGTCGGATCGTCGCGTCGACGGCGTGGTCCACCTCCACCAGGTCCACCAGGCCGGCGTCGAAGACCGGCCGCACCGAGTCGGCGAGGATCACCTGGTTCGCGCGATCCGGGTCCGCCGACCAGTGCTCCCACTCGGGCCGCGCCAGCAGGTAGCGCGCGTGGGGGAAAGTGGGGATCCACTTCCCGTCTACCCAGCGCGTGTTCCACCCGACGTGGTCCACGTGGAGGTGCGTGCACACGACGGTGTCGACGCTGCCGGGCGGGAATCCCGCCTTCTCGAGGTCCTCCAGGAAGGGCCCCTGGCGCCGGCTCCAGGTCGGGACGTCGCGCTCCTTGTCGTTTCCGACGCAGGTGTCCACGACGATCCGGCGCTCGCCCACCTCGAGGACCAGCGAGTGCACCGAGCCGAGAGCGTGGCCGTTGTCGGCGCGGAAGGGGCCGAGCCAGTCGATGGAGGTCAGATTCTCGGGGGAGGCCTCGGGCAGGATGAAGCGCATGTTGGGCGCCTCGAACTCCTGCACGCGGGTGATGCGAACGTCACCGATCTGCCAGCGAAGCGGTTCCTGCACCGGGACTCCAATTGGGCGGGTTCGCGCCGGAGCGTAGATCGCTCGGTCCGGGGCGTCACCCGGCGCGCACCTCGCCCCACAGAGCGCGCCCGAGCCCGAAGCAGACCGCCAGCAGCACGATGCAGAAGGGAAGCCCGGTGTTGATCGCCGCCGAGCGCAGCGCGACCAGCCCGCCGCCCACGAGCAGAAGCGCCGCGACCACGCCTTCGCTCACCGCCCAGAAGATGCGCTGCCAGACGGGCGGATCGGGTCGTCCTCCCGAAGTGAGCATGTCGACGACGAAGGAGCCCGAGTCCGAAGACGTCACGAAGAACAGCGCCACCACCAGGGCGGCCAACAGGGACGTGAATCCGGACGCGGGCAGGCGCTCCAGCTCGGCGTAGATTCCCGTGGCGACGTTCGCCTGCACCGCCCGCACGATCCCGGGAGACTGGAGCTGCAGCTGGATCGCCGTCCACCCGAACACCGTGAACCACAGGCAGCTGACCAGCGAGGGGACCAGCAGCACGCCCAGCACGAACTCGCGCACGGTACGGCCACGCGAGATGCGCGCGATGAAGGTGCCCACGAAGGGCGCCCAGGCGATCCACCAGGCCCAGTAGAAGATCGTCCAGTCCCCGCGCCACTGCGCGCTCCCGAGCAGCGCCGTGTCCACGCTGAGCGGAACGATCCGGCTCGCGTAGGTCGCCAGCTGCTCCGGAAAGGCCCGCAGAAGCGCCGAAGTCGGACCGGCCGCGAGCACGAACAGGAGCAGGGCGCCCGCGAGCAGCATGTTGATCTCCGAGAGCCGGCGGATGCCCCGGTCGAGTCCGAGCACGACCGAGGTCGTCGCGCCGGCCGTGATCACCGCGATCAGCGCGACCTGGACGCCCGACGAGTTCGGAATGCCGAACAGGTGCGTGAGTCCGGCGTTGATCTGCATGGCACCCAGGCCCAGGGAGGTGGCGAGTCCGAACAGCGTCCCGAACACGGCGATCACGTCGACGACGTGTCCGATCGGACCGTGGATGCGCTCTCCGAACAGGGGCTCCAGCGTGGAACGCACGGCGACCGGAAGGCCGCGACGGTGGGCGAAGTAGGCGATCGCCAGGCCCATCACCGCGTACACGCCCCAGGCGTGCAGGCCCCAGTGGAAGAAGCTGATCGTCATCGCGCGATCGGCCGAGCCGGGCCCCGATGGCCCGCCACCCGGCGGGCTCGCGAAGTGGAGCACCGGCTCGGCCACGCCGTAGAACATGATTCCGATGCCCATGCCGGCGCTGAACAGCATCGCGAACCAGGAGAGGCGACTGTACTCCGGGCGCTCGTCGTCGCGACCCAGGCGGATGCGACCGGTCGGGCCGACGGCGGCGGCGATCACGAACGACAGGAAGAACGCCGTCGCGGCGACGAACAGCCCCTCCAGACGCGAGACGATCCAGTCCTGGAGGCCGACGAAGACGCTTCGCGCCAGCTCCGGCTCGACGATGCCGAACAGCAGTACCGACGCCACGACGCCGGCCGAGGTCAGGAAGACCGCAGGCTCGACGTGCTCCCAGTCGAAGCGCACCCGCTTCAGGGCCGTCGGAAGTGGAAGATGCCCCAGGTGAGGTGGCCGCGGTCGGCGGCATCGACCCAGTGCTGGAGGCCCTCGCGCATCCGACCGACGTACTCGTCGCCGCACCGCTCCCGCATCTCCTCGCGCCGAGCGTCGAGCTCGGCGGCGACCGTCGCGTAGTGGCGCCGCAGCTGCTCGGGCATCGGCGTCCAGGACAGCTCCTCGAAGCCCAGCGCCTGGAGGTTCTTGCGGTAGAAGCCGGGCGAGGCGAGCGAGTCGAGGTGGATGCGGTCGAACACCGGCTGGAGCACATCGGGCGGACAGTCGTCGGTCTGCATCGGGTCGGTGAGCACGAGCTGGGCGCCTGGAGCCGAGACGCGCGCGATCTCCGCGAGCACCCGCTCGCGCGCGCCGCTGTGCAGGATCGCGTCCTGGGACCAGACCACGTCGTAGGTGTCCTCGTCCGCCGGGATCGATTCGAAGCTCCCGTGCACGACGCGCACGCGCGAGGCGAGGCCCGCCTCCTCGCACATCCGTCGATTCGTCTCGTTCTGCACCTGCGAGAGGTTCAGACAGTCGACCCGGCACTCGTAGAGGGCCGCCAGGTAGCGCGCGGCGCCGCCGTAGCCCGCACCGAGATCGAGCGCGCGGATGTCGTGGCCCAGGTCCGACAGGCGCGTGGCCATGGTGGCGACGGTGCGGCTGCTCGCCGCGCGGACCGAGTCGCTCCCGTGTCCGTAGATGCCGATGTGGATGTCGTTCCCGCCCCAGATCTCGCTGTAGAAGGAGTCGGCGGCGTCGCTGTCGTAGTAGGCCTCGGTCTGTACGGCGACCGAAACGGCTCCCTCACTCATCGACGTGCTTCTCCGCCACGTGGATGAAGAAGTCCGGATCCGCCTCCTGGTAGGTCTCCTGGAAGTCGCCGTAGGTCTTGACGTCGGCGAAGCCGGCCTCGCGCAGCAGGCGGCGGGTGTAGTTCTTGCGCAGCGGGAACATGTTCAGCCGGTAGCTCGAGCCGTCGGGGAAGGAGTAGCGGAAGCGCGCGAGGCCGGGGTCGACGTGCTCGGGCTCCGCGACCACGTCCTCTCCGCAGTAGTAGTACTTGTGCTGGCTGTCGAAGCCGTGGTCGAGGATCGAGTCGTAGTTGCGCTGGTCGAGGATCAGGATGCCGTCGTGCTTGAGCGCGGCGTAGAACTCGGCGAGCGCCCGGCGTCGGTCCTGCTCGTCGAAGAGATGGGTGAACGAGTTCCCCAGGCAGATGATCGCGTCGAACTTCCCGTGCACCTCGCGGTTGAGCCAGCGCCAGTCGGCGTGGATCGTCTTCAGGATCAGGTGACGCTGCTTCGCGTTGTCGAAGGCCTGGGCGAGCATGGCGGCGTTGCCGTCCACGCTGGTCACCTCGATGCCGGCCTGGAGCAGCTGGACCGAGTGGAAGCCGGTGCCGGTGGCGACGTCGAGCACCTTGGTCTTGCCGCGGCCCTTGAGCAGCTCGATGAAGAAGCGCCCCTCGCTCTCGGCCCGGGCGTCCCAGTCGATCAGCTCGTCCCACTTCTCGACGAAGCTGCGGACGTACTCGGCGTGGTAGTGGTCGGTCTCGCGGACGGCCGTGGGATTGGGGCCGAACTCCTGGCGGACGGCACGGAGCGAGCGGGCGGCGGCGGCGCGTGCCGCCGCGGAAGGCGAAGACATCAGGGCGGACCTCTCGGGGTGTGCGTTGGATCGACGGTCGGCCCGGGGAGGGGCGACCGAGGAGCGGGCAACCTAGGCGAAATATGCATCTGGTTCAATTTATTTCTCAGCCGGATGGAAGCGCCGAGAATATATTTTCTCAAATAAATCGAATATTTATAAATCACCCGTGGAGATCGTATTCGATACGATCCGAAATATCCATCTCAGCGTCGCGTCGAATCGCCTTCTGGGACCTCGGATTCGCCCTCCTCGGGCGGGGACACCGGCCCGGTCTCCAGGTAGGGCGAGGCGTCGATCGTCTCCGCGTCCATCATCGACGCGATCCGCTGGAGCGCCGCCAGCAGCCAGTGGCGCTCCCACTCCTCGAGTCGCGCGAGCTCGTCGCGGAACTGGTCCTGGAGCAGGGAGGGCGCCTGGGCGAGCAGCTCGCGGCCCGCCGGCGTCACGCGGATCGCGACGCTGCGCCGGTCGTCCGACGAGCGCTCGCGCGCGATCAGCCCGCGCCGCTCGAGCCGGTTCAGGATTCCCGTCACGGTCGGCTGGCTCAGGTGGACGGCGCGCGCCAGGGTGCCGATCGAGGGTGCCCCGAGCTGTGCCGCCGTGCGCAGCGTCGCCAGCTGGGGACCGGTGAGCTCGTAGCGGTCGAGCAGCCGTCGCGACTGGAGATCGATCGCGCGGATCACGCGCCGGATCGCGGCGACGATGTCGTCTTCGATGTCGTGGGAGGTGGACACGCGCCGCCCCTGCGGGGTCAGACCGCGGCGAGTATCGCGTGGATGGGCCGGCTGCGCATCGGCACTGAGCGCCTGCACCGATCGGTGTAGAATGGCGCCCGTCGGAGCTGGGCGGAGCCATCGATGCGGTCGAAGAGATGCGTGCTGGCGGTGCTCCCCCTGCTTTGGATCGCGGCACCCGCGCGCTCGGCACCGGGTGCCTTCACCGATCGCGCGGCGTTCCAGACGGCGGTGCCCGGCGGCGTCGCCACCCTCGACCTCGAGTCCTTCTCCGACGGCACCTCGCTCTCGGGCACCACCCAGGCGCCGGCCGGAGCCGCCGCCGGGATCGTCTTCCCCGGTCCGATCGCCGATGTGCTCGATCCGGGCGGGCCGCTGCTCGACCTGCGCGTGGTCGTGGACGCCGTCGACGATCCCGCGGGCAGCGGCACCCGAGTCCTCGGGGTCGACGACGCCGGCAACTTCCACGCGATCACCGCGGGCAGCGCGATGATGTTCGGCTTCACGTCCTCGGTGGAGGCGTTCGGGCTGACCCTGATCACGCCCGACGAGCCCGGTGCCGCGCTCTTCGACGGCGACGTGCGTCTCCTGGTGAGCGGGGAGCCGGTCGCCAGCCTCTCACTCGCCGACGGGCAGCTCCTCGGCAGCTTCGGCGGCCGGGACTACCGCGCCTACTTCCTCGGGATCGTCGCGGCGTCGCCCTTCGCCGCCGCCACCCTCGACTTCGGTGCCACGACCCCCGACAGCGGCTTCTTCTTCAACCTCGACGACCTGGCCGTCCCGATGCCGGAGCCGCGCGCTGACGCGGCGATCGCCTCGGGAGCCCTGCTGCTCGGCTGGCTCTCCCGGCGCCATCGGCCGAAAGGATGCCCCTCATGAAGCTCGCCTCCCTCACGCGCGGGTTCGCCCTGCTCGCCGCCGTGGCCGTGGCCGGGCCGGCCTCCGCCGACCGCCCGTCGCTGATCGACCTCCAGGCCACCCTCGACCAGGTGGTGTCGGGCCTGTGCGACGGAGACCCCGCCACCTGCGGACCGGCCGCGATGCCGGCGGTCGGGACGCTCACCTTCGCGCCGGGCACGACGAACGAGTCGGTGCTGCCGCTCGTCGATCTCAGCCTCTCGATCGACAACACGATCGTCTGCTCGCCCAACTGCGCATACGCCGGCCAGGGCAGCTTCTCGCCCGTCTCGGCCACGGTCGAGCAGACGTCCCAAGCGGCCCTCCTGATCTCCCTGCTCGCCAGTGGGGCGCTCGTGGCCGCCAACGTCTCGGTGCCCACCGTCGGCGGTGGCACGCTCGACCTCCTCTTCACGGGCGCGGCGCTCACCTCCTTCGCCGCCGCCGATACTCCGGGTCGCGCGCAGCTCGGGTTCGCGTATCAGCAGATCTCTCTCCAGTGGCAGGGCGGCGTCTCGGGCTGGAACCTGACGACCGCCACCGGCTCCGGCTGCACGGTCCCGGCGGGCGAGGTTCATGTGGACCTGGCGGGCAACGCCGCGTCGGGTCTGAACCCCGGCGAGATCGAGGCCACCTACACCTTCGGCGTCGCCGCGAGCGGCGGCTCGCATCCCGCCCTCGCCTTCGGGCGCCGCCCGCCGAACCCGTGCTACCTGCGCGGCACGGCCGCCCGGCAGATCGTTTCGATGACCTTCGACCGTCTCTGGAGCCAGGACGACGCCTTCGCGAATCGCCAGTCGGTGGAGACCGTCGACGTGGTGAACGCGCTGATCGATCGCTGGGAGCTGCGGCTCGCCAGTGGCGTGGTCGGCGAGGCGATCGACCTCCTCCTCGCCGACGGAACGCTGACCACCCGCGCCTTCGACTCCGGCACGGGCAAGCAGACCGGCTCGGAGGCCTGGAACTTCTAGCGCCTCACCTCGAAGCCCGCGACGACGCGGTCCCAGGTGTCCGGCCCGACGCCGCGCTCGCGCAGCACGAACTTCTGCACGCGCCCGGTCGGCGTGTGGGGCAGCCCGCTGGTGATCTCGAGGAAGCGCGGCACGAAGAAGTAGGGCGCCGTGTCGTTGACGAAGCGCGCCAGCTCCTCCGGCGTGCTCTCGGCGCCGGGCTGGAGCGTGGCGAACACCATCAGCTCGGCCTCGCTCTCCAGCTCGGGCGCGGGGATGCCGATCGCCGCGGCCTCGGCCACCGCCGGGTGGGCGGCGAAGGCGCGCTCCACCTCGAAGGAGGACACGCTGCGCCCCTTGTGGCGGATGTAGTCGGCCTTGCGGTCGACGAAGAAGTAGTCGCCCTCCTCGTCGCGCCGGCCCAGGTCGCCGGTGTGGTACCAGAGATTGCGCCAGGCGCGCAGCGTCGCCTCGGGGCCGCGCCAGTAGCCCGAGAAGAGGGTGTTCGGCTCGGTCGGCCGACAGCAGAACTCGCCGACCCCGCCCGCGGCGACGGGCCGGTCGCTGTCGTCGAGCAGCGCCACCTCGACACCCGGCATCGGCCGGCCGAGGGATCCGGGCTTCTTCGGCGCGCCGTCGTCGGGGCGGTGCAGCATGCCCAGCACCTCGCTCTGGCCGTAGGACTGGTCGAGCCGATCGATGCCGAAGCGCTTCTTGAAGGGCTCGATCAGGGGCTCGGGCATCGGCACGCAGCCCGCATAGCGCACGCGCTGGTCCGCGTCGTCGGGGCGCGCGGGCGCCTGCCACAGATAGATGTGCATCGCGCCCAGCGTGAAGATCTGGGTCGCGTCGTAGTGCCGCACGCGGTCCCAGAAGTGCTGCACCGAGAAGGCGGGGTCGAGGCCGACCGGGATGCCGGTCACCAGGGCGCGGTACACGTGGGCCACCCAGGCCGCCGAGTTGTACATCGGAAGGCAGTTGTAGAGCCGGTCACCCGCGCGCACGCCCGAGTTCTCCGCGCCGGACACGGCGGCGCGCAGCCAGGCGTTGTGGCTCTGCATCACGCCCTTCGAGCGGCCCGTGGTGCCCGAGGTCCAGAGCACGGCGGCGGTGTCGGCGGGGCCGGTGCCCGGATCCGCGGGGGCGGCGGCCCTCCCGGTGCGCGCGTCGATCTCGGCGGCGGAGAGGACCGGCACACCGAGGGCGCGGCCGGCCGACGCATCGCCTCCGAGCACGACTGCGCGCTCGAAGGGCAGGCCCGGGCCTAGCTCCGTCACGCGCGGCACGAGGTCCGCGTCCACCACCAGCACGTGCGCCGCCGTATCCTCGAGCGTCGCGCGCAGCCAGTCGCCGCGGTAGTCCACGTTGGTGGGGATCCAGATCGCGCCCCGCTTCAGGCAGCCGAAGGTCGCGTAGACGAACTCGGGACCGTTGCGCAGCAGGAAGGCGACCGGGTCGTCGCGCTCCACGCCCAGCTCCCCGAGCGCCTCGGCCCACGCGTTCGCCCGGGCGTCCACCTCCGCGAAGGACACGCGCCGATCGTCCACCCACAGGTAGGTCGCGTCGGGGGTCGCCTCGGCCTGGCGGCGAAGCACGCCGTGCAGGGTGCGTTGGCTCGGCTGCGAGAGGTCGGGTACGTGCACGGACCGGTCAGGGGCGCAGCGTGCGGCGCTGCTCGAGCTCGAAGGTGGCACCGCGCGAGAGATACGCCAGCTTGAGCTCGGGAGGGTCCTCCTGGGGCTCGCCGTGCGGATCGATCACCACATCCCAGGCGAGGCGGGCATCCTTCGGGTTCGCGACGGGCGCGCAGCGCGCGCGCGGATTCACGGCGCCGGCGATCGCGTCGAGGGCGCGGTGGGGCGCGACGCCGAGACCCGCGAACCACGAGTTTCCGTCCCCCTCCTCGAGGGCGGGACAGTCGCCGATCGCGATCCGCGCGCGTAGCGGGCCGGTGACCTCCACCCGGAAGTCGACGTAGCTGCGCGGGAAGAAGCAGGGGTGCATCTGGAACACCTTCGCCACCGCGTCGATGCCGTCGCCCTCGATCGCCAGGGCCGAGCGAACGCGTCCGGCGGTGAGCGCCGCGATGCCGGTCCACTGACCCTCGCCCAGCTCGGCGGCGGCCTCTTCGCCGAACTGCTGCGTGCAGCACAGGAGGAAGCCGCGCGCGAGGAGGTGGCTCTGGAGCGCCACCTCCTGGTTCGCGATCACCAGCGCGCGGTGGGAGAGGTCCTCGAGCTGGAAGCCGGGGTCGAAGGGGCCCGAGTAGTCGGACCAGCCGCCGGGCTCGGCGTCGGCGGCCGGAACGTCGATCGGCACCTGGGCCGCCTTCGATCGGCCCACGATCTCCAGATTGGGGTGCTGCGCGTAGGGCTTCGAGTCCCCGTCGATGAAGACCGCCCAGCGGCAGTGGGGATAGCGGCCGGCGGGCTCGCGCGGCGGCCGGTGGAGCGGCCGCATCTTCATGCACGGGTGGGTGGCGGCGGCGGTCGCGTCGAAGGTCGGGTCTTCGATGTCGTGACACATCTGCCGGACGCGCTCCTCGCCGTAGGGCTCGACGTCCATCAGCGCCCCGCAGTGGGAGAGCCAGAACTCGCCGTAGCTCGGGGAGTCCAGGCGGAACTGGAAGTCCATGAACTGGTGGGGCGCGCCGATGTCGAGCTGGAGGTTCTTGAACACGGTGCCGACGTCGTCGCCCTCGAAGCCGAGCGCCCGCTGGGTGCGCTTCGAGTAGATCGGGCTCGCCGCCATCCACTCCTCGATCGAGATCCGCACCTGGGGCTCGATGCCGAAGCGGATCACCACCTTGGGCAGGCCGACGCGGTCCTGGAGGTGGCCGTGGAGCAGGTACTCGCGACCTAGCACGGCGAGCGCCTGGCGCGAGAAGGAGGCGAGGCCGACGGCTGGATCGAAGGGGCCGGCGTAGGCGTCGAGCAGGGGGGTGCGCGGCATGGCGGCTCCGGGAGGAAGTCGGAGTGTAGACGGAAATGGGCTTTTCTGTCTATGCAGGCTGAACGGCGCGGCCCCCGACTTCGGGCTCCGCATCGTCACGGCGCGGGGGGGGTCGATGGCGCCTGGGAGCGAGCGAATCGGCGGGCTGCGTCACCCCTTGCGCAATCGAGCCAGCACCGAGCCCCGACCTCGGTGGCGTCGTCGCCGATGTCGGCGTCGGCGGCGGACTCGAGAAGCTCCTCGAACACTCCGACGCTTCCCGGCACGGCGTCCTCCGCGACGTTGAGATCATCGGCCACCGCGTGGGTCAGGCGGCCCTATGCCGAGCTGACCTACCAGCCGATGCTCGAGCTGCTGACGTTCCTGCGCGCCAACGGCTTCAAGACCTTCATCGTCTCTGGCGGCGGCGTCGAGTTCATGCGACCGATAACCGCCAACGGTATGCCCGACACCAAGTTCGGCAGGTTCTCACCGTCCCTGATGGGCGAGGCCAAGAAGATGGGCTAGGTCGTCATCAGCATGAAGGACGATTGGAAGCGGATCTTCGCCTTCGAGAAGCAGGGTCGCAGACGGCGGCCCGCAGGAGTGCTGTGCCCTGGTGCGGTCGGGGTGCCTAGTCCTCTTCGATCGTGATCACGCGGTTCGGGCAGTAGCGCGCCGCGGCCTCCGCCTTCGCGCGCAGGCCCTCGGGCGGGTGCGTCAGGATCACCTCCACCCGGGGATAGTCGCCGGGGCGGTCGACGACGCGAAAGATCTCGGGCGCCTCCATCTGGCACACGGCGTGTCCCTGGCAGAGGTCGAGGTCGACCACCACCCGCATCAGCGGCTCTCGCGGCGGCGGTAGCGCAGCCGGCACGGCTCGCTGGGCCGCAGGATCAGCGAGGGCATCACGTCGCGATAGCTCTCGGGCGGGTCCACCGGCTCGAAGTCGTAGCGGGCGAGCAGGGCGCAGAAGATCGACTGGACCTGGAGCAGGGCGAAGGCGTTGCCCACGCACTTGCGGCGCCCGCCGCCGAAGGGGATCGCGGCGAACACGTTCGCCGGCGGCGGCCGGGTCGGGTCGAAGCGCTCGGGATCCGGGAACACCTCGGGAACGCGGTGGGAGACGTAGGGCGAGATCGCCAGCGTCGTCCCGGGCGAGAAGAGGTTGCCCTTGTACTCGAAGTCGCGCAGCACGGCGCGCATCAGCGTCACCAGCGGCGGGTGCAGCCGCAGCACCTCGCCGACGAAGCGGTCCAGGGCGGGCAGCTCGCGCAGGCCCGCGGTGGAGAGGTCGCCGCCGGGGCGGTAGACGGCGTCGATTTCGCGGGCGATCGCCGGAACGCACTCGGGGTGGCGCGCCAGCTCCACCGCCGTCCAGCTCGCGGTGTTCGAGCTGGTGTGGAAGCCCGCGAACATGATCCACACCACCATGCCGGGGATCAGCTCGTCGGCGAGGCGCGAGCCGTCGAGGTAGCGCGCCTCCATGAACACCGAGAGCATGTCCGGGTGGTCGCCTCCCTCCCGGCGCCGCTCCGCGACGACCTCCATCAGCATCTCCTGGAGGCGCGCGCGCGCGCGGTCGCGCTTCGCGAACGCCCCGTCGGGAGAGTGGGCGTCGACGACGGCCTGGGGCGAGATCGCCTGCTCGAGGTCGTGGAACAGCGCGCCGAACTCGTCGGTGAGCTTCGCGCGGAACTCGGATCCCATCAGGCAGTGGGTGGAGGTGCGCAGCACCAGCGCCTTGAACTCCTCGTAGAAGTCGCGCTCGCCCCGTTCGCCCCAGTCGGCGATCCAGTCCTCCACCTCGCGCGCGATCACCCGCGCGTATCCCTTCATCTTCTCCGGCCGCAGCGCCTGGGTGAGGAACTTCACCTGCTGGCGCTCGATCGCGAGCGGCGCGCCGTACTGGATGCCATCGCCGAACACCGGGACCATGTACTTGTAGGGCTCGGCGGCGGAGAGCTGGTCGTCGGGGGCGCGGAACACCGCCTCGTGGGCCTCGGGGCCCACCATCAGCACGTTGCGCGCCGAGCCGAGGTGGAACTCGGCCAGCTCGCCGCACTCGCGCCAGGCGCGCAGCATGAAGGTGGCCGGGTTGGCGATGAACTCCTCGTAGTGACCGCTGCCGGGCACCGCGCCGGAGACGGGAACGGGCTGCGGGCGCGGCGAAGGACCGTGCACGCTCATCGCTTCTCCTCCGGATGGGCGGTGCGCCGGCGCCCGATTCCGCGCAGCACCATCGCCACGAGCGCCTCGACGTGGCGCCGGTCGCGCAGATCCACCAGCGGGCGCTCCGAGGCGTGGTTGCGCAATAGGCCTAGCAGCAGGGCCTGGAGGCTTCGGGCGGTGGCGCCCACGTCGAGGTCGCGCGCGAGCTCGCCGCGGCGCACTCCGCTTCGCAGCACCGAGGCCAGCAGGCGCAGGGTCTGCTCGAGGGACTCCTCGGTGGAGGCGCGATCGAGCAGCAGCGCCTCCTGGGTCTCGTCGGCGATCACGATCCGCACCGCGGCGAGGTGCGCCTCGCTGGAGAGGCCCTCGCGCAACCAGCTCGCGATCGCATCGAGTGCGCTTCCGTCCCTCGCGAGAGTCCGCTCCGAGAGCGCCCGCCACTCGTCGATCACGCTCTCGTTGAGCCCGGCGAGCAGCGCCTCCTTGGTCGGGAAGTGCAGGTAGAGGCCCGCGCGCGACACGCCGGCGCGCTCGGCGACGGCCACCATCCGCGCGCGCTGATAGCCGCCCTTGGCGAAGCACTCGGCGGCCGCCGCCAGGATCCGTTCGCGCGTCGGGGCTTCCTGGGGCTCGCTCCTGGCGTCCATGGCGGTCGGCTCCCTGGGAGGAGCCCCAGCATAGACAAAAACCCCAGAAATTGACTAGTGGAAGCCCCGACTCAGCGGACGCGGCCGCCCACGCCGCGTGCGGTGAACAGCGGCAGGTCGAGGGTGGACACGACGCCGGGGGCGTGGGCGCACACGACCGGGATCGCGTTCACCACGCGCATCGCGGTGCCCAGGATGCCGGCGGTGTTGTGGTCGCCGTCCTCGCCCACGGGTTCGATCTCGCAGGTGAAGGAGGGCGACCCCACCACCTCGATCTTGTAGCCCGAGTGCTTCGTCCCCGAGAGGCGATCCCACTGCGGTCCGACGTCCTGACGCAGCCGGTTCACGTGGGCCGCCACCAGGGCGGGCTTCCCGTCCACGATCCCCTGCACCTCGAAGCGCACGGCGGCGCAGGTGCCCTTCTCGATCTTGCCCATCTTCGTCTCGAAGGTGTCGGGCGCGGGAAGGCGCTCGTGCTCCTCGCGGATCTCGTCGAGCTGCACGCCCAGAGCATCGGCGAGCAAGAGCACCATGCAGCCCCAGCCGCCCTTCAGCATCCCGGGCCGCAGCAGCGGAGCGTCGTAGTCGAGCGGACGGCCGTAGCCGAAGAAGACGCCGGTGAAGCCCGGGTCCTCGTAGGTGGAGTAGTCCATGCACTCGGTCACGCGGATCGAGTCGACGCGCTCGCAGCAGCCGGCGAGAGCGAGCGGGATCACGTCGCCCGACCAGCCCGGATCGAAGCCCGAGGTGTAGAAGGTGGTGCCACCGTCTTCGCACGCCTTCTGGAGCGCGTCCCGCAGCTTCGGCGAGAAGGACGGGTAGCAGAGCGAGACGAGCGAGGTGTTCACCACGTTCTTGCCCGAGCGCAGGATGCGCGTGAGGTCGTCGATCGTCTCGCGGATGCGCGTCTCGCCCTGGGCCATGTAGCAGACGCAGTCCGCGTCCATCGCCAGCAGCGCGCCGACGTCGTCGGTGGCGAGCACACCGGTCGGCTCTTCGAGGCCGCACAGCTCTGCGGCGTCCTTCCCCTGCTTTTCGGGCGAGTGAGCGTGCAGGCCGACCAGCTCGAGGTCGGGATGGCGCACGATGCCGCGAACGGCGTTCCGGCCCGCGTTGCCGGTGGACCACTGGATCACGCGCAGGGGACGATCGGGCACCATGGCTCCCTCCTTCGGGCGCAGACGAACAGCCGCCGGAATCGTAACACGAGGACGAGCCCGCGAGGCGAGCGCCTCCACGGCCATTGGAAAACCTCGCTTGACGATCCGCTCCGTCCGTTCCGCCTAATGCCGCTCGCCTCGCCACCACACGATCAGCGCCGGCAGCAACAGCAGGTTGCAGAGCACGGTCAGCACCATTCCGATCGAGAGCAGGATGCCCAGACCCTTCATGCCGACGTGGGAGGAGAGGGCGAGGCTGCCAAAGCTCACCAGCGTGGTGATCGCGCTGTAGAACACCGCCCGGGCGGTGGTAGTGGCCAGCACCTCCTCGCCCGCCGCGAGCTCGCGCGAGCGGTGGACCAGGTGGATGCCCGAATCGACGCCGATCCCGAACATGAGCGGGATCACGATCACGTTGACGAAGTTGAAGGCGATGCCGAGCAGCGCCATCGCGGCCACCGAGAGCACCGCGGAGAGCACCAGCGGGGCGAGCACCAGCAGCGTGTCGTCGATACGGCGCCACAGCCAGTACAGGAGCCCTGCGATCAGGACGAAGGCCGAGAGCAGGGCCTGCACGAAGGAGCGCTCCGTCGCCTCCTCGAAGGCGAGCAGGTTGTAGGCGATGCCGCTGGCCTTGGGAGCCACCTCGGCCACGGCCCCGGTGAACGCGCGCAGGGCGTCCTCGCTGCGCAGATTGTGGCGCGGGAAGATCTGCACGCGCGCGCGGCCGTCCGGGGCCAGCATCCGCTCCACCAGCTCCGGGGGGAGGGTGTCGAGGGAGATCTCCCGGGCCTCCAGAGCCTCGCGCAGCCGGGCGATCTGGCGGTCCAGGTTCGTCATCAGCAGGGTCTCGAGCCGGGCCAGCGCCTCCTCGGGCTCGGTGTCGGCGTCGACGCGTTCGAGGAAGTGACCGAGGTGTTCGCGCAGCGTCGCCATGCTGCGACCCATCAGCGAGGTGTCGCTCACGATCTGCGCGCTGCCCAGGAAGCTGTGGAGCTCGCGCAGCGCCGCGATCTGCTCCGCGGTCGACAGCGGCGGCTCCTCGACCGGCTGTTCGGGCGGCGGCTCGAGAAGGAAGGCCAGGTCCGCCAGGATGGCGAGCTTCTCCTCCTGGTCCTGGGGAACGTAGTCGGCGAGCGTGATCGCCCGCTCGACGGGCTCGAGGGCGTCGAGGCGCAGCGCCAGCTCCTGGGCCTGCGCCAGGTCGGGCGCCACGGCGTCCACGTACCAGGGCGACGCCCGGCCCGTGTCGGCCAGCAGGTCGTTGAAAGCCTGGACGCTCTCGGTGCCCGGATCGCGCATGTCCACCACGTTGGGGTCGAAGTGCGCGCGCGGCACCAGCGCGAGGCCGGCTCCGAACAGGAGCAGGGCGGCCCAGCGCACCGCGCGGGCGTGCCGCTCGACGACGCGACCGAGCCCGCTCTCGAAGCGCAGCTCGCGCTCGATCGGCCGGTCCTCGCGCAGCGCGAGCCAGGTCGTGATCAGCGCCGGAAAGAGCGTGAAGGTGAGGAACAGGATGGCGATCATGCTCGAGCCGGCGATCAACCCCAGCTCCGCTACGCCCACGTAGTCCGTGGGCACGAACACGTAGAAGCCGATCGCGGTGGTGATCGTGCACAGCACCAGCGAGCTGCCCGTCTCCTCCGCGGATCCGCGCAGCGCCGCCGCGTGGTCCGCTCCCGAGCGCAGTCGGTGGGCGTAGTTCATGCCCAGGTGGATCGAGAAGTCGACACCCAGGCCGAGGAACAGGATCGCCACCGATAGCGACACCACGGTGAGATACCCGACCGCCACCGCGGCGATCGCCGCCGCCCACACCAGGCCGATCAGCAGGGTCGAGATCGCCGCCGTGGCCAGCTTCCAGGAGCCCAGCGCCAGGTAGAGGACGCCCACCACCAGCACGAAGCAGAACACTCCGCCGGCGCCGATGTTCCAGGCGATGCCGATCATCTCCTCGTAGTTGAGGGCGGGGTTCCCGGTGACGCGCACGGTGACGCCGCGCTCGGGCACCGCACCCATCGCGGTCGCTTCCTGGTGGATGCGATTCACCGCGCGCGCCGCCGCCACTGGGCTCGAGAAGTCGAGCAGCGCGTGCACGACCAGGATCTGCCGCGTGGTGACGTCGATCGCCGAGCCCGCGAGCAGCACCTCCTCCCAGGAGATCGCCACCGGATACTCGGTGTACACGTCGACGGTGGCGCGCGAGACGCGGTCGAGCACGAGCGGCCACTGCTCGGCGCCGACGCCGTCCTGGCGCGCTGCCTCCAGCCCCCGTTGCACCAGGCGCGCCAGGTTCGCGATCGACGGGTCGCGCTCCAGCGCGGCCAGGATCGGCTGCATCGCGACCAGCCGGTCGGAGAGCTCCTCCAGCTCCGGGACGCTGCGGTAGAGCAGCCCGTTGCGCCGGAAGAAGTCGCCGCCCCCCGGCCGGTACACCTCCTTGAACAGGTCGGGCATGTCGGCCAGGCGCCGCTCGAGCTCCGTTGCCGTCTCGCTCGCCAGCTCGGGCGTCGCCGCGTCGACGACCACGAACAGCGCGCTCTCCAGATTGGGGAACACCTTCGCGAACTCCGCATGGTTGCGGCGCGCCGGGATATCCTCGGAGAGCAGTGCCAGGTTGTCCGAGTTGATGCGCAGGTTGAAGCCGGCGTAGACGCCCAGGGCGAGCGTCACGGCCAGGACCGTCCAGACGACGGTGCGTGCGCGCGTGCGCACGGTGTCCACCCAGCGCGAGAGCAGCGCCGAGAGCCAGCTGTCGAGACGGCTCATCAAGGCGCGGCCCCCCATCGCCGCGTCGGGCGCGGCCGTGGAGGTTCTACCACCGAACGCGAAGCCCTTCCACGGATGTGGAGGTGCCGGACGCGCAATGGAACACGCTTCAGCGGGGCTCGCGCAACCCGACTTCGTTCGCAGCGGAGTAGGAGAGCTCGTCGACCCCGAGGTCGAGCCGGCGACGGCCGGGTCAGGCCCGGATTCGCCCGCTCCCCGGGCGGGGCGCGCCGGCGCAGCGGGAGCACCATGCCCCGAGCACGAGCAGCGCGAGCGCCAGGGCGGTCAGGGCGTCCGGCCCCATCGAGGGCACGGGCGCGACCGCGACGGTTCCCTCGAGCACCACCGTGCCGGTGATCGTGACGTCCACCGTCACCCCGCTGTCGGTGGTCGAGGCCGTCTTGGAGATCGGGATCTGGATCACCACGTCGAGGTTCCCGCCGCTCGGAGTCGTCACGACCACGGCCTCGCCCTGGAGGTCGAAGAGGGTTCCGGCCGCCGGCACGCCCGGGGGATCGGTCACCACGAATTCGCCCTCGGTGAACTCCATCTCGAAGGGGGTGAGGTCGAAGGTCGACGTGTGCGCGGCCACCGCCGTGCCGGGTGCGAGCACGACGTCGTTGAACGCACCGTGGATGCCCACGAGCGAGATGTCGATCGGGGCCAGGGGAGGGATCACCAGGTGGAACCCGGTGTCGGCGAACACCAGGTCGCTGGTGGTGACCTGGAGCGAGTCGGCGACGCGCCCGTGGATCGTATCGAGCACGGTGGAGAGGGAGGCCTCGGCGCCTCCGGTCACGGCCGCCGGGATCGGCCCGTCCGTGTCGCTGCCGAAGACCGTCGTGACCGAGACGGAGGTCGCGATCGACGATTCCGGTGCGACGCTCAGGGCGACCGCCTGCGCCCCGGCCGGGTCGGCGAGCGTCAGCACGCCCAGCGATCCGACGGCGAACAGGACCCCCGCTGTGGACCGCGCGGGCGGGATCAATGCAACCTCCGGAGACGGCGCCATCCTATCATGCTCGCGTGACCGGATCGGCCGCTGCGAAGAACGCCGCCCTCGCGCTGTGCAGCGTGCTCTTCGCCCTCGTGCTGGCCGAGGGGATCGTTCGCGCCGCGGGTCTGGGCCGGACCTTCCTCACCCGCGGGCCCCTCCACGAGTACGACCCGCGC